>ERZ746981.366-NODE-366-length-18321-cov-33.747040_pt1 | contig 18321 bp, 16 predicted proteins | sample MGYA00374948_ERZ746981 | MGnify/ENA primary metagenome ERZ746981 (study PRJEB28757, sample SAMN06711160) | food metagenome | host: microorganism | place: China:Harbin | collected 2017-01-30 | study: EMG produced TPA metagenomics assembly of the Analysis of...
GGAAACGAGAGGTGAAGCCATGGAGCCTCATCCCTCATTCAGGACCACAGTACAAGGGGTTTTGAAAGGCGCTCTTAATTCTTACGGAAGCTACAATCTACAAAACTATCCAGATGGGTTGCAATTAAAAATGACGTGCACCGCACGATGATCTTCGTGCAGTTCACGCTTTGCGAAATTCAGGCCCCACAGGACGGCCAGCCCCAGCGCTGTACCCGTTACGCCGAGACGGCAGGCGCAACGAAGAATGCTGGCTTTTTCCCGTCGTGCCGAGCAGCCAGTTCGTCTGCAGCATGACCACACAGGTGGCGGGGCGGACCCATGTGACGGTACGCAGACCAGCTGGACGCCCGTGCTTGCCGCGGGTCACTCCGAAAACCACCTCTGCTGCCAGCGCCACGAAAGCATCAGTATGATACCAGACCACTTCTATTTGCCGGGGATAAAACCCAGTTCATAAAACGCGATACATAACAACATACCGCCACCAAGCAGAAGCAGTGGCGTCACTCTCGATTTAAGGAGTATGCCTGTCGTAACGATTGTTATCAGCCTGGTGGGCCAACCGCCGGCCATGCCCCTGATCAGCACGTACCCCGCTGCGATGATCAGGCCAGCTGCTATCGGGCGAAGCCCGGTTTCAAGAGCGGTTTGCCATCTCGCGCCTCGATGGCGCGACCACACGCCGGCGAGAGTGAGCACAAGAAGCGCGGTCGGAATAAATATGGACAGTGTCGCTACGACTGCTCCCGCTGAACCGGCCACCCTCCAGCCAATCAAGGTGACCAGCAGAGAGGAGGGCCCGGGTGACATCCGTGAGATTGCATACGCGTCAACAAATTGTTGAGATGTCATCCAGTGATGTATGGTCACCACCTGTCGCTGAATCCCGGGAAGTGAACTCTGCCCACCGCCGACCGTTGCAAGCGACAGCGGCGTCAACGCGAACATGAGCTCGACAAGGCGGTTAGCCATTTGGCGTGTCTTTTCCGGCGTCACGATAGGCGACTGTGATGCTGACTGCGCCCAGAATGGCCATCACCCAGAGTGTAGACCAACGCAGGATGCCGACTGCCACGAATGTCGCCGTCATGAGAAATAGGGGCACCACCTTGCGTTGCACCCGCCTGACGGCTGTGATTCCGATTGTGAGCGAAAGGGCGATGGAGGCCGCCGCCGCCCCCATCAGAACAATCGGGGTAAGTTTATACGGGGCGATCATACTGAAACCGCCTGCAATGAGAATGACGGCTACAGCGCCGGGCGCGACGATGCCAAGAAGCCCAATGACAGCGCCTGGGAATCCCATCAGCCTGTAGCCGACCCAGATGGCGATATTGGCCACATTTACACCCGGGAGGGCCTGGGAGATAGATAAGGCATTCAGAAACTCCTCCTCGTCGAGCCAGCGGCGATGCGTGACAAATTCACGCAGCATCCAGCCACTCATACCGCCTCCAAAGCTGGTCAGGGATACATGGGCGAACGCGGCGAACAGCGTAAGCAATGTAGGAGCGGAGGCAGGTCGGGAACGGCGCATACAGATATGACCTCGTAACGATTACCTCTGGATACACAGAAGACAGGTTTTACGCTGATTTTATTTAGATGTTTCCTGAGAGATTTACCAGAGCCTCTGTTTCGAACGGTAAGAGACTGCTTCATACGATCACGTAATGATTGTCCTCAAACAGGCTGCAATTCGATGATCCCATTTCAATAATATGCCGAAAGGACGAGTCGGAACACTAATGGGCTACCCTGGGCGTAATTGTAAGTAATAGTCGGATTGGGTGAATACTGGAGTCCAAAATTAGCGTACATGCCGGGACGGATATGATATCCGTATGCGAGAGTAATGCTATTGATATTCTTTCTGATACCACCACCATTCTTCGCCTGATAATCGGCTACACCAGAGATTGACCGAAGGTAATCCTTGCTTGCACCGGTCTGGTTCAGGACGAGCGCCAGCTGGTCAAATGGTCTGCCGGGGAATGGTCCTTTCACATAAGCACGAAGTTCATAATAGTGACTGTACTGGTATACTCTGGGATCGCCCCAGTTATAGCTGGCCCCGATATAGATGCCGTTGTTGGGACGGCCGGGATAAAGCTTGAAAAGCTGCTTATCGAAAAGGGCCCAAAAGGCGCTCCCATGTCGATAACCCTGGCCCATGAATGGCGTGTAATGCGACTCGTTATAAGCACCTCCGACACGGAACCAGGTGAACTTGGAATTGGCGGTGGCGGGGTGTTCATATCCGGCCTGCTCAAGAAAAACGATGCCCGATGTTGGATAGGTCACCCTCTTGCCATTGAAAATGTATGTACCGGCAGGCTCCCAAATTCGGGTCCCTGTCGGATTGACCACTTCGCCTTCGGGAACATAGCCGCCGGGTGACGCAGAGCGTTGAAAGATAGTCTGCACATAAAGGGCACGGGTCGCATTATAACGTATATTTACGGCCGGCGCGCCCTCACCCGCGGCAGCTTCGCCGGATTCAGTAATGATGCTTGCCGCCGGGCCGATCGAACCATTTGCGACGCCACCGCCGACCAGTGGGGCGACACCAAAATACTGCTCATTGATGATGCCGACCTTGAAATCAAGCTTGTCACCAAAAAAGGGTTGGTCAATGTAGGCGGCACAGAGTCGAATTCCGCGCGGATAGATGTGGTAGGATCCAGCACCGGCGCAACCCCATACATCTGCCTGTCCGCCACGCAAACCCAGGCGGCCGAGGATGCGGCCCATATCGAAGGTCACATAGGCGTAGCTGGTCGATGTATCGAATTCGGATTGCTGACCGATGTAATGCTGTGCGCCGAATGTCCTTCTGGGAAGGTTTAGCAGCGGCTGATCGTAGCCGCCGCTGAACAGACCGCCGAAGGCAAAGCCGTTCCGAGCGAGAAATTCCTTCAGCCCCCACATGTCGCCAAAGGTAGTATTGGTCGTCTCCGGAATATTGATCGCGGTGCGTGGCAGAAGGTTGTCAATATCAGCATATTTCGAATTGGACGGCGAGATCTGCTTTATGGCGCTTCCAGGTGTCCCGCCAACTCTCGTTCCCAATGGCGATGGACCTGTCTGGTTCGTTTGCACCGCAGTGTTCCGGGCGAGCACGCCGCCACTCTGCAGTTGAGACGCTTCCGGGTTTGTCCCCCAGCCAGACGGATGATTGACTTTACTGCCCTCCGCAATTTCGGGAGCGCGTGTGAAAGATGAGTTAATTTTCGACACCGGGGAAGGGGCTGGGTCGGAGATGACGGTGTCCGCCGCACAGGCGAACCGCGGTGTGAGTGATGCGGTAACTCCCGGCTCACACACGAGAAAGATTCCGACAAGTGCAGGAACGGCCTTCCCATATATTCGGCGTGTTCCAGCCGAACGGATGATCTTGGGTTTCATCGAATCTCAATTCCCTGTTTTTTTCTTGTTGGGATGTTGTCGTCGATAATGACTGTCGGGATTTGGGCTCCACGGTCGCTCCAAATCGGGACTGCTGGTCATTTGCATAAGAGCGAAGTCCGCCACATGCCCTGCGACTTTTGTGTTCAACGCGCACAGTTTTCCGCAAGAGCCACTCAGCAGGATGCTGCAATAGCCAAAACTGCTGACAACGCGCACAAACAGCCATTTGTAAGAAGCGTAAATTTTTGGCAGTTCTGAAGGTGAAACAAAAGGAAAACACGGCTAATCGTAGATATTAACCAAAATTACGAAAGTAATTTTGCATTCATATATTTACGTTATTTGTGCAAGCCTCATTCTGGGTGGATTCTGGAAGGTCTATACTTCCGCGCCGAGCTCGATGCGGCTTCACAACCGTGGTTGATTCCTGTCACAGGGAGAGCTCTGCCATGCAGATCATTGATACACATCCACACGTCGCGTCCACCGACACGGCCCGCTATCCGATCTCTCCCCTCGGAGACAAGCAATCGGACTGGTCGCATGAACGGTCTGTCACAACACAGGAACTGATTGCGGCTATGGACGGAGCAGGCGTGGCGAAGGCCGCGCTTGTGCATTCGTCCACGACCTACGGTTTCAACTGCGACTACGTGGCCGATGCCGTGGCGGCTTACCCCGACCGCTTCACGGGTGTGTTTTCGATCAACGTATTGGCCAGGGATGCGGTGAACGAGATGCGTCGATGGTACGACAAGGGCCTTACCGGGATGCGCATTTACGTGAAGGGAACCACGGTCAGGGACGCGTGGCTGTCATTGGACGACGAACGAATTTTTCCAGTCTATTCGTACGCGGCTGAACGGGGAATTACCGTCGCGGTGAACATCAATGCGGCAGACGGATTCGATCCTCTTGAAACCATAGTGCGTAAATTTCCCGGCGTACGTTTCTTTCTTGATCACACGGGCCGAGCGGACTTCACTGGTGGCGCCCCGTTCAATGTTGCTCGTCCTCTCCTCAATCTTTCCCGCTATCCAAATCTTTATCTGAAAGTCACCTCCGTCAGCTTCCTGAAAGGGCGGGGATGGGAGGAGCCTGGGCCAGTTCTCGAGCGCCTTGTCGCCGAGTTCGGCGCCAACAAACTCGCCTGGGGGTCGAATTACCCTGCCAGTGAGGGCAGTCTGCAGGAACTCGTGGCCCTCGCCATGCACGCGACTGAGCGGCTTTCCGAGACGGACAGGGAGTGGCTGTTTTCGAAAACGGCCTTACAACTTTACCCTGCCCTCGCCTCGACAGGGGACAATAAGCGGAACATCTCCGACAGCTTATAAAGTGGACGTCCGGAATATGTGTGATGCGCTTGACAGCACAGGACAAATTCCTGTCGAAACAACTTACCGAAAACCGGATCGCCATCAAAGCATTGGTGTCTCATGTTTCTTTATCTGACGCTTCGAAACGTGAGTCTTCCACTCTTGTTCGCCTGAGAAAGTCCATAAAAACGGCCTGATTTTGAGTCGGCGTCCAGTTCTTACGTGTTGTGACGCCGATATATGCGATCGATTCCTCCAATTGGTGATTGATGGTTGTGAGGTTGTGGCCAAGACGCTGGTCCAGAAGAAGCTGCGATCTGGTCAATATGGTCATGCGGTCACTTTCTGTCAGCAACAGGAATATGATCGTAAGTGAATGAGCGCCGATGTTCGTGCGGGGCGTTGGGGAGAAATCCGAGAACAACTTCTCGTAATTGGCCCGTCTCGCGGCTGTCGGACCCGGTAAAAGCCAGTCATAGGCAGCTAAATCCTCGCGCGTGACCACGGCTTTGTTTGCGAGGGGGTGGCCACGCCGAACCACGATTACATAGGGATCCGGCGCGAGAACTTCCTCGATGACATCGTCGGTGGGTGGAGGTGATCTGAGTGTCCCAACGATAAAGTCTAATGCTCCTGCACGAAGTTTTTCCAGAAGGATGTCATAGGAGCTGGTAGCGATGTCGATGTTCACTTCCGGATGGTCTCCGATAAAACCGCTGATTGCCGAAGCCAGAAACCCGCTGCCGGCGAGCGGCAGGCCGCCGACCAGGATGCGCCCGCGTTCACGCATTTTCTGTGCTTCGATTTTCTCATAAGCCCATTCGAATTCCCGTACTGTCAGGTGCAGTCGGTTAGCCAGTCTGTAGCCCTGCTCGTTGACTGTCGAACCATGAGCCGTGTTGTAAAACAATTTTGTATTCAGGTGGCTCTCCAGCGTTCGGGCAGCGCGATGGATCGAAGGTTGCGACACACCGGCATAAAAGGCCGCCTGGGTGAAAGAAGCCGCCTCCTTGATGGAAATAAGCGCCACAATTTGCGACTTTGTCACTCGTCGCGCGAGCATCTGAGTGATTGTACTCCCTGTTGTCAGGGCGGAGGCGAACTGCTCAAGCGCAGCTTCGAGGTTAAGGATTATATTATCGGTATGTTCTTTCAGGATAATGCCGGTATCGGTAAGATAACTGCCGTTGTTACGCCGTTCGAACAGGCGGGTATCAAGATCCGCCTCAAGTTTGACGATTGCCTGGGTAACGGCCGACTGAGAAAGATTGAGCTCAGTGGATGCCTTTGAGATGCTCCGCAGTTCTGCGACTGCGGAAAAGGCCCGGATTAATCGCAGGCTTGGGAAAAAGCCGAACACGGTTGTGTATCGGCTATAGCCGGGACTGACTTCCTTAGAGCGTCCCGTATGTGCGACCGTTGTCTTAAGCATGGTCGCTTCCTCCAAATTTGTCCGTGTCGCTTCACCAGGCCGGAGCTGACGAGGCGGAGGACCGGCTCTTTTTCCCAAAATCAGCAGCAGCCTGCATCCCTTTTAACGAAAAAATCCCTCCCGGATCCGATAAAAAGGATCGCAAGGCTGAACACTATAGCGAGAACTTATAGGCGGACGCACCAAACCTGGCGTGACCATCGACGATCCGGAGTCCTAACCTCATCGAACGTCAAGAATGACTGCCTGATCAGCGTCACGCGAAGAGATGCACAACAGGCGGCGCAGTTTACGGGGCAGACAATGTCGATCAGTTGGTATTCCAAGTTAAATCCCATCGAACGAAGCACATTCTGGGCATCCTTTGCCGGCTATACGATGGATTCCTTTGACTCGACGATGTACGCCCTGGTGGCTCCGGTGCTGATCACTATCGTCGGCTTCACCAAGCCGGAGATCGGCGCTCTGACGACAGCGGGACTGATTGGCAATTGTCTCGGAGGATGGATCGCGGGCATCATTGCCGATCGGCTGGGGCGTATGACCCTGCTCAAGGCGACGATCCTGTGGGTAGCGGCTTTTTCCGGTCTGGCGGCGGCAGCGATGAACTATCAGGAGTTCTTTGCAGTTCGCTTTCTGCAAGGGCTCGGTTTCGGGGGAGAAGCAGCCGTTGCGGGGGTCCTGATCAGCGAGACCGTGCGTCCGGCGCTGCGCGGGCGGGTCGTTCCTGCAACTCAGGCCGGTTATGGGTTCGGCTATGCCCTCTCCACCATGCTGATGCCGGTCCTCTTCGCCCTGTTTCCACAAGCGGTCGGCTGGCGCGTTATGTTTGTTCTGGGCGTGATACCTGCACTTCTGGTCCTCTATATCCGTCGCAACGTCCCGGAGAGCACTACATTTCTGGCAAGCCTGAATGCTCGTCGCGCCGGTGCCAGGGTGGTGCCCTTCTGGTCGATCTTCAACCGCCTCAACCGCCGCTCTACCCTGGTGGGGCTCTTGCTTGCCACAGGTGTACTGGGGGGAGGCTTCGGAATACATGCGTGGCTTCCGACCTACCTCCGGCTGAGTCTGCATCTGAAGGTGGCCTCGACGGCAGCTTATCTTGCCTGCAGCATCGCGGGCTTACTGATTGGCCCCGTCATCGCCGGACTGGTCCGGGACCGGGTGGGGCGACGCGCCGTGATTGTGTGTCTGCTGGCCTGCGATGCTTCTGTCGTCGCCTGTCTGCTGTATCTGCATTTTGGCCTCCTGGGTGTGTTGTCCCTGATTTTCCTGCAAGGCACTTTGCAGGGCGGGGCAGCAGCCTGTCTGCTTCCGACTTTCGCTGAGCTTTTCCCGACCGAAATTCGCGCGAGTGGCGTGGGGTTCTGCATCACCGGTGGTCGCGGGTTCGGATCGATCTGTACTTCTGTCGTCGGCCTCTTATCGACGACGATGCCGCTCGGACACGCCATGGGGGTCTGTTCACTTAACGCGTTCGGCCTGGCAGCCGTAGCCGCCCTGTTCCTGCCGCGCCAGAACGGCGATGACCTCGATGATGTCGGAACGGCTGCGCACGGCCTGGAAATGGCCGAACCAGTATTTTGATGCTCCCGAGATCTTCGGGAACAGGTCTCCGGAGCAGCACACCAAACTCCGTCGACTGAATTACGATGCTTTGCACAGGAGAATGACCTTGGCAGACAAAATTCATCTCAGGATCGCAATCGCCGAACATCCGAACACATCCAGAATTCGTGATGGATCCATACCCATCGAGGGTGTGGACGCCGAATTCATTACGGTGAAACCCCAGATCGGCGCTTTCCGCCGCATGGTACGTGACGTCGAGTTTGATGTCTGCGAACTGGCACCGACCACCTACATTATCGCACGGGCTTATAACGCACCTTTTGTAGCTCTCCCGATTTTCGTTGTAAGGCGCTTTCATCATGCGGGACTGTTGGTACGCCCGGACGCGGGTATCGTGAAACCCAAAGATCTGGAAGGTAAGAAGGTCGGGGTACGGGCCTATTCCGTCACAACAGGGGTATGGACACGCCAGGTACTGATTGATGAATTTGGCGTCGACTGCTCCAAAATCACCTGGGTCGTCGATGATGAGGAGCATGTTCCCCAGCTTAAATTGCCTGCGAACGTCGTTCACGTGGCAGAAGGCCATTCGCTGGCCGGCATGATGGCTGACGGCGAGATTCAGGCTGGCTTCCACGCCAATGCCGGAATTGGTCGCATGGGCGCACCCACAGGCGAGGGCTGGAAAGAGGTAGAAGCCGACTATCCTGACCTCATGCCCGATGCGGAGAAACTGGAGGCCGAGTATTATCACAGGACCGGCATCTATCCGATGCACGGCACCATCGTCGTGAAGGAATCCATACTCGCGGAGCATCCGTGGGTGGCGCGCTCCATCTATGATGCCTTCGTGAAGGCCAAACAGCAGTGGCTTGAGGATCTGGACGCCGGCCGAGCAGTCAGCAAGACCGACAAGAGGTATCTTAAGCTGCGCGAAATCGTCGGTTCCGACCCGCTGCCCTATGGGCTCAAAGCAAACCTGCCGACGATCGAGGCGCTGGAGCAAACCGCTTTCAAGCAGGGGCTTACGCCCAGGCATATGTCGGTTGAAGAATTGTTTATCGATCCGGAAACAATCGCTCCTCGCGCCTGAAAATGACGACCAGGAACCAGTTGAACAAGTGGGGCATGATGACGGATTATGACACGGTGAGCAGGCGTCGCCTGCTGGTCGGAGCGGCATCATGTTCGGTTCTTGCTCTTGCACAGGCGCGTGGCCGTGCGCAGACGTCTTCGGGCAGTTTTGCAGTCAGAGTGGCCAGTAATCAGGGACCGGAGAATGCGACTCTTCAGAGACTGATGCTGGAACGCGGCTATTTCCGTGCTTTGGCGCTGGACATTCGGCTCGTGGAAAGCCGTTCGGTTTCAGGTCCGATGGAAGCAATCCTGCATGGCGAAGCTGACATCTGCATGATTTCAGCCTATGCGGGCATTCTGCCAGCCATTGCGCAGGGCGCGCCCGTACGGCTGGTGGGCGCTGCGTTACGATTGCCAACTCTGGCTGTCTACAGCGGACGAGAGGACATCCGGCATGTTTCCGATCTCGCCGGCCGCACAATCGGTGTGGGGCCTCGGAACGGTCTCCTCCACGTCCTGGCTCTTGCGTTGCTGCACAAGAAGGGCATCGACGGCACTCGCGTGAATTTCGTCAATATCGGCAGTAATGCTCAGGTTTTCCAGGCTGTCCTGAGCGGCAGGGTCGATGCTGGTCTGAGTGGCGAGGCTGACGCTGATACGACGACTGCCGTGCATATGCTTAGTGACGGAAAGTTGTGGGAACAATTGCCCCGCTACACGTACCAGACTGCCTATGCCTCGGTTAGCGCAATCAATGAAAAACCGGAAGCGCTTGCACGGTGCATCGCAGCCTATGTCAGACTCTTCAGGTACCTGTCGAGCCCCGTCTCCCGGGAATCCTATATTGAGGCAAGACAGTTTGTCTCGAAGATGGGTGCCGACGAGGCAGAAAGCGCATGGACATTCATACAGAAACATCAACCCTACGCATTGAATACGGGCCTTTCGCGGGATCAGGTGGACTATCTCCAGAAACTGAACGTGTCAGCCGGGCTGCAGACGGCAATGTTGCCTTTTGACCACGTCGTCGACCTGGGGCCAGCAACACTCGCCAAGCAATTCCTGAGTAGTTGAATGGAGAATCCAGGGTCGTGGTTTGATGGTGAATTATTTTCACGCGAGTTAAAGGAAACCCTGAGAGCAGATACATCATGGCAGCGCCACGACTACACATATCGTGTGAGCAACAATACAGCGATCGGAAGCTTCACTTACGGCCCTAAGCTATGACGCCGGAATCAACCCGAAAACAATGGGGAAATGACGGAAGCACCGGACTATCGAGAATCAGAAGACTGGTCCCAAAGCGCCCCGTTCAACTGTTCTGTCCGGGACAGAGGAAGCGATGGTCGTGGCCTTTCGTCGGCATACCTTACGGCTACACGCAGGAGTTCGCCGAACGCCCTTTCCGGCAGCTCGAAGCGTTTGGCTCCTACGGATTTCCCGCGAGTTACGCGGCGAGTTTTGCGCTGATCGCCTACGTTTCGTCGTGGCTGAAGTGCCATCATCCGGATGTCTTCTGCGCCGCACTGCTCAACAGTCAGCCCATGGGCCTCTATGCCCCGCCCCGGATCGTCCGCAAGGCCCGCGAGCACGAGATCGAAGTGCGACCGATCTGCGTGAACCAGTCCCGCTGGGTCTGTACGCCTGAGGGGCGCTCGGAAAGCGCGCGTCTGGCGGGGTTCGCCTCGGTCTGTGACAGGTCATAGGGCTGGCGGATGAACAGGATTTTCTGGAAAGATATCGAATTCGTCATTTAATATAATGTCATTTCAGAAATGATGAATTCTGTCATGTCCTCGGTCGTTATTCACAATCTTCCGGAAGAGACGCATCGGGCGTTGAAGGCGCAGGCCGTGTTGCATGGGCGACTGGAACAGGAGGTGCTGCCTCTTTTCGAGGGACGTGTCCTGTCGTTCGATCTGACGGCATCACAGGTTTACGCCGGGTTGATGGTGCGGGCCAGGGCTGAGGGACAAGCGATCAGCAAGGCAGACGGGTACATCGTCGCGACTGCCGCAGCCCGTGGTTATACCATGGTCAGTCGGGACGTATCGCTCTCAGGGCAGCCGATGTGCGAATTCTCAATCCCCCGGGAGGATGCCTGATATCCGGGGCAGATCCGGCCGACGTGCAATTGAGTATCCTGTGCGCCGAAATGACGGTACTCCGCATCCTGGCCGCAGGCGTGGCGGCATAATAAGCGTTTGAGTTTATTGAAGAAGCATTCGACCTGATGACGTTCCTTGTAGAGGCTCCAGTTGATTGGAGGCATGGTGGCGCGGGTGGGATTGGCCCTGATCTGAGCGGTTGCCCTGAGGTCAACAGCTATGAAGGCGCGTAGCGAGTCTGCGTGAGCACGGACAATCATGCTGTCAATCATCATGTATTCGTTGTCGTGATCAGCCGCCAGATGCCGGAAAACCCGCTCGATCACGACACTTTCGCACCAGCGGCGCTGACGCCGATGCACATTCTTCCAGTCGCCGAACCGGACTGGCAGATCACGCCAGGGATGTCTGCGCAATAGCGATACAGCACAGTTTCCACAAACAGACGGTTATCTGCAGCCGTTCCACCGACATGATCTTCACGACCCGGAAGAAGATCCTTTATCCGCTCCCACTGACCATCACTCTGGCCATATCGCCGCATTCCCATCTCTCTCTGAAAATGAGAGAGAAAACATCACACATCAGGCAGGAGTACAAGCTCTATCAAACCTCGCACCCTGACTGACGGCGCGCCCTAAGAGGAAGACCCGTTATGGTGGGAACGACACGGGACTTTATAAATTTCCAGTGCGTTCCGGAGCAGCCCGTCGGCACCACGGAAACGTCTGAACAACAGAGGCCTATTTTCCTTTTAATCCATTATGGTCGCGCCACCCGCCCCCCATGGCCCGCACAAGATCAATGCCACTCATGAGACGGCGCGTATTGACCGTAATCAGGTCTTCGCGCGCCTGCAGTTCAGCCGTCTGGGCAATGACAACCTGCAGGTAATCAACGGCCCCTTCGCGGTACTGAATACTGGCCAGATGGTCGGTGCGCGTTGCCGCCGTCACTCCTTCCTCCTGCCGCGTGGCGGCGTCGGCCAGATGATTGAGGAGCGCCAGCTGGTCCTCAACCTCGCGGAAAGCCGTCAATGCTGTCTGACGGTAACTGGCTGCCGCCTCAGCATATTCTGCATGAGTAAGAGCCAGATTGGCAAACCGTCGCCCACCATCAAATATGGCCAGTGTTGCCAGCGCCGGGCCAAGCGCCCACACACCGCTCCCGGCCGAAGCCAGCATACTGGTCGTGGTTTCCGAGCCACCCATCGCTCCAAGCGTGATGTTGGGAAAGAAGGCCGCCCTTGCCACCCCGACCCGGGCATTGGCCGCTGCCATGTGCCGCTCTGCCGATGCGACATCCGGCCTGCGTTCCAGCAGGTGGGCGGGAGCGGTGATGGGAATGACCGGCACGGGCGGCAGGTCATCCACCGGCGGAATTGAAAAGGTGGAAGGCTGCTCACCGATCAGCACGGCAATGGCATGTTCCATCAGCGCGCGGTCCGCCACCTGCTGTTCCAGCCGGGATTGTGTTGTGGTCAGCTGGGTGCGTGCACGGCCTACATCCAGTTCATTCGCCGCCCCGCCGACAAAACGCTTTGTGGTCAGATCCAGCGCTGCGGAATAGGCCGCTATGGTCTTTCGCAACAGGCTGACGCGGGCATCCAGACCGCGGAGCTGGAAATAATCATCGCCCAGTTCACCTTCCAGACTGAGACGGAGTGATGCGAGGTCGGCCGCGCTTGCCTGGGCGCTGGCCCGTGCCGCCCTGACCAGGTTGCGGATGCGTCCCCAGATATCCGGCTCCCATGAAACGGTGCCACCAGCTTCATAGTCGCGGTATTCGTAATAGTTTCCGTTGGCAACAAAGAGCGCACGTTCACGCTGTGCGCTGGCTGTTGCATCGATCTGGGGGAAAAAGTCGGCCCGAGCCCGCCTGACCAGCGCCCGCGCCTCATCATATCGCGCCACGGCGGCGGCCAGTTGCGGACTGCCGTGTTCGACCCTGTCCTCCAGCCGGTCCAGATCCTCATCTCCCATGACTGCCCACCACGCCCCCCGTTGAGCGGTATCGGCGGGCTGTGCCGGTGTCCAGGGTCCGGTTTCCCTGAATGTCACGGGTATGTCAGGGAGTGTGGGCTTATGGTATCGGGGGGCCAGATTGCAGCCGCACAGCAGAACGAGGAAGAACAGAACCACCCTGCCCCGCTCAGTTGCCATGCCCACCACCTTCACGCGGTCTGACGGAATCTCCATCCCCGATATCATCCGGCGGGTTGGTTATGATCCTGTCCTGTGGTGCGAGCCCCGTCACCTCAAGTTCGGTCCCGAAATCGATCAGGATCGAAACGGGCTGTATCCTCGCATGGTCATGTTCATCCACCAGCGCCACGGTTGGGCCGTCCTTGCGGAAGAGCAGACTGCTGGCGGGAACACGCACGGTGGGCGGCGCCTGTGGCTCCGGACCGTGAAACGTAAAGGCGATCTGGGCATAGGCCCCTGGTTTGAGAAGATTTTCCCCATTCTCATAGACAAGCTGGACCAGCATCGTTCCAGACTGGGAATCAACCGCACCCGCAGAATGAAGCAGACGGGCTTCAAACTGCCGGTTACGGTAATCGGGCACCGTGAAATGTGCCACAAAGCCTTCCCGCATTCGCGCGGCATAGGCCTGTGGCACACGCACATAAAGCCGCAGGCGGGTCACGTCCGATACGGTAAAAAGCGGCTGGCTCGCCGCCGTGCCGGCTACGATCAGCGCACCGATATCGGTCGCGCGGCTGGTCACCACACCGGCAAAAGGAGCAATGATGCGCTTGAAGGCGGAGAGCGTTTCAAGCCGTTCGACCTCTGCCGCAGCTTCATGGCGCGTGGCCTCGCTGGCTGCAAGATTACCCCGGCGTTCGTCCGTTTCCTGCTGGGATACGGCATTCTGGGCATTCAGCCGGTCCCACCGGCGTGATGTAATCCCCGCCAGATCACGTTGTGCGGTCCGTGTGCCCAGCGCGGCCCTTGCTCCGGCAAGCTGCAGATCAACATCGGGTGTATCGATTTCCGCCAGAAGCTGGCCTGCTTCCACCTTCTGCCCGATATCGACATACCATTTCCGCAGATAGCCATTGGTGCGGGCATAGACCGGTGCGCTGTACCATGCCTGCAGGATGCCGGGCAGGACCAGCGTGTCAACGGCGTGGCCACCCGGATGCACGACCGTTACACTGGGTACCAGCGCCGCAACATTCATCGCATGAAGCTGATGGCGGTCATGGATACGCATAATCGTGCCCGCGACGAGTATGATCCCGAAAATGCACGCCGCGACAGGAATGATCCAGCGCAGACGTGGTTTGGGACCGGCGGCTGCGACAGCGTGGCTTTCAGCCATGGGCATGTGTCCCGTTGGTCCCATGACGTGCACGCCTGTCATAGATGATGGCGAAGAGTGACGGCACAAAAAACAGAGAGGCACAGGTGGCAAAAATCAGGCCGCCAATGACGGCCCGTCCCAGCGGTGCATTCTGCTCCCCGCCTTCACCCAGCCCCAGCGCCATAGGCAGCATGCCGATGACCATGGCCAGCGCCGTCATGATGACAGGCCGCAGGCGGGTGCTTCCCGCCGTCAGAGCGGCCCTGAGCGCATCTCCATGCTCAGCCAGTTGTTCACGGCAGAAGGTGATGACAAGGATGGAATTGGCCGTCGCCACCCCCATGCACATGATCGCTCCCGTCAACGCGGGTACGGAAAGCGGAGTATGCGTTGCAAACAGCATCCAGCATATCCCCGCCAGCGCGCCCGGCAGCGCCAGCACAACGATGCACGGATCGGTCCAGCTCTGAAAATTGATGACAATGAGAAGATAGATCAGGACGATCGCCCCCAGCAGGCCAAACCCCATACCGGAAAAAGCGGTTGTCATGGCCTGGTACTGGCCACGCAGCGTAACCGTGACGGTCTCGGGCCGGTCATGTTCCAGATGGTGCAGGGCCGCCTGCACATCCGATGCGATGGCACCCAGATCGCGTCCGTCCCCGCCTGCGAAAACATCGATCAGCGAGCGGATATTATACTGTGCTTCGACTGGTGAGGTCGTGCCGCGCGTAATTGTGCCAAGGGCGCCGAGCACCTGAAGCCGGGTGGTCGACACTCCGGTTACGGGCAGGCCGATGATATCCGCCAGAGAACTGATCCGGTATTCGGGCATCTGCACCGCGATGGGGTAAGTGACCATGCTGTGCGGGTCCAGCCAGTAAAGCGGGGCGGTCTGCACGGTTCCGGCAATGGAGGTTGCGATGGCGCTGGTGATATCCCCTTCCGTCAGGCCAAGCTGGTTGATGCGGGTGCGGTCCGCATCAAAACGCAGTTCGGGGTAATGGCCGGGCTGCTGGATGCGGGCATCGACCAGACCGTCAATGGGGCGTATGGCGCGCAATATGCGGCCGGCAAACTGCCGCGTCTCGTCAGGGTTGGGGCCGGATACCTGAATGTCGATCGGGGCCGGTGCGCCGAAATTGAGGATCTGGGTTGTGATGTCCGACGGCAGGAAGGCAAAACTGGCCTCGGGGAATGCTCTGGGCAGTTCACGCCGCAGAATGCGGATGTACCGCTCGGTCGGGTGATGATTTTCCTTGAGAGCGACGAGGATATCGCCATCCTGCGGCCCGATGGTACCCGATGCATTATAGGCGACATTGATGGCGCTGGTAGGCAGACCGATATTGTCGGCAATGGAGTCAATCTCGCTTGCCGGAACCCTTTGTCGGATCTCTTTTTCGATGCGCTGGAACAGGGCCGACGTCTCCTCGATCCGCATGCCTGTGGGGCCACGCACATGCAGAGTCATCGTGCCCGCATCGACCTGCGGAAAGAAGTTGCGACCAAGGAACGGGAGCAAACCCATGCTGAGAGCGGCAAAGCACAGGAAAGCAGCCACGAACCGGCCGCGATAGTCCAGAATACTTCCCAGAAGCGCACTGTAGCGGGCACGCAACGCCTCAAAACGTCGCTCGAAACCGTGCTGGAAGCGTGTGAAGATATTCTCTCCGGGCTGTTTTGCGTCCTCATGCGGACGCAGCAGGAACATGGCCATGGTCGGCACGAGTGTGCGTGACAGGATGAAGGACATGGTCATGGCGAACATGACCGACAGCGCCATCGGCACGAACAGGAAGCCCGCCACACCCGGCAGGTAGAACATCGGCACAAACACGATACAGATACAGATCAGCGAGAGAAAAGCCGGGACGATGATCTCCCCCGACCCGTCAACGATGGCGGCATGGACGTCCTTGCCCATTTCGAGGTGACGCTCGATATTCTCGATCGTGACCGTCGCCTCATCCACCAGAATGCCCACGGCCAGCGCAAGGCCGCCCAGTGTCATGACATTCAGCGTTTCACCCAGCACGGACAGTGCCACGACCGCACCCATGACCGATAACGGTATAGAGGTCGCCACAATAAGCGTGGATCGCCATGAACCAAGAAACAGCAGAATCATGAGGCTGGTCAGGCCAGCCGCGATCGCCCCTTCGCGCATCACCCCATCCACGGCCGCCCTGACAAAAAGCGACTGATCGTTGACGGGCCTGAGTTTAAGCTGCCTGGGCAGGCCGCGTGTCGCATCGGGGATCATCGTCTTGATCCCCTCCACGATGGCGATCGTGGAGGTGGCGCCCGATTTCAGCACGGTCAGGAGCGCGGAGCGCTGGCCATCCACATGCACCACGTTCTGCTGGGGCGTGGAACCATCACGCACATGAGCCACATCACGCACACGTACGACTGCACCATTGATCGTGCGTACAGGCAGCATGTTGAGCAGTTCGACCGAAAGCGGCGCGTTGTTCAGCCTGAAATTATACTGGTATTCCCCGATTTTTACGAAACCTGCGGGAGTGATCTGTGTCTGGGTGGTCAGAGCGTTGCTCACATCCTGAGCGGATACGCCACGGGACTGCAACTTGCCGGGATCGAGATCCATCTGGATCTGGCGCACGCGACCGCCATAGGGGTAAGGCAGGGCCGCGCCCGGCACTGTTACCAGCCGGTTACGGATGAAGTTGAAACCGTAATCATAAAGCTGTTGTTCGGTCATGCCCTCACCTGACAGGGCAAGCTGCACGATCGGCACGGTGGAGGCATTGTAATTCAGGATCAGCGGTGGGGTGGTGCCAATGGGGAGCTGGCGCAGAATGGTCTGGGCGATGGCGGTGACCTGCGCGTTCGCGATGCTGATATCGGTGCCAGGCTGGAAAAAAACCTTTATCACCCCGATGCCCGTCAGCGACTGTCCCTCGATATGTTCGATATTGTTGACCGTCGTGGTCAGCGTGCGCTGGAACGGCAGTACGATGCGCCCGGACATGTCCTGCGGAGAGAGGTTGCTGTAGGTCCATGCCACCGCAATGACGGGAATGCCGATATCGGGAAAGATATCCTCTGGCGTGCGGATGGCAGAAAGCACCCCGGATATGGCGATAAGGATGGCCATCACAACAAATGTATAGGGACGGGCAAGTGCCAGCAGTACAATTGCATTCATGCCGTTATTTTCTATCGATTGTGATGCCCTGATGATTCATATGTTCGCAGGCCAGCAGACAACGCCTGTCGTGCTGGCCGGTTTATGGTCTGGGGCCAACAATTTTGAATCAGGGCGTGTCGTCAGTTAACAGGAGGCGATAGCGGCCTTATACTTCAGCTTGCTTTTTGATGTTTCCCTGATTTTCAGAGAGCAATGCGGATGCGACGGTATGGCCTGAGTGACAGTCAGCGAGAGCAGATAAAAGGATCTTCTCCCGGGGCGCGAAGGTCATGTCGGCGGGAATCGCGCCTCGGTGACGGAAAGAATGTCCACCGACGGTTACGTCGCTGGTGCGAAGGCGGCGTGACCGAACGAATTTTCCGGCATCTGGCCGCAGATCACGACAATGAATACATGATGACCGAAAGCACGATTGTCCGGGCGCATCAGCACAGCGCAGGCACTCGCAAAAAGGGCGAAGGGCATGGATCAGGCCATCGGGCGATCCCGGGGTGGCTGACCCACGAAGACCCACGCCATTGTCGATGCGGCAGGAAAGGCCATGATTCTGTTCTGACACCCGGACAAGGGCGGATATCACTGAAGCAGAGCTTCTCCTGGATGAAGTCGATCCTGCAGCTTTCATCGCCGACCGGGCTTATGACGCTGACCCACTTAATTGAAAAGCTTGAAGATCGGAGGATTGCACCGGTTATCCTTTCAGGGAAGAACCGACGCAATCCATGGAAAATCCGCTTCTCACTGCACAAAAAAGAAACGAGACCGAACGGTTCTTCGCCAGACTGAAGCAGTTCAGAGGTATCGCAACGCGCTGCGACCCGATGAAATCAGCCTCAGGCTCAGGACTCCTGGCCAGAACATGACGGTTTCAGCGAGACAGATGGCTGAGAAGAAGACGGTCGGGCATCTGTC
>ERZ746981.367-NODE-367-length-18266-cov-8.692397_pt1 | contig 18266 bp, 12 predicted proteins | sample MGYA00374948_ERZ746981 | MGnify/ENA primary metagenome ERZ746981 (study PRJEB28757, sample SAMN06711160) | food metagenome | host: microorganism | place: China:Harbin | collected 2017-01-30 | study: EMG produced TPA metagenomics assembly of the Analysis of...
ATCTTTCTTTATTACTTCTGCTATAACGTTGGATTAAATGGTGTTCCATTTACATATGTTACTGAGATTATGCCTTTCACTTATAGAGGTAAAGGTCTTAATGTATTCACTTGGGTGCAATATGTCTGGATGATTTACAATGGTTTTGTTAACTCAATTGCAATGTCAGCAATTGAATGGAAGTATTACATTGTTTACTGCTGTATTCTCGCAGTTGAGTCCGCGATTGCCTACTTCACTTTTGTTGAAACAAGTGGTCATACATTAGAAGAAGTTGCAGAGGTTTTCGGAGATTCTCAAAAGCTTAGCAGAATTACGGGAATGGCCACACTAGAAGAAGGAAAGCTTAAGGGTAATCATGAGCATATTGAAAATGCCTAACTATATTACTGTGTTCGCGTTTAAATTTTCTTTTTTAGCTTTATTTCTAAGCCACTCTGATTATGTCTCGTACTTGCTTGAAGTACAATCAGATTTATAAGAAGGGAGTGCGTCAATTTATGATTAAAAGATATATATATTTTTCACCAAAAAAAGATGCTATTGTAGACAATTTTGGTTGGTTGCTGAATCCTGTTGAAAATGATGATGTGTAAATTAATTTGTCGATAGACGCGTCTATTAAGAATTGCCCCGCCTTGTTTCATGCCAAAACAACATCATCACTCATAAGGAATATTTTAGTACGAGCGTTTCCTTCTTTCCTTACCTCTTTTATACCTTCTTCTTTGCCTCTATTGCTTTAAATCTTTTTTGGTCTTAAAAGCAATAATGTACTGGTTAAATAGAACTTTGTAAAGTGATTTGTATCATATTTAAGGCTAATTATAGAAATGTATGAGTACTTATCGGCTTTAGTCTTTAGATTATTTTTAGGTGTTGTTAGATAGTTTAGCATTGTTTAAGTACTTTTTTTAATACTATTTTCAACAAACAGAATACATTATAGTAGGTCGTTGTGACTCAAGGCACGGAAATATTTACTTTGTTTTTTTATTCTGTTTTTGGTTTCTCTGGTCCAAATTGATAGCTTCATCCTGAAAAGAAGCATCATTTAAATTGGAACAAGGTTCATGGATGTATTTGTACTTCTGTATGTAATAATAGACCATAGACAATATACGAACTTCGCCGGTTGTCATGCAGATTTGGGCAAAAAAAATTTCATTAAGATCCAAAGGGCAGAATGAGTAGACTCGCTCAAATTCGGGATGTTCTCTCCAATATAATGTGTCGGAAAACAAATTATGTGGTGTTCATTCCGGGATTAAATACATATAAAGTGAACAAAACTTGCACGGAAACTTGTATTTAAGTACATAATGTGCAATATGTAAGTTGTAGTGTTACAGATTGAAACCCAATTAATTGATAAAATGAAGGAGACACAAATATCTCACTGTTTCAATGTCAAAACATTTAAAAGCACTTGTCATTCGGTATGGTCATATTAGATTAATTGAGTTTAATATGTCCAATTTTTGCCAAATCCTTCTGGGAAAAAGCAAAATCAGCGTCTTCAGCTATAGTGATATCCTTAAACGTATTGGTGATCTTGGAAAGATCATCTTTCAACCCGTAGTTGTCCTTGGTAATGTCACTTGGATTCTTCCAGCGGAAAAGCTTTGTGTACTCATTATGCACATTATTGAGACGGTCAACAATAGTTTCACCCAAAACTGGAAGAAACTTGAAGCCATGTGCAGAGCCACCCGTTGCAACCAAAAGGTTAGTGACGGAAGGAACGTAATCAAGGACAAAGTCACTGTTTATTGCATCTGTATACCACAATAACTTTGAAACAATCTTTAGGTCTTCGCTTTTAGCAACATCCGGTGCAATTGCAAGAAGAGTATTTTTGGCCTCCTCAATCACAGACTTAGGGAGTCTATCATCACCAAACGTGACCGGAACAGAAACGTATTGGTCATTAATTTTGACGGGGTTTCTATACCGTCTTTGTCTAAGATTGAGCTTGAGAATACCCTCTTTACGGCTTGGTGGAAAGAATGCAAAGCCACCTTCCAAGGGAGCATGGCCATTTATCTGGTCAAATTCACTGGATGTGGTCTTCCACTGAATATGTGGGTACTGAGAGTATTTATCTATCAAATCCTGCCTGTTTTTAGGAATGATGAAATAGACAATATTAGCCAACGAAGCCTGAATACGATGGTTCAATTCTGGAACCAAGGATGCTGTCCATGGACCAGCTGCCGCGATTACAAGGTCTGATCTGTGTTCCTTTCCATCAGCAGTGATGATTCCTTCGGCTTTTGCACCCCTTTTAGAGCACCTACCTTTCACCAAAGACTTGAATGTTCCTTCCTTACCAAAGTGGAAAATGACATCATGCTTGTCAAGGAAAAGTTTCACGAGGTAGCAAGCCTTATCTGCTTTAATCATTCTCCCAACACCATCTATGTACCCTGTAATCCTTGGAGCGACATCTCTTGATTTCCAGTCCTTAATCACCTCCAAACCTTTGGACAATCCAAGCAACTTGGCGCTTAATCTTCTCTCGGGGGAGCTAATGTCAAATTGCGTTCCGTCAAGACCCAACTCTTTCAAGCCAGCAATGTTGAGTTTTTCCACGGAACTCACTTCTTCTTGGTCTCCGATACGGAGGCCAGTTGTATGTCTAATAAGCTCATAGTCTGTGTCCCAAAACTTGGCTTTGTCTTGATCTGAAAGGTTTCTCAAGTCGTCAGCCCACTTCAACCAAGTCTGCAAAGCCTTGGCAGACAACTTCCCGTACTTGTTGTTTCCATCGTTGTAAATTCGATAGAATTTGTTGATGTCTGCACTTGCACTGTCCGTGTGATGAAGTGGATTGTATTTACTTTTTTCAAGATCGTCCTTATCAAAGATCTCAATGTTCTTATATCCGTCATTGACCAAATTGTAGGCTGTGGAAAGTCCGAAAACTCCAGCTCCCACAATAATGATTTTTGATTCCTTAGTAATACCCATGATGCTATCTTATTCTTTTTGTTATATCTTTCTTGACCCTTTTGCCTTATTTGTTTTATATTTTTCCAAGCTTATCTAGTCTTATTCTTCTTCGAAGCACAGTTAAAAAAATGGCTGTGAGTAGTTTCTTTCATCCATCTAAAGAAATTCCGAACTATTTATTCTCCTACATAGTTTTTTAAGTTTATTCCTGTTTTTTTCAGTAATTATGCTCTACATAAGCAAAGAATAAGACATACCTAAGTTTATCCAAATAGTTTGAAACTGTGCATTTGGTAGGTGTGGCATACAGGCAAAGCCACATCTGCACAGACGAAGTGGTGAACTCCTGGCGGATTTTCATTTCCTAATTTTAATGGAGTGCTCTTTAAAAACTATTTCCACAATAAAATGGCTTTAAAATGAGACACATCCTGTGTAAATTACGCTAGCATAATGTTAAAACTGCTAGGGGCGAAGAGCTAGTCGAGCGCAAAAAAAAAAAGTGGCGCTTATTTCCGCTAAATGATTCCGTCGATTTCCTTATTGTGGATGACATGTTTCTGCCATTTAGACATATTGCATTAGTGTGTCTTTCATTCCATTTTGTCATATTCCAAATATGTCCAGATGGTCCCTGAAATGTCCTCAATGGGAGAGAGAGACTCCAGGATAACCACGATGTATTAAGGCTAGTCACTGGAGAATAGAGAATCCATATCAAAGAAAAATAGGATATCACCGGAAATATCTATATATTAGTTTCTAGGGTTTCCATGTAGTATAAGCCTATTTATCTAGTACTAATCAATAGTTGACTGTCGTTTGATAGTTATCTTTTATTAGTTAATCAGGGTAGAAATATAGTGAAGGAAGAGAAATTCTAATATAAAGAAATTTTCTCTGTTGGCGCTTCGCGAAAGTAGAGTGAATTCTCACAATTCACTCAGTAATAGTATAATTTGTACATTTTGTTTCAAGCAGTTGTAGTTCATAATTTTTTACTCAATAGCTCTATCATATTTTACTTTATTTATTTTATTTACTGTACTGTACTGAACTACCTTACCTTCACGAACTACAATCTTTCGTCATTCACCAAAAAAGCCATTATTCGGATTTGTAGACAGATAAATAAGGAAGTATACTTTTTTAAAAAACAAAAAGCAAGTTTACAAAGGATAAATAAAGTTTTTGTTCTCAAGGTCAGTAAGATCGAGCATCGAAATTTCAACCTCCTTTTTGTGTGTAGTTCCATTTTCTTCGGTAACATCAACGTAACCATACTGAGGAACCTCACCATTAGCAATAGCTGCCAACCTCTGCTTATTCCGGCGGTTAAGGATGTATCTGATAATAAGCAAGATAATTGGAGCGGTGAACCATGAGAATATGATCTGCATCAACCATGGAACAACATAACGTGGCTGGTAGCGCTTGTTCCACATCTGTGGACAGATAATGTTACTGATGGAGTAAGATATCATGAATAATGCTGTTCTAGTTAATCTCTTGGTGTAACCAGCAGCGGTAGCCTGTGCCAAAGAAAAGGCGAGTATGTAGGCGGTGCCGTTCGGACGGGTCATAAAAATTCCAGCCAAAATTCCTGGCTTATTATCCCAAGGGATTGTGATGGCAAGAATTGCTCCAATAAAGCAGATGGACATTAGGCCACAGGCTAAATAGATGGACTGCTTCCTAAAACGAGACATAAGAAGAGCCCCCACAATGGCACAGACTGTAGAAAATCCGTTTTGAACGACCATAAGAAGAGTGGTTGTGAGATGGTTGAAGCCTAACTGTGTGTATATTATGGATGCTTGGTAAGTAGTAGAATTCTCCAACATCTGTAAAAAGCAAAACAATACAAAGAGCCATGTAATTGGATCTTTAAGAGTCTCGATAAGCTGATATTTCTTGAATGTTTTCTGTTCGATTGATGATTTCGAGCTCTTCTTGACTCTTTGAATAATATGGATCCGCTCTTCAACAGTGAAAATCTTTGATGTGGCCGGGTTATCTGGATAGTAAAAGTAGCTGAACACGCAAACAATGTTGGAAACAATTCCCACCAGCAACCAGAACCATTTCCAGGGTCTCCAGATTTTGACAAATTGTAATCCATAAGCAATGAATCCAATTGGAACGTCAATTCCAAGACATGAAATCCAAAAGATCGGGTTTATGATCGCCTGCTCATCTAATGGGAAAAACATCGCCAAGGTGTGCTCCACTGCTGGAGTGATACCTGATTCTGTGAAACCCAAAAAGAATCGGACAGCCATAACTCCACTGTAGCTTTTAACTCCAAGCATACAATAGCCTAGCACAGACCACAGTGCAGTTGTGAGAACTATGAACTTTGACATTGGAATACGCTGAAAGAGATAATGCGATGGAATCTGCCCTAGAATGTAACCTACATAAAAGATGGTTAACACATTATTGTAGTCCGCAGAGTTCATTCCAGTATCGTCCCAAAGTCCCATCAAACTCGAATAGCTGATCGAGTCCTTATCAATAAACAATGTGGCATTCACCATGAAGCAGAGTGGCAGCACTGTAAGCCATAGCTTCCATTTCAATTTTTTCTCTCCTTCCTTAGTAAGTGGCTCAATTGTATCACCACTATGTGAAATGAGATCCAACGTCACATCTGCACCTTTTCTTTTGATTTCAAACTTGCTTTGTTCTTCTTCAGTCTCACTGGTATTTAACTGTTCTCCAACGACAAGTGTCTCAGACCTGGTATCTTTTTTGGTACTTTCTTCGTCGTTCGTAGTCATCACCGTTGTTTCGAGAAATAATAAAGTTTTGAGCCTGATCTTGAGACTTTTCAGTAGCAAGATACGAATAATCTTTTTTCAGTTTATCACTAAAGTTTTTTGATCCTCCCATTTATATACCCTGAAAAGTTTGATTCCAACCAATTGTCAACAATTTCAGGAAGATTTTTCGTCCCTGAATCATATTAACCACTTAAAGCATATACTAATATCCACAATAAATTATATTCAAGAAGCCCATTGCAAATTGCAAAATGTTCTACACATTTGAAACCCAAAGCCGTTTATTTGAGTTTGTAATCTTACATGCCAAATTAGGATGTGTGGCTTTATAATTTGGCCAAACCTTATATTCCGCAATCTCAGGCAAACCATTTTTTTTTTCACCCATTTTCTCTTGGAGCCCTGTACGGTAGATTTGTTTTCATTTAAAATATTCTTCACATAGTTCGTAAAGAAGATGGCAAAAGCAGGTGGCGGAGATGAATTTCCATTTTAGTAACTGACTGATATTTTCCACTATGGCTGTTTGTGCTTTCAACAATGTTTTGTACTTTCCGCTGGTTGAAACATCGTGCATGTTATCATTAACTAGCACACAAATAGTTGTGGATCCTCATATCCTATATAAGTGGATGGCCAATTTCTTTTTGGAGGTTGTAGTTCTACATTTATTTTGTAATTTCTCGATTTAACTTCAGGGTTTACATGCAATCCAAAAGTCAGTGAGAAGCACCACAGAATTTCAGAATGGCAGAATTAGACAAGATCAAACTCAAAGATAGCCATTTAGTAAACGGATATGAGTTTCCAGTGGCATATAAAGTGAAAAGCGAAGGTGAGCAAAGCATTTCAACTGAAGATGTTGCCCAATTGTTGAAGAATAAAGCCGAGGAAGGGTTTTTCAGGAATATTTTGGATAAGAACGGGGCCATTGTACTCAGATTAGGGAACATTGATCCGAACGTTATTTCCAAATACGTTGAGGCGATCGGATATGGAAGCAAGCTTGTCCCATTCGTCCAAAATGGATCTACTGCAGAGAGGACACAGATTACGAATGTTTTAACTACGGCCAACGAGGGACCAGGTGGGATTGAAATCTACCAACATAACGAGTTTTCACGGTTCAAGACATACCCAAGCACCCTCTTCTTTGCATGCACTGAATACACTGCCAAAGGTGGTGAAACACCAATTGTTCATGGAGCAGAAACTTTTGAAGACGTCAAGCGTAAGAATCCTACGTTCCTCAAGCGACTCGCCAGAAGGGGATTGCTATTTACCCAAATATGGGCTTACAAGAGCCCGAATAGAACTGGATGGCAGGATTATTATTCTTTTGGAAGAACAATTCAGCCTGAAGATACATTGGAGCAAAGAAAGAAGAAAGCTGGAAAAGTCTGTTTTGACCATATCAGCGAGGATTTCGAGTGGGATAAGGACAATAACCTCGATGTGAAGGAACACACAGAACCTGTTAAGCTTTACAATAACGGAGACAAAAAGTATGGTGTTCTCTTCAACAGTATTCCAACATTTTACGGTGATATCAGAGATAAAAAGAATAGTTACGGTAAGACAACAGAGATATCATACGACGATAATGAAGAACCAATCTCGCATGAAGACCTGGATCTAATTCTTCAGAGTTCTTTAGACACTGAGTACAATCATAATTGGGTTCCAGGAGACTTGGCAATTATTAACAATTACCAAGTTAGTCATGGAAGAAAGCCATGGAGAGATGGTGAACGGAAAATTATTGTCAGTATGTGGGATACTCCAAACAAGCGAGACTTTTCTCGTTACCCTCCTGACGCCTAAACTATGCAATTAGACTAGATTATGTTATTTCAAATGATATTTATCTACGTTTATCTAAATGAATAAATTGACAAGGGGAAAATCTGGAGGAGCCCAAAGATAAATCAATAAAAATAAAAGCTCGTATGTAAATAATCCCGTTGACGCGCGCTTATCTGAGCCATATAATTTTTAAGGGGCATACTATTCGACAGTCGCGTCTACATATGACCGCGCCGCCTTGTTTATGCCAAGAAAACTGTCGAAACCTAAATATCAGTGACAGTCTTGCACGAGCGAATAGAATAAGGTTAATCACCATATATCTGCAAGATGAAATTCCTCAGTTGTTAGAATTATCTCGAATTCCAGTTAATTGATAAGCTCTATGATTGATAGCCTTGTAATTGTTATTTTGTCCTATCTGCTTGTTTCTTCAGTTGTGCTATAATATTCTCTCTGAAATATTTGCTAACTATATATTTGTTCACAAAATATATTTCGAATTTTACTAGAATATTTTCGCCCCTGAATGATTCCTCCTAGGAATTCCACCTATTCCGTGGACTATACAACTACATTGTCTCTCTCCGTGGGAAGCCCATCTCAGAGGGGTAGTAAAATAGAAAAAAAAATTATCCAATTAACCAGAGCAAAAGCCGATTTTTCACAAAAATGGATTGGGTTTTAGAAACGCGACCTTTCCAAAAATGATGAAGAAAATTATCAAAAACGCAAGCACCGATTATTATTATTATGTGCTTATCAATATTACACATATTTACTCTTGTATACATTATCGGCCACCAATCCACTAATCCACTAACCAATAGAGTTTGTGAAACAAAAACCCAGTATTTCTACTGTATGATCAATAGTACCTTTGTCCAAAAAGAATACTATTAGTCAAAACACGAAATTTTAAAGAAGTTTGATCGTAAAAGAGATGACGCAACTAATGCAATGCTGTATTCCATTACAGATTTCTTATAGCGAACTATCTTAGATCTTCAAGATGATTTGATTAAAGAAAAACTATGACTTTTCTACAGCAAGGCAACCTATTTACGAACGGAAATGTAGATGGCATATCTTAAGGTGTAGTATTCATGATTCAAAACTATTTAATGGTACGTACTTGTCTATTAGTCAGTTGGTTTCTGTTGAAGCTGTAATTCTTCGAGCTGATCTTTCTCTTATCGCATCGTACTTCTGAATCGGGAAATCCGAAGTTTTCGCGAAAATGCGGCAGAAATCTTAATAAGCGATTGTCTGGTCTTATCTGTTGTACTCATTTATATATTTTGACACTTTCCGGTTAGTAATTTCTTTTCAACACGTAAGTTCCCTTCAATAAAAACATTATTATTCCTTAGCAAGATGGGAAATTTGAAACGGAGAAGGGCCCCAACTGTTGGAGGAAGAAGACGAACTGGATGTCTGTGTTGCAGAAAAAGAAGAATTAAGTGTGATGAAACCAAACCATCATGTTTAAAATGTATTAAGTCATCATATAAGTGTGTCTGGCCTACAAGAAAAAAATCACTTTCACACATAAATCAGTTTCAGCTTGAAAAGAATAGAAAGAGAGCAATAGGATTTGTCAATATTAATACAAAATCTGCAGTAACATATTCCTCGAATTCACCTTATAAAAGTGATGCTTACCGATCCTGGGTTCGTTTCACCAAAAATCCGAATTCCTACAAAGGAATTAATGGTAAGAGCCATGATACAAAGTTGATTGATGTGAAAAAAGAATCTGAATTTGATTTGCTATTCCGCAAATATCTTAGTGATGTTAATGGCCGTTACTTCAAGTTATATCTGAATTGTGGAAACTTTGGGACATACGTAATTGGTTCAAAAATGAATCATATAGAAATTAAACTTTTTGATGCTTTTTCTAGAGGTTTCCTTGTGGAAGTGACCCCATTGTTAGCTGATCATCATCTCCTTCCAGGATCGATTACTCTCCCCCTTGGAGTGAACAATCCCATATTAAGGCAAATATTTTATACTTGTGGTGCATTCTTTCTGTCATTAGGTGCTAAGGAATTCGTTCCCGTTTCTAAAGACTATTTAGCAAAAAGCATATTTATTGTCAATTGCTTTTTAAAAGACTTTCCGGTGTTTGGAAATGAAGACTGGCTTATGATAGTCTCGTTATGTTTCCATTTTGTATTACAGTTTCTCGGAGAAAGTATGCAAGGTAAAACGGCTAACATTTCCCTGTGCTTACGAACGATTTACATACTTGGAAGTAAAGTGAGAAAGCATGGAAAGAGAAGAAACTCTGGTGATTTTGTTGATATGACTAATTGGCTGTCAGAGCTTCAAAAGACAACACAATTTGCCCACTTAAATAGTCTCGGCCATGAAAACTGGGATTACAATTCACAGCTATCTCAGGTCAGAAGACTCATTAACAACATTGGATTAAAGTTAAACTTACAGTATGGTGCTCATGCTCATGACCTGAATTTTAAACCTGTTCGCTCACATCACAACCAACTAAATGATTTGCCATCTCTAACTTTGACTGAGTCAGGTTTCGTCAGTTGTATTCAAAAGACTGTGTCAGAAAGTTTTCTCTATAATTACACCATCAATCTTTTTGGATGTGGATCCAATATAATTGACAAGATTGCGTCGCCATTTGAGATTTTTGATCTATATAGAAACATTTTAGCTTACAGGGTTTCTAAATCATCTATTCCATGGATGAACAATCCAATTATGGGAGCCTCGTTGGATTCATTTGAAATAGCTGCAAAAACTAACTGGCTAGCTGCACACTTCCCCCTTGACGTCAATAACCAGAAAATAGCGGGTGAATTATTAAGAAATGCACAATTTTATTGTCAGCCACTTCTTCCATCGAAACCGCTAAATAATGAGCCAACAGAAGTGCTAAGTCGAATCACTGAAAGTTGTTATTTTGCAGATATGGTTGCCAAAGCATGTTTCATTTTTTTAAGCAAGCTTCTAAACCCTTCTTTAAAGAACAGTGATTCGTCAATACAGGCTGCTTTGAATCGATTTCTGGAAAATTTATCAAATATCACTATTCAAAGCCGGATATCGTCTATTTGTATTTGGCCAATGGTAGTTGCTGGGTCTGCGGCATTGAACATACAGCAAAAAAATTACCTACTATACAGACTTCGTAATTTTGAAGATTGCGTCCGATTTGGGGATATGAGGACAGCCTCTAGATATCTAGAGAGAATTTGGGATAGTTCAATTGGTCTGAACTCACTACTTGATTATCATATTAGGAAGACTCTTTTTGATTATGCTTAGAGGTCAGATTGTGTATACAAAGATAAACTTTTCAAGATTATAGAAAAAAAATATCTTCAGTAAAATATTCTTTTATTTTCATTGAATCACGCCCCTCTGCCGGTATTTTGCAACTAAATGCCAGTATTTTCCTTTGGTCATTTTCCTCCAATATAAACCTGTTCTCTCCATAAGAAAATAAGTTCCAATACATCCTAGGCAAATGAAAGCACAGGCAATATAAGTCGTCTGTATTCCACAATTATCAATAAACGGCGTAATACCATAATCCAAAGCGAAATTCATCACATTCCTGATGAGAATAACGACTGCCATTCCTGCCATTCCTGCCTCTGGGTAACAATCTAAGGCATATGTTATTGAAGAGGTAGCTCCAACAATACTCAAACCAGCCATTAACCCCATTCCAAATATCACACCAAACCAATTTATTCCATGAGCAGCGCCTACACCATAAATAATCAGAGAGGCAGGGCCAAGAATCATGAAAAGAAAGAGAACAGGCAACCTGTCCTCGGCTTGTGAAATGCCCTTATGCTTTTTTGCCTTTCTTATTTTAATCCAATCAATAGACCAACCAGCATAAGGATAAAAGAGAAGCACAAATATAACAGGACCAAGATATGCTAGACCAAGCATAGATGTGGAAAAATTGTATGGAGGTGCACTAAGGATAATGCTTTCAGTGGTATTTATGATAGAATAAAAAAATAAAGACACTCCGTATAGAAATCCCGACCATAGAATTGGAGGAAACCTGAACATATGGAGGATCATCAGGATATAGTCGAAGAAGTGATTTTTCTTTCGAGCACCACTTAAAAGTAATAACCTTGCCCAGTAGCCCTTACCTGCATGGTACTCAATTTCATGATTAGAAATTGCAGTAGACATATGTTTATCAAAATTAGTATCAGGAGAAACTGTACAGTTGATATCTTCATTCTTATTAGAAAATGTTGTACTTGCAAGTCGAATCCCTTCAGATTCAGTTACTTCACCTTCTAAACCAGGTTCTCTTTCATAATTTGTCTCCTCGATGAGGAAGAACATTGCAACTAAACACACAGCATCAAATATAACAGCAATTTTAACAGCCCATTTCCACCCAAGAGCTTCAGCCACAAATCCAGAAAGCATTGGTGCTATGAAGTTGGATGTTCCAAGGGAAACACTATAAATTCCAATATATGTACCTCTCTCATGTTCAAAAAATAAATCTGTAATTGTGTTCGACGGAAGTGATTCTATAGGAGCGTAAAAAAGGCCTGAAAGAATTTGAGATGCAATCCATTGACCATTTGAGTGAACGTATGGCATCCATAGACAGAATACAAGGTTTCCCAACATAGCCAATAAATAAGCTGGTCTTTTTCCAAACTGCTGAGCAAATGGAGTCATTAAAAATTGGCCTAACCCCAAAAAAAGAAAGTTATAGCCTGTTCCGTTGTTAAGATTATCTATGGTAACATTGGTGGATGGATCAGCAGCTATTGCCACTAACAATGGGTATATACAGCAAGATGCAACACCTCCTCCATAGCAGAATAGAATTAGGCAGAATACTTGAATAAGTTTTCTTCTGTGACTCCAGTTAAGTGGATCATTTAGATTGTTTGATGGATGTGGGATAAGCACAATTTCTTTCTTAACTGTTTCATTTAGTTCTGCTGGATTAATTTTAGTGTTAACTAAATGAGTTGTGCCAGGAATATCCTCGCAATTGATTCCTGAAGAGTTTAGCTCTGCCATTATATTATATTATATTCTTCTTCGCAATGTAAAGAATTTAATTGTTTAAAAGAAGCAAAAGATAGAAAATGTAATTCTTTGTGATCAAATACTCCTCTCATTTGGAGCTTATTATATACTTTTTGCAACGAAATAACTGTGTAGAATATATTTTTATCACGTCAAAAAGTAATGAAGATAAGTAGTGCTGATCAGTTTGATAACGATTATGATTGCTCACAAAGGTTCATTCTTTTCAGACGAAAAGCCTGACTTATTAGGAAAAGGTATTATTATGGATCACTCTTTCATTAGCCGCTGTATACAAAATTTCTTGTTTTAATATATCATTTTTTGTTTTTGGGAAATAAACAATTGAATAGTCCACAAGCTTCCCAAGCGATAGGGCTATCGACAATTTTTTTTTTTTTTCAGCCCGATCATCATTAAATTCCACAACAATATAATTTTGCAAAAAAAAAAGATATCATTTCCTAATCGGTCCAGATTCTCGTCACCAGAAACGATAGGGCGATAAGCTGTTCGTTCCTAATAGTTCCTGATCAGGACACAATTTCGTCTCTTGACATCTTCCAAATTTCCGGACGTATTTAATTAGGTATCTATATAAGATGCCTGTTTGCTGATCTTGAGATAATGAGTAATCTGGTTCTACCCGGGTCTCTTTTCTAAACATGATAGGGTATTTTCAAAAATCTATCAAGGCCGCACAATATAATGTCAACAATTTTCAATGACTACACTGGAGATACCGGAAATCCAGCACTCTTTGAAACTTTTAAACCAAAAATTCAGGCCTATAAAAATGAGTTAGAGAAGTCAATCTTAAAGGAGTACAGAATTCCTGCAGAGTTGATTCCAAAAGAAGATGGAGCGGATGTCACTGGTATTCCAAAAAAAGTGCTCAGTGAAAAGGAGTATGAAATTACTGAATCTAGTGCTACCTCGTTGGTTAAAAGTATGGCTGATGGTTCATTGTCGGCCACTGATGTTTTCAAAGCTTTTGCCAGACGTGCAACTATAGCACATCAACTCACTAATTGTGCTATGCAACTATATATGGAAGAAGGCTTGGAGCGGGCGCACGAATTGGATAAATATTATAAACGAACTGGGAAGACTATTGGTCCATTACATGGACTTCCGGTTTCTTTGAAAGAACACTGTGGATATAAGGGTAAGATCACACATTCCTCCTTTGTCTCCCTTATTGATAACATTGACGATAAGTGGGCTTTAACCGTGGAAACATTAAAAAATTTGGGGGCTGTGTTTTTTATTAGAACTACCGAACCTCAATGTCTTCTTCATCTATGTTCATTCAATAATATAACCGGATACTGTTGCAATCCAAGAAACACTAGGCTAACTCCTGGTGGCTCCTCGTCTGGTGAAGGTGCTTTAGCAGCAATGCATGGTTCTGCTTTTGGATTGGGATCTGATATTGGTGGTTCGATCAGATGTCCTGCTGCGTTCTGTGGTGTCTGGGGTCTCCGTCCAACCCAAAAAAGAATCTCCACGAAAGACATTCCTCCGAAGGAATCTGGAGTTCAGGAAGGAGTTGTTGCAGTTCTTGGACCACTTGCGAGGTCTGCTGATGACATAAATCTCTTCATGAAATCCCTTATTTCTGCCAAGCCTTGGGAGAACGATGCCAACGTAATTCCTTTACCTTGGAGAGATGTTCCAAGTCCTGATATCTCTTCATTAACTATTGCAATATATTATGATGACGGTGTCTGTAAACCAACTCCTCCGGTTCTTCGAGGTCTTCATTATGCAGCTGAAAAATTAAAACATGCTGGAGCAACAATTGTGGAATGGAAGGCCATAGATGTCGAGAAGCTGATGAAAACAGTCGGAAACTTTTACAATGGTGATGGTGGGAGAGAACTTAGACTTGCACTTGCTGCCTCTGGAGAACCCGTTCATCCCCTCAGTAAAATTGCAATGTCCTATGGATGTGGGCCAGATGGGGTTACTGTTCCTGAATTTCAAAAATCTACTTTGATTAGAGATACATACAGAAATATATATGCTGATACAATGCAAAAGAACGGTATTGACTATATTCTAGCACCGGCATATGTTTCAGTCGCGCCAAAACTTGGAAAAGACCATTACATAGGTTATACCGGTCTTTGGAATATTCTTGACTTCCCTGGAATTGTTTTTCCAACTGGTCTTTCTTGCGATCCAAGCTTAGATACGGTAGACCGTTCATACAAACAAAGAAATGACGTTGAGGCATACGAATACAGCTTGTACGATGATTCTGAGTTATTCAACGGGGCTCCAATAAATTTGCAAATGATAGGAAGAAGATGGTTTGAAGAAGAGCTCGTTCAAGCTGGAAAAGTTGTCTGTGATTGTATATCCAAATAAAAACTTTATATAGTCGTACTACAAAAAAAATTTCTTAAACTTTTCTTTCTGCTTATTATGATTGTATAATGAAAGGTATAGATAGCTGATGAGATTTTAACGGGAAGTTGCTTTTGGGAGCTAGACCTTAGAGTTACAGTGCGTTGGTTGTCATTTAGTGTCCATCCTACCTTGGTTACCAATACCAGTTCTAAAGCATGTATAATAACTAGTGCTTTTACAAGCAAATAATATACTACAGAGTAACTACTCCGTAGCGCTTTTGCCATATCTTAAAGAGCATCAGTTAAGGCAATAACCCATCAAAATTGATCTAATATGCAGTTTTACTTCGCTTGTCTTCATACAGAGGTAATTGTATATTTGTATCTATCTAGTATGATTCTGCTTGATGAAAGCTGTGATCAATTCGTATGTTAACTGAGAATTTGTCGGATTTTCAACTATGGTGTGACGATGCATCTGTAATTTTTCCTTTTGGTGGTAGGCCACACTTTTGAACAATAAAGAAAAGCCACTTTTACATTCTTTACCAAAATCGATAAAGGGAAGAATAAAATGGTACCAGAACTCTCTCGGGGTTAAGAATGTGTCATCAATATGATTGGAAAGTCCGAGAAAAATTTGCGATAAGAATGGTCAGCATGGAAAGTATAGTACGAAATGTAAAACAATTAAATCACTGAACGATATCGTCTAGCTATAATCAGCAATGTAAATATAAATGGGATAAAAGCTGCTGTTGGAGAAAAAAAAAAGTTTACCTACCATCGGTAAGGTCACAAAATATAAATATATCATAATATTATTTCCAAAAATTTCTCCAGATATAGATAAAAGTGTCAGGCTTCACCTAATGACAATTAATTTAACAACGAAACGGCCCGCCCAAATCGAATTTTATTTTTTTCGCGAAAGGAATTTTAGCATCAGAATCAGCGCGCGAAAATATGGTCGAAAAATCACCATCCGATTCGATTTAAAGACGGCATTAATACAAAATAAAATATTTAGCATTAATCGGCAAATAGTTTGGGAGAAAAATGACGTATCACAATTCTGCTACAAAGCATCGATTAAGGAGACCTAGATGAAGTTCCAGATAATTGTGTAAATACTACTACTACAACATCTTCTGAAAGATACCACTGAAACAATAAATATATTTTTACCTACAATTGAATATGATGTTGATTCCCTTAGAAACGAATTACTTGAAAAATACAAGGATTTTCATATAATACCAGAAAGGTTCCATCGCAGAAAACTCATAAGGATAGTGATATACTCTTGTGTTTAAAGATACCTCTACATATAAGACAATGTTTGTTACGTTCTCATAAGCCTCACTCCTAATCCCTATGACTGGAACAACTTTCAAATAACTTGAATTATTGATAGGTTGATTAGGCATCATTTCTTCGCTATAATATATATCTTACCCTCTAGTCTGGCTAATTTCTTCCCTTCCCCCTTTTCTCTCAACAAATTACACATAAAATAAGGTTGGACAATTCATCCAACCTGGATACAGATATCATAAATAACGAATGTTTTGTGTTTTGTGTTGCCACAACCCCGATACCTCTTTTTTCTTTTTTTACCTTGATATTTGGCATTGTTTTGCTGAGATACAAACACTATTGTCTTTCTTCTCCATCTCCTCTTTTGTGTGGGGAAGACAGAAAAAAAAGTTTTTTTATTCAATAATTGATTACAATTAAAATTTTCATACATTATTTTCCTTCGGTTGAAGAAATTTATTCCAGTGAAGATTCCCTTCAGGGATTACAACCAAAATTAAACTAAAAGATTTTCCGATAATTTCAAGATTGTAAAAGTTCTTGCGGTCATAGGAATTAGAAGTCATATGATGGCGTAACGAATACCCAAAAGTTGTTACAGTCATAGAAATTAATAGCTTTTGGTGATGAATTGGCAAGCAATATTCTATGGGCGGAGACTTCTCAACTCAGATGTAGTTAAAAACTGATAGAATTTGATGAAGGACTCTATTAGTAATGCAACTTTTACGAATGCGTTGAACCCAATATGATTTTTGATTATGTTAACCACTAGTAACAATGGAGGACTAGTAATGTTTGATCCAGATGTCAGGAACAAAATTTTTAATAACAGAATACCGTAATGTAACGTTGGGCTTCTAAACTTAAACAAGTACCAGTATTGTTTGTTATCGATATCGCTATCGTTCTTATACGTTTTTCTGTTATTTCACATTGTTTTCTTTTTCTTTCTTCCTTTAATATGTTAACAATTTCTCACATAATGTGCGAACTTCCTCAATTATAAGAAAAGATAAATTAATGAAATTTTAGAGTCCACAATGTGACATTTTTTATTTGGAATTTCTTTCACGTTGTTTATGCACACAATATGTGTCACCCAATGCATCCAGTAAAGCCTAATTGATGTTAACTAATTCAGTTCTAAACATCTGATTTTTAACTATTGTATCTAAGTTAAGATGTCTCTGAATATGAAGCATCGTTTGCTACGTCACCATAAGCCTAGCTTCCGATACTTTTTTTTAGAAAAGCGTTCATATTTTGCTGATTTGTTTAATTTGTGACGCCAATTACTTTATGAAGTTTTTGCTAACTTGTAAATTGAGTGATTTTAACGAATGGAGAAAGATATAAGGGGAAATAGATAAAGAGGAAGGTATAAAAGAACTACGAAAAAAGATAATTGCATATGTTCAAATACGTTTAATCCTTATGTGGGAGGTTCTCTTGAAAAAGCACAAGGCATGGTAGTTTAATATAGATGCTATTATCGACGAATATATTACACATCTATTCATACACCATATTCCTTTTTTGCATTCAAAAATTTACATTCAGAATATGTTTATTATGCTTCTAGTCCAGGTAAACAGAAAGAAATAAGCGAAGAGACATATAGCATTTCATAAATTACAGTATCCACATATTTATAGCAGCTGAAATTCTAGGATCTTGATTTTTCTAATGGATTTAGTTGATTTCATCAAAGTAAAAGTATATAACACCCGTTGATGTCCTTTGCATAACCAGAAAAATATAATCTAATCATTAGTGAGTAATATTATTATGCCTTTCGTGCTTTCTTCCAGTCACAGATTTGAAGAACGACAGTTATGACAAAGCAAAGGGCCATGACTGCTGCCATGAATATGGAGGATCCCGCCATATTTATAGAGTCAAACATATGTGGCAAGTATATTGAACTTGCAAAACTGAAGATAAGTCTAAAGAACATGTAGAACAATCCAAT
>ERZ746981.368-NODE-368-length-18219-cov-1031.416051_pt1 | contig 18219 bp, 19 predicted proteins | sample MGYA00374948_ERZ746981 | MGnify/ENA primary metagenome ERZ746981 (study PRJEB28757, sample SAMN06711160) | food metagenome | host: microorganism | place: China:Harbin | collected 2017-01-30 | study: EMG produced TPA metagenomics assembly of the Analysis of...
CCATACAGCGCCTGCCGGATCTCCGGCTGATGCTTCAGCGCCGCCCGCAGATCCGCCTCACCGCCACGCCGGACCCGTTCCAGATCCCGCCCGGCTTCAAAAAGCGCCTTCTTCTGATGCTCCAGCACCGGCAGCTCCTGGCGCACCATGCGCTCGGCATCCACCCAGGCCCGCGCATACCGCTCCACCGCCTGCTGAAGCGGGTCACTCCCCGGTACAAACCCATCCAGCCCGGCCGGCACCTGCTCACGCTGCACACGGGGCAGCCTCAAACCCGCAAAGAAAGAGGCGGGAGCCTCACGCTCAATCCCACTTTCCCCCTTCCCGGCCCCGGCATCCATCCCGGCCGACACGTCTTTTTCCGCCGTGCGACGCCCCGGCCGCACGGACAGGTCCAGCCCATCGAACATCCCGCGTTTCTGCTGTGCCGACGCCGGATCTGGCGTACGGACAGCTTCGGCCTGCCTGTCCTTCTGGGGACCAGAGGCAGCCTTCTCACCCCCCACCACGATCTCGCTCTCGGGAACAGACAGCCCGCGTCGCCGTGCAAACCCGGCATCCCGATCCCGAACATGCGGGTAATCCAGCGTGGTATCCTTCAGCCGCTCGCGCGACAGCCGCCGCACCAGCCCGTCCCGGTCACCCACATCATCCCGCCCCCAATGGACAGACACGCTCTCCCGATGCCGCGACAGCGCCACATAGGCGCCGTGCCGGTCCATGCTCCCCGTCGCCAGCACATGCGCCCGGTCCACCGTCACACCCTGCGATTTGTGGATGGTGGCCGCATAGCCATGATCCAGCGCGTCATACTCCGCCACCGACACGGACACGACCCGGCCAGTCCCGGCACCACCCGGCCCGTCGAGTTGCACTGACATTGCGAGATCCCCAGCCTCAGCCGACCCCACGATGCCCCGCACCGTGCCTAGCGTGCCGTTCTTCACCCCCAGCGCCCGGTCATTGCGCAGGAAGTAGACACGCTCCCCGTCCGCGAACACCCGCTCGCCCTGGGCGGTCGGCACCAGCACGTCGTCACCCAGCTCACCCGCCTCCCGCCGGATGGCGCGTGCCGCCTCGTTCAGTGCCCGCACATCGACACGCCGGTGCGCCAGCATGATCTGACTGTCCTCTGGCGCGGCCTGACGGGCTTCATCCCACCCGGCCACCACCCCGGCCCGCGCCTCTTCCAGCGTGTCATGCCCGCGTACCAGGCCGGCCGCCTCATAGCGTCCCAGCGCCTCACCCGTCCGCCCCGTCGCAAGCTCCTTCGTGGCCGCCTGCTGCCAGCCTTCACGCTGCCGGCGTACGATGGTGATTTCCACCGACCCGACCCGCTCGGCCACCGCCCGGAACGCACCACCCGCCTCAATCGCCTGCAACTGCTCGGGATCACCCACCAGCACCACCTTGGCCCCGGCTTCGCGGGCGACAGACAGAACCCGCTCCATCTGCCGTGACCCCACCATGCCGGCCTCGTCCACCACCAGCACGTCCCCGCGCTCCAGCAGGTCGAACCCACGTTCCCACGCCCGCTCCAGGGACGCCAGCGTCCGGCTCTCAATCCCGGACCCCGCTTCCAGCCCTTCCGCCGCGATCCCCGACAGCGCCGCCCCGCGCACCCGGTACCCGGCCTCTTCCCATGCCGCACGGGCCACACCCAGCATGGCGCTCTTCCCCGTCCCGGCATACCCGACCACCACGGACAGGTCGCGGGACTTCGTGACCTCGCCCACCGCCAGCGCCTGCTCGTCCCCAAGACCGGAATGCTGCATCGCTGCCCGACGCACCGCCAGCGGCACCGCATGCCCCTGGGACAGCCCCATCGCGAGCGACGCTTCTTCCAGACGCTGCTCGACCCCGATCATCGCGCGCGTGGAGAACCGCTCCCGCCCGTGCCCGTCTTTCCCGAGCGCGACCAGCTCCGGACATGCCTCCACCCGAACCATGACGGCCGTAAACTGTTCAGCGTCCACCGTCTGCCGGTCCACGAACCGTGCCAGATCCTGCCGGGTAAACGTGCTCTGCTGCCGCGTCAGCGCCTCCAGCGCCACATGCGGCTCGGCCAGCAACTTCTCGCCATTGCGTCGCGCGATCTCCAGATGATCAGCGACCCGTTCCGCATCCTCGCACCGCTCTTCCCGGCGCATCCCAGCCGGACCGATCTTGTTCTGCGGCTCAAGGTCGATCCCCTGCTCGGCAAAGGACCGATGGTCGATCCGCACATCCAGATCCAGTTCGGCCAGCCGTTCATTGGCAAGTGACGCCCATCGCTCCCGCCATGTCAGCAGGAGTTCCTTATCATTCCACGAACGCTCTTTCGCACCAAACCCGTTCTCGTCCACAGATCGCGTGGACAGCATCACATGGGCATGGGGCTTCGACAGACCGTCCTCACCAATATCCCAATGCACATTGAGATCGGCTACCATGCCGCGTTCCACGAACTGCTCCCGCACGAAATCCCGTGCCAGCGCGATCCCCTGCGCCTGGGTCATTTCGCGCGGGATCGAAAACTCCACCTCGCGGGCGAGCTGGGCATCCTTGCGCTTCTCGATCACCTCGACCTCATTCCATAGGGTCGCACGGTCGAGAAACCGTTCCGGCGCGCCATCGGGCAGCAGGATCTCGGAATACACCACACCGCTCTTGTTGGAAAAGTCATGGTCGCGATCCAGCCGCACATCATGCAGGCGGGATGCGGCGCGATAGGCTGCCGCCGCCACGGCGCTGCGGCCGGTAGCGCGACTGATGACCTTTGCATGTAGGTGATAGATCGCCATGGACGCGATCATATCACACCATTTAAGCGCACGTCACGCAGTGACGTATAAGCGCGCACTTACATTTTACTGCGCCACAAGGATTGATCATTCTGGGTAAGTGACGCGGTTCTCACCTGTGTTATAAAGTATGCCACAGACCAGAAGAATAAGGGATCGATAATGCGCAAACCACGGGACATAGATGCGGAACTAGAAGAACTTCAGAAACGGGCACGTGCGTTAAAGGCCAAGAGAATTGTCCAGTTCGGTGAACTAGTCGAGGCGACGGGAGCCGATACCTTATCGATCGAGGCTCTTGCTGGTGTTCTGCTTGCGGCTGTTGAACAGGCGGATAGTAAACCCGAAGCCGTCGCGAGGTGGACCGAACGGGGAGCGGCGTTCTTTCAGGCAGGCGGAAAAAAGGGCAGCCGGAAAGGAACCGGAAACGATCAGAACGGATCTGCTGGCGCTTGAAAGACGGATCAGGAAGCAGACAGCCCTGATCCATCGCCATCAGGCACGAAAGGCACGCACCGACATGCGCGACTGGGCGAAGGCGCGACGGGAACGCACCCATCATCTGATCGAACTGGGAGGCCTGGTCCAGAAGGCAGGACTGGTCGATCTGACCGATGATGACCGTGCCACCCTGCTCGGGGCCTTCCTGGATATTGCAGGACAGCTTCAGGGCGGCAATGATACCACTCCGGTTGATCTGAAAACGCGCTGGAGACGCGCGGGGCTTCATGCCTTCGATGCCGAAAAAGAGCATGTAGAAAGGAAAGAACAGCCATGACGGATGACCTTCTAGGCAGACAGGAAGAACCGGACAATCCTGATGCTGATGAGCGCATGTTTCATGCCTGCTTCTCCATACTTGGAGAGTTCGTGGAGAAGGAACTGGGCACAACCTCGCAGGGTTACGATAAAGAGCAGAGCCGTTTGTATCGCGGCTACCGTTTGCACAGTGCCAATGACCGGGACAAGGCGGCGATCGACCTCTGGCTCTGGTACCGTGACGATCTGCCAGAAGAAACAGCTCTGTGCGATCGCAACATCGCCGCTATGACGTCAGATAACCCGGTTGATCACGAACAGATCTTACAGAATCTCAAGGACCAGAAATTGCGCGACTTGATCAACATCCGCCGACAGCTCTGGATCTGATCAGGAGAGTTGTCTTGAAAAAGCGTATACTGACTTTCACTGCTCTGCCGCTTCTTCTCCTTCCGGCATCAGGCTTTGCCCGGAACACAGGAGACTGGCTGCCTCAGTCAGGCGTTAAATCTCCCTATGCCCCCCTGTCGATACCAACAACACTCAAACCCGTGCAGGACTCTCTGGCCAGTCTGTTGACCAAAGGCTACCGGATTACGACTACAGCGGATTATGGCGGCTCAGGAGCCCTCTTCACGCTGACCTGGCAGAAGCAGACCGTGCTCTGCGTTCTGACGGCCCCGACGCCTGGAACAGATCAGAATGTCCCGACATCACGCTGCTGGTCGCTGAACTAAAGTTCACAAAAGTCTACAGGCCTGACGGATTGGAAAATACCCGTTTTTTACTATAGCCCATCTTCATGATGGACGCTTGATTTATGAAACTAGTCTTTTCAGGGAGACCAAAATTTCAAAGAATGTAGAAAAAGCCCAAATAGAAATAACAAATATCAAAAACCATATCGTCCGCTTCTGAATACTTTTTTGACTAAACAGCTTCCAAACAGAATACCCAAGGGCAGTGAGTAGAATACCTAGAATGGAGCAAAGCCCGCCCACCAGAAAAAACGGCAGAAGAGTGTTCATATACTTCCTTCACCAGTCTAAATAAGCAAGAGATCATGGGACGATCTGTTAAAAATTATACGCTTACTCCGTTTCTACCGCAGCCTTGTCTGCGGCTAGACTTCGCCGGATGCGACATTGGCGGTCAGGAATGCCGCATAGCCCAGTTCATCCATCTGACCTGCTGCCAGCGCGAGAACCGCATTCGCAGCATCTTCCTGGGCTGCCGTGAAACAATAGCCGTTGAGTTCCAGAAACAGCACACCGAGCACAAAGCCCGTACGCTTGTTCCCATCGATGAAGGGATGGTTTTTTATGATACCCGCCGTATAGACGGCCGCCAGATGCACTGGATCCAGCGGATCCGCATAGGCCGCATGCTGTTGTGGCCGGGCAAGCGCGGATTTCAGAAGACCTGCGTCACGCACTCCGGAAGCACCACCATGCGCCCCCAACAGCCGGTCATGCAGGATCAGGGCTTCCCGTTCGTCTATCCAGACGAAAGCTGTCATTGGGCCAGAACATGCAGCGTATCACGGTAACGCCGCATAATATCCTCAGCCTTTGTCATTTTGGTTTCAAAGTCAGGATCATAGGGCACGAGCCGATAGCCGCCCTCTGGTGCTTCGGTCAGATACAGGGGCGCGCCGTCCTGGGTGTTCAGCCGTGAGATCACTTCCTTGGGCAGCACCACCCCAAGTGAGTTGCCAAATTTTCGCACTTTCAGCTCGACCATGGTGAATCCCCTCAATGTTATTACCAATGTAATAACTCTTTCCGGTTTCAGCAACCATCATGCTTATCGGCATCAAGGTGAGGCCAGTGAAGGCCATTACCCAATGGGGTGATCTTGGCCAGATCATTTAGAGAAGCGTTCTGGAAGGCCGTGCAGAGCCCACTACCCGTTACAGACCCATAAACAGCTACGACACCTGATAACGTCTGTAAGGCCCTCCAGTGGCGTCAGGCGGACATGCTGTGACATGTGAGTCGCTGAATGATCGCCTGAACACCGATGCGTCTTGAGCAAATTGTGATCTTGCTCGGTTCTTCTGATGTTACAGGCGTCGGGCGAGCGCGGAGCGGGAGCCCCGTAGGGCGCCGAAGGCGCCGACGCGGGGGAGGAAGGTGCCTCTGGCGAGACGATGCATTGCATCGTCAAATTATGATTTTGCGCCGTAGGCGTGTCCGTTTAGCGCAGCCCTGAAAGGGCGAGCAGGGGGATGCCGGGTGGGAGATCGTGCGAAGCGCGATCGGGGCGGCCGTAGGCCGCGAGCCGGCGGGGGCGTAGCCCCCAAGAGGCGGTGCTTGGGTTCGATTTAGTTGGAAATTTTTGAGGTTTGTGAGTTATCCACAGATCAAATGGTCAGAAGAGGTGTTAAATAGGTGTTAGATTCTGTGTTAAGCGATTCTGGCATCAATTTAACACATTGATATAAAAACGGAAATTTTGGTTTTTTCCTCGGTTTGGTATTTAAAACCCCGAATCTCGGTATTTAAAACCCCGAATCTCGGTATTTAAAACCCCGAATCTCGGTTTCGGTATTTAAAACCCCGAATCACTTGACGCAGGTATGTAAAACCCCGAACTTTAGGCATGGTATCTGAAACCCCGAACCTGCCTGTTGTCCATGAGGCCCTCCTGCCGGAGCGTCATCCGCAGCATGACTTATTCATCTGTGACGTGGCAGATGCCGTGCTTAAGGACGTGATGCCGCAGATGGAGCATCCGTTCTATTCCCTCTCGAAAAAACCCGAGACTTCCGTTCGTCGCTATGAACATAACGGGCAATGGCTGGAAATCACGCCAAGCGTGAAGGGCCTTGCTACAATCTACGATAAGGATATTCTGATCTACTGTATTTCGCAGATCATGGCGAAACTAAAGGCCGGGGAAAAAGTATCGCAACGGGTGCGGATCAGCAGCCGTGACTTACTCATCTTCACCAATCGCGGTACGGCAGGTAAAGACTACAAAGCCCTTATCGAAGCCCTCGATCGCCTTGAAGGCACACGTATCCGCACTAACATTGTCACAGGCGACGAAGAACAGGTGGACGGTTTTGGTCTGATCGACGCTTCATCCATCCGCCGCAAACTTGGCCTCGACGGTCGCCTATTGCATTGCGAGATCAAGCTGTCTGATTGGGTCTTTAACGCGATTAAGAGCAATGATGTTCTGACACTGCATCGTGATTATTTCCGGCTACGCAAACCGCTGGAACGACGTGTTTATGAACTCGCCCGCAAACATTGCGGTCAGCAAGCGGTATGGAAAGCCTCTCTTGAGATCCTATTGAAAAAATCAGGCTCTCAAAGCCCAGAAAAATTGTTCCGACAGATGATAAAGAACCTCGCTGCAAGCGACCATCTACCGGATTACCGTGTCGAATTCGATCCTCAAAAAGACATGGTAACATTCATCAATCGCGGCACAATGAAAGCTGCCGAGCCAGCAGCCGAGGCTTGGATGGGTGCGCTCGATCCTGATATTTACGGGGATGCTCGGAACATCGCGCCAGGGTGGGATGTGCATCATCTCGAAAGAGAATGGCGCATGTGGCTGGGTGATAACGAGATCGCTCCGAAGAACCCTGAGCGGCATTTCATCAAATTTTGCGAGACGTGGTTTGCTAAGCGTGGTCAACCCTGATTGTACAAATATACAAGCATAATCTATCTAAATAGAAGTCAGCGCTCTCCAAAAGGATGACGACCGTGCTTACGCATCAAGTCATCAATGGCCTCCCCGATCAAACCCTGAATAGTTGTATCGGTATCAAGTGCAAGTTGATGTAATCCCTTACTAACTGCTGGGGAAAAATACCCCACCACAGCCCGCTTACCTTCTCTCGGATTACGTGGGCGGGCTTTCTCTACCACCGTTTGCGCTGCCGGTTCCACAACTGATGGCGCGACCGTTTTTTTCAGACCAGCAAACCGACTCATGCCGTATGTCCTTAACTTAGAAAATTGCTAACGTGCTTTTGTGTCATCTTGTTTGTGTGATGGCATGTTAACTTGATCACACACCCAATTCCACAACAGTGCTATATCAGCAGCAGCCTTGCTTTCCGGCTCTGCTTCCTGCGCGGTACGACCGGAACCAACGCTATGATGAAAAACAGCACGCTCTGGCAAAACAACAGGAGCAACAGGGATACCAAACTGCGCCACAACCTCGGCCGCCTCCTTATAAACTTGGGGCGCACGAGGAGGACCCGCAGTAAAAATCACGAAGGCAGGCTTGCCGCTGGCTCGCACAAGCTCCGCCGTTGTTCTAACAGCGTCCATATCGAAAGCACGTGGTCTGCATGGAATTAACAAGAAATCAGCGACACGACACGCCTCACGCGCCATAATATCGGCATGTGGTGGGGTATCTATTATCGATAGTTCTGCGCCCAGTTCGGACGCTTGTTCTAGCTTTCTTGATAACAAAGCGTGAGCCGCACAATCCACTACATCAGGCTCGACATCTCCCCGCCACGCTTTCCATGAACTTGCAGTCGCCTGCGGATCGGTATCGAGGATCAGAGAAACGTATCCAGCGGCACTGGCACTAGTAGCCAAGTGTAGGGCAAGCGTCGTCTTCCCAGCGCCTCCCTTCTGACTAATGATTGCGATTGTTTTCATGCCACCATGTTTTCGTGTTAACACATTAACTAATTACCATGTTATTTTGATAACTCAATATCTTCCTCAAAAAAAACCCGCCGATTTGATCGAACCAAACATTTCTCATGCCTCAGATCGATGCCGTTAGCACCTATAGAATGCTATCATGTTTTTGTGTTAACATATAAACATGATGAAGTGTTATCTTTCCCTTTGCACAATGGCAGCGACAGTGTTCTTGCTGATTCCCAGATCGCGGGCGATCCACCGATAACTCCGCTTTTCAGCCACCAGCGCCAGAACCTTCGGAGCCAGACGGTCAGACTTCGGCCGCTCTCCTTTCTGTCGACCGAGAACCTTCCCGCGCGCCCTGGCGGCGGCCAGACCGGACTTCACCCGCTCGCTGATCAGATCCCGCTCGAATTCAGCGATCCCGGCCAGAACCGTCGCCAGCATCCGTCCATGTGGCGTTGTCAGATCGAACATCATCCCCGTCATGGCGATCAGGGAAACACGATAGCTCTCCAGCTCCTGAAGCGTGGAGATGAGGTCAATGGTCGAACGCCCCCAGCGGGACAGCTCCGTCACCAAAATAGCGTCAATTTCACGGGCCTGGGCCAGTGCCATGACATTGCGACGCTCGGCCCGATCCACCCGGACGCCAGAGCCAGTCTCCATGAAAACATCCAGCACTTCATAGCCCGCGCGTTCGGCAAACCGCGTCAGCTCGTCCTTCTGGCGCGCGCAGGACTGATCGGCCGTGGAAACCCGGCAATAGATGACCGCGCGCTGTCCCATTTGAACCCTCCCGGAAAAACCACCATGCAACCCTTGATACACCGTGGCTCCGGATTGTCCCAATAGGACTATAGACTGTTTAGGTCAACCTAATTTAAATGGAGGAAATGGAGGGCAGAACGAACCCGCTGCGCGGGATTGGTGCGGTGTGCAAGTCTATCACCACGGCGTGAGCGATCTGTTTTATTTGGAACTGTCTTGATCGGGCCAAGCACTCTGGCTTCTTCCCACCAGAAGGAGCCGGATGATGACAGAGTCCCTGTGCATTGCTGCAATCAGTCCCCTTCGCCAGCGCCTGCTTGATGACATGGCGGTCCGGCGGTTCCCCACAAGCCCTAGTAGCTGATCAGGCGCATGAAGCCGTAATCCATGTGGATCTGCTGATGGCAGTGGAAGAGGGAGCGACCGGGGTTGTCGGCGCGGAAGTCTACGTCGAGTGATCCGTAGAGCGGGAGGACGACCGTGTCCTTGATGAGGCCGGCGACGGGGCGGCCGGAGATGGCGGTGATCTCGAAGCTATGCCGGTGTAGGTGGACGGGATGATCCTCGCGGCTGGCGTTGAGGAAGCGCAGACGGTACCGGCGGCCTTTCGCGAGCTTCATGACGGGGGCGTCCTCGAAGGTCTGGCTGTTGATACGCCACTCGTCCATGCCATCCTTTTTCAGGAACCGCCTAGAGATCACCATCGGGATGATCTCGTCCACCTCGGGCCGGGTGGCAGGGCCGGGGAGGGCGAAGCGGGTATAGTCCCAGTCATTGTACGCGCGGGCAAGCCAGCGTGCGGGGCCGTGTTGTCCGGCGTATTCGATGGCGAGGGCGAGACCTGAGGCGCGTTCGGCGTCGCTGGTGGCGCCGAGCATCCAGACGCCTGGGTTGTTCATCTCAACGATCGCATCGACGCGTTCGGCGACGCCCAGACGAATCACGTTGACGCTGGCCTGTGTCGGGACGGGGTTGCCGTCCAGCGCGATGATACGGAATGTGTGGCCGGACAGGGCGATGGTGGTGTTCTGTGTGGCGCTGGCGTTGACGAAGCGGAAGCGCACGTGCTCTCCGGCCTTCACGCGCAGGGGTTCGGCAGCGTTGAACAGGCGGCCGTTGAAGGAGGCATGCTGGTAGCAGACCATCTGGTCGGAGACAGGAGCGCCCATGTCGCAGAGTGCGCCGTTCCAGTGATGGACGGCGAGGAAGACCTCGCGGTCATAGGCGGCGGGGAAGCGTCCGTCGTTGATGTCGATGAAACCGAACTGGCCTGAGTAGCCGCCGGCGGCGAGGTCCTGTCCGGCCATGGCGTGGGTGTGGTACCAACGTGTGCCGGAGGGGCCGGGCAGGAAACCGTAGGTTCCGGTCTCGCCTGGTGCGATCATGGGGGAGCCTTCCTCCATGGCGCCGTCCATCGGGCTGGGGATATGCAGCCCGTGCCAGTGGACGAGTTCGGGTTTCCTGCTCCGGTTGGTGACGTGGATGACGGCGTGACGGGTAGGGTTGAGGCTCAGCAGCGGGCCGGGCACGGTGCCGTTATAGGTTGTTGTCGGGACGACGATGCCTGGCGCGAGCTCGAGCGATGTCTGCTCGATAATGAGCCTGACGGGCGGGTCGGGGTAGAGCAGGGCGGGCCTGTCCACCGCGCGCAGGCGGACGGGCAGGGCTGCGGCACCTAGTGCGCCGGCCAGGGCTGCGGTCAGTGTCTGGCGGCGTGTTAGAGCATGGGCGTTCATTCTTTGCCTCTGCCTGTCTCGTCGAGTTCGTTGATGGCGCGCCAGGCCATGTCGATGGCAAGGGCGGTTGTGTCGGTGCCACCGGAATCGGTATTGGCGATCGTGATCCGGCCGAATTTCCTGCGGGCGCGAAGATGCGGGGGATCGCCTCCGTTTTTCAGGAAATCGTCATAGAGGGGCGAGTACCAATAGGAATAGCCATGCCCCCAGCGGTTAACGGTAATGCCGGTGATGTCACGTGCGGCGTCGAATCCGTAGGGGCCGAGTGCTGCGTTGAACTGTAGGCGCAGCTCGCGCTCGTAGGTCTCGAAGCTGGTTTCGTACATCTCGATACGTCCTGCGCGGAACTGGTCCTTTACCGGAAGGCCGGGTGCGCCATAGCCGCGCAGCAGTGAGACATGGGCAGGCTGGTCCGGTGAGGCGGAGTGCTGGTAGCCGCCGACGGACACGGGTGGTTCCAGGATGATGGAGGCGTAGTAGGAGCCTGGAGCATTCATCAGGCAGGTGCCTGCCTTGTGGAAGGCTTTCCAGTCCCGCAGCCAGACATTTACCCACAGGTTGGGGGTGTGAACGTTGTAGTGCAGGGCGTCGCGCTGCTCGGCGGGCATATCGGGGCAGAGATAGGGGATGACGTGAAACCAGCAGGCCAAGACACAGGATTGTGCACGGACCTGGAACAGTTTTCGGTCCCGGATATAGGCGATTGTGACGCCGTCGCTCCCGTTACGGACATTGACGGCGGTCGAGTTGAGGCGGATGCGGACCGAGTTGTGATCCTGGTCCAGCGTGTCATATCGTACGCGGCGGGTCAGGGCGTCGGAGAGACCGTCGCAGTCGAGGGCGCCGGGGATGAGGTCGCGCACGATCATACGCGCGATCGTGGCGTTACCTTCGGGGAAGTGGTATTCTGCGCTGCCCTTGCCGTGACGCGGGGGCTCGGGGAGGCCGAGGCCGACGAAACCGGGAAAGCCGAAGCGCTGGAATGCGGCCAATGCGGTTATAGCATCGAGCCCGCGCCCGCTGCCGAAGCTGCGGTCGCGCAGGTAGGTGCAGACCATGGGGTCACATCCGACCACGCCAATGAGGTAGTCGCGGTAGCTCATCAGGGCGAGCTTGCGCATCTTCTCGTCCTGCGACAGGCCGGGAAGGTAGTCCCGGCTGTCGTGGTACAGGCGGAAGAGATCCTTGCGAACACGCTCCGGCAGGGGGGCGTCACGCAGGAAAGCACTCCATCGGGCTTCGGCGTCCGGCGGTATTGTGGGATCGTAGAGGAAGGTAAAATCCGTCCATGGGGCTGGATCTTTCAGGAGCCTGTCCTGTCCGAAGGTCTTTCTGTCGAAGAAGACGGTCTGTCCCATGCCCAGGGATTCGTAGAAGCCGCGGGTGACGGTGGTTTGTGCGAGTTTTTCGACGTCGATGTCACAGACATCGAAAATCAGTTTCTGGGCCTTGGTTTTCGGGGAATAGATGTTGAAGGAGCCGCCATTGGCGATGCGAGTATCGCCGTCATGTGTGAACTCGTTGCGCTTGGCGTGCCCGCCGAAGTCATCGTGGTTGTCCAGGACGAGGATTTTTGCATCCCGGCCGTATTTCCGGCGGTAGAACCAAGCGGCGGAGAGGCCGCTTATGCCGCCACCGACGATGACGAGGTCATAGACCCCGTCCACGGGTTCAGCCTGGGGGAGGGCGTCTGCCAGGTTTCCGTTGCGCAGGGCGTGGCCAGCACAGTAGGCGCGTGCGTAGCCGCTGCCCCGCATGCCTGTGAGGGCGGGAGGGTAGGTTGACTGGTGTTCGGCCCGTGCGTCGGAGCGGTCCTCGCGCGGGATGTCACAAGCGAGGCCGAGGGCGCGGTCCATGGCTGCGGAGCGCCCGCTTTGGTGTTCTGGGATGCCCACAGGCCGACTCCGTGATCAAAGGGAATAGTCGAGCGACAGATAATAGTATCCGCCATTGAAACCGAGCTGCTGGGCGCTGGTATCATAGGGGACGACGCCGACATAGCTTGTGTTGAGCGGGATGCGTGAGGGGTATTCGTTGAACAAGTTGTTTGCGCCCAAGGCGACGTGCAGGCGTGATGTTGCCTGATAACCCAGCAGGATGTTGGTCTGGAACTTGGGCTTACTGTACATCTGGTAGAAGACCGAGTTGGACCATGCGTTCGGGCCGGTCACGTACTGCAGCTGGTTAATGGTGTGTCCCCAGCGCATCTCGTGAATTGCGAAATCCCATTTTCCCTTGTGCCAAGATGCGCCGAAGATCAACTTGTTGCGCGGGAAGGCGGTGCTGAGATAGCCGATGCCCTGTACGCTGAGCAGGGGGTTGTTGTTGGAATCAAGGTAGTCGCGTGTGACCTTGGTCTCGTTGAGATTGAGCGAGGCGTCCCATGAGACTTTTCCGAACTGTCCGAAATCGGTCTTGTATCCGGCGGTGATATTCACGCCGCGTGTCCTGGTGTTGGCACCATTCGAGAAGTACTGGACGGAGACGCTGTCGGGGGTGACGGTTGAGTCAACTTGGTAGCCTCCGGCCTCGAGTGCGCTGATGGCGCGCTGGCCGTTATAGACGCCTCCCTCGACGATCCGGTGGGTGACGGTGATCTGGTAGGCGTCGACGGCGATATTCAACCTTGGCAGCGGGTTGAGCAGGAAACCTGCGCTGAAATTCATCGAGCGTTCGGGGACCAGAGGCTTGGAACCGAGGGCACGGGCTGTGGCGGAGTTGACGGCGACAACGCCGTTGGCTCCAGTGGGGGTGGTGCTGAGGCTGGTGTAGTATTGCTCAGCGAGTGTGGGAGCTCGGAAGCCGTTGCTGATTCCACCGCGCAGGGCGAGATACTTGTTCACTTCGTAGCGGGTCGAGACCTTGCCGGTCTCGGTGTTGCCGGCGTCGGTGTAGTGTTCGAAGCGGCCAGCGAAATCGATCTGCCAGTTCTTCAGCAGGCGTGCGGACAGGCCGATATAGCCGGCGGTGACGTCGCGGCTGGCACGGGTCTTGCTGAGCTGGTTGAGGCCGCTCTGTCCCTGGGGGCCGGAGCCGTAATATGAGGCGGGGTCGCCGGGATTTACGTTATAGGCGTCGTTCCTGTATTGCGCGCCGATCGAGAAATTGACCGGGCCGGCCAGCAGGGGAACGTTGAATGCCTTGCGAATGCCGAAGTCGTTGGTCCATTGCCGGTTTGAGAATGTCATGACGTGGAAATGGGTCGGTGTATAGCCGGTATCGGCGTAGAGGGCGGTGTTGACGGAATCATTTAGGTCGAAATGGGAGTGGTCCTCGCCGTAGCTGGTGCTGACATCCCAGTTCCAACCGTCGAGGATCTCGCCCTTGAAGCCCAGGGCCACGTTGAAATCGTCCTCGTCGAGGGAGCTGACGGGGCTGAAGCCGTTGGGATAGATTTCGGGCAGGGTTGAGCCTGTGCGGTAGTTCTGGAAGGACCATGCGGCGCGGTGGGCGTAGCTGGCGAAGGAATAGAACTCGACTCGGTCGGTAATTTTGTATCCCATGTTGTATCCGAGCGAAACCCGTGTTTCCTGCGGATTGCCGAAATATTCGTTGACTCTGGTTCCGGTGCGGGTGTCGGCATCGCCGCGGTTGGTGTGGTCCTGGTGCTTGAATTCGCCGTCGAGGTGGAAATAGCCGCGATCACCGAGGCCGGTGCCCCAGCTGACAGTGTTGTCGGTCGTGAAGCCATCTCCTGCGTAGTAGCCGCCATTGACCGAGTGCATCTCAAGGCCGTGGGTGTTTTTCTTGAGGATGATGTTGACGACGCCTGCGATGGCATCCGAGCCGTAGAGTGCTGCTGCTCCGTCCTGCAGGATCTCGATGTGGTCGATGGATGACATAGGAAACATGCCGAGATCGACAGGGGTTGTTCCGTTTTCCGGGCTTCCGGTGTCATCGGTCATGATCGAGGTGGAGTGGCGGCGCTTGCCGTTGATGAGGATCAGGGTCTGGTCGGATGTGAGGCCGCGCAGGCTGATGGTTGAGGTCATGTTGGCGTTGCCCGATGTGACGCCGGGGCGCGTGATCGAGGGGTCGAGCTGGACCAGAGCGTCGCGCAGGTCGGGCTGTCCAGTGGATCTGAGCTGCTGGGCACTGACGACGGTTATGGGGCTGACGCTCTTCTTTGCGGTCTGGTGAGGGTCACGAGTTCCGGTGACGATCACCTGCTCGTCGGTGCTGGCTGTTGTGTCCGTGGCGGCGACGGCCGGGAGGGAGAGGGCAAGCGTTCCGGTTGCCATGGAGGTGACTGATGCAAGAAACATTCTACGCATGGCAGGGAGGTTCTCGTTCGAGGCGGTTGGACGGATGGCTCGAGAACGATATTTCGTATCGATATCGGAATCAATATGATAACGTTCTCATGAAGTCAAACATTACGGAGACGAACCATGTTTCGGAGGTTTGAACGTGTGCAGGCTGCCGGTGTGTGTTCGTCATGCGCGGGTTTTTGGGGTATGCGTTTCCGTCTTGGTAACGGGAGGCGGAGTTTGGACGAGCACAGGGGCAGGCATGCGACAATTGTCGATGTGGCGCAGGCGGCGAATGTCAGCGTGGCGACGGCGGGGCGGGCGCTTGGCGGTTATGGCTATGTCAGCCTGGACACGAGGGAGGCGGTTTTGGCTGCGGCCCGCGCGCTCAACTACCAGAAGAACATTGCCGCGCAGTCCCTTATTTCGGGAAGTGCGAAGACATTCGGCATGATTGTCTCGGATCTCAGCTCCGAATTCTATTCAAACATCATCAAGTCGGTTGTGAACTACTCGTTCCGGCACGGGTATTGCGTGCTGATCCATGACACGCATGAATCAGCGGAGATTGAGCGCGAGGCTGTTGCCATTTTCCACCGGCACCGGGTGGACGGGATCATCATTGCGCCCGCGAGCATGCAGAGTCTGGGCCATTTGCGGGAGTTTATTGCCGGTGGCGGCAGGGTTGTGCAGATCGACCGGCGGTTGCCAGGGCTGGCGGCTGACAGTGTGACGCTGGACAATGTGAGGACGGCTGCGACCTGTACGGCGAGGCTGTTGGAAGCGGGGCATCGCAGGATCGCGTATATTGGCGAGATTGACGAGGTGAGGCCTGCGGATCTGGGGCGGGTTGTAGAGACGTATGCGGCGACGGGGCGGATGCGGAAGGGATTTGCGCCGAGTTGCCAGCGGCTTGCGGGGTATCTGGAGGCTCACCGAGAGGCGGGAGTTCCGGTCTGTGCGGAGCTGATTGGGCGGACAGGGAACTACAGATGGGAGGCGGCACGTGATGTGACACAGGCGGTTCTGTCGCATAGGCCAACGGGGCTGATGACGTCTGATGGGCTGATGACGATCGGTGCGCTTCGTGCGGTCCGGGAGGCGGGAATGCGCATTCCCGATGATATCTCGTTCCTGAGCTTTGATGATCTTGAGTGGCTACAGCTTGTTGATACGCCATTGTCTGCGGCGGCACAGCCTTGTGCGGAGATTGGAGAGGAGGCTGCACGTATCCTGATCGGGCAGATCCGCGGGGAGAAGGAGGCGCCCCGGACACGGCATGAGCATATCAGGCTGGCTGGCAGCATCATTGACCGGGGGTCGATACAGGTGATCGGGGGGTAGGGTGCGAGATTGCCGCTGCTGGGGCGCATGGCGAGGTTTGAGGGATGGTGTGTCAGGACAGAACGCTTGGTGTTAACATGATATCCCAACGTGGTAGCAATATGCGTTTTTCCTGACACGTCATCTACTGCTGTCGGCTTTTATCCCCTGAAGACTATTCCTGTTGTGCCGGAACGGTGATGCTACAGGGTTTCTGAATTTTTTCCTGACCCGATGCCGCTTTCTGGCAAGCTGTAATCCTGTCTCTGTTGGCCTCAACCAACTGGCTGTCCTCACGTACACGTTGCCAGCCTTCAGGATTGCTGACTGCCATCATCATGGCCCCAGAGTTCCAGCGATCTTTCTCCCCGACAATAAAGGATGCCACCCGCGTCCCGATAGAAGAAGGCAGGAGATACGCCAGCACAGGCGATAACCCGATCCCTACAACAAGACAGGCAAGACCCACCCCTAACAGCCACCAGTTCTGACGATCCTGCTGACGGGACTGACCAACGATATTGGCAAGAACCCGACGTTCCCCCTGAACCTCACCTATCGCTTTCTGAAACGCTGCCTGCATCTCCTGACTGGCAGAAATCCCGGCCTGACGAATCCCTTGCCCATACGCCTGGGGCGTCATCTTCAGCGTCGGATTGGCCTCAATCGCCTCCATTCGTGCACCGACTGCATTCATAGCCTTCACGACACGGGCCAGATCCTCCGTGTAATCCGGGGACCGATTGTCCCGCCATGCCTGCGGCAACGCTTCCACGCTGCGCCGGAGTACCGTCATTTCAGCACACAGATCCTCAAACGCACGCGCTGCCGGATCTGTCTCGGACATCAGGCATCCTCCCACGGATTAAGAACCCGCACACCGGCCGCCTCGAAAGGCGACACGTCACGGCTGGCCACAGCATAACCACGAGATGCAGCAATCGCGGCAATATAGCCATCCGCCTTGCCGATCGCCCGTCCCTCAGATCTGGCCCGCACCATCAAGTCGGCATAGGCTAGGGACGCCGCCAGATCGAACGACAGGACACGCCCTTCGAAGAGAGGAAGAACCTGCTGCTCCAGCCGCTCATTCAGTACCGAGCGCCGCCTGCCGAGCGGCATCGCCCCGATCCCGAAACGCAGCTCCGCCACCGTGACGGCGGACAGGAAAAGCGTCTCGATCGCCTGTCCATCGATCCAGGCCAGAACACGCGGCTCCGGGACGGGCTTCCACGGCTCCGAGATCACATTGGTATCGAGCAGGATCATTCGAAGGACATCGGCTCGGCCGGGGTCTGATCGCGAACCTGCAAGGCCGTGACATCCTGTTCACGCACACCGGCCTCTCGACCGATGGAAGCCAGAAGCGAGCCCAGCCGGACCCGCTGTGGCGGCCGAACAGCCGCTTCCAAAATGGTCCGGATCTCCGCTTCCGTGCTGCGCCCATGCAGCATGGCCTGCGCCTTCAGCGCCCGATGCGTCTCTTCCGGAAGATTGCGAATAACCACAGAGGACATGACGGGACTCCTCATTTCCTGAAATGATATCATAAATATAAATACGATATCTTTCCAGAAAAATCCTACATCCCCATATCCATACCGCGCGACCTGGAGCGTGAGAGGGCCTGCTCCCGCTGATGGGGATGCAGCCCGTGATCGAGCGTCGATCCCTTCCGAATACCCAGCTCGCGGCTTTTCTCCCGCAGGATGGACTCAAGCTGCGCATCCCGCTTCAATTCCTTGAGCGCCACCCCCTGCTGCTCGCGGCTCAGCCCGTCCCAGGTCTTCACAAACCGCGCTGCCCGCAGATCCGGACTCTTCCGCACCCTGTCCTCATGCTCCAGCCCCTCGATTAGCTTGCGCGCCCGTGCCGGCCCTTCCAGACCATACAGCGCCTGCCGGATCTCCGGCTGATGCTTCAGCGCCGCCCGCAGATCCGCCTCACCGCCACGCCGGACCCG
>ERZ746981.369-NODE-369-length-18159-cov-22.751576_pt1 | contig 18159 bp, 16 predicted proteins | sample MGYA00374948_ERZ746981 | MGnify/ENA primary metagenome ERZ746981 (study PRJEB28757, sample SAMN06711160) | food metagenome | host: microorganism | place: China:Harbin | collected 2017-01-30 | study: EMG produced TPA metagenomics assembly of the Analysis of...
ACCGTCAATCAAATCGCCAAAAGCCAGAAATTACCCGCCAAGCACATCAATCAACGGTTCTTCGATCCCTCCACGTGCGAGATATTGACTGATCAACGTCTCCGGGATCGTGACATCTTCCAGCACACCGAAAAGCCGAGAAACAGCAGCCATAGCGTCAGGGTGGGTCCAATAATAACGGATACGGTCGCTATAGCTGAAATGCCTTTGGATACGAAGTGCCTGATCCGATCCATGATAGTAACGTTGCCAGTATTCCGGCTCACGCAGCATCAGTTTTTCCATACATACGCGCAGACTGGTACTATCAGTCTCCAACTGCAATTCTATGGCAATATGATCCAATCCATACAGGGCTTCACGCAGGGCAAACGTCAAACCAGGTCCGACTTTCAGGATGGCAAATCCATCCTGCACCAGTGCCGCCAACGCTTTTTCCGGCTGATAGTCAGTTGAATGTGCCTCAAATAGAATCGGGATCGGCATGCTATCAAGACTTGCACTCAGTGCCTGTGCTTTTTCACGATCATATACAATGACGTTCTCATTGCCGAATTCGACGCCAGGCTGCACAACAGCAGCGATAACACGAATAAAGGCATCTGATAGACCGGCCGCCTCAAAGGCCCTACGATGTATATCAAGCGTTGCTATTGCCGCGTCTGGCTTGGTGACTTCCAGACTGTCAATTGCTTCGAGAGCGCCACCCGGAACCGGCACTTCGGTCCCTATCACATATACTGGTGCTTCCATACCCCTTTCACGAACGGCATCTTCCGCAACTTTTGCCAGCGTTGCAGCTCGGGATGCTGTCAATGAATCTGAAAGGGCAATCGGTTCGCCGCTGCACCCCATACTTGTATCGAGATGGAGTTTGGTAAATCCAGCTTTAGCATACGCCTCAACCATGGCCCGTGCTTCGGTCATTGCCGCATCTGCTGACAAGTTCTTCCAAGGATTAGGACCCAGGTGATCTCCCCCCATTATGATCCGTTCCACCGGAAAACTGACTTGCCGGGCGATTTTCTCCACAAAAATACGGAATTTTTCAGGTGTCATGCCGGTATAACCGCCACGATGATTAACCTGATTGCAGGTCGCCTCGATCAGCACAGCCGTGTTTTCCATCAATCCTTGACGGAAAGCCGCTTCGATCACCAAAGGATGTGCCGAACATACAGATACAATCCCGGAGCACTTTCCTGCACGCCGATCTTGGACCAGTTTCATTAACATTTCTGAACTCATGTATTCATTTCCATCATGCGAGTAGCGAGAAAGGCCTCCAGTTCCAGCATGCTGGCGGTCCCTTCCATTGGGCCGCGCCGGGTAACCGCCATGGCACCACTCGCATTTGCCAGACGCAGACACTCTTCGGGTATCCTGCCAGTCAACCAGCAGGCAACGAACGTCGCCCCAAAACAGTCCCCTGCCCCCGTCGGGTCAATTTCGTTTACCTTCAATCCCGGCACATCAATTCTTGTCTGCCGATCGCAATAGCTCGCCCCCGCTCCGCCACGTTTGATGACGACTGCCGAAATGCCAAGATCCAGCAGTTCAGCCAAAGCGCCCGCTTCATCCTGAGCCTGTGTCAATGCGGTCAGTTCTTCACCACTGGGTAAAAACAGGTCAGTCTGGGCAAGGAATCCCATCAAGGCATCACGCATTCCGGGCTTATCAAGCATTTCCTTACGACCATTGGGGTCAAAGGAGACACTGCCTCCGCGTTTTTTCACGTCATCAACCGCAGCCTGGATAACGGACACCATCTGAGGAGAAAACAACGATGAGCCCATGATATGCACATGGTGACACTGCGCGATTACTGAGCGTGTTTTTTCATCCAGCACGACGCGCGCAGCAGCGCTATCATGGATATTGAATACAAAATCCCGATCTCCATCAGGGCGATACCGCACAAACGCACTGCCGGTAGCTGCGTGCGGAATTGATCGAAGGCCGACGATATCAACCCCATCACACGCAAGACGTTCACGCAGCAAAAGGCCAAAATCATCATTACCAACAGCACCAACCATTGATGCAGGCACTCCCAGCCGGGCAACCTGATCGATGAAGATGGTTGGTGCGCCCGACGGAAAAGGACCAACCAATGCAATTGGTTCGCTAAATCCCCTGCCTAAACTCGTCGCCATGATTTCGACAATCACCTCGCCAATGGCAAGCACTCGCTTTGTCATGCTGCTTTCCCGATGGGAAAGCCATCATGCGTCTGCGTGGATCGACATGGTTGTTTCACGTTTATCTCCTCTCGCTGTCTCCGCAGCGTTGCCCCAACCGGAATCAAGAAATCCGATACCGCATTCTTTAACGATATTACACCGCGCATCAACATAAAAATTTACGCGCGAAAAAATACGGTTTATCGGATTGCAAATATGTTCCCGATAGGCAAAATAGGAAAATAGCTCTATGAAGTTTAACCTGGGGTCGAAGTGGCAAAAAATATCCGCACCATGGATGAGTTATCTGAAGTAATAGGCATTTCTCGCCCAACATTATCAAAGTATTTTAACGATCCAGACAGTGTTAAGATCACGACACGAAAAAAAATTGAAAATGCCTTACATGAACATGATTATAGGCCCAATCTGTTTGCCACCAATCTAAACCGAAAATTACCCAAAAATATTGGAATTCTGGTACCGACTATTACCGATCCATTCTATGCCCAGATTGTATCGAAAATTGAAAAACGATGCGCGGCAGAGGGATACTGGTCAATTATCCTTTGCTCTTACGGAAACGAAGATACCGAACGCAAAGCGATCGAAACACTTCGTTCACTGCCTTTGGCTGGCGCGATCGTGGCCCCTTTGGGAAGCAAAAAAAATACGTCTCTTTTCACCGCACTTAAAGAGAAGACATCCCTCGTATTTATGGATAGCCATATTGGGACTGATATACCATTTGTTGGAAATGATAATTTTCAGAGCATAGGGCTTTTATATGACTATTTAATAAGAACCGGTGAACCACCATGCTATATTGATATGCCCAAGATAAACCAGAATGCAACAGAACGCCTTGCTGCCTATCGGATGGCAGCACACAAAGCTGGTGTGCCCCCCATGATTGTTGGCATAGAAAAGAGCTCGTGGGATTTCGAACAAATCGGGTTTGAAATCGCTTGCATGGCATTTGAAAATAATGGTTTCCCCGCCAATACTTTATTATGCGCCAATGATCGCATTGCCTTTGGAGTGCTTTCCGCAGCTTATAAATATAACATATCGGTTGGCATTCGCCCTTCCTGTCAATTAAAAGTAGCAGGACATGACGATCATCCATTAAGCCGCTTTACCAGCCCGGACCTTACAACAATTGCCCAGGACTATGAAGGATTGGTAAATCGAACATTTGATATCCTCATGCTGGCAATTTCAGGAAAAAAAACGCATATTCCCCTTAAAACACCACTAAAGGGAACGATAATAATGCGGTCTTCCGCATAAATTCCAATAAAATATTTTGCATGATTAATTATTTTTTGATGATATCGCAAATATACCCATCATCATTGATATTATAATATTTAAAATTTACATGCTTATTCTCTTTTCAAAAAAAACATTATACATAAACATGTAAAAACACACATATATATCGGGAAATTTTCTTAAAGTAACAGAAACACCCTCAAAAAAATCTGACTAATCAAGAGGGTTTCCCGCATCCGACAGGTCTCAGCACACGCTGTCAGGAGCAACGATCTCTATCGAGTTTTCAGAAACCCGTACATCGATTGGGAGGTAAAAATTCCATAAGCAGGCGAACTTGAACATTTCCCCTCATCCTTCAATCCCCCCACCCAGTCACCACATTTTCCGGCTGGGAATATCAGAAATAGCAACGCCCCTGCCTCATTTGTACCCAGAACAGTATAAAATATGCCCAAAGCTGTCGATCAGATAACCTATGACAGCGATTTGTGACTTGTTTCATTGCGTTACGAGGGCAAAGATGCAGCTATGACCGTCACACCAGATACAGCCCGCCGTGTCCTGCGCTCCTGGATTGCGCTGGAAGTCCTGACCCCGCAAGCCACGCGGGAGGCGGGCTGGAACGACATAGCCGTGGATCGCGAAGGCCGCATCAAAAACCGGAGAACCGAGGCAGCAGACGGCCCGGACCTGTGGCATCCACCACAGCCGGACGATTCCACACCATGGCCTGTCCTGCCAGATCCCTCCCCGGAGCCTCCGGTCGCGTCTGTTGAGAGTGATCGGAAGAAGACCACAGAGTCGCAAACTGCCAAAAAACCGCGTGTTAAGCGACGTTGGTATAATGTCATTCTCGGCGCTATGCCGACCCGCGCATCATTCGAACGCCTGAATTCCGCCCTTGGCGAAAACGACCCCGATGAAGACGACAAAACTGATCGATCCACCAAAAAAGGCAACGTGATCGCCGCCAGCGTTGTACTCGACGAATGGGGGATCATGGTGCCAGATACACTGGCCATTGCCAGTTTTGCCTGGGGTGTTGGACATATTCTTGATGGTGGCAGCCCTGCCGGCCTGGCAGAATGGGACGGTCAATCAGAAGCCCTGCAATCGCGTTTTGCCGACCTTCTCACCCCATGCGGCAGTGAAGGCAAACCGCGCTCCCTGACATGGACGGACCTGCATGGCGTTGCTGATGAACTCGCCGGGGCGTTATCTGTGCCAAACGATCTCTGGATCCCTGTGCCATGCGTGATCGAGAGCGAGAAAGTCAACGCTCCGAATGGTGACTTGCTCTCAAGCTTCTACCTTCCCGACCTTGGTCGCGCCCTGCGTGATGCGGATACTCTTCCAGCCGCCCTCGCCGCCTATCTTGGCCTGAACCCGCCTGTCGCCCCTTGGGACGCGCTGACCGATCGCACGCAACTGGCTGCCCTCCTGTCGCCAGAACTTTTTCCCCTTGGCCGCTGGCCCGGCCCCGGGCTCCATCCATTGACCCTTCTGCAACAGGCAGCGGTCAACGTCATCACCCGTGATCTGGCGACGGAAGGTCTTGCCGCCATCAACGGCCCTCCCGGCACGGGAAAAACAACCCTGCTGCGCGACCTGGTTGCACAGGTGATGATTACACGCGCAGAAAAACTGGCCGATATTGAAAATCCGGCTGATGGTGTCGGGGATCTCGACCTGATGGATTTTGCCATCGTGGTCGCCAGCAGTAACAATGCCGCGGTCGAAAATATCAGCCTTGAACTCCCCGTTCGCGAGAAAGCACTCGACAAATCTGTCTGGCGGGATGAAGGCCTCGATCATTTTGGGCGGACTGCGACCCATCTGCTCGGGTTGAAGCAAGACGCCGAACCTGAAAAGCGGGCCTGGGGCCTGATTGCAGCCCGCTTGGGTCGGGCAAAAAACCGGCAGCAATTCTTCGACCGTGTCTGGTGGAACGAGGAATGGGGCCTGAACGACTGGTTGAATCGCGCAGCATGGCCGAATGCGCAACATCTTAAGGAACGTCGGCCAGGCAAATTGGCGGAAGTTGAGCCGCCGCCAAGAAATCCGCAGGCCATGGCACAGTGGCGGGAAGCCAGGGACGCATTCCGGCAGGCCCTTGACCATAGCCGAAGGCTGAGGAACGAACTGGTTGCACTGTCCCAGGCGGGAGAGGCCCTGCGTAAGACGGAAACGGAACTCCCACAGGCTGACGAGAGGCAAGAACAGTTCCGGCTGGATCATGAGGCTGCATCGCACGCAGCAATGGTGGCCAAAGGTCAGGTGGATGAAGCCGAACGCATTGAAGGGCTTGAAGCTGGCAAACTCACCGCCCTGACTTCCGTTCAACCCTCCTTTTTCTCAAAAATGTTGCGCACTCAGGCGTGGAAGACGCATGAAAGCGGAATCCGCGAACAGGTTGTACGACTTGAAGAAGCGCAGCGGATAACCCATGATGCCAGGGCGCGCCTTGACATCGCAACAGCCGAAGAGACGCGGTTTTCTGAACAATATGCGGACGCGAAAGCGCGCCTGGAAACATTGCAGGCCAAAGTTGCGCGGCTTGGACAACAACTGGAAAAAGGCCAACAGGAGCTTGGAAACTGTTTCCCCGGTCCTGGGTTCTGGTCGCAGCCAGACGATCTGTTCCAAAAAAGCAGCCCATGGAATGGCGGGCAATTTCGCCATGCACGCGACGAACTGTTTATCGCAGCGGTTCGCCTGCATCATGCCTTTGTGGCCGCTGGCGCCCAACCCCTCAAGCGCGCACTGAACGCGGTTGTCAATGGCGCGGCAAATGCGAGCCCTCAGGACTGGGGATACTTTTTCCTGCTGGTGCCTGTCGTATCATCGACCTTTGCATCGATCGGCCGGATGTTCCAGACCTTCCGAGAAGCATCAATCGGATGGTTGCTGATTGACGAAGCAGGCCAGGCCGCTCCACAGCAGGCGGTCGGTGCCCTCTGGCGCGCCCGTCGGGCCGTCGTGATTGGCGATCCACTGCAAATCGAACCAGTAGTCACCACACCGCAGCATACAACCGCCCTGATCTTTCAAGGCAATGGCCTGCTCCCCACTCCCTGGGCGGCACCTGCGGTCTCGGCACAGGTTCTGGCTGATCGTGCAAGCATTATCCAGGGGCGTTTTCCGGTCGAGAACCCGGTGCCGGGAGGCCCAACCAGCCGGGATACTGGCATGCCCCTGCTTGTACATCGGCGCTGTGAAAAACCGATGTTCGACCTTGCCAACCGGATTGCATATGCTGAACGTATGGTCCATGCCACAGGCGCAGGCCAATCCGCCATCCGCGAGAAACTTGGCCCAAGTGCATGGATCGATGTGGATGCACCTTCCAGTGGCAAGTGGGTCGAGGCAGAAGGGCAACTTATTACCACTGCGATTGCCGAACTCTGCCGGATGCAGCCCAAGGGACCGGACCTGTATGTCATTTCCCCCTTCCGTGTGCCAGCAACGCGTCTACGTCAATTGCTGGTGCGGACACCAGCCATCCTCCCCGGAATGAATCCAACTGATCGGGAGGACTGGATTGACCGTCATGTCGGCACTGTCCATACCTTCCAGGGTAAAGAAGCTGAGGCTGTTATCCTCATGCTGGGGGCTGGACGCGGCGCACGGCCAGGATCGCGGACATGGGCCGGTGGAACGCCCAATTTGCTCAATGTCGCCGCGACAAGGGCAAAGCGTGTACTCTATATCGTCGGAAATCATGAAGAATGGCGAGGCGCAGGAGTTTTCGCGCATGCCGCCGACTCATTCCCCGATATCTCTCCGGAGGAATGGATGGGGCATAATCCATTAGAAGCCGTATCATGAGCGTATGTCGGTCGAGTTAGCTGAAGATCCGCGAGCTAGCTGAAGGAGATGCACTCCGCGTATCAATATCATATCTGGCTGCTTACAGGCCGTTTTAAGATAACCAATTGATAGGAAAGTAAAATTTCAGAATTTACCATGATTTTAAAAATGTAATTTCTTTCAAAGGCATTTGAAAAATATTTATACTTTTAGTGATTTGCTGGTGCCGACTTTTCAGATAACCATCATAGATAGTGAAATATCGTTATATGGACATCCTGTCTGATATCAGCAAACCTGCCCTTGTCATCATAATGCATAATTTACTGTACCAAAAATATTGAATAACATGCTTTATATATTCATAGCGTCAAAAACATCTTGCATCACACAAGTCCAGCGGCAGTAACATATGACGGCAAAATATCACGATTACGGCTTCTTCTTCAATCGACAGAACGCTTGATGCGGGAGTGCGGAGACCGGTGGAACGATCCAGCATATCTGATCGTTTTTTCCATTTCGCGACCGTCTTCGGGTTAATCCCGTAGCGTTTCGCCAGAACTTTCAGGTTCTCTTGACTATGCTACATCGCTCGACGGACCACCGCTGTCGTTATGGCGCTCACGTGGTGAACCTGGTCCATAGTGCTTCCTTCCATTCGCGTGAAAATAATGCACCATCAAAGCCCGGGACCAAACACCTTGATTGGGATAATGCATTAACATGCCATAAATACCCGATCCAGATATTGCGCCCCTTTCATTTTCCACGTTCGGAAAATGGGTCTGGCCCTGCTTTTTTGATCGACAGAGGGATACGGCATGCTATCAAGTCAGAATGAAAGCGAAAAAACTCTCCGGCTCCCGAATACGTAACCACTCCCCGCTCCTGACGGCTCCTCTTGATGAGGCCCACCCCCTGACAGTATCGCGGCCTGAGCTTCTGGTTAACGGGTCGGATCGTATTTTCCGTGAAATGCTGCACAATATTCTGGCATTTTCAGCCAGGATTCAGGAAAATCGCAGTCGCCTCGGGCGGTATATTGGTTTGAGCGGAACGCAATATACTATTCTGATTTCTATTGCACATATGGAAAACGAAGAAGTCGGTATCATACAGATTGCTGAGCATATTCATCTCAGCGGCGCATTTGTCACGATCGAAGTCAATAAACTGGTTGAGGCCGGGCTGGTAAAAAAAGAAGTCAACCCACATGATCGTCGGCGCATTCTGCTTCACACTACAGCCAAAGGCCGTCTCAGTCTCAAAAAATTGACTGAAATCCAAGTGCCAGTCAATGACACAATTTTTCGTGATATTACCCATGAACAAATGCAGCAACTCAGACGAATATTGCCGCTCCTGCTGCATGGTTCAAACGCCTCCTTACGATTGATGGATACTCCTGAGCCTCTGGAAGCTAGCCCAAAATGAATTGCATAAATCCCTAGGGTTGCCTGCATTCAGCATCGCCAGATCATCGCGCATGCGAGGTGAACGAACCCCATAAATCCAAGGAAAGCTTTCTTGCATCGCAGGAAGATTCTGAGGAAGAACTTTATTTTATTGAAGAAACATTCGACCTGATGGCGATTCTGATAGAGGTTTCAACTCATCGGGGACATGGTCGTGCCGCTGGGATTGGCTTTGATCTGTACGGTTGCCCCGAGATCATCAGCTATGCAGGCACGTAGAGGCTCTGCATCGTAAGCGGTATTGGCGATGACATGGCCGACGCCCTGTAAACCGGACATAAGAGCCACGATCTGGGGCAAATCGCATCGACGACAGGCGTGCAGCTCGGATCGTGAGCCTGCCACATGAACGGTCGATAGTGGTAGATTCAGCGCACCAGTCGCACCAGTCGCACCAGCATAAACTTTCGAATATTACTGTCGATCAGGGTATGTTCGAAGTCCGTGGTATCAGCTAAAGTATGCAAAAGCTTTTACCAGCCCTAGGAATGTCACCAACGTTGAAAACGGACGCAGTCTGCAATCCATTTTCCAAATACATCCGGCAGCCCACCAGCACTCTGTATTGCCGACCGCCCACAAGATGGCCTTCAATCCGGCTCCATTACTTATCTGTCAATGTCCATATGCTCAAGGCTTACCCTCCATCGACAGCCTTGAAAATCCATGAATGCAGCCAGCGCCTAGTAGGCATCACGCAGGTTCGCCGCCATTCCCCTCCATGCTTGATCCATCCCACAGTGTAGCTTTTCCCATGGTCTCCGCGCTTATCGGGTCAGGGGCCCCATTTTCTAATTCAGGTGTTCGTTTCTTTAGCAATCGAACCAAGCGGGTCGGTTTCAGCGATCTTCTGAAATTCACAAAGGTAATCCTGTTGATGGGTTTCCATCCAACGTACTATCCTATTGTTTGTAAGGAGTTTGGTGATATAGCCACGTGCCACGGTCAAATGCAGATTATCAATGCCGTAGGTTTCCTCGACAGATTTTACTTGTGTCTGAAGTGCCGCGAGTTCTCGTTCCATACGAGCAATCTGCTGTCCTGATGGTGTCGCTCTACCCTCTTTTTTTCCTCTTTTGTTCGGTACTAGCTGATTTTCTGACGTCGCGGCCCGTAAAGCTCTGGCGAACATGACTGTGAAGTTGTTCTGGCCAATCATGAGGTCAGCGGATTCGATCTGTCGTACAGCCGTCATCTGGCGTAAAATATCGAATACTTTCATTGAGCAGGGGGTATCTTTCAGCATTTCCGCGGCTTCGGGACTGATACCGTCCAGTAGCCGGAAACGCCTCAATACCGCTTCTACCTGAACATTGAGTGCGGTAGCGATATCAGACGATGATACTCCGCGCTCCATGGCGCGTGCGATCATCCGATGTTCCTGAATCGGTGGTATACGATTGACCCGTTTATTGTAGGTATAGGTATCATCATCAGGAGCCAGAAGACATTCGACTTCTGTGAAGCCGAGTTCTTTCATGGCTTCAATTCTTAAATGACCGTCGAGTAGGAACCATCGTTCAGCATTCGTTGTATCTGGCGTAACCGCCGGAGATTCTATCGGGTGTCCGATCGCTTTTATGGAGGTCAAGATCTGTGAATATGTGCGGCTCAATCTAATATCAGGCGGCAATGTCTTGAGTGGAATGATTGAGGCAACAGGAATCGTGAGGAAATCCATGCCGAAAGCCATATGAATACGGCTATGCCCTGGAGCGGTCACTTCATCAGTCATGCTCGTTTCCCGATATTCTAACCGTTAGGCCACGAGGCATGGTCGCCAGTCCCTCGGCTCTGAGCAGGTTAATAAAGCCATCATTTGCCAGAAGATCCTTCAAGGCTTCAACAATGAACAAAAGTCGTGTCTGAGTAAAATCCGACTTCTTGACCAACAGACGCTGCTTTTCGGCCTCCCGTTGATAGACCTGCATTAGATCAGCGGCTGTCATTCTACGACTGCTCGTTTTACGTCCTAACTGCCCTGTTGGCAGACCTTTACGTTGGCTTTGCAAGCGCATCTCGAGTATTCGCCGAACTGCTGCCAGCTTTTTGCCCCTCAGCTTACCCGTTTCATAGGCATCAAGAAGTAGGTTCTGGGCTTCTTCTGTTTCAGCCCGGGAAATCTCCATTGCCAGAGTAATCGGAATAAGACCGGTTTCGACTGCGGTCAGAAGCCGTTCCTCACCACGTTCAAGGAGAGAAGCGGCCATATTAACCCAGGAGACACCGGCACCGATTTTTTTACCGATTGCCGTATCACTATAACCGCGTGATCGTAATGCGCCGACCTCGCGCATGAGATCAATGGGGCGCGGTGTACGTCGGGCGATATTTTCAATCAGGCTCATGACGAGACACTCGCTCTCGCTCGCCTTGATGACAACTGCTGGGATATCTGGCTGGCCGAGCATCTGAAAGGCTTCCAACCGACCTTCGCCGCAAACGAGGTCATATCTTGGACCATTGGCGGTCTCTCGGCGACTTACGGTGATGGGCCGTTTCAAACCGATAGCCTCGATATTGTTAACAATTTCCCGATGCTGGCGTTTGTTGCGGGCGCGTGGATTTACGACTGTAATCCGGCTAATGGGGATCATTTCAATCCTGCTTGGACGAATGACAGACATCAGGCGACCTCCACAATGGAAATAGGAGTGGCGATATCATATAGGAGTTCAAGATTGTCGAAACGATAGGCATCAAGAGCAAGACTGTTTTCTTCCGACAGGTGGAGCTTTCCGGAAAGTATGTCGATGCGTGGAAATAAATAATAGTCCAGAGGTTTACGATTGGCGCTGTCCATACGAACGACGATCGTAATGTCGGGTATGAGTGAGCTATCGAAATGCATTTTCCAGCGCAGCAGTCCGGTGGATGTTTCTATACAGCGCGCTATTGTCACGGAAAGACTGAATTCATCATTGACGACGATGCGATCATTCTCCGGAGTCTGCCATACATCACTTCCTTTGATCCGCAATTCAGTGATTATCTGTCGAATGATTTTTGGATACAGTCTGCGTAGTTCACGGTTTATCGCGATATAGCGATAGTCACGATCCGGCTTGAACCCGACAAGATGATAGGCACGGAGCAAGCTGCCAAAACGGGCGCTATAGGCGCCGCTGGAAGGCAAGTCATCACATTCATCAATGATTATACCCGATAATAGGCCTTTCTGGTGATAGAGTTCCTTCAAGGAATGCAGCATTTCTTCATCAGTCAGACGGAAAGAGCGCGTATTGATGATATTTCTTGCAGATTCAAATAACTCACGCTCGACGATGGCTTCGAATGCATTTTCCGCTTTGATCCACATCTCCGGTTCATTTCGAACTCGTTTCTTCTTTAGCTTGAAGGAGCGGCGATTCCATACGTTGTCGCCGATATATTTCTCATTGATCAGTAATTGATGTACTGTTCCTCTGGTCCAGAGACGTCCAAGATCTGTCAAAATGCCACGTCTGTTGAGGTCGTCGGCGATCTCGCTCTCGCTACGTTTCTGATAAACGAAAGACTGATAGATGGTGCGGACCAGATTGATTTCCTCGATCGGACCGGGCGTCAGGATAACGCGGTCAGTCTGGATACTCTTATGTTCGCCCTGCCCAAGAATGCCCTTGATGGTGCCGTTCTCATCAATAAGGGTTCGACGCAAGCCAAACCCAGCAGGCCCACCCTGACGATACCCCTTCTCGATCAACCTTCCCTGACCTGCAAATACTTTGGTAGAAAGTTCACGGCTATATTCACCAGCCATGGCACGCTTAACGCCCTTGACGATGGTTGAGATCGGACTCCCATCATTCTCGAACTGTTCGGCGCAATACTCGATTGCAATACCCGCACGACGACAGATATATTCGTAGTAAGCACTCTCATCCGCGTCCTGAAACCGCCCCCAACGGCTGACATCGTAAACAAGGACTAATGTGAAATCAGTGTTTCCTGCCTGAACGTCTTCAATAAGTTGTCTGAGTGCATTGCGCCCCTCAATTTTGAGACCACTCTTCCCGGCATCGGCATACGTGCGGACAATCTTAATCCCGCGTGCCTTGGCATACTGCCTGATTGCTTCCGACTGATTTTCGGTCGAATATTTCTGAAGATCCGTTGACATCCGGACGTATTCGGCAGCTCGAACAAAGCGTTCCATCGGCCCTGTCTGATCATCATCGTAGAATCTCCAGCTCGTCACGTTTTGCCCTTTCCGAGGCCAATAATGAAGGTCTGGACATCTTCCCTCACAGTGAGAATGAGTCCGTTCCGTCATTCTGAAGCAGTATTATTTTAGCATCGGAAGGATCGGAAGATGTTGCCGAAAAAGGGCAGGAAACTACCTCTTTGGAAGGGTATTCTTGGGCATCGTGAAAACTATGCCAAGACGGTTGCCGAACTGTTACGCAAAGAGCATGAAGACAGCCACGGTATAATCAAGAGGCTTATGCGACAGACAGGCGCAAGTGAGAAAAGTGTAAAACACTGGCTTTCAGCGCAGCATGGCCCAGATACGATATATTTCTTGCGTCTTGTTGTTTCGTCGCCGGTTATCCGGGCATTCGTTTCTGGGCTGGTCGAAGGACGCAATGCTGATCTCTCGACATACTCGGCAGAGTGTTCTTCACTTGCTGCAGCCAGAGAAGCTTATCGGCTTGGAGTGGTGGCAAGTGGCAGACAGGCAGTGCCTGTAAGAGGAAATGACCCTGAACATGTCCTTGAACACGACCCTGTAAATGTCCCTGATCATTGGGAACTGAATGAACGGCAACGGTGGTTCCTGCTAAGACTCGAGCAAGAAAGCAGATGTAGAGCTACAGACATTGTATCTGTATGGAATGTAAGCCTGAAGACCGCCCGCAGGGACATTGGAGGTCTTCAGCAAGCTCAACTCGTAGAATATGTCGGCTCACGCAGAAAAGGGAGATATTGCCGCAAAGCCGGGATCTGAATGGACGATTTCTTCCAAGTAGCAAGCCTGGCCAATTACAAGGCTACGATGACGGATGACGTCAACATCATGGCCCTGAGCACAGCTTCGACCATGAAGCCAAGTTCCGCATCGCTAAGAGATTGTTTGAAAACAACGCGTTGATAAAAAACAAGAAAAGTTTTTGGGTGTTGCCTTTTTTCAAAAAAGCGGCGTCTTCTGAAGCTTTTTTGAAAAAGCTTCACCAAAAACCTTTATAATTTCAGTATGTTGTTCAGCCTGACTTTTCAAACAGTCTCTAAGCTGCTGCGGCAGCCCTGCTGGCACAGGATTTTGAGACTATTGTTGCTGGGCAGGACGTCGTTAAGCTGCCAGTCAGCATTACTCATGCCCGCATGGCAGGCGAGATGAACATTGCTCATAAAGAGCAGTTTGACCGTTTTCTGATTGCCCAAGCGCAGGCCAAGGGGGCACCTGTTGATATATGAATTATTACTGCTGGTTGCCTTGACACGATGCAAGCTGTCGGGTGGGCTTACTGTTCCATAAGAAAGAAGATTAACTGATGAAATTCCTTATATTCGTAGCCTGCTTGCCGCTGACACTGGCATATGCCCACGCAGAGACATTGTTCAATGCTTATCCAAGTTGCAACCTTGCACAACAGCGGTCGCTAACCGGTGAAATAGGAGGATCAATCAAAGACCCAGCCCAAGCTCATATTTCAATGCGCGCCAACATTTTGGAAGCTGATATCGGGAATGTGCGCAAAGCACGACGCATTACCCAAGATACTGCAAACCAGTTATGGAAAAACGTTGAGCAAGTTCGCACTGACATGAATGAGCATACGCACAAAACGCGGCATCTGAGTCAAGCGGAACGTAGATCATATGATCGCATACTTGATTCTGTCGCAATGCAAATCTGTCAAGAATAATGGTTTTGTACCGGTCATCTGCGCGTTTTAAGCTCGTATCAGGAGACCGACAAAACCATGAAGCATACGGAAGATTTCAAACGCGAAGCTGTGAAAATTGCATTAAGCAGCGGGCTGTCGCGCACGCGCATTGCGGCCGACTTTGGTATGGATAGTGGATTACCGTCCGATCGGGCCAATATCCGAGCCTCAGGAAAACCTGGCCCACGAGACTGAACGTCTTTGTCTGGAGAACCCGATTTTTCTGAAGGAGAGGGAAATCATTAAAAAAGCTACCCAAAAGTCATGAGGTTCGCCTTCATCCATGGTCATCAGCATGAGTAGCCACTCTCCAAGGGATAGACTGCTTCAACAACGACCGTATCGTTACGGCGTGTCGGCAACATCACGCCAGACGCCACAGCAAGCGGCGACGTTCAATGTCGCGCGAAGAACTCAGGCTGATCTTGGGAATAGCGATTGCCATGGAGAAAAACTCCATGACAGACGGACAGGAGACTCTCTCCTGCCCTTTCAACCCGTCATGAAAATCCGCGCAGCCCTCTGACTCTGACTGCTACAGCATGAAACTATGTGCAGAACACAATGAACGCGACATCTTCATTAATTATTGTTTTTTATTTTCAATAAAAATATTAATATTTACAAATAAATTTTTTATAATTTAATAATATCTAAATCACGTTCGATATGACACTTTAATATCTTCATCAAATTACACGCCACCTGAATATCATTAATACTCATTTCTTCCGCCAAGGCATTCACACGTGGCGTGTAAACCCCGATTGCAGCGTCATAAATCTCACGTCCCTTTTCCGTAAGAACGACAAGATGTGCCCGTCTGTGGTGAGGATTGGGAGCAAAAACAACCAACCCTTCATGATGCAGATCATTAACAATCCTTTGCACGTTCTGGCGGTTGGCTCCGAGATCGCGCGCAAGCCATGCAACCGGCTGGGGCCGTTCTGCATGAACGATAGCCCCCAGAATCTGCCATCGGGCGCTGGTCAGACCGAAAGAGGAAACCAGACGGTCTCCCCAGAGCAGCAGCAGGTTATTCGTCCTGAAAACCGTCAGAATCAGATCCGTCAAAGCCTGACCTTTCGGATCAGCGGGAACTTCCGGCATTTGTCATCATCCATTTTTATTGACATCATGATGTCATATAGACATATACGTCAGACGTAGCGAACTGTCGCTATGCAATCAACATGGATGGTGTCCAAAATGTCTAACAGAAAGCCGCTGGACGACAATTTCCCGATTGAGCGCCAGCTTGAGATCAAGGCGGCTCCGGTTGTCCTGATCAATCTGTTCACCCTCGATGCAGCGGACGAAGAGCGGTTTCTCGAAGTCTGGAAAGACGATGCCGGTTTCATGAAATGCCAGCCCGGATTTATTTCGACCCAGTTGCACCGTGCCCTGGGTGATAGCCCGACATACCTGAACTATGCCGTCTGGGAATCAAATGAGGCATTTCGCGCCGCCTTCACGCACCCTGAGTTCCGCTCGAAGCTGAAGGCCTATCCGTCATCGATCATTGCAAGACCGCATCTGTTCCAGAAGGTAGGCGTCGCAGGTATCTGCACAGCCTGATCCTCTGGTCCGTGGCAATCTGATGCAGGGAAGCGTGTCATGAATCTTTTATGCCGCATGCTGGCCATTATCAGCCCCGCCATGTTTGCAGGCGTCATGCTTGCGATCGGGGTCATTCTCGGAAGTTACTGGAAAAGCCTCCCTCCCGAGCAATTCCTGGCATGGTTTGCTCACAATGGGGGATACATTCAGAAAGCCATTCCGCCTGTCGTCCTTCCAGCTCTTATCGGGCTGGCGAGCATGATCTGGATTGACCGCGCCGATCCCGTCAACCGGCTTCTCTGGACAGGTGCCGCCGTCTGCATCGCTGCTGTTATCTTCCTGACAATCGGCTGGTTCGTGCCTGCCAATACGGGTTTCTCCTCCGGGAACCTCCCTCTGGATCAGGTATCAGGGAAACTCGATACCTGGCTTCGTCTTCACAATATCCGCATCGCACTGGCCGTTGCTGCATCGGCGCTCGGCGTGTGGGCGTGCAACCGGTAGAGACCCTCATCATGCCGAGACTGATCCATCCCGTTGCCGGAGTGGTGGCGCTGCTGACCATCGCAACCTTCTGGCTTTCTACGGTCATCTCCGAGCTTTTTCTGTCCCGGGATATTGTAATCGCCGTCAAGACGACGATCCCATTGGGATTTCTTCTGCTTGTCCCGGCACTCGCCGCAACAGGAGGTTCGGGCGTCTTTCTGTCGCAGGGGCAGCGCACCGGGCTGGTGGGTAAAAAACTCAGGCGCATGCCCTTCATTGCCGCGAACGGTATCCTGATCCTTATTCCGTCGGCCCTGTTCCTCGCCGCGAGAGCTCGATCGGGTTTGTTTGATGCATCATTCTATGGTGTGCAGGCTCTGGAACTTCTTGCAGGTGCGACGAATATCACGCTGCTTGGTCTGAATTTCCGTGATGGCCTGGAACTGACTCAATGGCGTCGTAAAAGCCGTCCGAAACCGGTATAATGCTACCGGACCATTCTTGAGAAGAAAGCGGACGTTGCCAATAGCACCGTCGCATTCTTCCTGAAAAAACCTGAAGGATTTACTTTTACTTCAGGTCAGGGCGTCTATGTCAAAGGACGCCTGACCTCATGCTTCTGTCATAGATAGTCAAAACACGGCCACTTTGCCAGCATGAGGTAATCTCCTCTTCCTCCTACATTCCGTCCCCCACATGTCGCACTCGACACCCGAGACGTGCCGGCCCCGCTGCTTTTCCCGCGACGGGGGCCAGCGCACGAACTGAGACTGAAGCCTGTCATCAATCATGGCCATGGGTGCAGCCGCCAGAGCAAAGCGCCGACGATAGGTTCTGGTAACATACTCTCCCGCAACAGCAGGGCTGTGGGCCATCTCCGTCTCGCGTTCCAGTTTGCGGACCAGATCATCCCGTTCCCGGCGCGGCAACGTGGTCAGCATGCCGCGTGGATAATACGTCCTCTTCCCGTTCTGCCGGGCAATGCCCTGCTCGATAAGATGCGCCTGGCAACGGACCAGCGCATCCCTGACCTCGGCGCCGAAACCGGCATCGTCGAGCGCGACCGGATCGCGGGCAATAAGCTGGCGATCCAGCCAGGTCGTCGCCCTTACCGTCACCTGCTCCCCGATCGACAGATCGGACTGCACATCCAGTGCGACGCGGCTACGGCTCCCAGCCTTATTGAACCGGCGCAGTTCCACAGCCGGGGCCGAACAACATGTTTACGCTGCTATGGACCAAATTCTCATGGCCGCGTAATGTGTAAAAGTCGGTCCCTACCAATCATGGGGATGATTACATCGCGTATCTGATGATCGACAGCACGATCGTTCAGTCACAGCTTCGCGGCTGGCGCAAAAGGGAGACTCATAAGGAAGGCTTTGGTCGAAGCCGCATCTTCTGTCTTCTGGTGTTTTTCTGTAATATCCATGACGCGTATTTTACGCGGTTTGCTTAGAGAGTGTTTGAAAG
>ERZ746981.370-NODE-370-length-18089-cov-9.345769_pt1 | contig 18089 bp, 14 predicted proteins | sample MGYA00374948_ERZ746981 | MGnify/ENA primary metagenome ERZ746981 (study PRJEB28757, sample SAMN06711160) | food metagenome | host: microorganism | place: China:Harbin | collected 2017-01-30 | study: EMG produced TPA metagenomics assembly of the Analysis of...
CCCCCATAACAAAATAGGGTCCTTACGAACACGTTTGTAATCCAGCGAGAACCCGAAGGTTACTCTTGGTTTCAGCTAAAGGTTCACTTCAAGATGGATTTCCTTATATGAATATGTATTGCAAATTACACAATAAAGTCGTCGTCCCTTTTAAGAAGCACATAGTAAATAGAAGGGGAATAGGTCAATCTGAGCCGAAAGAAGATTAAGGTGAATTTTATTTAACAGGAAAAACCTATATCCGTCTGGACATTAATTTGATTTACATATTACAAATCAAATATCGGTGAGCCTATATGAGATAATAACATCTAAAATATCATTATATCTCATATGTTCCGACAATTCCAAAATATTCGATCGGGTTTCGGCCCTTCGTAAAAGAATAAAGTTATATAAAAAGGACAATGTAGAGGGCTGTAATCTTAGTTTAAATTTTTCCCTGTTTTATTTCATACCTTAGTAAACCTCACATAATGCTTAGAGGTATTTAAGCATGTGCTTTATCTTTTACTGATCTCTTTTGTACTTTCTTCCTTGCCTCTTTCACTATGTATATTTTTTCTTTTTTTGGCATTAAAATATTCGATATACCAGTAATTTGGAACTTCATGAAGTAATAGGGTCTCCCTTAAAACTAATTCAATAAATAATACACATTTTACGGGGTACATTTCCTCTTTTCAATTTCACCTTTGTCTCTTCTACCTCTGTATAATTCTTGTTTTATATAGCTATTTTTTTTCTAAAAGTGACAGTTAAGTAATAATATATCCATTTCATGCTTAAGTAATTTGGCCTATTTATCGGATAAATATTCTTGAAATCGAGTCCAGTAATGGTCTTCTTCTTGCGCATCCTTATAGCCATCTTCCCATAGATGAAGATCTTTAGGGCTTATATCTTCAAATGTTTGCAACAAGTTCTCTTCTATATCCAATTCAGGTTCCTTTTCCAAGTTATTATTTAATGAACTTTTGATTATTAGCTCTCTTTCCGGATCAGCCATATTTTGAAAGTCTGCACCAGAGTTTCCCTCTGCGGTAACATTTGAATTTTTAAATGCAATTTTTCGGGCAGCCATCAGATTATACAGATGCTGTAATCTCTGAATCGCAGCATTATTTCCTTTACTCGCCATGCTTTTCAACAATAGCAGGCTTTTTTTTAATAAATTACTTGTTCTTGTTCTCTGAATTCCAAGAATTTTCCCACATAAAAAAAAGGTAAGAGCTGCCGCGTAAGCGTAGTCTAGATCCATAACTCCAAAGTCGGCCAAGATACCAACTTCTTGACAACCTTGTAAAATTCTAACAGTCATTTCAGCGGAGTTAATGCAAACGCTTATTAAATCAATTACCCTCTTTTCAATATTATTCGGTTGTAATTGATGTGCTCTTTCTTGCTTATCCATACGATAAAGTATCGGTATTATTGAGAGATGAATGCAAAAACAATAGTTAAGATTTAATGAAAACACCAATCTTCTTCTCTTTTTATCAATAATTGTAAAGGCATCCTTAATTCGAAGTTCTTCTGGAAGTTTGGAGCTCCATGCAATAAGATGATGTATTATACTTCTCAAATTTTTTGTTAACCCCTTCGGATAATTCTTTGTATAGATCACATTGCAGATATCTTCCGCAATAAAGGTCAACTCAATATAAAATCTAAACGCATCTCTAATAAACTGTGTACTACTCAACGATATTGGCTTATTTTTGTTATCATACGTGATAAACATCGGTAGTGGTCTTTCTATTTTTGAAGAGTCCAAAATAAATTGATTTCCCATTTTTGCAGAAAGGGTTCTATTTGCACCAAAGCAGATCCAAAGAATGCGACACTTTAATTCCTGTTGTACAACATCATCAGATGCATCAAACTTGTATAAATTTATTTGTGAGGCAAATTGTAGGGCCAAATTTGAATACAAAATTGAATCATCTCCTCTACCAATGGATCTAAAGTAAAATCCAGCCATTGTAAAAATGGATACTAAAAGATAGTTTTCATGTCTTTCTTTTAATTTTGTGATAGGGGAGACAAGTAACAATGAGTATGACATAAGATAATCACAATCATTTTCAGAATCACCAAGATATTGCTTACCTAAGGCAAATGTTAAAAGAACCAATGGTTTAAAATATGTTTTTTCTTGTTGAAGAAACGTTTGCAAATGTGTCACTGGTCTGAATGCCTTGCGAAGCCTTTCCTTCATGAGATCAACGTCATATGGAAAGTAAATATCATTAAGATAAAAGTGACACTTATCAATTAATTCCAATGCCTGGGCTAAAGTAAGATTTTTTATTATTGATTGGACTTTCTGATCACATTTATTTATCTCTTGCTTCATTTCATTGGAACTTTTCAAGACGTTTAGGTGAATGGTATTTTTTTCAGCTGATTCGGAACTATGAAGTTCTGCAAGTTTAGTAATAATACCATCAGCCGAGTCAGACGAAAAGTCAGCTTCATACCCTCCAGATTGAGTATCATTCGGGTTTACACTCATTGTAGTTTCAGGTAAAGGTTCATTTTCAAAGTGTTGAGCCTCATACTGGTGTGTCTGAAGAAGAATTTCTTCCTTTAATCGTAACACCTTCTTTTCCATATCATTGTATTGGGAAAGTGAGATAGATATTCTTTTCGGAAATGGAACGTAAACACATTTTATCCCCATTTTCTTGCAACGGGTACATGTTGGCCGCTCTCCAGAACATTTAAGTCGTTTTTTCTTGCAGTATGTACAACTTGGATTCTAAGTTAGTAAAGTTCTAAAAATCTCATATACATGGACATACATACGCTTTACGTCTTCTGCAAGAATTAGTTTCATGAACTTCGGTATTAAACAACATGTTTAGTGATTTAATAAATACTTTTGAGTACACATCAAAAGATGTAAAAAGAAAAGCAAGATCTTGATTTTTGTCACTATAACATCCATGGTTCAACTGTTTCTCCCAAATGAATCTAACAATATCATATACTAACTCATGCTTCTTAGATCACCAAAATATGAAATATAATAATGACCAACAAAAAAGAACTTCGGTGATTATTTTTCTGGGTGCGAGGAACTCAAAATAACAATATGAAATAACAGATTATGTATGGCCATAATCACTGCGCATCCGCCGGGTTGGTCGGATCAAGAAACATTTCCGATTTCTGACCGATTAAGAAAGTTCATACAAAATCTAAACAATACAATATTATTTTACTTTTTTTTGATTTCCGGCTATTCTATTGGTACATTTTTTTTCCCCTTGGCAAGATAAGAAACTGTGAATTGTGAATATGACTGTTTATTTTCGGACGTTAGCGAAATGCCTACTAGGACCTTAAATGTATGTTTAGATTTTGTTTCTGAGATACATCTGAAGCGGTCAAAGCTATAATTGTGCTAAGTACACTTTTATCTTTATCCGTAAAATAATTGTTTCATATTTAGGTATATATTTGATGGATCTTATTCCTTATATCCCCCACACATATCAATAATAACACGCATAAATATACGAACTGTATCCAAATAGTCGGGTATGTCAACTCTCTCATTTGGCATTGTGTTATATTTTCCACCGGGCCCACAAACAATACCTTCCATTCCAAGCTTTTGATAAAGATGACCGGCATCACTTCCGTAGAAGCATGGAGGTTTGATGGCTCCTGTAGGTTGGTCAACACCTCTGACTTGCTTGTAATATTTGTTCAAAGTTTGTACAACACGAGAATTTGGATCCACTTCAAACGAAGGCATGCAGTGTTCAACACCTGTACTTAATTCATATTTAATCTTTGGAAACTTCTTCTGGGTTTTCTTAAGCTCATTTTCAAGATCACGCTTTACAGATTCTCTGGTTTGACCTGGTGCGTATCTTGCAGCACCACCAAATGTAACAAAATCAGCGACTTGGGGTTTTCTCCATGTTTCGTACTTACGGCCAAGCCCACCTCTGATTGTGCCTACATGACATCTATTAATGCTCTCGTGAACTTTACTTCTTGCATTCGAAAATTTCATGTCTGTAAATCGTTGAATGGCATCCATGGAAGCTAAGATAGCATCAGTAGCTTCCTCTCTCTTTGACAGATGTCTGGTATCACCAATAATATTGACGGTAAATATTAATGATTCTGCATGCATAGTTAATGCAACAACATCCGTGGGTTCGCAGTTTATAAAATAATCTGCGGTGTCCTTCTTAATGGTACCATTATCTATCAATGCAATTGTTCCAACACCACCCTGAAGTTCTCCAACAACGAATGTCAAAACAACATCTTTGGAGACTTTGTATCCGGCGTCAATCAACGTCTTCACTGCCATGTAATAAGCACAGCAACCCGACTTCATATTTGAAACACCAATACCCCAGATAAATTTATCATCGACTTTCCCTTCATATGGATCCACTGTCCAGCCTTCTGACACAGGATTCACGTCAACATGACCATTAAATAAAAGCGATTTTCCTTCTTTCTTTCCAGTACCTTTCCATGTTCCAACTGCATCATACCGTTGACTGCCATCCTCCTCATCTTTAAAACCAATACTTTGCCCATTTAAGCCAATTTTCTTCATGGCCTCAGTCATATATTTGACTGCATCAATTTCGGCGGGGGTTTTTGAATGAGAAGGTATTTTTACAAAATTTGAAAGAAACTGTAGACATTCCTTCTCATTTATTTGTGGTAGTGATTCCATCTTTTTGTAGTCTGCTTTGCTCAGTACAAATATGATTATTTAAGCCAATTAAGCTATTTAATTGTATGACAGCGTTGTTAACCCATTGAATATGACAAAATAAAAGAACCCTTCTTTAATCATTTAACTTTAAGAGCATGCTGATTATGTATATACCCACCTTCCTCACAAACTCAAGTTCGGGGATACCGAGAAACATTAAACCTCGCAAAACAGCCTCCGGATAAAAGCTCGCGATAACTCTTGTTGACAAAAAAAAACTATTGTGCTGCATTTTCGGAAGTACTTTTGCCTGGGCCAGCGGGATATCTTTTGCGAAGGGCTGTAAATGCATTGTTTAGACGTATCCTTCTTAGACGAGACTGAAAATGAATTATATAGGAAAAGCAATCCAGAATATCATTTGAAATCTTTCAAAACAGGAATTGCATTTTTACTCCGATTACTGTGGATGGGCGGATGATTGATTATCTTTAAATTTTGACGGATCGTGTATTTGCTATCTACATTGCTTTCCTAATTAGATCTCAAATGATAGCGGTGATAAGACACGTAGCTTAAAACATCGAGGGCCTCTAAACCTTTGTGCACATAGAAGATTGCAAGCAATCTTGATTAGTGATTAATATGATGGTTAATAGTTTAATGATGTAAAACGGTGTATATATGAATGAATCAAGCAGATTTTTCGCTTTTCATGTTTGTTAACTTTGCACTGAATTGTTGAAATAAATCTTTAATCACAGTTGATTACATTGAAAAATGACGCAAGATCCAGCGAATTCAAAGGATAACGCAGTGGAAGAGGTTGTGCCAATTACTAGCTTTCAATCGCCTCTATCTGGGGTTGTGACTATCGATGAGAAACATCCGGACAGAGCTTTAAAGTATGCTAGGGAGTTAAAGCCAATTGATGATGTTACAGATGTCGAATATTCTAAATTGAAAAGAAAAATTGATTGGATAAAAAAATGCCTTTGATATCTCTTATATATGGTGTTCAGTATATGGATAAAAGTACTTGCTCTTTTGCCAGTATTATGGGACTCTTAGAAGCTCTGAGTATGCACGGTCAAATGTATTCATGGACTACAACATCATTTAACTTGGCATATTTGGTCTTCGTGTTCCCACTTTCAAGGCTTTTGCAAAAATTTCCATTAGTGAAAACCACTTCGACGTGTATTATTCTCTGGGGTATCGTACTTTGTTGTCATGCCGCCTGCAAATCATATGCTACATTTATATTGTGTCGTGTTTTGTTAGGTGCGTTGGAATCTGCCGTGACACCAGGCTTTGTTTTGCTTTCAGCAAAATGGTATAAACAAGAGGAATCCTTTTTGAGGACAACAATATATTATTCGAATAATGGATTTGGTACTATAATAGGGTGTGCCATTGCTTATGGTTGCTATATTCATGGTGGAAGTTATTCAATGGCCAGTTGGAAGGTTTTATTTGTGGTCACAGGCTTATTGACAATAGTTCTTGGTTTTATTTTAATGTTCCATGTTCCTGATAATCCTCCTGATGCATGATTCTTATCTAAACGTGAAAAAACACTTGTTATGCAAAGAGTAAAAGACAATAAGCAAGGATACGGAAGTCCACAATGGAAATGGTATCAATTTAAAGAATCCTTAATGGATGCAAGAACATGGCTTGGCTTCTTTTATGCTTTCTCCTCTAATATTCCAAATGGTGGACTAGGATCCTTTATGTCAATATTGCTTTCTGATTCTTTAGGATATGGTTCCAAAAAAGTTTACTAATGAGAATGCCTGGTGGGGCCGTTGAAACAGTTGGTCTTGTTTTATTTGCTCTTCTTATCAACAAATGGCCATATCGTATTTTCCTATCCAGCTTTATTACTGCTGTCGTCATAGTTGGCTCATGCATGCTAGCTTTCTCGACAAACAGTAAAGCTCAATTAGCTGGCTTGTATATTTATTCGTTATCGCCGATTGGTATGATTTGTTTCCTTTCCTTGTTTGGTGCCAACACTTTGGGATATACGAAGAAAATCACATCACAAGCCTTACTTTTGATTGCTTATGCAACCGGTAATCTTGTTGGTCTTCAAACATTTAGATCGACAGAAGCACCGGGCTACCATTCAGCAAAAATAGCTATTGTTGTGTGCTACGTTTTCTCACTTTTTTGCTTAATTGGAACATTTTTTGTGAACTACTGGGATGATAAGAAACGGGATGAGATCGAGAACAGTCCATCCTTTGAAATGCCTAACATCGAAAACATCGAATATGCGGATTTAACAGACAGGGAAATGCCTAGATTCCGTTATCTTTATTAGTTGTCTATGTCATTGCTTTTATTTTATCTCAAATTTATTTAAATGTAATCGTTTCGATAGTCCAATCCAAAAATACGTACATTGCTTTCTACTAAAAATGTATCACTCAAAATGATCATAGGTACCTAAGCGGGAGCAAAATTTCCCACATTATTGTAATTTCGTTCTTCTCTCTACCTATTTTTGTACTTCACTTTTTTCGGACTTAAGAACCCAAAACAATTGACATCCATTATAACAAAGAAAAATAGCCTGATAATAAAATCATTCAATAAAATTATACTCTATTTAAATCCGATCTATTATTCTAATGCTAAAAAAAGTATGTGTTTATTCAGTTTTTTGACATGTCAATGTTAATCAAGCAAAGAAGATATGTATTTTGTGATAGCGAGGCATTTTTCTTCTTCTAGACGATTACAAACAACTTGAACGCTTACTGGTCCTCCTTCAAAATTAATCAAGTTCTCTCTGTACGTATCATGAACATCTTGATCAACATCACTTAAATATGAATCCTTTTTCACAGGCCTATCAATTTTCACGTTACATCTTGTTACTGGAAGTGTAGAGGCACTATAATCTAGGGCATTCCACATAGATGTGTACGGCTGAGGGGGAACTTTGTTCAAAAGGCATGCCGGAAAGGCTGATGTTGGAATAATTATAGCGTCCAATCTCCCATTACTAGATCCCGTATTCCAGTAATTTAAATACTGTTGCACAATTTTGGTCCTTTGAATTTGATAATTCCAAAGTCTGGAAACCGGCATCACCTTAGCACCGGCAATACTTTTTTGCATACGTGAATCAATTGGTTCACCGGACTGTTTAAGTAGTTCTTTCAAAGTGGTGAGTCCGTTTGCCCCATACATAGGATACATGCAGTCGGTCATACTTTTGAAGTATGCATCATTCCAATCAAAGACATTATGGCCGGCAGCCTTTAGTTTCCTTTTAATAATATTTAATCCTCGAATAAGGGGCGGTGTAACAGATGTAAGTCCATCCCGATCAAGAAAAGCAATGTTCAGTGGTTGATGTTTCTCTAATGTGTATTTTCGATACGATAAGGGTATACATCCAGCGTCAATATCTTTATAAGGTTCCGCTTCTATAAAAGCCTTAAATGAATACGTCATGTTATCCAAGTAATGCGAAAGAATTCCATACACTGTTTTTATAGACTCCTGTCCAGGCTGGCCTGATTGTGTGCCATATGTTGGTATACGTCCAACGGATGGCTTGATTGAATAAACATTGTTCAATGCCGCAGGATGTCTAACGGATCCTCCAATATCTGATCCAATTCCAAAGCATGATCCTTTCAAAGCTGCAATAGCACCCTCACCACCTGAAGAACCTCCAACGTTCAAGTACTTTCTACTGTAAGGATTTAACGTTCTACCCCAGAGCATATTAGTGGTTTCTGTGAACAGCAATCCCGTAGGAGTATTTGTTTTGCATATAATAATACCTCCCAATTTCTGTATAAGATTGACAATTGCTGCATTTTCCTTTCTTGGTTTGCAGGCTAGTGCAATGAGACCCATTGTACTATCGAATCCTTTGATATCGATGTTATCTTTAAGGGAGATTGCCACATCATGCAATGGGCCTATTAATTCATGGTTTCTTTTGAAATACTCATCCTGTTTTTTTGCTTCTTCAATTGCTTCTTCAAATCTCACTTCCGTAATACAATTCACTAACTGATGTGCCAATGTTGCTCTATGGCAATAAGTTCGTATGGCTTTTTCTGCAGTTAAGTTATTATTAAGATATTGCTGTAGAAGTAGCTTTATGGGAGAGTTCGTGATTTTTTTTCTTCGGATGATAATAATTCGCAATGATCTAAGTAATCTGAAATGTCATTTTGTTGATCTACCGAAGGTATAGAATCCACTGGAGCTTCAAATGCTTCCAGAAGAGTATTTCTCTGATGAAGTTTTAATGCTTTCTTGTCCTCCCATTCAGGCACATTGTATTTATCTATTATATTCTGTTGGACGTATCCTTTCGAATTTTATTGAAATTACATAATTCATCATGAATTACCATAGTTAAAAGTGAAGTAAAAAAATATTACATGCAAAGAACTCTGAATTTATTTGTGAATTCAACGCTTGATGTGGTAAACATCAAAAAAATTTGAAGGGAGTTAATTTGCGTAAAAGAAAAAAGATAAGGAAAGATATTTGAATATCGGTTGTTTTCTTGAAATAAAAAAATCAAGCATTATATATATCTATTAATGTATAGGCACATTTTCACGGGCATAATGCAAAAATATTTATTGCTAGATACAATTGCCTCGTACATTACCTTTTTTGTGCGTGCAGAGGGTGTAAGTAATTATCAATCTAATTGAGGGATTTAGGAAGATCAAGATGTGTCTTTCTGGGTTTAAATATTGATCTTCTAATCACTGTCAGTGTTCTCAAACTATTTCAAAAGTAAAAGCCTTTAGGTGTCCCAAAAAATGGTGTACTTCTTATTTTTAGTTTTTAGCGATCATTTCATCTTGTGAATGACTATGAAAACCATATGATTGATCTCCTGGCCCAGCTTTTAGAATACTTTTGGGGTGGTTGGGATGTCAGATCTTAGTTTTAAAAAAGTACTGTGACGCGCGATAAGTAAATTCCGGCGGCTCAATCTAAAGTTTAAACAATAGAAATTATTTATATTGTTGAAATTTAGTTCGGATCATGTTTTGCGAGCACATAGATAACTGGATAGTGTTTTGCGAAGAGTATAGAGGAGATCAAATAAGGAACAATGGTAAATATAAATAAAAGTTCATTATGTGCGATTTATGATTAGGTGGTTATTTTAATTCCCTTTTTTGACATATTCTGAGCGACGGAGGAATATTACATAAAGCTGAACTTTTGCTTTCCAACGTTAATCACAAGAAACGAATGAGCACCTAATACCTGCTGTAAACTATATCACAAAACAACTGGAAAATGTCAGAAATACTAAAATCTGCTGCGAAAGTCAATATGTCGGAAGAAAGTTCAGACCTAAAGGATCAGGTCTCTAGGGTGCTTTCTTCAGCAGATAAGGAGAATATTAAAGATGAAAACTTTGATCTTTTTGAAGAAGGAGGCGCTAATGATGAAGTTGATCAAGCAGAATCAAAGCGTGTTGCCCGTAAGTTTGACTACCATATGATGTGGGTTTTATGTGTTCTTTACGGTATCAATTATGTTGATAAGGCGGCTCTTGGATGGGCTGTTCTCTTGAATTTCCGTAGTGACCTTCATTTAGTCGGTGATGATTATTCGTGGGTTTCTTCTATTTTTTACTTTGGTTATTTGGGTGCTCAGTATCCTGCCTCATATTGCCTACAGAGATTCCCAGTGGGAAAGGTGATTTGCATTTCAACATTTCTCTGGAGTATTATTATGTTTGGTCATATAGGCTGCAAAAATTATGCTGGTATTTTGGTTTGCAGATTCTTGCTTGGTGTGTTTGAGGCCCCTATTTCTGGTGGTTTCGTCTTGTTCACTTCACTTTTTTACACAAGAAAAGAGCAAGTTACTAGAACTATGTTTTGGGGATCAATGCAAGGTATATTTTACGTTATTTTCAGTTTTGTCTCTTACGGGCTTGGTTACGCTAACAATGCCTCTCTAAGTGAATGGCAGTTAGTTTACTTGGTCCTTGGTCTTTGTTCGGCAATCATCTCCATCGTTTGGTTTTTCCTAGTTCCTGATACTCCAAAGAACGCTCGTTTCTTAACTAAAGAAGAAAAGATTATTGCGATCAAACGTGTTTCAAAGAATATGATGGGTACAAAGACACATGACTGGAAGTATCAACAAATGTGGGATTGTCTCATCGATGTCAAGACCTGGTTCTTAATTGCATTTATTGTTCTCTCGATGATTCCAAATGGAGGTCTCACAAACTTTGGTACACTTGTTCTAAGTAGTATTGTGCATAACAGACTTCAGTCAATTGCGGTCTCGGTTGGAAGTTCCTTCTTTTCTTCCGGACAAATGCTCATATATTCATATTTTGCATCTAAATACGATAACTTGAGAACTATAGGAATGAGTGGACCCCTTCTTCTTGCTATTGCCGGTCTTTCCGCTGTTTATGCTACTGAAGATCATGGAGGGAAATGGGGAAGGGTTTTCGCTTACTGGATGATTAATTCTTATGCCGTCACTTGGCCTTTCTGTCTTTCTGTCCTTGGTTCTAATTATGCTGGTCATACTAAAAGAGCCACGATGAGTATGCTACTTCTAATATTTTTTTCTGTTGGTAACATTGTTGGACCTTTCTGCTTCCAAAGTTCTGATGCTCCAAAATATACGAAAGCCTTGGCCACCATCTTGGGATGCTTTTGTGCATGCTTTATTATTGCCGTTCTCTTTAGGTACTACCTTATTTTCGAAAACAACAGAAGGGATAAGAAGTATGGTAAAGTTGACACCAAAGAGGATTCTGTCAAGAGAGAGGAAAAACTTTCTGGTATTATTAATGGTATGAAAGACCAGACTGATACCGAGAACAAGAACTTCAGATATGTTCTATAATTTGTCTGTACTTTACAAAGAAAATGATATTTCTATTCATATATGCGGTAGTGTATCGATGGCTTGCAAAGATGTTTGTAACATTCTTATAGTTGTAATTATACTTAATTCGAAATCTGCAATTCCGATTCTTTCTACCGGAACCAGTTTTACGAACATCAGAATTGCGTTAAAATCCCTCTATCTATATATATCGCCTATCTGGCACTCTTTTTTTTTTTGGAATTCGCGGTACCTGCATACATTTTTTGTCTCTTTCTGAAAGAAATTGACTAGACTGTGGGGAGCGAGCGAAGTGCTAAAGTCAAAAAAGCATGAAAAGCTGGCAAGATATCAGAGATCAAAAGTTAAAAGAGCGGGATGAGAAGTTGAAGCCCTTTTCCCCCAAAACAGAATTACCCTCCATTGATGATCTGAATGATGTGTCAGATTACATTGATAAATCAGATGTCCTCAGTAACGACGAAAAAGTTATTACCAATTATTCCATCACAGAATTAATTGAAAGATACAGAAATGGAACTTTGAACGTTGAAGAGGTTACGAGAGCATACTGCTGTCGTCTAGCAGTTGCAAATGAACTTGTGAATTGCATTACAGAAGTGCGTTTTAATGAGGCTTTAGAAGAGGCAAAAGAAGAAGACAGGTTTTTTAAGCGCACAGGTAAGCTTGTTGGTCCCCTTCATGGTGTTATCGTTACATTGAAAGATAACATCAGAGTTTCCGGTCTTGCAACTTCGATGGGCTTTATAGGTCTATCGGAAAATATTGAAGCGGAGGATTCACCTATGGCTAAGTTAATTAAAGATCTTGGTGGTATTATTTTGGGTAAAAGCAACACTTCTGCTGGAATGATGTATTCAGAAAGTACTAATATGCTTTGGGGTAGAACATTAAATCCTTACAGTAGAAAATACTTGAATGTTGGAGGTTCTTCAGGCGGTGAAGGTGCCATTGCAGCTTTGAAAGGATCATGCTTTGGAATTGGATCAGATATTGGAGGATCAGTTAGGCATCCTGCGGCATTAAACTATGTTTATTCTATAAAGCCATCGTTTGGCCGTCTTCCTTGCTTTGGTACCGCCTCTGGGCAGCCTGGTCAAGAATCTGTGAGAACGGTATATGGTATTCTTTCCAAAAAGCTGGATAATGTGAAGTACGTGTTACAGCAAATTGTCGATGCAAAGCCATACAAAGGATATGATGCGACATGTCTTCCTATAGACTTCCGGCCTTATATTTTGCCTCAAAGAAAATTGAGAATTGCTTTTTTGGATACAGATGGTCTTACTACTGCCACACCACCAGTGTTGAGAGGTCTTCGGATTGTGAAAGATAAATTGAAGTCTAATGGACATATAGTGATTGATTGGCCCGATTTATATCTTAAGGATATTAGGGAAGCAATATATCCGTTTTATGATGCGAATGGCTTTCAAGCTATTTTCGACATAATTAAAAAGTCCGGTGAACCTGTTGACAAGCTACTTTCAAGATGGTTTCCAACGGCAAGAGACATGAACGTTTCGGAATTGTGGAAATTACAAATCAAGCGTACCGAACTGGCCCAGAAATATATGGAGTTGTGTAACAGATATTTCTCGGAGGGAAAAATTGATGCAATCATCACGTATTCCTCTCCTCTTCCTGCCTGTCTAATAAATGGTGTTGTACCGCTTCCTTGTACGGCAATTTGGAATGGGCTTGATTATGCTGCATCAACTTTCCCTGTGACAAGGTGTGATCCTAAAGTTGATATACCGATCCAAAAGAAAGCATATATTTCAGAATGTGATGAAAAAGTTCATACCACTTACAAAGAAAGCTTACATAGGTTTGCTGGAGGTCCGGTCGCTCTACAAGTTGTTTGTGGTAGACTCGAAGAGGAAAAATGTTTAGAATTAACTAATTATATATCCAGCTTGATTTAAATGAAGCCTTATATATATCAAGGAGTCCATTAATGTCAATTACATTTTTTTGTGTACTAGCTAATGTCTGATAATTATTGTGTAATATTTTATGAATTCACATTTAGGCTAGTCTTCCGACAAAAAAGAAATCGATGCGGATTTTAAACAGTTAAAACTGGTCACTACGCTACTGTAACTTGACTTCCAAATTCTTGTATCGACTAGTCCTGTAATGATATACCCAATGTTTATATAGCCGCAATATTGATAGTTTAACATGTATATTGGCTTCCTCATGTATTTGATGAATTCAGGCAAAGTTTAAGGTCATATAAATAAAATCATTGGAAAGGAAATGAGCTCACGACCATTTTTATAATATTGGCCGCGAAATATCGATGAACAACTCCTTCGTTTACGCATGGCAAAACACATTCTTTGTTCATGTTTTCAACGCATATTTGTAGCTGCGTGGACAGACGACCAAATGGAGAGAAGAAAGTGTGGAAATTGGGCGAAGTTTTACTGTTGAGCATAATAAGGAAGTAAGCAAACTTTGGTTTTCAACGACGCGTCGATTTATCGGATGCATCTCTAATTGGCTGACATAAAAACTTTTTGAAGAAAAGTATAATGCTAAAAGACGATTACCAAAAAAATCACACAGGTAGAGTATCGCATCCGTGGAACCCGAAAGGTCTTTCGCAGTATTATGTACTTCCTTTAAAACGATACCCTCGGAAACCTACATTCATTGATTGGACTTCAAAACTGATATATATATATATATATATTTGTCGATAAGCATCACGATATATACAGCTGTTTAGTATCCTGCACGAGGGCTTACGTTATTTTGATCAGTTTTTAGCAGCAAGTACGGCAATGAATTTCCAACGTACTGATTTATATGGTGGAGCAATAACAGCACAAATTCCGCGTGATCTCATAGATGCGTCAAAGTTCAGGCAGATACCTGATACGCAGGAGGTGTATGTTTGTCGGGATTCGACAATTTTGAATGAAAATGATGCCCTAATAATAGATTTAATGGAAAGAGCAGATGTTAAGGATTCTGATGCGCTTCGTTATCATCTTAAGGAAATTTGCAGACTGAATGGTGTCGAGAAAGATGATTCTGTCATATTGGAAGAGGCTCATGATTTGAAAGTTGTTAATTTACCCGATTCATATTGCGATATAGTAACATCTGGAGAGAATGTTAAAAAGTGGGGGAGGGATGATGTTCATTTGGTTCTTATACTAGCGATAGTTAGGCTTTTAAGGGTAAAAACTGATTTGTTGATTAGTTATAACGTACCATTTCATAAACCAGACGAAATGGAAGATTTGAAAAAAATGTTGTCTGGAAATAACTCTACGGCTGGTAAAGCTAAGCAAAGGATTGACGTTGGAAAGCGGGTGGTAGCAAAAGTTCTTGATAGCTTGAAAATTGAAAATTGGGCGTTGTTTAAAAATTGAGTAAATGACCCGGCAATCTCGCGCCTTTAACACATAATGATTGACCAACATGATAGTGAAAGTGATCTTAGATTTTTGCTTAAGCATTCTTAATGAGGTTTGTTCGGTAAGCGATAGTCCCTCTTGAGCAGGAAGAGAAAATGGTATATTGTTGCAAAAGGGTAGTATGCAAGACCCGAGGATATTTGAAGGGTATAAACAGTAAGTACGAATTCCGCTGAGACGTGTTATGTTCAGGTTGCGGTGATACAAATCAAATGTGGCATCCAAATATGTGCTGTTCTGTTAGTATATATAAATCTCGCGCGGTTGTTTCGTACTCTGTAATCTTCGTGCAATTTATTGCTGGTAGCATAGATTTCCTTCAATTATGGATACGGTTGGCCAGATCATTCGTGCATGAGAAAATATTTCCGTTTCTCCGAACAATTTCACAATGAATAAAAGGTATTCCTGCAGTTGAGCATGTTTCCTCACTTCTGGGTGGAGAACTCAAGGTCATTCTAGATTTCTGCTTGAACTTTATCTCATCATATTCCTTTTTCCGCTTCATTTTTGTAATTGCATGGTACACAAAATTTTTCTTCTCTTTAGAAGAGATGTGTAGTAAAGGAATGTGAATAAAATAGTATGAGTGCTCAAGTTGCGTTCTTCTGCAAAATAGTATAAGGTTAAGCGTAATTTGGTAATGAAATTCATCTAGCGGGTATATAAAATACATTTTTCATCTTTCTATTCCTTTCTTTCTTTTGAGACTATCTTAATATTGTCCATCATATGTGATGCATCTTAGCTCACTATAAAGGTTTTTAACTAGTTAATCAAATGTTTCTAAGGCCAATAAAATAAGTAATTTAATGTGAATGAAAAAATGCGTACTGTTCAAACAATTTTCGAACATCCCAAGGCCAGAATAAGATTCGGCATGAGGATTTATATCATTTCATATATTTTAACACCAATCCTTTCATAATTATCAAATTTATATTCACCCAGTATTGTATTGTATGAAAACTTATAGGAGAATAAAGCAGACACACAAGTGTGCATGATTTTTATATTTTGATCGGTCCATTTGTTATAGGACTGGAAAAAAAAATCAAATTTCCTAATCAGACAAGAGGAAATATATCGATGAGATAAAAAACAAGAAATTCAATAACCCTGTGGTCAGATCAAGAATATATTGATTTAAAGACAGATGAAATATTAATGAATGCAATCACCTGACTAGATAACACGGAAACGTATGAGTAGTTTTCCAAATAACTTATGAGGTGCCCAAATAAGAAAAAGCCCAAAGGACAGTAATCCGAAGGACAATAAGACAATAAGAAAGAAACTGACTGATATTCATATAACAACTCCATATGCAAAATATAAGGTTTTTGCGCTTTTGTTGGTTTTGCTGAATTCACATATTGTGATGCTTTCAAATAGGATGTATTCCCCTTTGACATACAATTGTTATTGTATGAGATTGTAATAGAAATGGAAGAACTGAAATTCTTTATTTAATGTAAGTATATATCCCTGCCATTTTCTGATAGAGAGATAAATTTCAGGTTGCAATTTATTTATCTTCTGAAAAGCAGAAGAGGTGAAACAGATAGAATTGTTAACGAATAAGAATGGTTCACAGATAATTGTTATCAAATAGGGAATATGAAACAAGATAATAAGTATGAAAATATAAATCTTAACAATCTACAATATCGTTTAAAGAAATTGGCTAACCTTCTAGTGAATTCTCAAACTCCAGGCCATTTAAAATAATATTTTGTTACTTTCAGTCCGACAATTTACAAAGTCTGTGAGGGACCAAATATGGAAAAAGTACTTGTGATCCGAATGGTTACGTAATAATATGAACGAAGCAATACGAAATCTATTAAAATTAGTGTTCCCAGATTAGTATAGTGTTCCAATATTTATTGTAGTATATAACTTGTATATAAGGTTTTGTGTAGACAAAAAAGAATATCTGAGCTTTATACAGTTCACATTCTTCTTCATATACGATAACTTAGACAATAGGTCTTGTTCTCCTTATAAGTTCAGTGTTCTATCTTTCTATTATTTTTGACAGCCCCCTTGTAAAGTGATATGTATCTCTTGTGTTTGTTGGTTCAATTTAAGTTTCTTTTCCAAAATACATCGGTTTAATAACATGTCTGCTAGATTGAATCCTCCTTTGACGAACATCAATCTAATTTTTCTTTCTAGTGCTACCGCGTCTGTAACTCCAAGGATTTTCTCCCTAGATATTTCTTTCCTTCTTGATGTCCTAGCGTAGAATACATCTTCAATCCTGCTTTGTTATCATTTACAAGTATTATGCTTTTAGGTGCAGATTCATGACATTCGAGGAATCGCTTAATACCTAGTCGATCATTGTATACCTTTTCATATACCATAAGTTCTACTGTTGCTTATTAAAATTGGACGACGAAGTGCATATATTTCATTAAGTTAAAAAAGGAGAAAGATTAAATGAGTGCTTAGCCTTTACGTAAAAATTATGATGGAGATGAGAAACATCATGTTAAAGCAATAGAGGTAAAGACAATGGAGTTCTAAGAATAACAAATTCTATTGTCCATGTTGTCATAAAAAAGAAGAATGACAACTATATAAAACTCAGATATCCTCATGTGCCTACACTAAAACTTACGTACTAGTTATATACTACAATAAATGTATAGTCACCATACTAATTCAGTCGCACTACCTTTGACAGAAAAAGCTTAAGTTTACAGAAGAAGAAAACGATAAGAATAAGAACAACAGAGATAAGAATAAGAGAAAAAGATAAGAAGATAAGAATAATGAAAAACAAATAAATAAGTCATTAAAATAAATCTAGCATTACTTCAAATTATAAACGCATACAAGTGGGCGCTTTTATCTGTATCCTAGAAAATACAATCAAGTTGATTATTTCATTATATATTACTTTCGTTGTCGGACATATGAGAATATTACCTAGTATTAGAAAATATATTATTATATGTCATTAGATTTATTTGTTTTGAGATCTGAACTCATTCTTAAATAACGAAGATTTATAGTAATATCTATTATAGACAATCCTAGATAAAATGCAGTAA
>ERZ746981.372-NODE-372-length-17942-cov-652.957515_pt1 | contig 17942 bp, 13 predicted proteins | sample MGYA00374948_ERZ746981 | MGnify/ENA primary metagenome ERZ746981 (study PRJEB28757, sample SAMN06711160) | food metagenome | host: microorganism | place: China:Harbin | collected 2017-01-30 | study: EMG produced TPA metagenomics assembly of the Analysis of...
TCAGGGACGGGCAGCGCGACTATTCCGCAAACCAGCAGACGGGTGACCAGATACATGCGCTGTTCATCCAGGACACGGCCCGTTACCTGCAGAACCGTCTGGTGGTGTCGGCCGGGTTCAAATTTGCCATGATCAATTACTGGTTCAATAACTACCTGACCCACGCCAATATGGGTTCCAATTCCACTGTGCCGCTTCCCCGTTTTTCAGTATCTTATGAAATCAACCGTCATCATCAGATTTACGTGAATGCGCAGGGTGACTTTCGTGCGCCCGATCCCAGCAATCTTTCACAGAATGCCGCGTTGCCGCGCAATCAATATTCCATCAAGGAGGAACTCGGGTATCGGTATAACAACCGTTACATGATGCTTGATCTTTCCCTGTTCAATTATGCGATTACAAACCGTTTGCTGAGTGTCTATAACGCCAATAATTCATACAGCACGATCAATGCCGGTAATCAGACGGCGCGTGGTTTTGATATCATGCTGTCTACGCACCCGATACATCACTTCAGTCCCTATGTTTCATTCGAATACCTGAATGCCCATCAGGACTCGAATGTCCAGTACGGCACGTCCTACCTGCCGACCAGGGGCAAGGAAGCCATCATGGCCCCCCATGTCATGGCCAATTTTGGCCTGACCTATGATAACAAGCACTTTTTTGCCAATGCGACCGTCCATTACACCGGTCCCCAGTCCGTCACGCTGGTGGGGGATGAGCGGATACCGGGCTACGTGACGGATACCATTTCACTGGGTTACCGGTTTTCTCCCTTCCTGGTGGCAAAGTCACCGACGTTCCGGCTTAATTTCACCAATCTGACCGGCTCGATGGTGCGCACGGGAACAACCGGGGTTACGGATAACTATCATGCCGTAACGCTGCTGAATGGCCAGCGTATTGCGGGCTCGACAGGGGCACAGTTCTATGTGGAACCACGCTTCAGCATGACAGGAACCATTTCCACGGCATTTTAAAGGCTGCGCGGGCGTGCACAGTCCGGGTGTCGCCTTTGTATTGACAGGCGACACCCCGTAAATATTTCATGAAAACACCATACAGGCCTTGTGCGATATGCTTGGCACGGGCCTGTTTTTCCGCATGGCGGAGCAGGACGATGCCTGCGGGAAAGAGGCAGTAAACTGTATTAACATTTGAAAAAGAATATTCTCTTAGCATTTTTCTTCCTCGCCCGGAGGAAATCAGTTCTACTGCTTCGAGAATGGTCATGAACAATCAGATTGCTTCCATCCGCACCCGGCTGCAGACAGGAGACTGGACTTTCGGCCCGGGTGCGGGCAGGCCCCTGACCACGACCATGCGCTTTGGACCAGATGGCGGTATCGTGGGGCATGAACATCCGAACGAAGCCAGGTGGGATATCAGGCGCGGCCGCCTTGTCCTCTATAACATGCATGCGGTACCCATGTGGCAGCAGGTCCGGGCAGGGGATGACGGGGCAATCGTTCTGCAGGCCGTGTCCGACCCGGACATGCATTCTTTACTTCGGCCGACCATCAAGATTTCCGCGCCCATGAAGCCTGCCGAATTTCTGTTTCCGCGCGAGCTGAGTGTAACGCCTGCGGGAATCAGCCGCGTACTTCTTGTCGGCTCCTGTCTGACCGCCCTTTATTATGAACAGTTCAGCCGCCTGTATCCTGACATACGGTTCGATTATATCGCGTTCAATTACGCGGGCAGCCTGCCGGACCAGCCACCGGCGGCTGCAGACGGTTATGATTTTCAATATGTCCAGATTCCACTGCGGTCAATCCTGACGGACAGGATCATATGGGCGGTACGGCTAGGCCAGCCGGGTTTTCTCAGACAGATCCTTGAAGATGGCTATGGCATTCTGGATACAATGCTGGATTCCGCGCTGGGTTATAATCGGTCTTACGGCCTTCTGACATTTGTCGCCAATTTTGCCGTTCCGCAGATGAACATAACGCTCTCATTGGATGAGAGGCACGGGACGGGTGATCTTGCGCAGGTTGTCCGTGATCTTAATGCCTATCTTGCACAATGCATCCGCAAATATGACAATGTCATATTGTGTGATGTCGATGCCATAGGAAACAGTCTGGGAAAGCAGTACTTCCTGGATGACATGGTGTATTTCTATTCTCATGGTGCCAGTTTCTTTCAGGATGAATGGGACCGCCCGCCCCATCACCGTATCGAAGCCATTCCGGCGCTTGATACGGTCTATGAATCCCATCAGGCGGAACTGCTTGCTGCCGTTTATGAGCAGATGGTCTCAACATACCGCACGGTCCGGCAGATGGATCAGGTCAAGGCGGTCATATTCGATCTGGATAATACCCTGTGGCGCGGGCAGATTGCCGAGGACTATCGCCCCGACCGTCAGCCCTGGCCCAGAACGGATGGCTGGCCACTGGGCATATGGGAGGCAATCCATCATCTGCGTGCCCGTGGCATTCTGGTGGCGATCTGTTCAAAAAATGACCTGGCTCTTGTGCAGGACAGATGGGACAGTGTTGTCCAGCCCGGCTTCCTGTCGCTGGATGATTTTGCGGCCGTTCGGATCAACTGGCAGCCCAAACCGGAAAACATTCAGGAAATATGCAATATATTCAACATAAAGACCCGGAATGTCGTATTTGTTGACGATAATCCGGTCGAACGTGAATCCGTGCGCGCCGCACTGCCCGACATACGGGTGATTGGCAGTAACCCCTATCTGGTGCGTCGCATTCTGTTATGGTCGGCAGAGACCCAGGTCCTGCATCTGACAGATGAATCCGCACGGCGTGAAGTCATGGTTAAAGGACAGATTGCGCGCGAACAGGTCCGTAATGCAAAAACCCGTGGGGAATTCCTGGACTATCTTGGTACGGAAGTCAGTCTTTCCCGAGCGGATCATGAAGCAGACCGGAATCTGGGCCGCATCATGGAACTGACCAACAGGACAAACCAGTTCAATACGACAGGGAAGCGGTGGACCCATGCGGAAATAAAAGAATTCCTGTCAGGCGGCGGCTTGATTTTTACGTTCTCCGTAAAAGACAGATTTGCCGACTATGGCCTTGTGGGGGTCGTGTATGTGCTGGGGCATACCATCATGCAGTTCCTGATGAGCTGTCGCGTCATGGGGATGGATATAGAGTATTCGGTCCTGGCTGGCATTGTGAATGCAATGCGTAAGGGCACGCATGTCGGAGCCGTGAATGGTGTTATGATAAAAAACGGGGATAACGGTCCATGTCAGGCATTATATGAAACCGCTGGCTTTCATTGCAGGGATAATGATGGCTCCGGTTCCATGATGTTTTCCATCGAAGGGAATGAAACCTGTATCGCGCCGTCCCATATAACGCTGAAAATGTGAAATCCGCTCTGGAATACAATTATAGTAACTGCCCCGCGTATGCCTGTATTCAGGAAATGTGCGGGGCTGAAAATATGTAGTAGTCATGTGGAACAGAAAAAACCGGCCGTGCATGCGGTATCTGCCGGACGGGCCATGTCAGGCTCCGGCTGGCCAAATGCGCGCATGCACGGACGGGGCCTTCAGATCAGTCCGTAGCGTTCCAGCAGGGTATCGATTTCAGTACCATCCGTGATGTGGCGCAGAAGGCCTGAAGCCGGAACCTTCTTTCCATCCCGCAGTTCCGCAGCCGCCTGCAGCAGCATGCGTATATCATATACACTGCCAAAAACTTCCGGCACGGCACGATCAATGTCCAGCAGTGTATAGACCGCTTCCATCGCGGTGCGAACGGAATATTCCGTTGTAAAGACGGTATCGCGCGGGGTTTCGGCAAACTGGCCGAGGAAGGCGAGGTTGCGGCTGCCATCCGGCACCACCTTTGGCCGGTCGCCTGTCGCACGCGGCATGAACTGCGCGGTAATGAAGGGCATCATGCACGGGTGGGTGATCGCACCCGTGGCGGCCATGTCATCAATCCGGTCCTCGGGCACGCCCATATGGAACAGCCATTCGCGGGTGATTTCCTCTCCCGTGCAGTCCTGCATGGGTTTTTTTACGTAATCGCCCGGTACGTTGCTGAACAGGCCATACAGCCACGCCACCATCTGCCCTTGCGGCTGGCCCTTGAAATGCGGCTGCCGGCTGACGACCCAGCTCATCAGCCACGCGGAATCCTTTATGGTGATGGGGCCTCCCGTAACGGTGCGGCCGGAAAACGGGTCACGCCCCGTCACCTCATGTACCAGGGCAGGGATGCGCGTATCCAGCGTGGTGACGGTGGCGGATTCCCAGCGTGATCGCGTGGTATCGCCACAAAACACGTCGGGCCGCCCGAAGGCCGGGTCCTGCGCTGCCATATTGCGCCATAGCTGCCAGACATTGCCCTCCCCGATGGTGGTATCCAGCGGCGCGGGTGTATGGTGGTCGCCCCAGCGGGCGTTTTCCACCATGGAGCCGTTGGTGACGAAAGCCAGGTCATCTGCGCCCAGATCCGTATGGCCGGACTGCCCACTTTCCAGCCAGTCAATGCGGGTCGCAACCTTCTTTGCGCCCGTGGTATCAACAAGAACGTTGGTCACCCGCACCCCATGGCGAAAGATGACGCCCTGACTGACAAGCCATGTTGCCAGGGGGCGGCTGAGGGATTCCTGCTGGTTGAATCTTGTAAATTTCAGTGTGTGCAGGTCTTTCAGCCCCAGTATCTGGTGGACGAAGCGGGCCAGGTAACGCTTCATCTCGATCGCGCTGTGCCATGTCTCGAACGCGAACATCGAGCGCCAGAACAGCCAGAAATTCGATTTCATGAAATCGTCGGACAGCACATCGCTGATGGTCCTGCCATCAAGCGTTTTTTCATCGGCAAGGATAAGGGCAACGATTTCCCGCCGTGCCCTGCCGGTCAGGGTCAGCCGGTCCCGATCCGGCAGTTTCTGTCCCCGCCCGCACATGGCGCGGATCGGGCTGCTGCTGGGATCGGCCCGGTTGAGGCGATAGAACTCATCCAGCACCGAAGCGTCAGGTTCCTCCAGCGAGGGGATGGAGCGGTAGAGATCCCACAGGCACTGGAACTGTTCCTCCATTTCCCGGCCGCCACGGATAAGCCAGCCGGTTTCGCTGTTGCCCGCGCCATCCAGCGCCCCGCCGTCGGTATCCGATGCCTCGAGGATGGTGATCCGTGATGGTGTCATGCCCGCATCACGGATCAGGAAGGCGGCAGCCGCCATGCCCCCCAGCCCGCCGCCCACGATCCACGCCGAGCGGTTCCCGATCCCGGCAGGTCGGGCCGGGCGTACAAAGGCTTCAAAATTGCTGTGGGCGTATCTCATGAACTGCCTGCCTCTGCCTGGCGCGGTCGTGGGCGACCATGTGCCATATGGTAAATGTTGCCGATTACAACAGGCGTCTTTGTCAGGGCTGTCGTTGACGTGCGTCAACTGCGCGCGGGTGGGATACAGTGTTGTCCGGCAGGGTAAGGCCGGTTGCCCCTTCGTCCTGATGGCGGAAGGCATGGGCATTGGGCCTTATCCCATGCAGGACAGGCATACAGGGCATGCCAGCATTGTGACTGATGCGGTTATGGATGGGGGCGCCAACGATGATCCCGCGCTGGCGTAAGGCACGGGTGGTGGGCGGCACGGCCTTCCTTTTTTGCCCGGCCGGAACACGAACAGGGTTTTGACTGGCTGTTCGTTGATGAAGCCGGGCAGGCGGGACTGGCCGTGCGGGGCAGGGGGTATTGCAGGCCCCACCCCGCGGCGGGTCGACGTTCCGCCGGTCAGAGGTCCGCGCTGATCGAGAATTTGAAGGTCTCGGGGTCCCCCATCACCAGATCGCTCTCGTAAACCGAAGCCCAGTAGCGCTGGTTGCCGATGTTATCGACCTCAAAGCGTGCCGTAAGCGGTTTGCTGGCGGCAAGGAACGTGTAGCGTGCGCCCAGATCGAACCGGGACCACGCGGGCAGGTGCGTCGTATTGGCATTGTTGAACTGCTGCTTGCCCGTGCTGATGACACGCCCGACCAGCGTCAGCCCCTTGATGAAGGGCACGTCATATTCAAGATTGCCGTTGATGGTGTAGTTCGGCACGCCAATGACCGTCTTGCCATCATAGGTGCCGCCGGCCGTGTGTGTCTGCTTCGCGTCGATCAGCGTAAGCCCGCCGTTGAAACGCAGGCCGCGCAGGATCTCGCCATTGAATGTCAGTTCCATGCCCCGGTTCCGCTGCCGGCCATCCTGCGTGTAGATTTCCTGCCCGGTATTGCCGTATGCCTCGGTCAGGCCATAGGGCATGGACGTCTGGAAAAAGGCGACCCCCGCGGCAAAGCGGCCGATGTCGTATTTGGCGCCGACTTCGTACTGGGTGCTCTGGTAAGGGGCGAAAACCTGCCCGGCATTGACATAGGTCGACCCCACCGTCTGCCCGGCAGACAGGCCCTGGATACGGTTGAAATACAGGGCCGCATGCCGGACCGGATGGATAACCAGGCCGATGACCGGGGAGAACGCCGCCGCATCGTAATGGGTGCTCAGCTTGCCGGTGCCGTAGGCGAAGGAATCCGACAGGATATCCTGATACCGGAAGCCCCCCGTAAGCGCGATGCGGTCATGCCAGAATGTCATCGTATCGGACAGGAACAGGCTGTACAGCTTGTTCCATGACACGCGTCCGGGATTGTTCAGGATGCCCCCGCTATAGGTCTCGGAAGGGGTGAACTGCGTGGGGTGGTAGATGTTGCCCGCCTGGGAGACCAGGCTCATGGAATAGGCGGCATCCGATTCTTCCCATATGGCTGAGCCGCCCGCATTGATCTCGTGTCTGATCGGGCCGGTGGTGACATGCGCATGCACGCCAGCCTGCGTGGCCTCGTTCATCACATTATAGGCGTCGGCCATGGCTCCGACGGTACCGGCGCCGGTTACGGAGTTCGTGAGCGTGGTGGTGGCGTAGTTGCCCATCTCGTTGCCGCTCTGGGCGCCGAATTTGCCGTAAGCGGTGATGTGGCTGCCAAAATCATGTTCGACATTGAACGTTCCGAACAGATAGGACAGATCGGTATAGGCCCAGCGCTGCCCCCAGTTTTCGGAAGGGGATGTCGCCTTGGGCGCAGGCATGTCCGTTGCCAGGCTGGAGACGATGATCGCGCTGCGTCCACCAAAAACCTGCTGTTTCTGGTAATTCATGTTCATGTTGATGCGTGTGTCGTCATTATGCCAGTCAAAGGCGACACCCAGGGCCACGTCATCATGCCGCTCGCCCTTGATCGCTGTCTCGCCATCCATGCCCGCGGCGTTGAAGCGGAAGCCGAAGGCCCGGTCCTTGCCAAAGCGGCGGCTTATGTCAAAGGCGCCACCACCCTGGCCGCTGCTGGTGTAGTCACCGGTAATGCGCGTGATGTCCGTAGCACCTGCCCGTTTGGGAATCAGGTTGACATTGCCCCCGATGGCCGACCCGCCCGGTGCCGCACCGTTGAGGAAGGCGCTGGCACCGTTGAGCACCTGCACGGAATCGTAAAGCTGTGGCGAGACAAGCTGGCGTGGCGTCACGCCATACAGCCCGTCAATCGCCACGTCATCGCCATACAGCGTGAAGCCGCGGATCTGGAACAGCTGGGCGTAATTGCCATATCCCATGGTCGTGCGCACGGTGGGATCGTTGAGCAGCACATCCCCCAGTGTCTGTGACTGCTGGTTCAGGATCAGGCTGGAATTGTAGCTGCGGATGTTGAAGGGTACATCCAGCCCCTTCTTGTTGCCCAGTGCGCCCAGATCGCCGCCGCTTGTCACATACATGCGGTTTTTGCGTGCGGCGGTCACGACAATATCCTCGTGCCTGCTGTCCGCATTGCCGGCATCCGTTGTGCCGTGCGCCGCAGTGCTCTGGCCTGCGTTCCTGGCGCGGGCGGCGGGGTGGCCTGTGACTGTCCCGGCGGCTGGCTGCGACCTGCCTGTTACCGGCGGCACCTCATCAGCCAGGGCGATGGAAACCGCAGGACTTCCAGCCTCCGCCAGGAGACTGGACGCGCAGATTGTAACCAGAAGGGACGCACGCAGGCTCATTTCATGACTCGCATAGTGACAGGACTCGCCCGCTTATCACGCAAGTGATAATGAATTGCAATGTCAAAAAAGTCCTGTTGCAGAATGCAACAATTCATAAATTCCATACGATATGGTCCAAACCCCCATCCGATGTTCATTCATGATATTCAGAATCAGTAACGGACAGGATGGTCCGCCCGCCAGCGGGAACCGTGGTGCGCGCCCTACCCATTGATAATGATGGAGAAGGCAATATCATGAAGGCTTCTGCAAACCGCCGGTACCAGCAACCGGGCAATACGGTCGGCAAGCCAGTCCATGGCCGTGGGGACTGCCCTGCCGATGGGGCATTCACATGAAACACTGGAGCCTGGCGACCCGCATTGTCAGCAGTGTCCTGAGCGTGGTCACCATAAGTCTTCTTGCCCTCAGCATGGCGGTGGCCGGTTTCACCCGGTACGAGATAACGGAGCGGCTGGACAATTCCCTGCAGGAAGTGTCCGAACGCCTGCAGGCCACGACCGTCACCCATCTGCAGGGACCACGACCGGACAATGTTGCCTGGGTGCCCGATGTCGGACCAAGGACGCTTGCCTATCAGGTCGTGGACCGCAGCGGGCATGTCGTGCTGCGGTCCCAGAATGCGCCCGTGCAGCCCTTCGTGGCCGACATGCGCACGGGCTTTGCCAACACCCCCACCTTCAGGGTATATGTCGCGGCGCCCACCACCACGGCCTATCGTGTGCTGGTGGGGGAACCCAACCTGCACCGTCGTGGTGCCACATGGCGTGCCACGGCCATGGCGGTTGTGCCGATACTGGTTTTCCTGCCTGTCATATGGGTGCTGGTGCGCCTGATCGTGCGGCGTGCGCTGCGTCCGCTGGACCGCCTGCATGATGAGATGCAGTCGCGTGGCAGCGGCAACCTGCGCCCCATTGCATCGCTGGACCTGCCGGTTGAACTGATTTCCATCCAGCACGCCGTCAATACCCTTCTGTCCCGGCTGGAAACGGCACTTTCCACCGAACGGGCCTTTGCCGCCAGTGCGGCCCACGAACTGCGCAACCCCATTGCCGCCCTGCTGGCACAGGCCCAGGTACTGGAAACCGCCGTGGCCCCCGACCCGGCCCTTGTGGCCCGTGTAAGGGTGATTACCACGCGTACGCGCAGGCTGGGCCGGACCGTGGAAAAACTGCTGCAGTTCTCACGTGCCTCGTCCGGCATGGCCTTCCGGCGTGAGCGTGTGGACCTGCTGCCGATCGTACATATCCTTATTGATGACATGGACCCGCCCGCCCGGGACAGTCACCGTATCGAAATGGATACGGCGGACATGAAAGCCTTCATCATCCACGGTGACATGGATGCGCTTGGCATCCTGTTCCGGAACCTGATCGAGAATGCCCTGATCCATAGCGCGCCAGGCCAGCCCGTGCGCCTGACACTGGAGCGGGACGGGCGCGTGCTGATTGCCAATGACTGCGCCTCCCTTCCGCCATCGGTGGCCGCCCGGCTGACAAACCCGTTTGTCCGTGGCGCAACCCGCGTGCAGGGAAGCGGCCTGGGCCTTGCGATTGCAAATAATATTGCCCGGCAGATGGATGCGGAACTGCGGATTGCCTCGCCTGTTCCGGGCAGCAGCCGGGGCTTTGTCGTATCGGTCCGTTTTCCTGCTGTCGAAATCAGTTAGGAACGCGACGGGATGGACCGTATGCAGGGGGACGCGGTTTCCGGTTCTGCCTGGCATGATGAATATGTGGAAACCATACCCGTAGAAGGGGCCTTGTGCGGATTTATGTTTAAAAACATTAAGTAATCGTCAGATTAAAGAATTCGAATACATAAATTTTAATAGTTTTTTCATGGATATGTTTTTGTATCCTGAACAGAGGGTACAGTGCCGCGTCAGGTTGACGGAACCGTTGCATCCCATGCATGCAAGAATCCGGTAAGATAAAAATTTCAAGTTTAAAGTATTTATAAAAAATCAATGACACGCTGCGTATCACACTCTTTTTGAAATTCTTTAGGTAACGAAGGCGTCACTCCCCATTTCGTGTGTTGATGACAGGGGAGAATAAATTTTAAAAAACATTTCATGTTTCGTATCCCGAAAATAACAGGATGCGCATCACCTGATTGGTTTTACCATTTATACAAAAATTTCTGGCTTCTTATGTGTGTTGTGGTCAGTTTTTATTGTAACCTGTCATGGGCGCGCAAACCTGTTCCCGACCATGCTGCACGGACACAGTCCGGTTTACTGGTGTCGCAACCGCATGCGGAGGTGCGTGAAACGCCCGCGGCGCCGCATGCCAGTGTTTCCACCCGTCTTAACAGTATTTTCAGGACCGAAGGACTGTCCATCCTGCTGACCAACCGCGAGGATGCGCTGCGCGTGCGTGACCTGTCGGCCGGGTATTATGCGTCATCCGAGGCACCAGGCCATATCCTGCCCCAGATCGGGGCCTTGCGTTCCCGTCTCCAGAACCGGGGGGTCACCTTCGCCTTTACCTACAAGGGTGAGGCCATGGCCGATGTGGGGGGCGGCATATCGCGTGGCATGGATTATGTTCATGAACTGACACTGCAGACCCAGTTTGACCTGGGCCGCCTGTTCGGTTTTACGGGCTGGACGGTCCACACCCTGCTTATGGAACGTGTGGGCCGCGAGGTCTCGCATGACCGGGTAGGCGATTACAATATCAGCCTGATGGAAGTGTACAGCCTGTCCGGTCACTCGGTGGCGCACCTGACCGATATGTACGCGCAGAAATCCTTCCTGCACAACACGGTTGACCTGGCCTTCGGGCGCATGGCGCTGACCCATGTGTTCGCCACGTCACCGCTTCTGTGCAGTTTCATGATGACGTGTTCGGCCCCGGTGGCCATCAAGCTTGATGCGGGCTTCAGTGTCTATCCCAAGGCGACGTGGGGCGGCCGGGTGCGCCTGCGCCCAACGCGCGACACGCTTGTCCAGATCGGCGCCTACAGTGTCAGCCCGTTGAACGAGGACATAAGCGGCTGGGCATGGGCAGGGGAAAAAAGCACCGGGCTCATGATCCCGGTTGAATTCGCGTGGCAGCCCTTTTTCGGTCCCCGGAAACTGCCTGGCCATTACGTGCTGGGTTTTGCGCACGACACCACCCGCTATGCCGATAATATTGGCGATGTTCCGGCCGGCAGCGCCATACGACCCCACGGGGGGGAAGCCCGCGATACCTTCTATCTGGAAGCCGACCAGATGCTGTACCGCAAGGGCGGGGCCAGCCAGATGGCGGGTGGATATGTCCTGGCCGGTTATATCCACAATACGCCCGATGTATCGGTCATATCGGATGAATTCTATGTCGGTTCATCCCTTCTGGGCATTATTCCCCATCGCCCGCATGACCGCTTTGGCGTGATGTATTCCTATTACCGCATGAGTCCGCGTACCGAACTGGGCCAGCAGCTGCGCATGGATGCGGGCATGGCGCTGGGCGTCCATGTCAATGGGCCACAGACCCATGCCGCCGTGCTGGAAGCCTATTACGGCGTGCCGGTCTATCCCGGAATCCTGGTCCAGCCCGAGTTCCAGTACATGATGCGCCCCGGCGAGACCGCGCACATTCCCAATGCCGAAGTGGTGGGGCTGAAAGTTATCGGCACCCTGTAACCCGTTCCCGATGGAACAGGAGGAGACACGACATGTTCACCGTCCTGAAATCACTGTTTTCGCGCACGGCCGCGCCGGATGCGGCCCATGACCCCCTTGTCCGGCAGTTGCGCCGGATTGTGGGAGACGCCCATGTCCTGACCGATCCGGCGCAGACGCTGCCGTTCCGCCGGGGGTTCCGCTTCGGGCTGGGCAAGGCGCTGGCGGTGGTCCATCCCGGCACGCTGGTGGAGCAGTGGCAGGTGGTGCAGGCCTGTATCAGGGCGGACAGGATCGTGCTGATGCAGGCGGCCAATACCGGCATTACCGGTGGCTCGACCCCGGACGGGGATGATTATGACCGTGATATCGTCATCATAAGCGGCATGCGGCTGAAAAAGATATTCGTCATTGGCGGGGGCAGGCAGGTGATCTGCCTGCCGGGCGCCACACTGGACCAGCTTGAGCGCACGCTGGCCCCGCTGGGGCGTGAACCGCATTCGGTTATCGGGTCATCATGCATCGGGGCGGCGGTCTTTGGCGGGGTCAGCAACAATTCCGGCGGTGCGCTGGTACAGCGTGGCCCGGCGTTTACCCAGATGTCGGTATTCGCGCAGGTGGATGACAGGGGCACGCTGCATCTGGTCAATCACCTCGGGGTTGAACTGGGAACGGACCCGGAGGAGATACTGGGCACCCTGGATCATGGCGTGATTGCCGAAAGCGCCATAAACTGGAACGCAGGGAAGGGACATGACGACAATTACGCAACCCATGTGCGTGATGTCGATGCCAATACGCCCGCCCGCTACAATGCCGATCCCGCCCGCCTGTTTGAAGGGGCGGGATGTGCGGGGCGCATGGCGCTGTTTGCCGTCCGGCTGGATACGTTCCCGGCTGAACGCAATCCTGCTGTTTTCTATATCGGGACCAACAACCCCGATGAACTGGAAGATATACGCCGCCATATCCTGACCGCGTTTTCCGAACTGCCGATCGCGGGTGAATACATCCACCGCGATGCGTTCGACATTGCCGAGGAATATGGCAAGGACACATTTCTGATCATCCGTGCCATTGGCACCCGCCGCCTGCCCATGCTGTTCGCGTTCAAGAACCGTTTTGACCGGCTGACCGAACGTTTTCCCTTCCTGCCCGGCAACATGAGCGACCGGCTGCTGCAGGCCGCAAGCCGCCTGTTCCCCCGCCACCTGCCCAAACGCATGTATGACTTCCGGGACCGCTTTGAACATCATCTCATGCTCAAGGTCGGCGGCCATCTGGAAGCGGAGGCACGGACATTCCTTGACGGTTTCTGCGCACGCGGTGGCACGCGCTATTTCGCCTGCACGCCCGATGAGGGAGCAAAGGCCTTCCTGCACCGCTTTGCCGCGGCGGGTGCCGCCATCCGCTACCGCGCCACGCATCACCGCACGGTGGAGGATATCGTGGCCCTGGATGTCGCCCTGCGCCGCAATGACCGCAGATGGAAGGAAACCCTGCCATCCGGCCTGGACCGCCAGCTGATCGTCAAGCTGTATTACGGGCATTTCCTGTGTCACGTCATGCATCAGGACTATATCGTGCGCAAGGGCAATGCCTGCGCCCCGATCGAGGCCCAGATGCTTGCCCTTCTGGACCAGCGTGGCGCGCGCTACCCGGCGGAACATAATTACGGGCACCTGTACGCGGCGCCGGAAGCACTGCAGCAGCATTACCGCGCGCTGGATCCCTGCAACTGCTTCAATCCCGGTATCGGCAAGACCACCAAGCGCCGCAACTGGCAGGCGCAGAGCGTGTCCTGACCGCCTTTCCATTCGCAAAGACCGGAGTGCCCACCATGCGTATTGGCCTGTTTGTGCCCTGTTACATTGATGCCTTCCATCCCGAGGTCGGGATCGCAACACTCCAGCTGCTTGAACGCTTCGGGCTGGATGTCGAATATCCGCGTAACCAGACCTGCTGCGGCCAGCCCATGACCAATACCGGCTGCCATGCGGAATCGGCTGCGACGGAAGCCCTGTTTGTCCGCAACTTTACCGGGTACGACTATGTCGTGGCCCCGTCGGGCAGTTGCGTGCATCATGTGCGCTGCGACATGGATGCCGTCGAACAGACCGATGACGTGCGCCAGGTACGCGCACGGACCTATGAACTGGTCGAATTCCTGCATGACATCCTGAAGGTCGATGCCTTTCCATGGGCGGAATTCCCGCACCGTGTCAGCCTGCATAACAACTGCAACGCCCTGCGTGGGCTGAACCATGCCAGCATGAGTGAACTGCGCGAACCGGCCTTTTCAAAACCGGCCGACCTGCTGGCCAGGGTACGCGGGCTGGAATTCGTGCATATCCAGCGGCCGGATGAATGCTGCGGCTTTGGTGGTACGTTCTCGGTCTTTGAAAAGGGCGTGTCGGAAAAGATGGGGTATGACAAGGTGCGTGACCACAGCAACGCCGGGGCGGCATATGTCGTCTCGGCCGACAGTTCGTGCATGATGCACCAGCAGGGCTGCGCGCAGCGGCTGGATATGCCGCTCAAATTCATCCACATTGCCCAGATCCTGAACGGGGCACGGGCATGAGCGGTGCACAGGGTAGCGACCTGAACCGCAATCCGCCCCGGTCCGGCAGGCTTGACCATGCTGAAGGGGCGTCCGTCCCGCTGCACTCACGCGTGCGTGAGGCCCAGCCCCGTGGGGCGGTGATAAATGGTGACCAGCCCATCAATCAGGCCGAAGCCGCCGAACGCTTCATGGCCGCCCCCGAACACGAACGCATGCATGACGCGCGCCTGTGGGACCTGCGGCAGAAGCGTGACCGGCAGATGCATGGGATTACGGAGTGGGAAGACCTGCGCAGGCTGGCATCCGAAATCAAGGAACACGCCCTGACCCATCTCGACCATTACCTTGAACAGTTCGAGACCAATGCGCGGGCCAATGGCATCCATGTCCATTGGGCGCAGGATGCGGATGAACATAATGCCATCATCCTTTCGCTGCTGCGCGATCATGGCGTCAAACGGCTGATCAAAAGCAAGTCGATGCTGACGGAGGAATGCGGCTTCCGTGATTTCATGGCTGAATCCGGGGTCGAGGTCGTGGAAACCGACCTGGGTGAGCGCATCCAGCAGCTTGATGATGAAGCGCCCAGCCATGTCGTGGTGCCTGCGGTGCACAAGCTGCGTTCGGACGTGGCGGATGTGTTTGCCCGCACGCTGGGTACGGACCCGAATGATGACGACGTGCATTACCTGACCGAACAGCAGCGTGAAAAGACGCGCCCGCTGATCCTTGATGCGCAGGCCGGGCTGACGGGTGCCAATTTCGTAGTGGCGGAAACCGGGACCTTCGTGGTGTGCACCAATGAGGGTAATGCCGACCTGTCGGCCAATACGCCGCCCCTGCAGATTGCCTCCATCGGGATCGAGAAGGTCATTCCCCGTCTGGAGGACCTGCCGGTTTTCGTGCGCCTGCTGTCACGCAGCGCGCTGGGATCGCCCATTACCCAGTACACCTCGCATTTCCGTGGCCCGAGGCGTGGGGGGGAACTGCATGTGGTGCTGGTGGATAATGGCCGTTCCGAGCGGCTGGGCATGGAACAGTTCTGGACATCGCTCAAATGCATCCGCTGTGGTGCGTGCATGAATACCTGCCCGGTGTTCCGCCGCAGCGGGGGGCTGAGCTATGGTGCCACCTATGCCGGGCCGATCGGGCTGATCATTGACCCGACCTTCAACCGCCATCGCTACAGCAGCCTGCCGTTTTCCTCCACGCTGAATGGAAGCTGCACCAATGTCTGTCCCGTAAAGATCAATATCCATGAACAGATCGCGGGCTGGCGCAGGGTGCTGGCGGAAACGCATGAACTGCCGCTGATGAAAAAGGCGATGATGCGCGAGGCCGGGCATCTGCTGTCCCATCCGGCGCTGTACCGCGCAGCCATTGCAACGGCGGACAGTGCCTTGAAGCATCTGCCGCGCTTCATGGTATACAATCGCCTGAACACATGGGGGCATGGCCGCGAAGTGCCGGCCCCACCGCGTGAGACATTCCACCAGTGGTACGCCGCAAACCGTGCTTCCGGGCAGGGAGAGCCGTCATGAGCAGCCGCGAAGACATTCTGGCCCGCGTGCGCGCACACAAGCCGGCCCTTGCGCGTCCCTTGCCGCAGGTGCCGTACTTTGACCCACCCCCGGGCACGGACCTGACCGCGGTCTTCCGCGCGTCCTTCGTGCAGATGGGGGGCACATTGCCCGATTGTGGCGCGGCCGATCCGCTGGATGTGGTGCGCGGGATTGTCGCGGCCGTGCCCGTCAGCTGTTCGCAGGTGCCGGAGGTGCAGGGGAACCGTGCCCTGGGCGCCGATACGCCCCCGGCATCGCTGGCGGATGTCGATATTGGCGTGGTACGCGCATCCTTTGGCGTGGCGGAAACGGGATCGGTCTGCCTGACGGAAGTGGACCTGCTGGTCAATACGCTGGGTTACCTGCCACAGCACCTGATCGTGCTGCTGGACCCCGCGCGGATTGTCAGCAACCTGCATCGTGCCTATCAGCGCCCGGAATGGCGGACGATGCATTACGCGGTCCTGCAGAGCGGCCCGTCCGCCACGGCGGATATTGAAGGGGTGCTGGTGCATGGCGCGCAGGGCGTGCGCTCCCTGCGCCTGTTTTTTGTCCCTGATCGGGCTGGCTGACCTGTCCTGACAGTGCAGTGGGGCCGGGACCGTTGCGCGGAGCCCGGCCGCGCCACCCGTTATGCGTGGGGGCGCAGGTTCTGTTTCGGGTGGGCGACCACGGCATGGGTCGCGCTGGTCAGCGGGTGAGGCACGACTTCACGGGGTTTTTTCGTCTGTCGGCGGACATAATATTCCGCCAGCCCCACAAGTCCCAGCCCGGTAAAGGCGAAACAGGCGGACAGGACGGGCAACCCGCCATAGGACCAATGGGTCTCCACGATATGGCTACCCGCCCAGGCCCCGACCGCGTTACCGAAATTGAAGGAACTCTGGTTCATGACGGCGGCGATATTGGGCGCCGCCCCCGCGCAGGCAACCACATAGGTCTGCAATGGGGCCATGGGGGCATAGATGCACACCCCCCACAGGAACAGCAGCACAAGGCAGGCCCACGGGTGCAGGCTGCCGGGCACAAGCAGTACCTGCACCACGGCCACCGTTGCCATAAGCCCGGCACATGATGGCAGCATCTTCCAGTCCGCCAGCCTGCCCCCCAGCAGGTTGCCCAGGCACAGGCCGCCCCCGATCATGAGCAGGATGCCGTCAATCGCATGCGTGCCGAAGCCGGAGCGGGTCTGCAGGAACGGGGTGATATAGGTAAACAGGGTAAACATGCTGGATGACGTGCACATCGAAACCAGCATCATGGTAATGACCAGCGGATGCAGCATGGCCCTGAACTGTGCCGATAATGGAATGGCAGGCCCGCTGGCCCTGTCCTGCGGAATCCACAGCCACATGGTGCTCCAGGCCAGCACGCCCACCGCGCAGATCAGCCAGAAGGCCATGCGCCATGATGTCATCTGCGCCACCACGGTGCCCATGGGCACGCCCAGGATCATGGCCAGCGTCAGCCCGATATAGACAAGGGACAGGGCTTCTGCCCGTCTGGCGGGGGGCACGACCTGCGCCGCCATGATGGAGGCCGCGCCATAGAACGTGCCGTGGGAGAACGATGTCAGCACACGCGCCAGCATGAGGCTGGTGTAATCCGGCGCCAGGGCGCTGCAGGCATTGCCCGCGATGAATATACCCATTGTCAGCAGCAGCGTTGCACGGCGCGACAGGCTGTTGGTCAGGATGGCGACAAGCGGTGATGCGATGGTAACCCCGATGGCATAACCCGACACCAGCAGCCCCGCCTGTGCGATGGAGACATGCAGCCCTGCGGAAAGCTGTGGCAGCAGCCCCATGACAATGGTTTCCGTCGTGCCAAGGCCAAACGCCCCGATGGCAAGGGCCAGCAACGCAACAGGCAAGATATGCATCCTTGATTTACGGTAACGGCCATGCCGCCCCGCCGGGATAGGGGATGGACGCCATCGGAACCGATCGCGCCCGTTCCCAGCCGTAACCGCCGGCACGGCGGCCTGTCTGTCCGGGTGGGAATGGGTGGCTTTACCAGATTTTCCTTCCTGTTACTGCAGGTAAGTATCAGTAATATGGAAATATATTTTATGCATGGACCGGATATGGAAAGTGGCATGCATGCTGCCGCCACCTGGCCTGATGTCTGGTGATGGCATCCGGTGCGGGTCGTGCACCACGCACCGTACCGCCTTC
>ERZ746981.373-NODE-373-length-17869-cov-13.010904_pt1 | contig 17869 bp, 12 predicted proteins | sample MGYA00374948_ERZ746981 | MGnify/ENA primary metagenome ERZ746981 (study PRJEB28757, sample SAMN06711160) | food metagenome | host: microorganism | place: China:Harbin | collected 2017-01-30 | study: EMG produced TPA metagenomics assembly of the Analysis of...
ATTTTCTGGAGTTGATACAAGAAATAAAAATGCGAGAACCTTTTTTGGTGTTATGAGGTGAGCAAGTGTTGAAAAGCATGAAGAGAGAAAAAAAAAAAAAAAAATTTGAGGGACCGAGCATGGCAAACTGCAAATGGAGAGTATCATAATAATGGGTAGATCTGGATATAAGGTTTAAAATAAGTCGAAATAGAGAAAGCCTATTTGACTTGAATCAAGCTTCATAGAGCACCGTCGACAGGAGAACTAGAATATTTGCAGAAAATGTCATTTTTCGGATTGGGAGGCAGCAGTCAACCACAACTCTCCTCGGAGCAGAAAATCAAAGCGGCAGAAAACGAGCTTGATATGGTTACAACTATGTTCAACAACATTCTTGATTCCTGCTACAGAAAGTGCTTTGACAAGAGCTACGATGATGGTGCTCTCAGTAAGAACCAATCTCTCTGTGTGGACCGTTGTGTGACAAAGTATTTTGCTGCAAATATGAAGGTTGGTGAAAGTATGCAGGAATTGGGCAAGAGTGGAACTTTGGGAAGTCCAGGCGTGCCACACTAAGCAGCAAAGTTTTGATTCGATAATTCAATGATGGTGGATTAAACAGTGAGAGGCGTGCATGCGAACAATTATTCCTTGATTATAGTTTGTGTCAGGAGGTTGGCTTTGTTGATGCCACGTTTACTCGCACATATATACATGCATATATATATAATGTCTATAAATAAGATTACGCAGATTCTGCAACGGTCAGTTCTCGAATGCCTTGACAACCCGGAGCCTCACACCTTCAAATGTATTGAGCTTTGGCCTCACATCTAGATAGAATGTAGGCTCTGTGCTGGATGAGTCCTTGTCAGGCATTTTGGAGTAGAAATCGATCACGTAATCCACTCTTTTGCCACACCTGTCTATGGTCCAGTCGTGGCGGTCGAATGGCAAGTCCTTGCCGAAAATATAATGTCCCAAAAATGCGCGTGGAGTTAGCTTATGCGAATTTCCTTTAAACGACGTCAACTTGATTCCGCCGCACTTTTCGCCACCCTGGCCCTGTTCCCAGAATTTTATGTAGTTCCAGGCAACCTCATTAACCATATTATGAAGCGGAACAACTGCCTTCATGTCCTGGGCCTCTGGTTCCCATTGTTTTCTCTTCATGGCACGGAAAAACTGCTGTTGAGAGGGATAAACCCAATTTTCATCCTTGCCCGTCCGTGGGATCGACGAAATTTCCCTCTTATTCGACAGATCGGTATTCAAAGGCACCTCGTTTGGCCCTAATGCTGGGTTTTCCATGTCACTCAAACTGTCCGATGAGCATTCTTCATTTGTTTTCACAGCTCTTCTTTTCGCTGCTTTTCTTCCCGCTGCCAGCCACACGTTACGTGCCTCTTCGCTCACCGGGCATTCCATGGCATCCGTACCCCCGTTAGAGCCTTGCTTTCCGTATCCCATTGGACAAACTGCCTCATTATCAGATGTGCCAACAACAGGACAACTTATTGCAGATTTCGCCGAGTATTCGTCCTCTTTATTGGATTTTTTATGCACCGTACTTCGAGTTGGTTCGGCCCAAAAGAGACTGTGCCATGAAAATGTATTGCTTTCTTCCTTTTTAGAATTTTCTGTGGCCATATTGATGATCTTGTTCTTTTGTCAAGGTTAACTCTAATCTTTGCACTAGATCCAGGATGGGTTTGATAAAACGTTAAAAAACAACAAGCCTGTTATGAGAACCCTTGTGGTAGGGTAAATGTACTATGAAACAAAGTACTAGTTTCGAATCCCGAAATTAGATGGGAAAGATACAACTTTGTCTGCTTCTGCTAATCTACCTATCATCCATTAACCGAAGAATGCGGCCTAAAAAAATCAGACTACTGTGCACGGCAAAAAAAAATTAAAAAAAATGTATCCTAAAAAGGAAGCTACGGTGAATTAAGGTTGAAAAAAAACGGGATTTGAATTACAAAACTATCGAGGAAAAAAGATAGCGCCAAGAAGCATAAAATAAATGTCAACAAAAAAAGTAGCTTTTATTATAATTCTCAGTTGCTTATCACAATTCCTTGTGTTATTTAAGAATGCAAGCATGAATGAGCAAACAAAAAACAGAGAAAAAGCCAACACATCCAAGATGGATCGCATGAATGTGATCAAATGTGGATGAAGATGGAGACGACTCGAAGTAATAATAAATGGGGAAGTATAGTTAAAAATAAATGAGAAGCAAAAAAAAGAACAAAAATAAGTTAAAATTATGACGGATGAAGTAATAAATGGATGACAAACAGGAAAGAACGCACAGCGAAGGCGGCGGTTGTATTTCAGAACGATGCAAGCAGGATAAAAAAAAAAGTCTAACACAAACCATTCAAGCAGTATCCAACAGCAGGAAAAGCCATAGAATCCGAAATAAGATACATGTGGTCCAAACATTGGATACGCAGTCAGCTGCAAAATTCATTCAGATACCGGTGGCAGGCGAGTAGTAATAACTGGCAGTACCGTTACCGTAAGCTGAAGATGTAACAGTGACGGTTTGGTAAACAGTCTCCTTTAAGTTAGTGGTGTATTCGGAGCCGCTAGCCTGGTAATACGAGGTGTACTCGCTTGAAACAACGTTGTTCAAAACCGTGGTGACGTCAGTGGTGGCAGTGGCATTTGTTAGAGAGCCATCTGTGCCAGTAGCAGTGACAACGGCAGTAACTGGGATGGTCAAAGTTGTTATCTGAGTTGAGAACGAGGTCAAAGTGACAGGAACCGCATTGCTGCTATTCAAACCAACAGTAACGGTGACAGTTGTTGGCTCACAGTATGAAGCACTCGAACTTGAGAATATCGAAGATATATCGGAAGACGAAGAAGTTTCAAGGGAAGCAACACTATCATCTTCCTTATCATTGTCGGAAGCCGCATTCTCTGATGAGTCTGAGGCTGCTGACGAAGACTGAGATGAAGCACTAGTGATGGTGGTTGGGTAAGTGTCCTCGTAAGTGCTGGTTTCTCCATCTGCTAAGGTCACATAGTGAGTTGCAGTAAGGGTAGAAGTGGTGGTCAAAGAGCTGGAGTTGGTAACTTCAATAATGGAAGAGTTGTCGTATCTCCTTGCCAAAAATGGAGCCATCGGACTTGAAAGAACAACCGATGGGGCAACGGCTAAAATAAAGCCAAGGCTGGCGGAATTGAATCTCATTTGAAAAATAAGTGATGAAAGCTGGATGTAAAACTGAAAGTTTTCTTTTCTGGTTGAAGAGAAAAAACGATATGTGTCTGGATCTAGGTGGTCGGTTTCCAAAAGGAATGAATGCCTGTATATGTGGGATTTGGTTTCAAAGCAAGGGATAAGTAAAGGAGTGACTGATTGCTGGTGAAACCTGAATATCTTAGACTCGTCTATGAAGAAGAAGACTTGATAGTAAGCTTTTTGGATGAAGAAGTGAAAAGAGTTTTGATCAGAAACACTCACTATAGACGAAGGTCGCGTTTTCGATGCAATTACGAGAAACCACTTGGGATATAAAGGGGTAAAATTTCAAATGATACTGGCAGTGGGTACGCAAACCTAACTTTTGGCTACGGTATGCTTTTTCGTGCATTTGGAATTCAAACAGCAGAAATATTTCACGAACCGCGTTTGGTATATTAAGCCTCGTGTTGACAATGGGTGGTTGCAGTTTTTGAAAAATTTAGACTCAAATAGGAGAGGGCGTGAATGTTTAAACGCGGGCTTTCCATTATTCTACAGTCAATTACATTTATTCTACTTTACGATTTTTCTTACAGAACCTTGAGGAAATAAAGAATGCTGTCTCCGACAAAGGAAAGTGAGTATGTTCATTCATGCTTCATATTGTTAGATGGTCTATATAGTTCCCATTCCGATCAACTGGCTTGGAATCACAATCCAAAAAGCTTAATCTTGAGAGCGAGGAAAAAAAAAAATTCAACTGAGGGTAAATATAAATATAAATATAAATAGAACAAAGACAATGCAACCATTTTCCAGCACAGATCGCGCGTTTCCCGACTAAAATGCAAGAATTTTACCCCTTTGGGTAAAAATATCAGGGTTCATCCAGCATGTACACGGTTTACTAGTGAGAAACATTTTTTTTTCCAAAGGGGGGATGGCTCCCCTCTATTTACACCATAAACGTGTTGACATGGTGTGCATTTGGGTTGCCTGATTTGTACAATTGACAACATACACAGCACGGGATTTCAAAATCATCTTTTGCCTTGTCAATACAGCCCGGGCTTCAAATTTATTCCTCACCTTTCAACATTGTCACATTGGAACAGTTCTTAGGGTAGATGAGCATTCTAAGTTGACACAGCTTTGTTTTTTTCCCACAGCATTTTTCTTTCCTCGTTGTATGTATAGAGATTTCGCGGGAAATGTTCTGGGCGGGTACCGTAAATGTGCAAGTGGGTACCAATTGGTTAAATTTCTGAGCCGATTAAGTATTTCCTTCTGAATGTATTCTCTTACTTCTGTGGCGAAGAGTCAACAAAGGCAACATTGCCAGGTAAGGGATAACCAAAAGCCGGCCAATGCGAGTGAGCGATTCTGCCTAAGTAAGTCCTTCCCACGTCAAACAATGAGAATCCGTCGAAAATAAGCCGCGGTGACGTCATCTCTCAAGATCCGGATCTATCCTCGTGCCAAGATGCTGGCCTCTGAGCAATTTCAGGCCCTTCAATTCCTTAGGAAAGTACTCCTGCTTCACTTTTCCGTCCCTGTAATCTGGATTGTACTTGTATCCCTCGCTGTATCCAAGATCCTCCATTAGTTTTGTTGGTGCATTACGAAGATGGAGCGGAATTGCTGCAGCTGCCACATCTGGCTCGTTGTCGATTTTGGCATTGATCTCTTTCCATGCCCTGTAAATTTCGGCCGATTTCGGTGCCCTAGCTAGCTTAACAGCACATTGTGCCAATGCCAATTCCGCTTCCGGAAGCCCAATCAGTTGAACTGCACGGTAAGCAGCCACTGCAAATGGAAGACAGCTGTCGTCCACATCGCCAACATCTTCACTAGCGATTCTAATCATTCTTCTTGCCACATAGAGCGGATCCTCGCCTCCTTTTAGCATCCTTGCCAGATAGTAGATGGCTGCATCTGGTGAAGATCCCCGCACAGACTTGTGAAATGCCGAAATCGTGTCATAGTGTGCATCCCCAACACGATCGTAGACCATCTGCGTTCTCTTGAACACTTTTCTGAGATCCTCTGCTGCCACTTCAAGAACATGCTTGTTGGCGGTATGAGACTCTGTCTGTGAGCTTTTATTTGTATTATGTGTGTCTTTATCCATATTCTGTGTGTCTTTCGTATTCTGTGTGTCTTTATTCATAATCTGTGTGTCCTTATCCATATTCTGTGTACTTTTATTCATATTCACCATGTTCTTTTCTGCATTCTCCCTGCTTTTTGCATTCTCCATGTTCTTACTCCCCATCCTTTCAGTTGCAATTCTGCTGCCTTTCCCATCACCTTCTCCCTGCTCTGTCTTTTCTTCATCAACAGTCATGAAGTGCGAATCCGCCAATTCAAGAAGATTCAACGCACTACGAGAATCGCCATCCGAGATGTTGCATATGTACTCAACAGCATCCGGCAGAAACTTGAGCACCATCTTATTGTAGACCAACTTCCTCGTTTTGTTGATCTCCACCAATGCTCGACACACAATCTGCTTCAGCTCATCTGAAGAAAGCTTCTTGAGCACAAACACCCTGCATCGAGAAAGAAGAGCACTGTTTAACTGAAAGCTGGGGTTTTCCGTAGTCGCACCAATCAAAGTTATCGTTCCACGCTCAACATACGGCAAGAATATATCCTGCTGTGCCTTGTTGAACCGATGGATTTCATCCACAAACACGATTGTCTTTCTTCCGGTGAGCTTGAGCTCGTTCTTCGCCTCCTGAAATATCTTCTTGCAGTCTGAAATTCCATTTGTGGTCGCCGACAACTCCACAAACCTCGATTTTGTGCTGTGCGAGATGATCCGAGCTAAAGTTGTCTTTCCTGTTCCCGGAAACCCCCAAAGAATCATCGATGGAATCCTGTCACTCTCTATAAAGCCCCTTAAAATCCCACCTCTCCCAACAAGATGCTTCTGGCCAATGTAATTCTCCAAAGTTGTCGGTCTTAGCCGCTCGGCCAACGGCAAACGAGATTGCAATTTAAGTATTTTGATCTGCTCTCTTTGCCTGGCTTTTCCTGACAAAACTGGTGAAGAAGGGATCTTCCTGTCTTCTGTTCTCGGTCTCTTATCACTGTGCATCAAACAAGCATCCGATTCAGTGCTGTCTATCACAATTGGGTCGCTTTTCCTCTTTCCCTCTTTCAATATCTCATCGCTAATTTCGTTTGCAAACTGAGAGCTGAATATTCGATGCTCGCCACCTGATCTGCGGCTTTTCTTCTTTCCGCCGTTGAGTACATCCAACAAAGAGCTCGATCGCATTTTCTGCTTCTTTTGTTGGCCCTCCTGCCTACCTTCCATCACCTTGTTTTCAACTTTCTTCATCCCGTGACCTGATGACGATAACTCGCACTTATCGAGATGCTTGTTGATAAGCTGAATCGGCACGTCTTTCGAGCATATAGGGCATTTAACCATGCGTATTTTGTGAAAATGGGCTTCACTACGATCCTGAAGTACTTGTTTATTGCCGTTGAAGGAGAAAGTCCAGTTTAGTCAAGGTAAATATCTCATTCCTACCGTGATGCACGTATATCTAATTAGTCGCGTTAGCTATATAAATTTATTTATCAGGTGCCAAACGCCTAAGAAAAATTCGCGGTTGTAATGGGGAAAGCCGAAATTTTAGGGATTTGCAGTATTTTATTCATTTTATTCATTTTATTCATTTTATTCATTTTGGCTCTGCTTATTTTTTCATCTCTCTCCAAACTGATCAGAGCTCATCTTTTTTCAAACTTGCCTTGGCTGCCATCTTCTTCATCTTAAAATACTGCTTAAAGCTCTTCGCCTTCCCCCTTATTATGGCACGCAATGCTTTTCCACGCACGCTTAATGGACCATCCTGTGGCTGTCCATAATGTTCTAGAAACTTTGATATTTCCATCTTTTTCCGCATATCCCCCTCATAGATCTTGATACCTTCCTCCTTTGATATTGCAAGCAATATGGGAGCCTGGAAATCCTCTGAGAGATCTGGAATATTCTTTTTTAACGCCTCCCGTGCACCTTCTCTGTTAATGTCCATGTGGGCCAAATCTAGACTTCCCAAAAAGTCTATCGACAAACTCTTAAATAGAGGCGAGAGCGTCGATTTTTGGGTAAGCAAGAGACTTCTGTTATGTTTGGCAGTGGAAACATCGAGGAACGAATCCAACTTCCTGGTATTGACCCTCTTGGCATAATTCTTCACTCTTCCCTTCAAAACTTCAACTAAGGGACCAACTTCTCTCGCATCCTTGTATTCCTCAGAACTGTGACGATCCTGTGAAGGCTTTCCTGTAAATTTCGGTGCCCTAAATATCAGCACGGAGGGAAAAGCACGGATTTTATACTTGGCACATAATTGTTTGTTATATTCCTTATTGCAATCAACAGCACCGAACTGAACAAAGTCTGATGCAATCTTGGATGCCTTCTTGTATTTGTTTCTAAATAGCTGGCAGTACTTGCACCAGGGAGCATAAAATTCAACAACTGTGGTATGGTTTGTACCCATCACAACATCATCGAATGTCCTGGGCGTTAACTCCGCTATGTGTTTTGACTTTGAGTAAAAATCAGGCAGATCCTGTGCACAAACGAGGTTTACCAAGAGAATAAAGAGTCCCACTATGTGTTCAAATGTCCGCATCTTCAAAATTATTTGCTTGCCCGCGTTTAAATAAGGTTTTGGTATACCTTGGGGAAGAAGTTGGTGGGTTAGAAAAGTGAAAATAGATCGAATAGATACGGAACAATGCTGAATTATGTGCTGGCAGATTGAAACTGGAGCTTTTTTTTTTTTTTAGTCGCACTCATTTTTTTTCCCGCTTCGTACTTTCTCATCTCTTCCACTTTTTGTGAATTTATTCACTAACATATTGGCTAATTTTAGTCCTCAATCCAGCTATCACACGTTAAACTATTACAACTAGTTCCCACTTTGCAAATCTAAGGTGCAGTTTGGTTTAGAATTCTAAATTCAAACACTTTTACACCCTGCTGTTTGACTTTCCACAATCTATATTTTGAAGATGATCACCAAGTACTTCACCAAGATTATTGTGAAATTCGATCCTTTTGGATCAGAGGCAAGAACTGCTAGAACTATGCTTTCCCTTATACCGCCGAAGCTCCGTTCGACGTGTGATGTGAACTTGGAGGTGCTAACAAAATCATCCAAGAATAAACCACTCGTTGAGGTTACTTTTAAGGATAAAACGATAATGAAAGGAGATCCTAAGAAGATGGGAATGGATGACTTCACGCATCTTTTTGATAGGCATTCCAGGGCACTACAGTTTAAGGAAGAGATTTCCCAATAATTGGGGTTATGAAATTGCCCTCAGGATAGATTACCACGATGGACTGCCCATCAATGGTTATTTGCTTTATTTATGTACATAGGTGGTTTTTAATGAAGAGCTACGCGCTATTATAAGGATTCAACTTTTTAAATCAGAGTAACCAGTAGCAGGGAGATTTTATGCTGTAAAAATATCGCTGTAGTTGGAGTATAGTGTATGTATAATGTATGTATAATGTATGTATAATGTATGTATAATGTATGTAGTAATGTATGTAGTAGTTCGTAGAAATGTTAGCGGTGCGTGTATTCTCAGTATTGCCGATCACAGCCCTCTTTTTTCATGTTATTTATTTTTTTTTTCATTCGATCGGCCGCTTTTCTGGGGTAAACCATTATACAGTTTTTACTATTTTCACTTATTCTCATAGAGGCATATAAATACTCTAATTTATGCACACATCTGTCGAAAAGACGACCCTGATTGGATAGAATTCATCTCTGACAGAGTCGTTCACCGCAAAAAATGCTGTTCAACCACCAAGAAGTGCTCGTATCACGAACATCCAGATTTATAGGCAGTTTAACGATCAAGCGATGTCTCTCGAAAAATGCCAACTACATCACCACCCCGATCTTTTATGTGAACGCAAAACCTCATTTAGGGCATTTTTACTCGATGACACTTGCGGATGTGCAGAATAGATGGATGAAATTCAATAACAGGGAGACTTTTTTCACTACCGGCACTGATGAGCATGGTTTGAAGGTTCAGCTGGCTGCACAGAAGGCAGGACTACCACCAAAGCAATTTTGCGATGGTTTGTCCCAAAAGTTTAAAGACTTGGCACGGATTGGTGAGATCGAATATGATAGATTTATTCGGACGACAGATCCAGACCACATTAAGGCAGTCACGAGTTTTTGGAATGTGGTGCAGAAGACAGGATGTATATATGAAGGCCAGCATAGTGGATGGTATTCGATCTCGGACGAGGCCTTTTATACTGACACTGATATAGAGGAGGCTGTAGATGGGAAAACTGGCAAGAAGATGATGGTTTCAAAAGAGACGGGGTCGGAAGTGATCTTCCAAAGTGAGGATAACTACTTTTTCAGGATCAGCGAGTTCCAAGACTCTTTAATTAAGTTCTATAACAGTCATCCGGACTTTGTGCAACCGCAAAAATACTATGACCAGGTGATGCACGAGCTCACGTCGGAAAAACTGCCTGATTTGAGCATATCAAGACCGTCATCTCGTCTAGAATGGGGAATCAAAGTGCCAAATAACGACGATCAAAAGATGTACGTGTGGTTTGATGCGCTTGTCAACTATATCACCTCACTCGGATACCCAGAAGTTACCGACAACCTTACACCCGCCTCGCATTTGGTCGGTAAAGACATCACGAGATTCCATTGCATCTATTGGCCCATCTTTCTTATGGCCGCAAAGTTGCCAATGCCAAAAAGAATTGTGGTCCATGGCCATTGGCTCATGGATGGCCGAAAAATGAGTAAAAGCAGGGGAAATGTGGCTGATCCGGTCGATATTTCGGCATATTACGACGCTGATGCCCTACGTTTATTCATGATGAGAAATGCGACACTCACCTCTGATTGTGACTACTCGGAGGTTAAAGTTTTTGATACTAGAAACGAGTTTATCGACAAGTTCTGCAACATGGTCATGAGAGGTCTTTCGAAGTCCTTTAACTACGAAAACTCGCTCTCTCTCATTAAAAAATCGTCTCTCAAGGGTATATCGGAGCATATGGAGCCAGACGAATATTTAGAGAAGGATGTGACTGATTTATTTGATACAGTAAACGGGCTTCCCTCGAGTATTGATGCAGATGTGTCTAATTTCATTATGCCGCCTGCACTGGAGCAGATCTGGGATATCTCACGGAGAGCAAACATGCTATTTGAGAAGTATAAGCCCTGGGAGTTGAAGGAGAAAGTTACAAACTCAGATGCCGTGAACAGTGCCAATTTAAATAGAAGGACACTGATTGTTTTTGCTGCTGTTGACTCCATGAGATGCGTGTTTATATTACTGCAGTGTTTTGCTCCACTGTATGCCAAGAAGCTCTTGGATACTTTGCATGTTTCCAAGGATAGAAGAAGTTTGAAATATGCGAGAATTGGTGCAGACCTCGACTACGCGAAGGATGTGAAGATAAAGAAGCATGGGTCTGTTCCGATTGTGAAGGTAGACTTGAGAAAATGAGTGTGAATTATAGCTTCTGTATATAGTAGGATAACCAATAGAATTTCATATTTATTTATTACTCACAATACTATCCACTATTCATTACTATCCACTATTCATTACTATTCATTACTATTCATTACTATTCATTACTATTCATTACTATTCATTACTATTCATCACTATTCATTACTATCCATTACTATCCATTACTATCTGCTACTATCTGCTACTCATCTACTCCTCGTTCACTATCCACTATTCATCTACTCCTCATTTATTATTCACATACCTATTCATTCACATTAACCATGCCCTCTGTGTCACTATCACTGGCCTACAACCCTGACTGATGTGCACTCTAATGTTTTGGTGTTCATAAATACACACTGTCCTGTCTGCTCAAAATCAGGCACCGAGATTATTCGCACCGACAGATTTTCTCCGTTCTTTCTGGCCACTTTCAGCTTTGTAGTCTCAAATTTTGGCTGGCAGCCCACTGCATACACATGTGGAGTCTCATTCAAAGTGAATGGGTCTGTCCCAGTAAACGGATAGCAGGGTAACGTATCTGGAGCTGTTGGTGCGATATTCTGCCACAAAATGTTGGATTGAAGAAGCTTCAACCGCGAATCGTAGAGGACTTCTCTTCTGACAGGGCTGTCTATGCCGCTTCCGATTTCAACGTGTATATTTGGAATCATGTACTTGAACATGTCGTTAATATTCTCACCGGAAGTTGCCAAGATCCGAACCCCATTGATCTGCAACCACGATGGATTCGTGAGTCTCTCGAAGTTCTTTCTGCCTGACGACAACCGGAAAAGACTCCTGTGAAATGGCATTTTAGGGTATTCGATTTCTGCCGGGTCCGTTTCTCCAGCCATTATACTCACTGGTATGGACATTAGCAGGTCTGAAATCCATTTGTCTAGGATTTCAAGAGACTGTGCGTCGAAGTTGGATTTATTCTTGGCTCTGTACTTGTCCTTATCCGAAAGATCTTTCTGTGATTTGGCGGTTACTTCCATCGAGCTACCTAGTATAACTAGATTTGTGGTTCTTTTTAAAAGGCTTACCAGATTCCCCTCGTCTACGAGTTCGCCCATTATGAACTCCTTCAATATTTCAAGCGGAGCACGTTTGCCAGATGGATTCACTCGAAGTCCCGATAAATACATCACAAATTGCTCAGGAGTCTCTTCTATAGACCGAGGAATCTGTGCTGCTGGTTCTGGATACACAACATCTACTATTGTAAAAACACCAGCATCCACAATCATCCCTAAAGCTCCAACAACTACTCCTGTCATTAGCACGACTTTATCTAGTAGTTCACCATCTAATAATAGACGACCTGAATCATCTTCTAGCATAACTTGATCGGTTGCTGGATCCGAATACGAATGGATTCTTGTCCTCTCAAGCTCATCGTACTCTGAATCTTCCTTAAACTCAGGTGCCGCATAAATGTTTCCCGTCACTTCCTGCAAGATGTTTGGTTTATACTTCATGTCCATAAAAACTGTTCCAATCACGTACGATGGTACCATACTCTTGACATCCAACAATTTGTTCACATATTTCGCCTTCTGCCCGTTGATTGTTTCGTCCTTCCACTTCATACTTGCCATCTTCATCACTCTTGACTTTAGTTGTTTCGCTCTCGCCTCGTATATCTCCCGATATTGATGTCTGTACGTTTTTTTGTCTTGCGGAAATAAAAATGCATCCTGCTTGTCAAACTGTCCAGGTTTATCTGAAACCTCCCGCTTCTGTGTATTTTGAATATCCGTCGTCATAACTAACGTCTTCTCCAATTAGCAAGGATGTTTTTTCTTGATGTTTCTGAATGCATTAAGCTGTTGCTTACAGCCGAGCTCATGCTTATTTTATGTTTAAGAATCAGACTATTATCTTTTTTTGTTTTTTTTCATTTCCGGACGCGTAGATCACAATTTTCATAACGCGCACATTTTCACCTCACAAATCCAAGACTGCTACTGGTTACTTTTATAACAGTGTAGTAGTAGTAATTAATTATTAAGCATAACTAAAGCGTCAAATGTGAAACAAGTAAGAAAAAGCGAATAAAATATAACTGGTTTAGAATTCTCTCTCCACAGCTTCATAAATAAAGGTAGTGTGAAATACCTCTTCAAAGGTCACTAAAAGAAGTTGTTGAAGTTTTTGAAGTATCTGCTTCCTTCCTCGTTAACCGGTAATTGGAGCTGTAAATTTCCTTAATCCCGTTACCAAAATAGTACCAGACAGCAGCAAGTAGCACCAGAAGCCAAAGAAGAAGAACCATGCAAAATATGTCAAAGGCTATAAGCGACCGTTTTCCCGGTATTGACACGTATCTGGTGAAAAGACGGTAAAGCTTAAAACTGAGGTATGCAAGACCGCACAAATAGGCAAGAAAAACCAGAAGCAAGCCAGCAGGCTTCTCCCTGACTGCACAATAGTCCGAAAGCAAGAGCACAAAGTAGCTCAAAGCTAATATCACGATTGTAATGATGAATTCGGGATCATTCCTTTGCAAAACAATCACAGCAAACTGGAGGGTAAAAGCAGGAAAAAAGAAGACTCCAAGTATTATTGCATTCCTGTTTAAATTAAATGCTGTGTTTGCATGGACCATGGATGACTTGTTTCCGACCTTTTCTCCGGTACTTTTAATGAAAATCTTCCATAAGTATTTTGCGTTAAAAAGCTGGATTAAGCAGGCCAGACAACTCAAGCAGATCACCACTATGGAGAAAGCTGTGCAGGCGGTCTGCCAAGAGTCGTATGTTAGATCGAATAAAAGCGTGTTTTTTAGCTCATAGTACTGTATTCCAGAGTAGACGGCCATTGCACCTAAAAAGATGTTGTATGTGACTAGATGGTAGACACTTTTAGTGTAAAGAATAAGCAATGAGTAAAGCACTTGATATATTTCAGCGTAGATATATAGGGCCAAGTATGTGGCAACAGCATTTCTTTTTCCAGACCTCCATATTGCATTAGTGGCCTCTGGTTTATTCACACGCATTGTGTCCAAGTTTCTGGCAAAAAGAGCAAAGAGAATGCATTCAAATGCTAAAACCATCACAGCAAACAAGCATGAGCTGACAAGAAGGCACTTACCTCCTATTCTGGCCTTATACCAGATGTTCTCGCTAAATTTTTCCTTAAAGGATTTCTCCTCTTGCTTCGGTATCGGTTTGTCATTATATGGGAATGCTACACCTGCTTCCTCAATTTCCAAATCGGATATATCTGTATCAAGCTCCTCTTCTGGAGATGGGTAGTACTCCGATGAACTTTGGGGCATTACTACCGGTGCCCTGTATGCAAATTCAGTTGTTATTGCCGGTATGTCCAAATCAAAATGGTTAAATGTAATTCTTTCAGGGATGTTTGGGGTCTCTATGTCTTCAATTTCTTTGAGAAACTATTTTTATTTTTCGCTGTCTATTTTTAAGTTATGTGGGGAGAAAGATTTTGGACAACCTTGCTGTGCACAATTCTCAAAAGTATTATTTCATCATCAAATCGCAGTCCTTTTAAATGATTGCAAACCCATTAAGTATCTGCTCTAAGATTTTTGTAACTGGAGGCAGCATATTATTCGGGAATGTAACAAGAATCTAATCAAGTGAATAAATCGAAGATTTGGTCATGCATAGAGAATTGCTTCTGCATGAAGTTGTATCCGGTTTGTCATTGAATACTATCAAGGTCCTGGCATACATTACTTGTTTCCCAAAGCGGTTTGACCGTTTGGAGTCTTCTGTTCCGCTGTAAATCTAGATAATGCGAAAAATGAAAAATGAAAAAGTTGAATCCCTGATCATAAATTTCACCCCTAATGGTAAATTTTTAGGGTCTAAAAATATGTGTGATGCAGAATTCGGTATGCATGAAGTTGATCATGTATATTTTTTCCCGGCGGTTTTCTTTTTTGACTTGCTGATCACTGTGCCACGCATGGGCCTACTTTTCTTCTGGCTTTATCGAGATACGTGAATCTACCCCGTATTTAAGGAAGGCAGATGACCCATACATTGAAACGGTATGAGCATATTTCTGAAATAAATGTTATCTGCAATGGACGTATATTACTTTTTTATAATGTTATTATTATTATTATACCTGTTTTGTTTTTTTAGAGCTTTCATTCATATTCATCTTCCTCCTTTTTCTCTCTGCACATGTTGCAAATGCCGAATTTTCCCACCCTAGTATTTTTTTAGCGGCCCGTCTCGAGTCTCCACTTGATCTCACAAATTGCATCATCCATACACTAAATTTATTGTTTACCTCATCCTCGACTCGATCAATTATTAATTCAGTTACTCCTAAATTTAAATTCAAATTGATTAGATTTCTTTATTTTTTTTTTTTTTTTTGCTCCACGATCATCTTCGTCCTCCTTTCAATACGTGTTCTATTTTCATATATTACATAGACAACACAAATATATTTATTCAACTGGAAATCAATTGAAAGCCAACAATCATGGAGAGAATAGATCTATCCTCTTACGCCAGCGAGATCAAAAAGGCGTACAATGATGTCGTTTCAGGAGATAAAGCATATGCCATTTTTACCACGCAGAAAGATTCTGCTTTGAAGCCAACTTCTGTTTCAGATGGCGACATTAAAGATTTTGTCAGCGAATTCGAGGAGGGTTCCGTTCAATTCGGTATTCTCAAAGTCAGTCCATACGGTTCGGATGTCAACAAGATCGTTTTACTCGGTTGGTGTCCGGATTCTGCCCCTTTGAAGTCCAGAATTTCCTATGCAACCAATTTTGCAGATGTTGGAAAGGTTCTCAGCTACCATGTGGACATTACGGCACGTGACTTTGATGATCTTGATGTTGATGACATTATACAGACGGTGAGCAAGGCCTCCGGTGCTAGATATTCAATTCAGAGTCTCCCAAAGCCTAAAGTTACCAAGTTTAGACCTTCACCTAAGGCCTCTCCAACACCTTCAGCTTCCTCTACACGTCCAGCCGCTTTTAAGGCTCCTTCTCCAAGTCAAAAGCCTGTAAAGCCAGCTGCCAAAGAAGCGGATGCCGATGAGTGGGGTGGAGAGGGTGAGATTGAAGTTCGGGATCTCCAAAAAGAGCCACTTACTGAACTTCCATCTGCCTACAAGCGAACCGAGGTTGATATTGATGCTTTAAGGGGCAAGAAGGCTGCTCCAAAGCCAACTCCTAAGGCTGCACCAAGGCCAATTCAAGCTTCATCAAAGCCAACTCAACCTTCATTCAAGCCAACTCCTAAAATCACTCCAAAGCCATCGCAAGCTTCATTAAAGCCAACTCAAGCTCCATTTGAACCGGTTTCCAAGCCATTGGCAAAGCCCTCTTTACCTGAAAAGAGCATTCCGGCACGTGATGTCACATCTTCACATCCTGTCAAAGAGTCTAAGAAGCCAGCTGCAACTCCTGTTGGAAGTTTGACAATAAATCTAGAAGGTGGTTTAAGTTCCTTGCCAAAGCCAAAGACTTCAAAGTCCGTTTTGTCGAGATTCCAGCAGAATGTTGTTACTCCAGCTTTTGGTGCAAGGCCGCAGTCTTTCGACTCTGACTTGCCAGGCGGAGATGATGACCACAAAATTTCTGGTCTCAAAGATTACGGATCTGAAAGTGGTCTAACGCCAGCCCAGCTTTGGGCTAAGAGGAAGGGTAAGTTTAGAGAGGTGCCAAAAGCAGAAAAGCCTGTTAATGCTGCTGAGGAAGAGCCGGCACCTGCTCCAGTTTCAGATGTTAAGAGTAAATTTGAGAAAATGAGCATTTCGGAAAAGACTCCCGAGGAGAAACCGGCTCCAACCCAGTCGTTGTTTGATAAATTCAAGAGTACTGCACCTGCACAGCCTATTCTTCCTTTGAAGCAGGAGCCAATTAAGGATGAGCTTCAAAAGGATGAGCCTGAAGAGGTTGAAGAACTTCAGGAACCTAAGGAACCTGAAATTCCTCAAAGAGCTGAACCTGAAATTCCGCAAGAACCTGAAACAACTCAAAGATCTGAACCTGAAACACCTGAAGAACCACCTAAACAACAAAATGAATCTACAGAGGCTGCTCCTGAGCCAGCTGTTGAAACCCATAAGGGTGCACATACAGCAATTGCTGAGTACGACTATGAAAAGGATGAGGACAACGAGATTTCCTTCAAAGAAGGAGAGAAGATTGTTGGAATCGAGATGGTTGACAAGGATTGGTGGCTGGGATCGAATGCAAAAGGAGAGTCTGGGCTTTTCCCAGCTACTTATGTGAAACTTGATGAATCCAATGAATCTGCTCAGCCTGAACCTGAAGAAAATTCAACTGCCGAAGCTGAGGCACCTGTAGAAACTCCAAATGAAACTGCATCTGGTCCATCTGCAGTTGCAGAGTATGATTACGATGCTGCTGAAAGTAACGAGCTGACATTCAGAGAGGGGGATGTGATTGAAAATATAGATAAGGTGGATCCTGATTGGTGGTTAGGAACATTCAAGGGTGAGAGAAAGCTTTTCCCTGCAAACTATGTTTCACTTAGGGAATGATTTGATGTCATGGATAGATATTTGGTTTTTGTTGTATTGAAAAATAAAAGGTAGAAATAAATTTATGTGTTTCTGTATACTAGAACTTTGTATTATGGTCAATGTGAAGTGTAAGTGAGCATAATTTCTCAGTTTGGACATATTGTTATTATTAACATATTGCCGTATTTCAGGAATTTAAAAAATGTGTCGTACGCCCATAACTAAAGCCTTCAAGGATTGCAGTCCTGAAATGTTGTTTAAAAGCAATACTAGCGTAGATCTTAAGAGTTCATTCTTACAGTTATTTCTTCTTATTCGGTTTTTTTATATAAACTACTTTATAATGTGAGAATAGTCCCCAATCGTTTTAATTTTTACGTTATTTATACATTTTAAATATCATTGAGCCAACTGTCAATTTTGTAAACATTGTTTTAACATATTACAGCAAATTTAAGAATGTCAAAATAATGAAGCTCTCGAACAATGGAGTTCAAGTAAGTGAAGATGGTATTGTTATATCATCTGATTAATACGAGAACTACATCTATATAAAGTGAAGATATTCCCTTTTGTCTATCATTATACATACTCTTTATTACATACTACAATAAATATCGA
>ERZ746981.374-NODE-374-length-17790-cov-250.217863_pt1 | contig 17790 bp, 13 predicted proteins | sample MGYA00374948_ERZ746981 | MGnify/ENA primary metagenome ERZ746981 (study PRJEB28757, sample SAMN06711160) | food metagenome | host: microorganism | place: China:Harbin | collected 2017-01-30 | study: EMG produced TPA metagenomics assembly of the Analysis of...
CTGACGGAAAGCCTGGTTACCATACCTTCATCCTGTGTAATGAAGCAGGCTGATTTGATCATTGGCAGTCATATAAGAAAAATAAAAGAAAATCATAAGGAGTCCCGTAATCTTTCTGAACTTCGCGATCTCCTTCTTCCCAGACTGATGTCGGGTGAAATCCGTATCCGTGACGCCGGGAAGATGGTTGAAGACGCGCTATGAGTTTCCTGTCCGAAAACGAGATCGAGGACTGGGCGTGCGACATCCTGCGCGAATGCGGATACGCAATCACAACCGGGTCCGATATCTCCCCCGGTGGCGCCCATGCCGAGCGTGACTCGTTATCGGATGTCATTCTGAATAAAAGACTTCAGGCCGCCATTGATCGCCTGAATCCGCATCTGTCACAGGTCGCACGGGATGAAGCGCTGCGGGCGCTGAAGCGCGACGGCATGCCTGATGTCGTGGATGAAAACCGCCGCCTGCATGGTTATCTGGTCGATGGCGTGCCGGTGGACGTGGTGCGTGAGGACGGCACGCAGTCCGGGGACCGGGCGCGGTTGATCGATTTTGATCATCCAGAACGCAATGACTTCCTCGCCGTGCGCCAGTTCGTGGTGGAAAAGGACGAGGCCAGCCGACGGCCCGATATCGTGCTGTTCATCAACGGATTGCCTGTGGGCATGATCGAACTGAAAAGCCCGAGTTCCGAACAGGCCACGCTGGACGCTGCCTGGAACCAGTTCCAGAGCTACCGTTCGTTCATGCCCTCCCTGTTCCGCTTTAACGAAGTGCTGGTGATCTCCGACGGTACCGAGGCACGGGTTGGCTCGCTTACGGCAGACCGTGAGCGTTTCATGCCCTGGCGCACGGTGGATGGCGAGGAACTGGTGGCCAAGAACCACCAGGAAATGGAAACCGTGCTACGCGGCGTGTTCACCCCGCGCTGGCTGCTGGCACTGATACGGGATTTCGTGCTGTTTACGGAAAAAGACGGCAGCCCCATCAAGATTCTGGCCGCCTATCATCAGTTCCATGCCTGCCGTAAGGCCGTGGCACAGACGGTTCGGGCGACGGCGCGGGGCGGCAACCGGAAAGCGGGTGTCATCTGGCATACGCAGGGATCGGGCAAAAGCCTGCTGATGACGTTCTATGCCGGGGTCATTGCCCGCCACCCGGCAATGGAAAACCCGACGATCGTTGTGCTGACTGACCGCAATGACCTGGATGACCAATTGTTTGCAACCTTTTCAGGGGCGCAGGCGCTCCTGCGCCAGACACCGGAACAGGCGGGCAGCCGGGATGAACTGCGAACGCTGCTCCGGCGGGCGTCCGGCGGTGTGATCTTCACCACGCTTCAGAAGTTCCAGCCCGAAGGCGAGGGGACAGGCGTGCCGCTGCTGACGGACCGCCGCAACGTCGTGGTCATGGCCGATGAGGCGCATCGCAGCCAGTACGGGCTGGAGGCGAAGTTCAACAGCCAGACGGGCAGGATCTCCTACGGCTTTGCAAAATACCTGCGCGATGCCCTGCCCAATGCGTCCTTCATCGGCTTTACCGGCACGCCGATCGAGACGGCGGACGTGAATACCCGTGCGATCTTTGGTGATTACATCGACATTTACGACATCGCGCAGGCAGTGGAAGATGGCGCGACGGTGCCCATCTATTACGAAAGCCGTCTGGTACGCGTCGAACTGGATGATGATGTCAGGGAGGGGCTTGACGACGAACTGGCGGAGATTGTCGAGGGGCTGCCGGAGAGTGAAGAGCAAAAGCTCAGCCGGAAATATTCGCGTCTCGAAGCGCTGGTCGGTGCGGAACAACGCCTGCGGCGGGTTGCCGGTGATCTGGTCTGGCATTTCGAAAACCGGCTTGAGGCCCTTGATGGCAAGGGCATGATCGTCGGCATGAGCCGCGCCATCTGCGTGGCACTTTATGACGAGATCATCCGTATCCGTCCGGACTGGCACAGCGATGATGACAACGCCGGCGCCATAAAGGTTGTGATGACCGGCTGTGCCGCCGATCCCGCGGGGTTCCAACCGCATATCGGCAGGCGCGCCAGGGCCCGCCGCGACTTGCTGGCCAGGCGCATGAAGGACAATGCCGACCCGCTGAAACTGGTGATCGTGCGCGACATGTGGCTGACGGGCTTTGATGCGCCTGCCCTGCACACGATGTATGTGGACAAGCCCATGCGCGGGCATGGGCTGATGCAGGCCATTGCCCGCGTGAACCGTGTGTTCAGGGGCAAACCCGGTGGTCTGGTCGTGGATTACATTGGCCTGGCCCGGAACCTGAAAGCGGCTTTGGGTGAATACTCTGCCGGGGACCGGCAACAGGTCGGGATTGATGAAGCCGAGGCCGTTCGTGCCCTGCAGGAACGCTACGAGATTGTCCGGGCCATGTTCAGTCCGGAACAGGCCGGTGGTTTCGATTACCGTCCCGCCCTTGTCCCGGGTACCGCACCCGGGGTTAAACTGGCGATCATGGCCGGAGCACTGGACCGTATCCTGGGCCAGCAGCAGCACGAGACCGCGCAGGCGACGACTGACGAAGGGCGCAAGGCCGCGCAGAGGCGCTTTCCCGATGCGGTCAGGGCGCTTTCGGTCGCCTTTGCACTTGCATCCGCCAGTGATCAGGCTGCCGTGCTGCGTGATGAAGTCGGTTTTTTCGAGGCGGTCCGTGCGGTCCTGGTAAAGAGGAGCGGTGATGACGCGGACGGCAGAAGCCCGCAGGGGCGCGAACTGGCGATCAGGCAACTGGTCAGTCGGGCTGTAGTGTCCACGGACATTATCGATATCATGGAAGCCGCCGGCATCGGGCGTCCGGACATTTCCATCCTTTCGGATGCCTTCCTGCAGGAAGTGCGGGAGATGCCGCACCGTAACCTGGCGATCGAGGCCCTGCGCAAGCTGCTGGAAGATCAGATTCGCAGCCGCCGCCGTTCAAACCTGACGGAAGCGGAAACGTTTTCGATCCGCCTTGAGCAGGCGGTCAGCCGTTATCATGCCAATGCCCTGACCTCAGCCCAGATCCTGGACGAACTGATCCGCCTGGCCCATGAAATGGCGGCCGCACGGGCGCGTGGCGAGGAACTCGGCCTGACGCCGGAAGAAATGGCTTTCTATGATGCCCTTGCGCGCAATGAAAGCGCACGGATGGCGATGGGAGACCCTGGCCTGCGCGCGATTGCCACGGCTCTGGTCAGGACCATTCGGGCGAATGCCACGGTGGACTGGACCGTCATGGCGTCGGCACGCGCACGGATGCGCACGGCGGTCAGACGCCTGCTGCGGAAATATGGCTATCCGCCCGACATGCAGGGTGAGGCCGTGCAAAATATCCTGCGTCAGGCCGAAGAGTTTGCACCGGTATGGGCGGACAGTGCGGGGTAGGCGACATCGCCACGCGGACGTGGCGACATGCCTCCCTGCGCCTTCCGGGTCAGGGTTTCCCGCGCAGCCGTTCTTTCAACCAGACCGTCAGATGCCTTGCGGCGGTCTGCCCGTGATGGGATGGACCGTGTCTTCCGCGTGATTCATTCATGGGAAGCCCTGATATCACTGGGCCATCCGTGAGCGACGGAAACCCGTCTGGCGCAAGGCCGGGCATACTGGAAATCAGGAAAGTGCCTGTAATCAGCCAAGACCCGCAGGAAACTGCGGTAAAGTAGTTGGCGTTCCGTACGGGACTTTCTGGCAATCAATATACAACATGCTGATTTTTCAAGCAGAAAAACCACCATATCTAGGGTTTTCAACCATGTAACACACATATGTATCACACGGGCAGAATCATGGGTCAACAGTGAGTTTGTAGCAACTAGAGGGGAGAAACAGTGTTCCTCAGTTTTTTCTGCATGAAATAGCGCGGATAGACGGGTGCAGGGCCATCGATCTGCCCGAATATTTCAAATCCCATTTTCTGGTAGAAAGCCTTGGCCTGAAATTCATAGGTATCAAGCCATATATGGTGGCAGTTACGGCGTCGGGCTTCTTCTTCCGCAATGGTAATCAGTTGTTTGCCTGTTCCATGTCCCTGAAGTTTCGGGTCAAGGGCAAGCAGGATAATGTGGAAGCCACCCCAGCGTGACTGGGCAATCAACCCCCCCAATACAGTGCCGTCCTGTCTGGCGCGTACAACGATCGAGAAATCACGATTATCTATACTGCCAATCTTGTCGCGCGCATCCTGGACCAGGATATCAAGAATGGCCTTATCCTGCCCGCCTGACAGGTTGGAGGAGATGGTGAGTTCAACAGCTAAACGCGACTGGCACATAATATGGCGCTCATTCATGGTGCGCGGGCATCATGACAACATAATATGACATGTGCAATCACTTTGCGGGCAACCATATTTTATTTATTTCATTCATTGATATTTATATTATAAATCATAAAGTTAATATGATATTTATGTAAATATCTGTCTTTATGGTCAGGATTTAAAAATTAAATTCGTCAAAAAGGTATAATGACACCTTTTAAGATCATTTCTTTCATGACATCATCCTGATGCTGGCGCCCAGAAGGTCGGTGCGCTCTATACGGCATAGCTGCAAAGGCAGGTATATGATCAAGAGCATACAGGCAGATGTAACGTCTCGGGTGCCCAAGTATAATGCAGTAGACCGGGTGCTGATACCGTTTATCGTGGCGATCAGCTTTATGATGGAGCAGCTGGATACGACAATTGTCATTACAGCGCTGCCAAAAATGGCGGATAATTTTCATACCACAGCCGTTAGCCTGAACATTGCCGTTACGTCCTATCTGCTTAGTCTTGCCGTTTTCATGCCAATGAGCGGATGGGCGGCAGAGCGCTGGGGCAAGCGCGAGGTCTATATGGCGGCGCTGCTTGTTTTTACGGTCGGATCGATCCTGTGCGCCTGTAGTAACGGCCCCTTCAGCCTCAGCCTGATGCGTATGGTGCAGGGGTTCGGGGGCGCGCTGATGACACCTGTGGGCCGCCTTATCCTGCTCAGTTCCTTTGAGCGTAGTGAACTGGTCAAGACAATGACCTACATGTCCGTACCGGTCGTGATCGGACCGTTGATGGGGCCTGTGCTGGGTGGTTTTCTGGTGCAGTACACAAATTGGCGCTGGATCTTCCTGGTCAACGTGCCCATCGGGGTTGGCGGCATCCTGCTTACGTTGTGGCGTGTCCGTCCCGAGATGCGCAGGATGCCTGCACCGTTTGACTGGATCGGCTTCATCATCTGTGCCGCGGGCATGCTTCTGCTGCAGATTGGTACCGAACTGCTGGGGCGGCGCAGTAGCATGGCCTGGGGGGGGATGCTACTTGCAGGTGGTCTGGCAGTCACTTTTTTGTACAGCCGGCGGTCGATCGGGGCCCGTTTCCCTGCACTGGACATGGGGTTGATGTCCATCCGCACATTCCGCATCGGTGTGCTGGCCGGTAGCCTGAGCCGTATGGGGTTCAGTAGTATTCCGTTTCTGCTTGCACTTCTTCTTCAGCTGCAATTCGGTTTTACACCATTCCGGACAGGCCTGCTGGTCTTTGCCGCAAGTTTTGGGGCCGTTATTGTCCGTCCTCTCTCAAGCTGGCTGCTGCGGCTTCTGGGGTTCAGGACGGTACTGGCCTTTAACAGCCTGGTCGGTGCCATGACGATCCTGCCTTTTACCTTGATGGATGGTATCGGGGCACAATGGAAGTTTGTGCTGGCTGTTATCATATTTGGTATATCGCGCGCCCTGCAGTTTACCAATCTTAATACCATTTCCTTTGTTGATATCCCGGCTGACCGGCTGAGCCGCAGCACGGGGCTCAGTGGCATGGCCCAGCAGCTGTCAACCGGTCTGGGCGTTGCCCTGAGTGCGGCCATGCTCAACCTGATGGCCCGTGGCGCGCACCCGGACATGAGTGATTTCAGGACCGCCCTGTACGGCAGTGCCTCTCTGGTGCTGCTCGGTATGGCAGGCTTCCTGCAGCTCAGGCAGGAAGACGGGGCCCATACGAGTGGATGGCGTCCCCGTGACAGAGTGCTGAGCAGGACCGTCGAAGGGAAAAAGTAAATCCATATTGTTGCTATATAGCAACAAAAAATCGGGTTTTTTATTGATAATATATGGCCGTGATGCACGCCATCCTGAACAGGAGATGAAAGACTGTGACACCTTCTTCATGCGATCTGCCGCTGGCACGCCAGAGCATCATGACACTGACCACCGGCCCGGTGGATGCGTACCCCGAAGTGCTGCGCGCCCTGTCGCGTACGGTACTTTATGATTACGATCCGGCATTCCAGCATTTTTACGAGAACGTGTGCCTCAAGCTGCAGAAAGCGCTGGAGACAAAGACGGTTCCCGTCATCCTGCAGGGCGAACCGGTGCTGGGCCTGCAGGCTGTTGCGGCCTCTTTCTTCAACAAGGCGGATATCGTTCTCAATTTGGTTTCGGGCGCATATGGTGACGGGTTCGGTGAATGGGTCCGCCCCCATTGTGGCGAACTGCTTGAACTGCGCACGCCGTTCAATGAAGTCATTGATGTCGAAAAAGTAAGGCAGATGCTTGCTAGCCGTCCTGACATATCGGTCGTGTCGATCTGTCATCACGATACCCCTTCGGGCACCATAAACCCGGTCGCCGCGATCGGGCAGGCCGTGCGCGAACATGGCGCCCTGTTTGTAGTGGATGCGGTTTCTTCCTTTGCGGGCATGGACATCATGCCAGAGCCCTGCTGTGTCGATATGTTCGTGACCGGACCCAATAAATGCATGGGCTGTCCACCGGGCCTGACCATTCTGGGGGTGAGTGAACGGGCATGGAAAAAGATGCATGCCAACCCCACCGCCCCGCGTGATTCCGTACTCAGCATTCTGGACTGGGAGCACGCATGGAAGGCCGGTCAGCCTTTTCCATACACGCCGTCCGTCTCTGAAATCAACGCGCTGGACGCAGGTCTTGACCGTTATCTGGAAGAAGGGCCGCAGGCGGTATGGACGCGTCACGACCTGACCGCACGGGCATGCCGCGCGGGGATCAAGGCTGCCGGTCTGGAAATCTGGGCGGCGCATGATTCCATTGCCTCTCCCACCACTACGGTCGTGCGCCTGCCGCAAACGGTAACGGATACCGATGTGCTGGAAGTGGCGCGCAGGCGGTACGGGGTCATTTTCTCCATCGGTCGGGGAGAGACGAAGGGCCGGGTCATCCGTATCGGTCACATGGGGCCAACGGCACAGCCCATCTATGCTGTGGCGGGTCTGGCCGCATTATGCGGGGCGCTGGGCGAACTTGGAGTGGATGTCGATGCAGGTGCCGCCTGTGCCGCCGCACTTTCTGTAATCAGGCAGTAAAAAACCCGATTGCATCATGACCCGACAGGAACATTCTCGATACGGAAGCGAAGAAGCCGCCATGAACAACAAAGAGACGACTTTCCTGCTGGGGGGCGACCTTCCCGTGCGTAGGATGGGTTATGGTGCAATGCGCCTGTGCGGACCCGGCGTATGGGGGGAACCTGCGGATCGGGGCAATGCGGTAAAGGTGCTGCGGAAGGCTGTGGATCTGGGTGTCAATCATATTGATACCAGTGATTTCTACGGTCCGCATGTCGTAAACGAAATCATTCGCGAAGCCCTTTATCCCTACCCGGATGACCTGGTGATCGTAACCAAGGTGGGTGCACGGCGTGGGGCGGACAAGTCCTGGCCTTCCGCCCTTTCCGCTGCGGAACTGGAACAGGCTGTCCATGATAACCTGCGTCGGTTGAAGCTGGATTGCCTTGACCTGGTCAATCTGCGGATCGTGAATGATGCCGATCCGCACCGCCCGGGCGGCGTGCCCATCGAAGCCCCGCTTACCGCGCTCATGCGCCTGCGTGAGAAGGGGCTTATCAGGCATCTGGGCCTGAGCCACGTAACGCTGGATATGGTGGAACAGGCAATGGCGCTTACGCCAATTGCCTGTGTGCAGAACCATTATGGCATCCTGCACCGTGAGGATGATGCGCTGGTTGCCCTGTGTGCGCGGCATGACATGGGGTTTGTGCCGTTCTTCCCCCTGGGGGGCGGGATCCATCCCCATTCCTCCCGGGAGCTTGAGTCGTGTGCGGCAGAGATGGGCATCTCGGTCCACCAACTCAGCCTGGCCTGGCTGCTCCAGTTTTCACGCTGCATCCTGCCCATTCCCGGCACGGCATCGCTTGGGCACCTGCGGGAGAACATGGATGCCGCGTGCCTTACACTACCTGATGGGATCATGAACCGACTCAATAATCTGGTTCAGTCCTGATACGGCTTATTAAAAATAAAGACATGGTCAGGCTCATGTCCGTTTTCAGGCGGACATGAAGCAGCACCAAATAAAAATAATTATGTTTCGATAAAGAAACTTTGACAAACTTATCATAACACCTTTAGTGTGATCGCATCATCCTGATAAGACATCGCCAAGTGATTTTGGCCTTGTGGGAGATTGACCATGACGGCGGCAAACTGGGCGGCAACAGATGGTATCGGCCACATCGAAACGCATGGTGCGGCCCCCATTCCTGAGAATGAACGCCATGGTCGCCCAAGCGAACTGGCACTGATCTTTTTTGGCAGCCAGATGAATTATGCTTCCCTGCTGGTCGGCGCCATGCCGATTGCCATGGGGCTGTCAGTTCTGGGCGCATTCTCGGCCATTCTGGTCGGGACCGTACTGGGGGCCTGTGCCGTTGGTGGCATGGCCATGATGGGGCAGAAAACAGGCGCCAACTCCGTCATGACCAGCATGGCCTTTTTTGGGGCGCGCGGGCGCTATGTCGGGTCAGTCATCATACAGATGATCGATCTGGGTTATTTCGCCATGGGGTTATGGGTTGGCGCGCCCCAGTTCCTGAAAATACTCAATATTATGATGCATGTGCCTGAAACCCCGGGCTGGATGGTCTTTTCAATCCTGACATGTGGAATACTTGTTGTTGTCGTGGCCCTTCTTGGCCATGCGACAATCGTATTTTATGAAAAGCTCGTCTCCTTTTCAGGTATCGCGATCATCGCCCTGATTCTGGTCTGTGTGATCATGCATCCTACAGGTCATTTTGATCCCGCTGGTGTGCACAAGACAGCCAACCCGGCAGCATTGTGGGTTCTCTCGGCATCCTATTTCCTGGCCAATGCCATATCCTATGCACCGTTTGCAGGGGATTATACCCGGTACATGCCTGCCAGTACGCCATCGTTCAAACTGTTCATGTGGACGGCGTTTGGCATGATAGCGGGTTGTATGCTTGCCCTGTCATCAGGGATGGTGATCGGGTTGCGTGTGACCGATCCCTTTGACGTGACACAGCAGATGGTGGGCAGTCTTCCTTCCATCCTTATTCTGCCTGTCACCATTATTGCGGTTGCGGCCAATACATGTAACGGGGCAATGGTGGTCTATAATGGTGTCCTGAATCTCAATGCCATTCTTCATAAATGGCGCCGGGTCAATGTCGCGTATCTGTTCGGCACGCTTGGCATAGCCCTGGGATATGTCGGCCTGGTCATCATGAAGATGTCAGACAGTATCATGGCCTTGTGTTCCATCGTGACAATGCTTGTAACACCGTGGATTACCATAAACATTATTGGGTATTTCCATGCGCGCGGCTGGTTTGACGTGCCTGCCATCCGTTCGCCCGGACCGGTCAGCGGCCGATCGTACTGGTATGTCAATGGTTACAATTTACCTGCGGTATTTGCATGGGTACTTGGAATACTGTTTGGCATACCTTTTTCTAATAACAGTATTTTTGTTGGTTACTTCTCAAAGTTCACAAATAATATTGACATTAGCTTTATAGTTTCGGCATTATCTGGTGGTATTATATATTTATTTTCAAGTATATTTATTAAAAGAAATTCCATAGTAAAAATTACTGATAAAAACCAAACAAACGGAGCCAGTTTCTCATGAATGACATGAAATCTCCCAACCCGCCGGCACTGCGCACGGGTGAAGCCTTCAAGAAATCCCTGGATGACGGGCGCAAGGTATGGGTCAATGGCCGCCTGCTGGACAAGGTAACGGATGAGCCGGCCCTGAACGCCGGCATCGACCTGATGGCCAGCATGTTCGATGACCAGTTCCGCCCGGAAACACAGGAAGATACCACCTATTTCGATGTATCCGCCAACCGGCAGGCCAGCCGCGCGTGGCAGGTGCCCCGCACGAAAGAGGACCTGGCCGACCGTCGGCGGATGATCGAATATACCAGCCGCAAGACTGTTGGCACCTTTGGCCGTCCGCCCGATCTGGCGCCGACCATTGCTGTTGGCCTGCTGGCCTATCTGCCGATGTTCCGCGACAAGAAGTCCAGCTTTGACGTCTGCCAGCCCGACTTTGCTGAAAATATCGAACGCTTTGTCGAGTTGGGGCGCAATACCAACCTGACGGCAGCCGAAAGCCTAACTGGCCCGCAGAATGACCGGTCTTCGGGTTATGCTGCCGCGGTTTCCCTGTTGAAGGTGGTCAGTGTCGAGCGTGATGGCGTGCGTGTCAGTGGTGCGAAATCCGTTGGCTCCATCGCCGCGCAGTCCAACGAGATTTTCTTTACCAACCTCGCCTACGGTGGCACCCCGCCGGAAGCCTGCATCTGGGGTTCGGTGCCTGTCGCATCGGACGGGATCCGGATGGTCTCGCGTGAGATGCTGTCCAACCCCGGCGCCAATCCGTTCGATCACCCGATCACCTGCCATGGCGAGGAAGCCGATCAGCTGATCATGTTCGACAACGTGTTCGTGCCCAAGGATCGTATCTTCAACCTGGGCGATCCCACCCTGGTCAATTATTACGGGCCTGTCTGTAACTGGGCGCACTGGCATGTCCTGACCCGTCTGGCGGTCAAGGCCGAGATTTTTGTCGGGTGTGGTCATCTGGTGCTCGATGTGCTGGGCACGGGCCATATTCCCGCCGTGCAGGGCATGCTGGGCGAACTGATTGAATATGCCCAGACGCTGCGGGCCTTCATTTACGCCGCAGAAGCGCGCGGCAAGCCGACCATAGGCGAAGTGATGGGCCCCGATGTGTGCCTGCTTACGGCGGGGCGGCTGTATTCCATCCAGAACTACCCCCGCATCATCCATGTGCTGCAGGAACTGTGCGGCCAGGGGCTTGTCATGCGCTTTGGTAAGGCGGCGTTTGACAATCCCGATATCGGCCACCGTCTGGCCGAACTGCTGCCCGGCCATGGCGTGAGCGGTGAAGTAAAGGAAATGCTCATGAACTTCATCTGGGATCTGACGTCCAGTTCCCTTGCCGGTCGTGTCGCCCTGTTTGAAAATGTCAATTCCAGCCCCGCACCCCGTCTGCGTGACCGCCTGTATCGCGAGTTCGACCGTGAAGGCCTGGCTGACATGGTCAAGAAAATGGTCGGAATGCCCTAAGGGCGGCAGCTGAAGGAAGGGGATGTGCAATGAGCCTGAACGCTGACGATTATGTACGCGCGGATGCCGTGCAGCTGGCGGAATGGGTCCGTCGCAAGGAAGTGTCGCCTGCCGAGATTGTGGAATGCGCCATTGCACGGATTGATGCACTCGATCCGGTCCTGAACACGGTTGCACATCGCCTTGACGACATGGCCCGGCAGACCGTGGCCCACGGTGTCCCGGCCGAGGGCATGCTGGTTGGGGTGCCGCTGCTGGTCAAGGATACCGGCGTTACCGTTGCCGGTGCGCCAATGACCAGTGGCAGTGCGCTGTTCCGCGGCAATATCTCGATTGCGGACAGTACGCTGATCACGCGTTATCGGGAGGCTGGTCTTGTCCTGCTGGGCAAGACCAATACCCCCGAACTGGGGCTGAGTTTTACAACCGAACCCCTGGCACAGGGGGCAACACACAACCCGTGGAATCCCGACTACAGTCCCGGCGGGTCAAGCGGTGGTGCCGCCGCGGCCGTCGCGGCGGGTATCGTACCCATTGCCCATGCATCCGACGGGGCGGGTTCCATCCGGCTGCCCTCGGCGCATTGCGGTGTATTCGGCTTCAAGCCCAGCCGCATGCGTGTACCGATGGGCCCGGTCATTGGCGAGGCCCTGGCCGGCATGTCCGCCCCGCATTGCATTACCCGTTCCGTGCGTGACAGTGCGGCCATGCTCGATGCCTGCGCCTGGCCCGAACCGGGTGATCCTTATGCCGTGAAGGCCTCTGAGCGGCCTTACATGCAGGAAGTGGCCCGTGACCCCAGACGGCTGCGCATAGGCGTCAGCACCCGCTCCCCGCTGGGCGGGGCGGTCCATGCCGACTGTCGCGATGCGGTTGCGCGCGCTGCGGCCCTGTGCGCGGAACTCGGGCATGAGGTGGAAGAAGCTGAAATGGCGTATGACGCTGTGGCGGTAAAGGACGCTTGGCGAGTTATTGTGGGTATAGCCGCACTGACAGGTGTCCAGGCACAGGAAAAGAAAATCGGGCTCAGGGACCGTTTTTCAATGCTGGAGCCGGTTAACGCCGCATGGATGCGCTGGGCCAGCGGCCTTTCGGCAGTCGATTACGCCCTTGCACTGAACACGATACGCGCGGCCGGGCGGAGTTGTGGCCGCAGTTTCGAGATGTATGACGTCTTCCTCACGCCCGCTGCTGCAACGCCCCCGCCACGGCTGGGGGAACTGGCATGCCATGATGAGGATGCCGAAGCCTTCTATGACCGTTTCTGCGCACATGGGCCGTTTACCGCCGTGCATAATGCAACGGGCTGCCCGGGGATGAGCATTCCCATGGGGCTGCAGGGGCAGGGTTTGCCGGTTGGCGTACATTTCGGGGCTGCTCTGGGCAATGACGGAGTTTTGATGGCGCTGGCGGGCCAGATCGAGCGGGCCGCGCCATGGCATTATACCTGTATCGGGTGGAAGGGCGTGTCATGAAGGAACGGCTTCTTGCATTGCGTCAGATGGTCCGGCAGGTACAGGCTGGCACAGGCATGGTGGCGGCCCTGGCTGAAGCCCTGATCGAGGCCATCGACCTGACCGAGCCCACCCTTGGCGCATGGCACTGCTTTGATCCTGAATACCTGCGCCTTCAGGCCCGGCAACTCGATGCACGGCCGCATAAGGGCAGGCTGCACGGCCTGCCGGTGGGCATAAAGGATGTGATCGATACGCATGACCTGCCCACAGGGTATGGCTCTCGGCATTACGAAGGCACCCGACCCGCATCGGATGCCGGTTGCGTGGCGATGCTGCGCGCGGAAGGGGCGCTGATTGTAGGCAAGACGGTATCGACCGAATTCGCCTTTGTGGCGCCCGGCAAGACCCGCAACCCTTATGACCCGGCGCATACGCCCGGTGGTTCCTCTAGCGGGTCGGCCGCGGCGGTGGGGGCCGGGGTGGTGCCGGTGGCCCTTGGTACCCAGACATCGGGTTCCACAATCCGCCCTGCCGCCTTCTGTGGTATTGTTGGCTATAAGCCCAGCTATGGCCTGATCGACCGCACGGGCATCAAGGTCCTGTGCGAGACGCTGGACACGGTCGGCCTGCTGGGGTGGCGTGTGGCGGATGTTGCCCTTGTCGCGTCCGTTCTGGCCCAGCGCCCGCTGGAAGCCCAGGCGGGAACGGCAGCGCAAAAGCTCCGTCTTGGTGTGTTCCGTCCCGTGTTCTGGCATGAGGCGACACCTGCGGCACTTGCGGTTTTCGAGCGTGCGCTGGACCGGTTCCGTGCGGCCGGGCATGAGATTGTGGAACTGCCCGACCCCGGTGACTTTGGCGCGCTTATGGCAGCCCATACCGCAATCATGTCGTGGGAAGTGCCCCGGGCCCTAGCGTATGAGCGGTTGGGAGATGGCGCAGGGCTGCAACCGCGCACTTATGAAAATATCCAGATTTCTCCTGTCACGACAGCGCAGGTTTATGATGCCGCGCAGGCTGTGGCCTGCCGCGAACGCGCTTTGTGGAAAGAGGCCATGACGGGCCTGGATGCGGTGCTGACGCTACCCGCGCCGGGGGAAGCCCCGCTGGGGCTGTCCAGCACCGGGAACCCGGTTTTCAATCGGGGCTGGACCCAGCTTGGCCTGCCATGCGTCTCCCTGCCCGCGGGGCATGGCGCGGGGGGTATGCCGCTGGGCGTGCAATGTGTTGGCGCCATGGGTGCGGATGCATCACTGCTGGCGGTAGCGACGGCGCTGGAGACAGTTCTGGGTGCTGAATGACTGAACCTGATGCTGCTGCACTGACATAAGGGAATTCATGAAATGGCGACCGATATCGAACTTCTTGAACTGTTCAGGGAAGAACTGAAGCTTTGCAAGGTATCGACGGGACAGGTACTGATCGTGCTGAGCGAAGGGACGACGCGCGCTGATTACGCCCGCGCGTTCCTGGGTGCTGCGACCCTTCTGGGGGCGGAAGCGTTTCAGATCAATCTGCCCCCGCGCACGAAAATGGGTATTGCGGGCGAGGTGGGGCGCACGCCGCTGGCAGGCAACCGCCCAGCGATCGAAGCGCTGAAAGCGGCCGACATTGTCATTGATCTGGTGGGCCTGCTGTTCTCGCACGAGCAGAACGAGATCACTGCCAGCGGCACGCGCATGCTGTTTGTGCACGAACCTTTTGACGTGCTGAAAAAGATGTTCCCCACACAGCAGTTGCGCCAGCGTGTGGAATATGGCGAGGCGTTGCTGGGACGGGCCAGGACCCTGCGCGTGACATCGCCCCATGGTACGGATGTCCGTTATGAAATGGGGCAGTATCCCGTCATGACGGAATATGGCTTTACGGATACGCCGGGGCGTTGGGACCATTTTCCCTCGGGGTTCCTGCTCTCGCAGGGGAATGACGGTGCCGTAAATGGCAAGGTTGTCCTGGCACCGGGCGATATTGTCGTGGCCCTGCGCCGTTACGTGGCCAGTCCCATAACCCTGACCATTGAGCGGGGGATGGTGACCCATATTGCAGGCGATGGCCTGGATGCCGAACTGTTCCGTGGGTATATTGAAAGCTACAACGACCCCCGGGCCTATGCGGTATCACATATTGGCTGGGGGCTTAACCATCTTGCGCGCTGGACCCACCTGTCCACAACGCGGCAGGGCGATAGCGAAATCGGTGTGAATGGCCTTGCCTATTACGGCAATGTCCTGTTCTCGCTCGGGCCCAATACGGAACTGGGTGGCACGAATGATACCGCCTGCCACATGGATATCCCGATGCGGGGATGCAGTCTTTATCTTGATGACACGCTGATTGTTGAAAACGGCGTTGTCGTTGATCCGGCCATGCAGCCGGCGTGACGGGAAGAGGATCGCATGGAACTTTCCAATGATACAGCACGCCAGATGTTCACGCGCCTGCGCGAACAGACGGCCCATATGCGTTACGGTTTTGGCAGGCGGCCGATGCTGGTCAATGTTGACCTACAGAATGCCTATACCCAGGTCGGCAAATACGTAACCGCGTATGAGACGGACCCCCGGCAGACGGAGTATGTCAACACCCTGGCCGCACTGGCCCGCGCAAAGGGGCTGCCGGTGTACTGGACCTATGTCGCCTTTCGCGATGATGGCCTGGATTGCGGTGTTTTCGGTACACGTGACGACACGCCTGATTCCCTGCAGAACATCAAGCGCGGCTCGGACCGTGCAGCACTTGATGCGCGCCTGAAGATCATGCCGGGTGACCATGTGGTCAACAAGCTCATGCCATCCGCATTCCACGAAACCAACCTGCAGTCGCTCATGACGTTCCTCAAATGCGACACCCTGATCGTGACCGGTGGTTCCACGTCGGGCTGCGTGCGGGCCACGGTGGTCGATGGCCTGTCCCGTGGCTACCGGGTGATCGTGCCGGAGGAATGTGTGGCCGACCTGCATGAAAGCCCGCATTTCGCCAATTTGTATGACATGCATAAAAAATATGCGGATGTCCTGCCTGTCCAGAAAGTTAAGGAGTATTATGAGAAGTTGAGCGACACATAATCCCAACGTACGATGGCAGGACATGACAGCACAGACACCAAAGGTGCCTAACCGGGTCAAGCAACCTTTATATCAGGAAGTATTTCAGGCCCTGAGAGATGAGATCCTGGGTGGGCGCTACGATAAACAGGGAGCACTCCCGAGTGAACTCCTGCTTGAAAAGCGCTTCAAGGTCTCGCGGATTACAATCCGCCGGGCCTGTGACGAGCTGGAAAAGGCGGCCCTGATCGAACGGAGCAAGGGCCGTAGTGCCCGCGTGCTGGCGCGCCTGCCACCCATTGTGGCGGACGTGGAAGACGAGATCGAGACGCTCCATTCGATCGGTGCGAATATGCGCCCCGAAGTGCTGCATTTTGCATGGGTTTCGGCAGGCGAGGTACTGGCGGACCTGCTGGAAGTAAACCCGGAGGAAAAGGTACTGTGGAGCACCCGCCTGCGGCGGCGGCGCAATGACCCGATCAACCACACATCCGTTCATATCGCACCTGATTTTGCCGTGGGTATCAACGAGGAGTTGCTGGGACAGAAGCAGTTGATCGATATATGGCGCGCCCAGGGGCATGTTGTGGCCAGCGCGGACCAGATCATGAGTGCGGCACCGTGCAACAAGGCCATAGCGCGGCATCTGGACATTGCCATCGGTGCCCCGGTGTTCTGCATACGGCGCCTAATGCGCAATGCCGAAGGTCGCCCGATGGGCCTGCTTGTTGCATCACTGCGCTGGGACCGCTTCAGCTACCGTATGTCGCTCAAGCGGGTAGGGAATGAAATGCAACTGGCTGCAAACACCAGGCGCAGCCTGTTCGATATGGAAGACACGACATGGGAACTGTGAACATGTCGCTTTACCCAACACATAAACAAGGGAAATAACGGCAATGGAAATGAAAGCCATGCGCGATGCATTCATCAGCGCCATGGGGCACGCAGCCCATTCCGTATCTGTCGTGGTTACGGATGGCGATGCAGGCAGGATGGGGGTGACGGTCAGTGCCGTTTCCTCAGTTTCGGCTGATCCGCCAATGATCCTGGCCTGCATCAATCGCAAAAGCCCGGCCGTGGCAGCGATCTGTGCAAATGGCAGCATGACCATCAACATGCTTGCGGCAACACAGCATGATATTTCCGATGTGTTTTCAGGGCGTTCTCAAAAATTCCGCCCATATGATTTTGCCTGTGCACAGTGGACACGGGGCAGGGAACACGGCAGCCTGTTCCTGAATGGTGCATCCACATCCTTTCATGCCGTTGTGGAAACAAAGGTAGAGGCCGGGACGCACATGGTCATTATCGGCCGTGTCATGGAAGTAAACATGGGCGGACATGATGTTCTTGTGCACTGCCGGCGCAATTATGGACAGTTTTCGCTTATTCCGGCCTGATAGCGGAGAAAATGATCCCAGGTTTTGCAGTGTCTGTTCCAACACAGTAAAAACCTTAAGTGACTGAATAATATTCGGAATACTTCCTCGTAAAAATTGGTTCCGCCAGTGTGGCGGGAATTATAGTAATAAATTTGCAACACATGCGTTGCCTCCCGCCCTGACAGGGACAATTAACTTGATATGACACCTATGGTGTGGTGTATAAGAATATAGTTTCGTTATCGAAATGCATGAGCATTCTTCATGGAATAATTCGTGTATAAACGAATGCTATGAGCAGGTTATTACATGTATTTTTCTATCTGTATCAATACCCATGAGAGTTCCCTGGCACGGATGAATTGGGGAACGTGTTATGACAATTGGTGGTTCAGTTGATTGAAATCACGAACGAAATCTTACAGTAGTCAATTCTGTCACAACGTTTTGCAGCGTTAATTTATAAGTGTCTGACCGAAAATGAGTTGAGTGATTTCAGTGGATTATGATTCATGGGTTTGCGATAACCTGATGAGATC
>ERZ746981.375-NODE-375-length-17618-cov-27.408529_pt1 | contig 17618 bp, 15 predicted proteins | sample MGYA00374948_ERZ746981 | MGnify/ENA primary metagenome ERZ746981 (study PRJEB28757, sample SAMN06711160) | food metagenome | host: microorganism | place: China:Harbin | collected 2017-01-30 | study: EMG produced TPA metagenomics assembly of the Analysis of...
CCTGCAGACCGGAATATCACCGCCTGTATCCCGCCGAAGAAAAACGGGAAATCAAAGCCGCCTTACGACTGGCATCTGTATAAAAAGCGTCACCTGATCGAAAACATGTTCGCAAAACTCAAGAACTGGCGACGTGTTGCGACCCGATATGACCGCTGTGCTCACACCTTCATGTCAGCAATCCATATCATGGCCGCCTTCATCTTCTGGCTCAGAGAATGAGTCCTGATCCCGGCTGACTTCAGCGTCTCGCTATGTGTCCTGAGGAAGATCTTTAAGACGCCCCACGGGTGAGACCAGACCGAACGCGGCCGCCAGCACAAGACCAGTCGAGGCAAAGACAACACCGTGGCGCAGATCGGTGTGACTGGCCACGGCACCACCGGCCAAAGCACCGAGAGGCAACATTCCCCAAAATACAAACCGCACTGTAGTATTGACCGATGTTAAAACACTCTGGGGGACCGCACTTTGCCTGATGCTCAGCTGGGCGATTCCAGATTGCGAAGAGGCCACTGCCGAGAAGCAGGCGTATATAGAAACCAGCGGAAATATAAACGGCCCGGGAGATAATAATCCGGCAATGAGGCTTGCTCCGCCGGAAAGGAGACTGCCGTACCCGATACACCATCCGATTTTTACCCGGCGGGCGAGACGAGGAGCTACCCATGCGCCAGCCACCAGTCCGCAAGATTGAGCAGCTATCACCAGGGAAATATATGTCGTCGACAACATTAAAACTCGGGAAAGAAACAAAAAATATAAAGTCGTATAAGCGTTCCAAAAAAAATTCCAGGCTCCTCCCAATATTGGCAGGCTTACAAGTAGTCTGTCTCGCAGAACATAAGAAATTCCTTGCGCAAAAGTGTGTTCCAGTCGAACGCGCTCCTGGTCCGGCGCCATTTCATCCGCAGGCATGTGTGAAAGCGAAACGGCCGACAAGAGGTATGTCGCGCTGTCAATGCATAATGCCAGAGGCGGCCCAAACGTCTGCAGGACAAAGCCTGCCATGGCAGCGCCAGATATCGATGCCGTTTGGCGACCTGTCTCCAGGCGACTGTTAGCCCTTAGCATTTCTCCGCGCCGGACCAATGTTGGGACAAACGAATAGTATGCTGTGTCAGATATCAGACTAAAAGTGGCAGCGCCGGCAGCCGTAACAGCAAGGAAATTTATACTTTTTATACCAAAAAATATGGCGGCTGCGACGGAAAATACCACTAAACTCCGTATCAGGTCTAAGGCGATCATGACGTGCCGAAGGGATCTCCCGCTTAGCCAATGTCCTGCGAAGAGCCCGAACAGAAGATATGGTGCTGTACTGGCCGCCTGCAGGACCGCCATCTGCTGCGGACCGGCTCCCAATGTCTGTATTGCCAGGAGAGGAATCACCAGACTTGTCATCTGGGAACCGAACGCCGGCACTGTGATGCCGCCGAGTAAATGGTTAAAGCGCGATTCGAATGAATCGACTGTCCACTTTACCGGCAATGATGGCTCTTTCGAAAGAATTCCATTTTATCAGGTCGAGGCACAGTATGGTGCTTCATTTTGGATTGCTATCCCTTTTATTGATCGTTCCTGGTCCATGGTAGCCACCACCAATAATTAAAGCCTGGCAGACAACAATTTTCTATCACCCTCGGGCGTGTCGTCAGTTAATTCCGATGACGGTTGCGACGATTTGAACGGCTGCGAAGAAAGTTGATTTCAGCTTATCGTAACGTGTTGCAATGCTTCTGAACTGCCTCAGTCTGGCGAAGAATCGTTCAATGATATTTCGTTTTTTATAAAGTGAGAACAGGATTTTCCGGGGATTGCGTCGATTTTTCTTTGACGGGATAACCGGTGTAATTCCTCGTTCTTCGAGCTTTTCGATAAACGGATCAGCGTCATAAGTCTTGTCGGCGATGAAGGCTTTGGGATCGACTTCGTCCAGCAAGGGGTCTGCTTCCGTAATGTCCGCTCTCTGCCCGCGCGTCAGGGATAGCGCCACTGCCTTTCCCGCGGCATCGACAATGACGTGGATTTTCGAGGTTAGTCCGCCACGGGACCGTCCGATGGCCTGATCCACGCCCCTTTTTTAAGGGCGCCCGCGCTGTGCTGGTGAGCCCGGACGATCGTGCTGTCGATCATCATGTATTCCCTGGCGTGGCCGGCGGCCAGAAGCCGGAAAGTCCGTTCGCTCACAGATTGCGCAATGGCTCATCCTCGCAGTGACGCTGTCGCTGCGCTCGACCGCGATACGCGAATGGATACGATGGAACAACAATCTATAACAAGACAGGCGGATGCTGTCCACCAGCGGACAGTGCTACCCTTTCGTAACTGCGTAGCGCCGTTCTCTACGTCATCCTGATCGTTGATTTGACGGAAAAAATCGAAAAAACTCCTGCAAGGATCAGCGACGCGGCACACATATACCATGCAATATCGAATTGACCGGTCAACGATACAATATATCCGGTCACAATAGGAGCCAGCAACCCGAGAGAGTTGCTGCAGGTCAGCGTAACGCCGGTTATGGTCCCAATTTTGTGGCTGTCTTCCACCAGGTCGGTCAGCAGCGCAGTATTCGCCCCGTTCGCGGCTATGAGACAGGCCATCGAAACAGACATGACAAGAAGAATGGGCCGCATTGTATGGAACCAGGGAAGCGTCCCAATTGAAGACGCTCCGATCAGACAAATGAAAACGATAAAACGTCGCCTCTCGGGAGAAGCGTCGTTACGGAAAATAATGGTTTCCAGAGTTTTTCCGATCGCTACCGCTCCGGCCGCCGCAGCAAGATAACAGAGCGCCGTTCTCGTCCCGGTGCGTGTAATATCAATATGCAGTTCATGGATGAGATATAGAGGCATCCACGACATCATCAGAAAATTCAGATAATTCTGCGTGCACTGAACGGAAAGAATCCCCATAAAAGATCTGGATCGGAACAGATTTTTTATTTCCGGAACGGAAATTTTCTTCCGGGAAACCCGCGCTGTTTTCTCCACAGGATTCCGATAGATCAGCCACCATGCCAGCGCCCATACGAAGCCGATGCAGCCGAGGATAATGAACTCGCAGCGCCAGCTGAAAAGCGTGATGAGCCACGCGCCGGCTATTGTGCCTCCCGCAAGACCAAGCTGCATTCCGGTCAGAAGAACGGTCATGACAGACCCACGCTCTTTTGGAAAAGCCCAGCTTCTGACAACCGTCGCGCCAACCCCAAAAGTTGGTGCTTCGCCGACACCAAGCAGAACACGGGTCAGCAGGAACTGCGAAATCGTTTGCACGACGCCACCCAGCAGCATGGCGAAAGACCAGACAGAGACGGCAAGACTGCCGATCAGCCGGGCTCCGACGCTGTCGAGAAGAATTGTGGAAGGCAAATTCAGCAGGAAATACGACCAGAGAAAGCTGGATGACACCCACCCCATCTGCACCGGTGTGAGACTAAAATCCCTTCCGAGATCTGGCATGGCAATCGAAAGCGCCGCTCTGTCACCATAGCTGATGACGTACATAAGAAAGACCAGAAAGAAAAAGAGATATCGTGAATTTATTTTTTTCTGAACCGGTGCATCGGTGCCGGTCGTGTTTCCGGAAGACGGTACTGTCTGATCAGAGGGCATGGCGAAGCACCGGGAACCAAAATGGAAGGGAAATAAAACACAGGCTGTCTGTGAACACGATCACAGGTTCGCTTCATCGGCGGTGGTAAGAACATCGCCTGTTGCAACAGGAGCTTTTGAAGACCGGTCGCGGCGAAGCATCCACACACCGGAACCGATGATGAGGAGTCCCCCGGCCAGCATGGCAAAGCCGGGAATTTCCTGAAAACCGAGCCAGCCAATGATGGCAGCCCAAAGCAAACCGGAATATGCGAACGGGCCAATGGCGGACACCTGAGCGGAGGCAAAGGCTTCTGTCTGCAGAACCTGAGCGATTCCTGCAAAAGCACCGACAGCAACAAGACAGAACGCATCTGTCATATGTGGCGTCGTCCAGATGAACGGGAGCGGCACCGCTGTCATGATCGTCATAAGGATGGCCTGCCACAGAGAGATGGTCGTACTGGTTTCCGTGGCCGAAAGCTGCCGGATCTGCATGGTCGTCAGCGCGCCGACGGCTCCCTGGGCGAGAGCAACGAAATAAGCCCATACGGGCACCGCCGCCTGGCTTCCGTGCAACAATCCTTTTCCAAGTGCCACAACGACAACACCGGAGAAACCTATGCAGACAGCAATCCATCGCTGAAGCGATGGTCTTTCATGCAGGAGCGGAATGGAGAGAAGTACCAGAAAGAGCGGCTGTGTGTAGGACAGGACCTGCTGCTCAGCGAGCGGCAGACGTGTGACACTGACCACGACCATGATCATGCTGATCAGTCCGATCACAGACCGGAGCAGATGACCATGGAAATTTCGTGTCCGGAGAATGATTTTTGTCCGGAATGCGATGATGAGAACAAACGGGAGAGAGAAAAGATTTCGGAAAAAGATAATTTCCAGAGCCGGCAGGGTCGAGCCTGTCAGTTTCTGAAGCGCATTGAGAAGAGCAATAAAAAAAGTTGCTGACACCAGCAGCATCGCACCGCGCTGAAGATTATGCTTCATGCTCACCTCACCTTAGAATACAGCATGAGCATTTCGCGGCAGACGGAAGCGAAGAGCTGGCATGGTGCTTTAATATTACGATAATGTAACTATTAAACAAAACGAAAACAAAATGTCTCATGCCGGGGTATCATTTTTCTCCGACAGATTTCAGTCGTCCAGCCTGTGAACCGGCGTCAGGACGGCCTCGCAGGCGTCCATCTCGGCGCGAATGGCTTTTGCGATGCTGAGCGAGCCCGGCGTGTCGCTGTGAACCAGGATCGAGCGCGCTTTCACCGGCAGCCGGGCGCCATCGATCGTCGTCACCGAACCGTCCTCGAGAAACTGCCTGACACGATCGCGCACGCCAGCCAGATCGTGAATCACGGCGCCCGGCTGTCCGCGCGGCACAAGTGTCCCGGCGGACGTATAGGCCCGGTCCGCGAGAAACAGCGTGTGCGTTTTCAGCCCCGCTTTTCCGGCCGCCCGTTCGGTGGGTTGTCCGGACATACAAAAGACCGTCAGGTTTTTATCGAGCGCGGCAATCACACGGGCCAGCCGCAGAGCCCGGCTTTCATCCGCATTGGCCATGGTGCCGAAAGCTGCATGATAGCTCACATGCGTTACGCGATGTCCGTGACGGGCGGCAACCCCCTGAAGCGCGCCGATCTGACAGGCAAGCATCGCTTCCATCTCCGTATCGGAAACAGCCATGCTGCGTCGGCCGAAACCGATAAGATCGGGCAGACCGGGATGCGCGCCAATACCAACACCCTTTTCTTTCGCCCTCCTGACAGTGTGGTCCATGATTGCATAGTCGCCGGCATGATAGCCGCAGGCGATATTGGCCGATGATATCAGGTCCATCAGCCCGTCATCGTCGGCCATGGTCCAGCGCCCGAAGCCTTCGCCCATATCGGAATTGAGGTCGATCTTCATTTTTTACCTCTGGTCTGAACAGACTCTCGCCGGAAGACGGACTGACGATAACGGCTCACCATCAGGCGCAGATTATCGAGCCACGCGCCGACGGGCCGCATGGCGGCAACGCTCTCTTCGTAGTTACATTCCTGAAAACGGATGCGGGAACCGATCCGCGCCTGCGCAAGACGCCAGAGATCCGCCTCGATGACCGTGGCGATCCGGGGATACCCCCCGGCCGTATTGGCGTCTGCCATCTGCACGATAGGCTGTCCGGCAGGGGGAACCTGCACGATACCTGGAACGATCCCGTATGAACGCAGTTCGACTGGCGTTTCCAGCCGGAGCGCGTCGCCACTCAGCCGGTAACCGACCCGATTGCTCTGCGGCGTGATTTTCCATTCGCAGCTCCGGAATAACGCCCGGGATTCTTCGGTAAACAGCAGATAATCCGTCGCCGGGATAAAACGGAGTGTCACGACGCTAGGAGATGCGGGATCGTTTTCGTTTCTTAAAGCGACCGATGCTGGCAGTGCCGCGTAGCCGGTACAGGAAGCGCCGCCGTCACCGGTGCAAAGCGTGTCGCCCGCCTCCAGAAATCGGCCCGACAATCCGCCAAAGCCACCGCGAAGCTGCGTGCTGCGCGAGCCGAGGATAACCGGAACATCGATGCCGCCTGCAAAACAGATGTAACCCCGCGCGCCCGTGCGGGGTAGCCCGATGCGAAGTGTCTGTCCGGCGGCGGCCGTGGCGGCCGACCAGGGCAGGAGAAGCCGTCCGTCCAGTTCTATGTCGGCGTCGATCCCGGTAACGGCAAAGCTCACGGGCGCGTCGAAACGCAGGAGAAACGGAAAGGTCTGTAATTCGATGCAGGCGTCGTCAGGCTGATTTTCGAGCAGGATGTTACCGGCCTGGAACGCCGGCAGATCCATGACGCCCGATACTCCGACACCGAGATTGCGATAACCGGGCCGGCCGGCATCCTGAACGGTGTTCAGCGGTGCTGTTTCGAGAACCGTAATCACAGTTCGATCCTTTCCGGACGGAAACGGATGCGGTCTCCGATGGCAAACAGCGCGGGTGACTCCGTCAGCGGATCGAACAGCGTGATCTCCGTAAAGCCGATGGAGTTCCACCCGTTCGGCCCTGTCAGCGCCGAGATGCCGGCCTGCATGCCACCGATCGTCACAGTTCCGGCAAGCATGTGCAGGGATGGAACGGATTTTCTCGGCGTGGCGATGCGCGGATCGAGGCCGTGCAGATACCCGAAGCCGGGCGCGCTGCCGATGGCGCAGACCGTGTAGTCATTACCGTGATGGATTGAAATCACTTCCCGCGGTGTCATCCCTGCGTGTTCCGCGACACGATGCAGATCCTCACCAAGTTCTCCACCGTAGCGGACACCGATTTCGAACAGACGCCCTTCGATATGCCGTTCGGGCAGTGTTTCCCAGGCATGGCGGAGCCAGGCAGAGACCTGGTCCGGATCTTCCGGCGGCACGGAAAAAACGAGCATGAGATTGGTCACGCCGGGAATCAGTTCCTGAACATCGCTCCGCTGCCCGGCCGCGTCGATCAGCGCCCAGATGCGGCGCTGATGCGCCATGGTGAAGGCGCCGGGTGCTTCGAACAGCATCGCCCGGGTGCCGATCATGCTGATGACCGGCGCATCGTCTGTGACGGTCCGGGCATTCCGGTCCGACAGGGCGGCGCTGCGTTCCGGAGAATGTGTCATGTCGCCATTCAAAATACACGGTCCAGTGCTGTTTGCGGGCCAGGAACGCCGGAGCTGCTTAATGTGACCGGCTTCGTAATGAGTCGTGTCTGTCAGCGGTTAAACCGGAAGGTAGAATTGTTTCCGAAATGATTTCCAGACCAATTCCTGATGTGAGGCTATCGGATAATCTTATGGTTCGTCATAGCCATAGCGGTGCTATAGTATTATCTTATGACGCAAGAACGAACTGCTCTTGGCGCTGAAATCGTTACGATACTAGCATCATCACGACACTCTCAGCCGCGTGCATCGTTATTGCGGGCCGGGATGTTTTTTGTTCCAGAATCGGGGTCATCAGTATGAGCAGTCAGCCGTATCGTAACGCTCTCGTTACCGGCGCATCCTCCGGAATCGGTGCGGCTATTGTCAGAAGCCTGCGGGAAGCCGGGCTTGACGTGCACGCCGTGGCCCGCGACGAAAAGCGTCTGGCGCAGCTGGCGGAAGAAACCGGCTGCATTCCCCACGCCGTCAGCGTGGCGGATCAGAAAGGCATCGAGGCGCTTGTCAGCGACATCGAAGTCGATGTTCTGATCAACAACGCGGGGCAGTCCCGCACCGGCAACATAACGAAGACGACTCCGGATGACATTGATGCGCTGGTTGACGTCAACCTCCGGGCTGTCCTGCAACTGACGGCGCTTGTCGTGCCGGGCATGATGCAACGGGATCGCGGCCACATCGTCAACATCAGCTCCATCGCCGGACATTATGCTTTCGCTGGCGGCAACACGGTCTATCACGCAACGAAGGCCGGTGTTCATTCGCTGTCACAGCAATTACGCTGCGATCTGTTCGGGCATCATATCCGTGTGACCGAAATCTCTCCCGCCCGGGTTGAAACGGAAGTTTTTGGTCGTCTGATCGGCGATATGGCCGAGGCGAAAAAGCGGTTTTTCGATGAATATGAATCGCTGCTGCCGGAAGACATCGCGAATTCCGTCGCCTTTGCCGTGCTCGCCCCGCCACGCATGAATGTCAGCTTCATGGAGGTTCTGCCGACCATGCAGGTGGTAGGCGGACTGAACTTCGCGAAGAAAACCGCTGGCCAGGCCTGAGACCGATGGATATTCCGCAGATCCGGCGTCTGGTCGATCTGCTTGCCCGCTCTCCGATCGACGAACTGGAGATCGAAGAGGGCAGGCGGAAGGTCAGGCTGACCCGCAGGGCCGGCAGTGGCGCGGCGGCATCTGTCGTCCAGCGTCCCGCGCCGGTTCCGGAAATGCCAGGCCCGGAAACTGGCACCGCGCCATCCATGGATCAGGTCATTCCGTCGCCATCCTATGGTGTTTTTCATCTGTCGCCATCTCCTGGCACGCCGGCTTACGTGAAGGTCGGCGATACGGTCGAGGCGGGACAGCAGGTTGGCCTGGTCGAGGCGATGAAAGTCTTTAATGCCGTCAAAGCCGCGCGGTCCGGCCGGATCGCGGAAATCCTGGTGGAAGATGGCGCGGAAGTGGAGGCGGGAACTCCCCTGTTTCGTCTGGCATGAGTGATAATCCTCGGTTTGACAGAGTTCTGATCGCCAATCGTGGCGAAATCGCACTGCGTATCCAGCGGGCATGCCGGCAGCTTGGTCTTGAGACCGTGGCAATTTATTCGGATGCCGACGCGGACAGCCGTCATGTCCGGGAGGCCGATATCGCCCTGTGTATCGGGCCGGCTGCGGCATCCCGCAGCTATCTCGATCCGGACGGGCTTTTGCTGGCGGCGCGCGCGACCGGCGCCACTGCTATCCATCCGGGCTATGGTTTCTTATCGGAGAATGCCGCTTTCGCTGACGCGGTCGAGGCCGCGGGACTGACATTCATCGGACCGACCGGTGCTTCAATCCGGATGATGGGCGACAAGATCACGGCAAAACGCACAATGCTGGCCGCCGGTGTGCCCTGTGTGCCCGGATCGGACGGACCGCTGCCGGAATCCCCGGACGACGTTATCGCCCTGGCTGAGAAAATTGGTTTCCCTGTCATCGTCAAAGCGTCCGGTGGCGGTGGCGGACGTGGAATGCGTGTTGTGCACCTGGCCGAAGATCTGATCGACGCAGTCGGGCTGACCTCGCGGGAGGCGCAGCAGGCATTCGGTAACCCGACGCTGTATCTTGAACGTTTTATGCAGAAACCGCGTCATATCGAGATCCAGGTCCTGTGCGATACGCATGGAACCGCTCTCTGGCTCGGCGCGCGCGACTGCTCGCTGCAAAGACGGCACCAGAAGGTTCTGGAAGAAGCGCCCGCACCCGGCATCGATCCGGCAGTCATTGCGGAGATCGGCGAACGCTGCGCCAGGGCGTGCCGGCAAATCGGCTACCGTGGCGCGGGAACATTCGAATTTCTGTATGAAGACGGTGTTTTCGCCTTTATCGAAATGAATACCCGTGTCCAGGTCGAGCATCCGGTGACAGAACAGATCACGGATATCGATATCGTCGCGGAACAGCTGCGCATAGCGCAGGGTGAGAAGCTTGCGATCCGGCAGGAAGACATCGTCTTTCGTGGTCATGCCATTGAATGTCGCCTGAACGCGGAAGACGCGCTGACATTCCTGCCGTCCCCCGGCACGGTCACACGCTGGGATCTGCCCGGCGGGCCGGGTATCCGGATCGATAGTCACGTCGTATCCGGCTATACGATCCCACCTTATTATGACTCGCTGATTGGAAAAATCATTGGCTATGGCGCGACGAGGGAAGAAGCGATCGCGCGCCTGCGCGTGGCGCTGGCGGAAATGAAAGTAGAAGGAATATCAACGAATATCGGTCTTCATCAGGATCTTCTGGCGAACCCGGACGTGCGGAAGGGCGGCATGGATATTCATTTTCTTGAAAAATGGCTTGAGGAAAGAGCCACGCCATGACCGGACCCGCTTCGCAGATTCCCGTTTTCGATCCTGACGATATCGCGCGTATCGCTGAGATGCTGGCCACAGCCGGGCTCGAGACATTCGAGCTTTCCGGTCCGGATGGCGAGAGACTTTTCATAAAGATTTCTCAGCCGCGGTCTCTCACGGAAGAACAGAATGCCGGGCCGCCCCGATCACAGGAGGCCCTTGCTGACACCTGCGTTGCAGTCAGAACACCGTATTTCGGAATCCTCAGTTACACACATCCATTGCGTGACGCGCCGTTCGCGCCGGTCGGGTCCCGGGTGCGGTCCGGCGATGTTGTGGCGTTGCTGACACTGGAAACTCTTCAGATACCGGTTCCGTCGCCGGCTGACGGCGAAGTCATCGGAATCACCGCGCAGGAGGGTGAACTGACTGGTTTCGGAACGGAAATCATGAAAATCCGACCCGCTTCACCCGCTTAAGAGCACGTTTCAAAAAGCTTCACCAGAAACGTCTTTATAACTGACAGGATACTTCACGGGCAGGCTTCTGAAATAGTCTCTGACAAATCGGGATCAAAAGGACTAGACGTCGCTGACCCCACTTCGTTACATGCGGCCGCACCTGCAGCCCTTTTCACGATCCGGCGCCGGTCTTATCTCAGTGACCGGACGAATTCCGCGATACGACGGCAACCTTCACGCAGCGTTGCGACGCTGGTGGCATAAGAAATCCGGAAGAATGGACTCATGCCATAAGCCGCGCCCTGAACGGTCGCCACCTGCTTTTCTTCCAGCAGTGCCATGACAAAATCCGTGTCGGTCCTGATCTGCCGCCCTTCCGGCGTTGTTTTTCCCATACAGGCGCTGATATCCGGATAAACATAGAAAGCACCCTGCGGAGTATGACACTGCACCCCCGGAATCGCGTTCAGCAGGCTGACGACAAGATCCCGCCGGGCCTGATATTCGGCGGCGCGCTCACGAAGAAAATCCTGCGGTCCTTCCAGCGCGGCAATGGCGGCGGCCTGGGCAAGCGTGTTGATGCCGCTGGTCGACTGTCCCTGCATATTGTTCATGACGGCGATCAGCGCACGTGGTCCGCCACAGAACCCAACGCGCCAGCCGGTCATGGCATAAGCCTTGGAGACACCATTGACAGTCAGAACACGGTTTTTGAGGCGTGGCTCCACCTCCGCCAGCGTGCAGAACTTAAAATCATCATAGACGAGATGTTCGTAGATATCGTCGGTCATGATCCATACATGCTCATGCTTGAGCATGACTGCGGCGATCTCTTCCATATCCTCCCGGGGACAGCATGCGCCGGTCGGGTTGTTCGGGAAGTTCAGCACGAGCCATTTAGTGCGGGGCGTAATCGCCGCATCCAGGCTCGCGGCTGAAAGACGGAAATTACGGGAATCCGGACACGGAACCTGGACAATGTCCGCGCCACCGAGGCGGGCGATGTCGGCGTAACTGATCCAGTAGGGCGTCGGCAGAATTACTTCGTCGCCAGGATTAATCGTGGCCATCATGGCGTCATAGATGATCTGCTTGGCGCCGTTCGCCACCAGGATCTCGTCCAGCGCGTAATCAAGGTCGTTCTCCCGCAGGAATTTGGCCTGGATCGCTTTTTTCAATGCTGGCTTGCCCGCCTGCGGCGGATATTTCGTGTCCCCGTTTCGGGCGGCTTCAACGGCAGCCTCGACCGCATGAGCCGGCGTGGGAAAGTCCGGTTCACCGGAGGAGAGGCTGATGATCTCCAGCCCTTCCGCCTTAAGCGCGGAGGCTTTGTCCGTCATGGCCGCGGAAGCGGAGATCCCGATTCCGTTCAGTCGATCTGCAAAGCCAGCCATCGGGGATTTCTCCAGCGCTTGTTTAGTGGAATGAATGATAGGACCGGCCCACTATAAATCGTTGCGGGACAGAATAGACACCGGGAAAAATAATCTGGCGTCATATAACAATCCTATGGGGATAGACGATGTTTCAGACGATACTGTCGGGAGAAATTTCGTATCCGACGACGATTGCACGGATTACCTGATGTGTATTTCGATGAATCTGCCGGCTTGTGTTCAATATGATTTGCAGGGCAGACGGCATGGCGCATGACACCAGAGGCCTGGTCTCGTCTCAGCGCGAGTTCGGACGTGCGTCCGGCACCGCTTACCGTGTGGAGCGGGATCTGCTTGGCGCCGCGAAAATTCCGGCGGATGTGCTCTGGGGTATCCACACGTTCCGGGCGCTGCGGAACTTTCCGATCAGCGGCACGCCGATCGGTGAATATGGTTCTTTTGTCCGCGCGCTCGTGACCGTAAAGCGTGCGGCAGCGCGGACAAACCATACTCTTGGTTATCTGGATACGAAGCGTGCCCAGGCGATCGAGGCAGCCTGCGTCGCCATCCTGGCTGACGACAGCTATTACAGCGCCTTCGTCGTCGATGCCATGCAGGGCGGTGCAGGCACGTCGTCCAACATGAACACGAACGAGGTTATCGCCAATGTCGCGCTGAAACTTCTGGGGGAGGCGCCCGGAACGTATGCCGTGATTCACCCCAATGATCACGTCAATATGGCGCAGTCGACCAATGATGTTTACCCGACAGCGCTTCGTCTGGGCCTGGTCGGGGCAGCGAGGCATCTCCCGGACAGCCTGCGGACACTGGCGGCGGCGTTTGGCGCGCGAGCCGATGCCTTTGACCGGATCCTGAAAGTCGGCCGGACCCAGCTGCGTGATGCGGTCCCGATGACGCTCGGACAGGAGTTCCGGGCGTTTCAGCATGGTATTGAACGCGAAATCGCTGGGCTGACCAGTTCCCTGAACGGTTTTCTGCAGATTAATCTCGGCGGCACGGCCATCGGAACCGGGCTGAACACCGATCCGCGCTACCGGGAAGCCGTCGTTGCAGAACTGGGCGCGCTGACCGGCCTTGCTGTCGTATCAGCCCCGGACCTGATCGAGGCGACCTCTGATGTAGGGGCGTTCGTACTTTTTTCGGGCGTGCTGAAGAAGCTGGCACTGAAACTGTCAAAGATCGCCAGTGATCTGCGCCTGCTTTCGGGCGGGCCACGGGCGGGACTGGCCGAAATCGTTCTGCCCGCAGTCCAGGCCGGCTCCTCGATCATGCCCGGCAAAGTCAATCCGGTCATCCCGGAGGCCGTCAATCAGGTCGCCTATCTTGTGGCGGGTTATGACCTGACCGTCACAATGTGCGCGGATGGAGGGCAGCTGCAGCTGAATCCGTTCGAACCGATGATCGGCTATTGTCTCTTTTCATCACTAAAGATTTTGCAGGCAGCCGTCGATGTTCTGGCATCGGACTGTGTATCGGGAATTACAGCGGACAGTCTCCGCTGCCAGCATCTGTCCGGACGAAGCATCGGCCTCGTAACGGCGCTGGTGCCGATCCTGGGATACGAAACCTGTTCCGCCATTGCCCAACGCGCACTGGCTGAAAACAGAACGATACCGGACCTGGTTCTGTCGGAAAATCTGCTGCCCGCGGAGCAGCTCGAAAAGCTCTTGCGACCGGAAGCGCTGACACGACCGAATCTTCCGGGCGATCATGGTGCGGAATTATAAGGAAGCCTGCGTACCCGGCCAGTTGCGGGAAGCGGCCATCTCTTTCGCCAGCCCGATCAGAAGCTCCCTGACGGCGAGAGACGCCTCTGTTTCCGGAATCATTTCCGGAACGCAGAGTGAAACCACTTCGTGAATGGTTGGATTATGCAGCGGCCAGATCTTCGATCTCCCTGGCACGACGATACGGCTTGCCACGGACCAGGGAAGGATCGTGCTGCCGAGACCATCGACGATGGCGTCCTTCAACGTAATAAGGGCTTCGATTTCAGCCGCGATCCGTGGCTTTAGCCGTTTGCGCAGAAATGCCATATCAATGCTTTTGCGAACAAAATTATGCTCCGGGGGCACCAGAAGCGAAATATCGACGATATCCTGCAGTTGCACGGCCCCTGTTTCCGAACACGGAAGTTCAAGAGGTTCCGGCGCCAGCAGAAAAAACTCCTCTTTCATCAGTGGTGTAAATACGACACCCTTTATCGGTCCGGCACCGTGTATGACAGCCATATCCAGCCGGCCGGTCATGATCAGTTCGCTATAGATGTCATCGAAGCTTTCGGTCAGATGCAGGGTAAGACCTGGTAACTGCTCCCGGACAAGACGCAGGAGTTCTACCGATAGGGTAGATCCGGCGCTGTAAGGAGAAAGACCAACCGAGACCTTGCCGACCAGAGGGCCGCTGCCAAGGCTGATCTCGGTCATGGCGCGATCCAGCTGTTTGATCAGGGTCTGTGCGTGACGATAGAGATCCGATCCAGCCGCCGTCGGCGTGACGCCGCTTTTGCTGCGGATCACGAGCTTCTTCTTGAACGCACTTTCCAGTGTCGCCAGCTGCTGACTCAGGGCGGGCTGCGCGATGTTGAGCAGATCTGCCGCACGGGAAATGGAGCCAAGATCGATGATTTTTACGAATGCCTGAAGGCGCCTGATGTCCATGTGAACCCCCGGGTTCGTGCGGAAAAATGATACGCCACTCAGAAATATCAGGCGCTCCGGATCTGCGGCACTCCCTGTCCTGAATAATTATGGATATTTGCTCCGCAGCGCAACGGTGACGTCAGCAGAGCAGCTTATCTGGCAGAAGCAATCATTGTCTCAGGCCTGATTCCAATGCCCGAAACGCAAAAAGAAACATGTATTTCAATAAAGAAAACGATCTGACCTTATGCCTTGAAGCGGAAAATCATGACGTATCGATAATCTGTATGACGCCACATCATAACGGAAACGTATCATACGCATACCGATATGGTTGTGCTCATTAAGTGTGGTGTTCGGGAGAATATTATGGCTGGTCTGTCGAAAAAGAAATTATATCTTGTTTCCGGCGTGATGGTCAGTTCCTTTGTTACCATGCCCGATTACGCCGCGACACTTTCATCGCATAAGCCGGCAAAGCATTATCCGGCAAAGCATTATAAAGCCGAGAAAAAAATTTCTGTGCCGACACGTCCTGCCCATGTCGCACCAAAATCGATGAATGCCGCTGACGCCGAAGTGGTGCATGTCGCGGCCCATACAAGAAATTCTGCTTTCGCGATCTCCACACCACAACACAGCACAGCCCAGGTGACAGTCGTGACAGGCGCTGAACTTCTCAGGACCGGCCAGACGAACGTTCTTTCCGCTCTGGCGCAGGCTAACCCGGCGATCACCACGGCGGCGCTGCCGGGGGGGGGAGCCAGTTCCTTCGTGCAGACCATGCAGCTTCGTGGTCAGTCTCCTGACGACACGCTGATTCTCGTCAATGGGCATCGCCGGCATATCGGCGCGAACTTCAACTCCAACTCGGGCACCAACTGGGGCAGTGAACCGGCCGACATTTCGCTGATTCCGGTCTCAGCCATCGATCATATCGAGGTGATTACCGAAGGGGCTTCGGCCTTATACGGGCAGGATGCCATCGCCGGTGCGGTGAACATCGTCCTTAAGCGCGACACACATGGCGGCAGCGTCAACTTTAAAAACAGCGGCTTCTACGCCGGAGACGGACAGGGGCTTGATGGCTCAGCAAATTACGGCATGGCGCTGGGGCATGACGGCGGTTACCTTGATCTGGCGGCTCAGGTGACGCATCAGTTGCCTACCACCAGAGGTGGCGACTTTTACGGCACTCTGTTTGACGACTCCCGGAATGAGACGGCAAATCGTAACGTGCAGCGTGGTCTTGGCATCCCCAAATCAACGTTGGAGACGCTGAGCGAAAATATGGCCGTTCCTTTCGGTCGGGACTTCGAATTTTACAGCACATCGACGTTTTCCCATCGCCGCGCTAATGTTGCTGAAACTTATCGCAGCGCGACAAGCACGGATACGTGGATCAATACAAATCTGTATCCGGTTGGTAATCAGCCCTATATTACAATGGATCAGTATGATTTCGAAACGGATAACGGAATCAGAACACATAAATTCGGTTTCGCATGGGATGCTTACGTTACATACGGGCGCGACGCGCAAAAATACGGAACCAAAGATTCCGAGAATATGTCGTTTCCCGACAGCACTCAGACGTCCTTCTATGACGGCTCTTCCATCTCATCTGAACTCACAGCCGGTCTGCGGGGATCGCGATCCTTCCATACAAGCCTGCTGCCCAGAGACATCAATCTGAGATTTGGCGGTGAATACCGTCACGATACATTCCAGATGACCGAGGGTGAAACGACTTCCTGGGAAGGTCTCGGTGCAACCGACCATCCGGGTAACGTACCTATGGCCGTTACCAACCAGAACCGTGATGTTTACGAAGGCAACGTCAACCTCGATTTTTATATAACAAAAAAGTGGGAATGGACTCTGGGCGATCGGGTTGCCAGCTATAATAACCTCGCCACGGTCGAGACAGGGTCGATCGGCACACGATATAACTTTAACAAACGCTGGGCCATTCGCGCCAATATCAACAGCGGCTATCGTCCGCCGACCCTGGGGGAAATGTCGTATTTCTATTCGGCTCCATATCCGGGCTACACAGTCGATCAGGTGCCGGCGAGCAGCGCTCTTGCGAAATATCTTGGTGCAGGCACAATGAAAGGCGAATATTCCAGAAGCTATACAATTGGTCTGGACGCAACGCCGGTTGATAATTTTCATATAACAGGAAATCTGTATTACATCGCTATCAACAGCCGCCTTGGAAGCACAAAATCTTACAGTGTCGATACAAGTGATGCGACGTTAATGAATCTGCTTCGTGAAGCAAATCTCGAAAGTGCAACGACACTTTCCTATTACGCTAATCTGTATAACACACAGACATTTGGCGGCGATCTGAATGCCAACTACACTCTGGATACCAGCCGGTTTGGTAGATTTCGGTTCTCGATGGGAATCAATTTCTCGGATAACGAAATCCGGTCTGCAAAGAACAATCTGGTTAACGAATACACCAAAATGATGGTGCTGCATGCGGCTCCCAAAAACCGCGAGCAGATCAGCGTGAACTGGGACATGGGAAAATGGTCTGTCTTTGTTCAGGAAATGCGCTATGGGTCGATCGTCTACATGGCGGCCCCGACGGGACCAGGAAGTGTTCCGTTCATGCAGAATCCCGGTTTTATTACGAACCTGGAGGTTGATTACAAAATTCTTCCTCGCTGGACAGTCGCAGTGGGGGCCAACAATATTGGAAACAAATATCCAACACGGATCGCGCGTTCAATTGCAAATTCTCAGCAGGGGCTGGCAAAATATGCTTCCTATTCGCCCTATGGGTTCAATGGTGGAATGTATTATGTGAAGACATCACTGGATTTTTAAATACAGTGTTTTGTATTGTCGGTGTTGTCTTGGCGCATGACTGGTGATGTCACAGTGATAGGCGTTTATTTCCTGAACTGAGCGTGCTGAGCCTAGAGCAATTCCACTTTAATCCGGCTCATATCCAGCGGCTGTAAAGAAACTGGCACATTCACTGTGTGTGAAAG
>ERZ746981.376-NODE-376-length-17487-cov-297.051982_pt1 | contig 17487 bp, 11 predicted proteins | sample MGYA00374948_ERZ746981 | MGnify/ENA primary metagenome ERZ746981 (study PRJEB28757, sample SAMN06711160) | food metagenome | host: microorganism | place: China:Harbin | collected 2017-01-30 | study: EMG produced TPA metagenomics assembly of the Analysis of...
CACGTTTCGTTCTGGATGTGCAGGCAGATCTTCTGGACGCCTTGGGTACCCGTGTCGTTGTTCCGCTGCTGCCGCAGGGAACCGCACCAAAGCCTGCAAAGAGGCTGAACCCGGTGTTTATGGTTGACGACTGTCCCTTCGTCATGATGACGCAGTTTATGGCCGCAGTTCCTGCCCGTGATCTAAAGAAGATCATTGCTTCATTGTCGCTTTGCCAAGACGAAATTACTCAGGCGCTTGATTTGCTTCTCACAGGTTTCTGAAACGCGACGGTGGTCGGCTTATGCCTCCATTTCGGACATTTAGGTCATTCCAGATAGACCGGAAAAGCAGATATTCGTGATGGTAATTCTCTTGAAAAAACGGGTTCAATTCTGAAGGGAGCCCAAAGAGATGCAAAGATTGGGAGATCAATAGAACGTCAACATTTGATGCAGGAGCAGATTCGAAAGTTCATATGGTAAATTATGGGTATAAAACAAAAAATATTGAGTTTATGGAAATTAAATATAGAAACGTCAACTAATGACTGCCTTGAAATGAAGGATACTATGATAGGTGCTTTCAATGATGCGGTCCTGACCATTTTCGATCGCGATGAAGCCTCCGTTCTCCTCACCCAGGCTTTTTTTGACAATCCGGCCCATGTTTTCCTCTATCCCAATGCCGTAACCCGGCGCGCGCGCCTGATGTGGCTGATGAAGGCGAACCTTGGCGTCCAGTTCGCGCTGGGACGGAGTTTTGCGGCGCGTGACCATAGGGAAAGGGTTGCCGCCATGGGGTTCTGGCACCCACCCGGCTCTCCTGAAGCATCTCCTGCTCTGTTGGCACGTCATGGCCTTCTGGCGTTGCCCTTCCGCCATGGGTTGGAGACCTTTCGGTGCACGTTAAAAGTCATCAACATGATCGAGGCCCGGCGGAAAGCATGCCTGAATGGGCACCCGAGTTGGTATCTTAATAATATGGCTGTTCGTTCCGATTGCCAGGGGCGCGGGTTGGGTTCCAGCATATTGCGGCGCGAACTGTCATACGTAGTGGATACATCCCCATTCCCGGCATCACTTGTTACCCAGAAACCACAAAACGTGACCTTCTATGAGAAGCTGGGATTTCAGGTGGCGAACGATGAACCCATTGCCCTCAATGGCCGTAGCTTCCCGAACTGGATCATGGTCAGACAGAAACCGCGCTGATTCCCCCCTAAACAGCCTGTCTGGTGCCATTCATTGAGCAGGCGGGCTGTAGTAGCCCTCAAGGCAGACATCGAAGTAGTGATGGTGGTTGCGCGAAAGCCGACATTGTTAACCGCGATAGACCGGGTTTGGGACAAATCTGCCTTTTCTGGCGGCACCACTGTATGGCGGCTTCAACGGCATAACCTGCTGGTCAGTTAGCGACCCTTCCGGGAGTGTCGGAAAGCGAGAACGGGACGATGGCCGTGCTGCCAGTGCCGATCCATTTCGATTGTCCGAGGTAGAGCCTTTCGGCGCGTGCTTTTGGCGGTATCCCCCCGTGCGGATTAGGGCCGTAACGACTATATTACGTGTTATGTCTGGAAACCTTGACAATTTTATTGAGCTGGATCGTACTTTCCGTGATCTCTCCATCTCCGATGAGCATGGTGATGAGGCGAAGATGGTGCGGCTTTTCACGCGAGAGGCATCGACGCGCTGGGCGGATCTTTTGGCCGAACCGCGTGTCATCCTGCTTGCCGAGGCTGGTTCTGGAAAGACGGAAGAGATCCGGCATATCTGCCGTCGCCAACGCGCCGAGGGCAAGCCGGCCTTCTTCCTGCGCATTGAGCATGTCGTCGACGATTTCGAGACGAGCTTCGAGGAAGGGGATCTGGAGGAGTTCGAGGCTTGGCTCAAGTCGGGCGATCAAGGTTGGCTCTTCCTCGATTCCGTGGATGAGGCACGTCTGCGGGCCCCCAAGGATTTCGAGCGAGCCATCCGCCGCATTGGCAGGCGGATCGAACGTGCCCTGCAGCGCACGCATATCATCATCACGGGTCGCACGGAGGCGTGGCGCCCTGCGACCGACCTCATCTTATGCCGGACCTACGTGAGGTGGGATGCGTCGGGGAAAGCACCCGACGAGGTGCCCGCGCCCCAAGGGGAATATGCGGTCGCGGCTGAGCAAGCGGCAAAGCGCGAGAATAAGCACGCCCCATTCCGCATCGTGACCCTCGAGGATCTGCACGGCGCCCAGGTCAAGACTTTCGCGATCGCCAAGGGCGTGGCCGACATCAAGGCCTTCACCAAAGCTGTAGAGCGAGCCGAGGCGTGGTCGTTCACGACCAGGCCGCTCGATCTCGCCGAGACGGTCGAATTCTGGAACGATCACCAGCGGATCGGCTCTCGGTTCGACCTGATGACGAGCAGCATCGCGAAGCGCCTCGAGGAGCGGGATCAGGACCGGGCCGACGCGCGGCCGATCGCGGTCGACCGTATTCGCGAAGGCGCCCGCCTCGTCGCCGCAGCCACCACGCTCTGCCAAGAATCGACCATACGCGTACCCGACGGGGACAAGAATGCCTTAGGTCTTCCGATCAAGGACGTCCTCACCACCTGGAACGATCAGGACTGCTCGATTCTGCTATCCCGGCCGATCTTCGATCCGGGCATCTATGGCACGAAGCGGTTCCACCATCGTTCGGTGCGGGAATATCTGACTGCCGAATGGCTGCATTCACTGTTGGTCGACGAGGGCTCGCGCGCGAAGATCGAGGGGCTGTTTTTCCGCAAGCAATATGGCATCGAAGTCATTGTGCCGACGATGCGGCCAGTGCTCCCGTGGCTTGCGGCATTCGATCGGCGGATCCTCGACAGAGTCGTGGCGCTCGCGCCCGAGGTGCTGTTCGAAGGCGGGGACCCCACAAAGCTGCCGCTCGACACGCGGCGTCACATCCTGCGCCGGACCTGTGAACAGGTCGCTCAGCCCGCGCACGGCCGCTCGATGATGGAATATCAGGCGGTCCAGCGCTTCGCCAACCCCGATCTCGCCGAGGAGATCGGGGCGCTCCTCGACCAATATGCAGCAGACGACAACATCACCTGGTTCCTGCTGCGCATGGTTTATCAAGGTGGCATCGACGCCCTCGCCGCCAAGGTCAAGCACTTTGCGCTTACGTCCCACGCCAAGTATACCCGCATCGCCGCAATCCGCGCGGTGTTCGCGGTCGGTACGCCCGCCGATGCTGCAGACATCCGCAATGCCTTCCTAATGGAGGGGCCGGAGCTGTCGCGCGACTGGTTGGGCGAGTTGCTGGCCGATCTCCCCCATGACGAGGCGGCGATCGGGTGGCTGTTGCAGGCGCTCGAGGCGACCGCGCGAAAGAACGAACACGAGGTCGATCCCCTGTCTGATCCGCTCGGCCATCTAGTCGACGAACTGCCGGTCGCGATGCTCCGCGGGCTGATGGACGGCCTTGTCAGGCTTCTGCTCCGAGAGCCCGTCGTCGAGGAGCGGCATTGCGAGATATCGAAAGCCTATGGCTGGCTCGCCGCGACGGCCGCGCGCGTTGCCGTGCGCCTGATCGAGGCGCGTGATCCTGCGGCGCTTGCGCTCTCGACGCTGTCCGCACTGCGGCTGCTTCCGATCGTCCGCGATTATGGTTGCCGCCATTTTGAAGATATGCGCAAGGATCTGCCCGACCTCGTGCAAGGGTGGCCGGAGCTCAACCATGCGCTGTTCTGGCATTCGGTCGAACAGGAACGGACGTGGCGCGAGGACAAACAAGAACAGCGCCTTGTCGACTGGTGGTATGTCTCAATCTTCGGTCGCTACTGGGCTTTCGGGCCGGACAGCTTCGATGCGATTTCTGCCGACATCGAGGAACGGCCGCGGCTCGACGATCGCCTTGTCGCGCTAACCCTCGCCTTCAATCTCTATGTCATCGGCAAGCGACCGTGCAAATGGCGCGAACGGCTGAAGCGTCTGGCGGCAAAGGACGAGGCGCTGAGCGAGAAGCTGGAATCATTTCTCCATCCACCCGCCGGTGAGCTTGCGAAATTCCGCAAGCAGGCGGTTCAGTGGAAACAGCGTAATGCGCGGATTGTCGCCGCTCGGGAGAAACAGCTCAAACGCGACAAGATGCTTCTCGCCGAGCGCGTTGATCAAATTCGGGACCCGGGCAAGCCGGCTATTCTTACTCAGGAGCAGGCCTATCTGATGGAGCGGATGCTGTCGGCGGGACGGGACGATCACAACCACTGGACCGATGGCAACTGGCGTTCGCTGGTTGACACCTATGGCGAGCTTGTTGCGACTGCATTCCGTGACGCTGCGGTGCGCTTCTGGCGCGAGTTCAAGCCGAAAATCCGATCGCGGGGCGCGTCAACAAATCAGACGCCCAACACGGTCATCTTCGGCCTGATCGGGATCGCGATTGAGGTGCGCGAGGCCGAGGATTGGTATAAGACGCTGACGCCGATCGAAGCGGCGCAGGCGGCGCGCTACGGACTCGCCGAACTGAACGGCTTCCCTGTCTGGTTCCCGGACCTGTATGACGCGTTTCCCGACGCGGTCGCTGACGTGCTGCTGACCGAGATCCAGCACGAGCTCAAAGTTGAGCAGGCCGTCGGCGAGAGCCATTACGTCCTATACGACATGGCTTGGCATGGCGCATTCGCGCGCGACCAGATCGCACCGGCGCTGCTGCCCGCCTTGCGCGCCAAGCGCATCAATCCGCGCAATCTCGCCTATCTCCTGTCGATCGTGCAGGGCTCATCTGTGCCTGACGCGAACATCGCCAAGATCGCCGCGCACAAGGCAGCTGGGAAATATAATCCGGACTTTAGCCCGATCTGGTACGCGACCTGGGCCGGTGTCGATCCCGACGCCGCGATCCCTGCTGTCGCGGGGCGCCTCGCCGCGCTGAACGATCCCGCCGAACAGACCAACCTTGCATTACGCTTCGTCGTCGCGCTGCTTGGCGGCCGCCAGCAAGAGGGCCGGGCGCGGCTCGCCTACCGCACCGTCGAGCATATGAAGACGCTCTACCTCCTAATGGCGAAATATATTCGCGAGGAGGAGGATATCGACCGATCCGGCGGCGGCGTCTATTCGCCGGGCCTGCGCGACGACGCCCAGGATGCGCGCAATGCGCTCCTCACCTTCATCCGCGAGGTGCCGGGCAAGGAAGCCTATCTCGCGCTCATGGAAATGGCACGCGCGCACCCGGCGGTGAAGTCACGACCGTGGATGAGCTTGCACGCCAAGACGAAGGCGACTCTCGATGCCGACTTCGCGCCGTGGAATCCGGGTCAGATCAAGGAATTCAACGACGCGCGCGTCGCTACGCCGACCAATCATCGCGAACTCTGGTATTTCGGCGTGGAGCGGCTTGAGGCGCTGAAACACGATCTTGAGCATGGCGACGAGAGCATCGCCTCAATGCTGCAGCAGACCGACCAGGAGACCGACTTCCGCAAGTTCATCGGTGGCTGGCTGCGCGACCACGCCGGAGGACGCTACAGCATCCCGCCCGAGGAAGAGCTTGCCGATGCCAAGCGACCCGATCTGCGGTTCCGAGGCGCAGGGTTCGACGCGCCGGTCCCGGTCGAGCTGAAGGTCGCCGACAATTGGACGGGTCCGCATCTGTTCGAGCGCATGGAGGTCCAGCTTGGCGGGGACTATCTGCGCGATGCTCGCTCGAGCCGGGGCATTTTCCTACTCGTCTATGTCGGCATCAAGCATAGCTGGGATCTGCCGGGTGGTGACCGCGCCGAGAGTTTCGAGGCGTTGCTCGCGGCGCTGCGCCAGCGTTGGGCGGTGCTTGCGAGCCAATATCCCAATGTTGAGGATCTTGCCGTCGTCGGGATCGACCTGACCCGTCGTGGCGTCGATACCAAGATGGTCAAGAAGAAGAGCGAGGCGCGCAAGGCCTCGGAAAAGGCGACTAAACTGGCGTCGAGGAAGACGGCGGGAAAGAAGGGGCCCGTGAGGCCCTGATGGGCGCTCCGACGCTGCACGCGCATTCACCGCGGCGGTCGATCTCATTGTTCAGGAGCTAAACTCAGGTTCGTTGACATGAAATAATCGCGGGCCGAACGGCTGCTTGCGGCAATATCGACTGCTAATATCCGATTGCCGGACGGTGTATGCTGGTTGGTAGGCGTCATGAACTTGAACGCTGCGAGTGGCCGCTTTCGGTCATGCTTTGCCAATAGCCGGCATGCTGCTCACCGCCGCAAATCCGCCTTCCTGCTCCATCTTATTGAGCAGACTGTCAGCAATCGCCTTCATGTCGGTCGCCCAGTAAGCACATGTACGTTTCCAAAACCGGACGTAGATTTCAAGTGCCGACCCGGAGCGGGTTGGGGATGGCTGTAATAGGGCTACTTCCAAGCGTGAGGCTTGGATAAGCTGTCATCTAGCCAGAAGCGCCTGCGGATAGTTATGTTTACATTTTCGATCCTGAGTGTAGGATTGAAGCAATTGAAGCTAGGTAACTTAGTTTCCGCTAGATGGATACGATTAGAAAGACGATCTTTTTGAGCAAAACGAAGCAAGCCTTTGACCGATTTCGCAGCGTCTATCCGGAAAGAGAATGTCCTCCTGTAAGTCATGAGGATGAGTCTCGTGAGATGACGAGCGATGATGGACTCGAACAATGGTGCGACGGGACGATTGAGGCTGCTGAGGGTAAACCGCCGCAGCTAAAGAAAGATGATCCGAGGTTGCGCTTGTGGGTCGTGCGCGCTGAAGATGTTGTCCATGCGTTAGAGTGCGGCGGTTTTGCAGATACGCTCAAAGAGAAAAAAATTAAGCATAGCAATCTCACAGGCGGTCGTCCCGCACATTGTGGCGGCCAGCTTGTCTTTGTCGAGAACGATGCAGTTGCGCTTGACGGGGGGTCAGGTCGCTATGGTCCACGTAGCAAAGAAGAGATGACTGCGGTCGCTAAGGCGTTTAAGAATTCGGGCTATGGGGTGTGGAGTTATGGTTGGGACGATGAAAATGCGTGGCCTTTTCGTATTGGGTCTCGTCTGCCGCAATGGGTAAAATGAATCTCCCATTGAAGGCTGAACTTGACAGCGTGTTCGGTCCAGAGTCGTGTGGCGATACACCAGAAGATCGGGCTGCCAGTTCTTCACGTCGTTTTGTTAGAAGTCAGTCGCAAATTTCTCCCGAGCGTCCTGCTGCGACTGGACCACGCATGACTGCCCGGTGGGCATTAAAACAATTTGGCTACGCTACACTCCGTGAGGCGGTCGATGAAGGTGCGAGCGTCATTGGTGTCAGCCTTGATGAGCCTGCGCGCTCACTACGGGAGCAGCGCGAGAGGCTAGGTCTTACTCAAGAGCAGGTGGCTCGGGCTAGCACGCTTACTGTCGCCGAAGTAAGGCGCGCTGAGCAGCCAGGAGCGATCTCGCCTATTCGTCGTCTGCAAATCCTTGCTCAAACTCTTGGGCTTAACGATGAGCAATTGGGCATCCGAGCAGATGCGAGCGCCGATCAGCAATTAGCAGTCCGTCTGCGGACGCTCGGGAATGCCGGACGTCATGTGCGCTTCTCACCCACTTTGGTGCTGAAGCTTGCGGAGGCGGCATGGACGATATCGCGGCAAAACTTGCTCGCGGTCGAGCTCGGTGTTGTTCCGGCTGTACTCAAGCAATTTGATGCAAGTGATGACTATTATGCTCCTGTGTGGCGCCGTGGATATGAGCTGGCAGAACGAACCCGCACCCTGCTGGATCTAGATCCTCTTGCTCCAATCCCATCAGTGCGCGAGCTCATTGATAAGCTGGGGATTCCACTGATTCAGGCTACAATGGGAAGGGCTTTCGCAGGCGCAACGGTCGTTAATGGTGACGATCGAGGGATCGTCGTCAATACTGAAGGCGACAACCAGAATGTCTGGGTTAGGCGGATGACCCTGTGTCACGAGCTTGGCCATTTGCTCTGGGATCCGCCATCTCGCCTGCGCCACCTTCATGTCGACAATTACGATGACTTGCGTACAGCCGAGGCCGGAGGCGGCGACGAAGTGGAAGCGCGTGCTAATGCTTTCGCCATTTCCTTTCTGGCACCGTGTCAGGCTGTAATCGAAATCATCAAACGCGGTGAAAGTCCGACGGATCAGGTAATCGAGCTCATGAAACGCTTCGGCGTTGGCGCAACGGCCGCGAAGTATCACATCGCAAATGTCTCGCGCAACTGGGGTGCCGAGGTCGATACACGGCATGTCACATCTAACGAGCTTCCACCACCTGGTGATTATTGGGTAACAAACGAGAACTGGACGGCGGACTATTTCCCCGTCGCCAGCGTTCCTATTAGTCGTCGTGGGCGCTTCTCCGGGTTGGTAGCTATTGCTGCTTCCCAAGAGTTGATTTCGACCGATACGGCAGCATCATGGTTGCAGGCGGCGCCCTCAGCGTTGGCTCCGCAATTGGCGACAATTGCCGAGCTCACTGCTCAGGATCTTGTGGTTTAGATCACTCAAGGGGAGAAGTGGGCTTAGGCCGCTATTGTCGGCCTTAAAGTCTTCACGACATCGGGGAGTATAGCTCTCATGAAGGACGGTCGTGCGAATGGCAGCTTTTCTACCCTCGTAGACCTGAACCGGACATGCTGCTTTCCCCCAAGTCGGACGTTCCATTCCAGTTCTTCATGCAGGGAGAATTATCGTCGAACAAGGCGGGCATGATCTCCGAAGCGGATATGTCTGCGGTGCTTCGTGTCTTCCCTAGGCGTTTTCACGCATGCCTTTGCTGTTCATACACGCGGAGATTCAGATCCGTGAGATCCAGGAGAGGCGTAGGGACCTGATGGACGCGTGCCCGCCTGACCAGGTCACCAATAATCTGCTGCGCCTCCACAGGCGCATCCTGCAGCAGATCCCGGAACATGGAGGACGTCAGGGTGGAGTCCGTTTTCGTCAGGAGACTGGTCGTGCTCTTCAGGGTGGCACCCCGCAGGGGATAACCGGCGGCAGCGGCCGTTGACGCACATTCATGGATCACCGCCTGTGCAAAATCCTGACCTGCTGGCTGGCTGGCGACATCCTCCACGGTTCCGCGCATCAGGCAGCAGATGCTGCCCAGGGCAGCGAGCAGAACCCATTTGTCCCACATGTCCTGCAGGATGTGGGTGGAACACACGGTTTCAAATCCGGGGCCTGACAGGGTTTCCGCAATACTGCGCGCCGCTGGCGTATCACGACCTTCTCGTTCCCCCACGGAAAGCCGGGGGAGGGAACCCGCCTGGACTATGCGCCCCTGCGCATCAAGCTTGCTGACGATAAAGCACGTGCCTCCCATGACTGCGGCAGGACCAAAGCGGTCTGCCAGAATATCAAGATGCTGCATGCCGTTGAGAAGCGGGACAATCCGTGTCTGCGGTCCCACTGCAGGCGCAAAATCGTTCATTGCCGCCGTCAGGGAATAGGCTTTTACGCTGAGCAGGATGATGTCGTAGGGACCCTCAATCCCACCGGCCGTCACCATTCGGGGGGCGATGGTGACGTTGCCAACGGAACTGATCAGGCACAGGCCCTCGGCACGGAGCTGCTGCAGGCGCCTTTCGCGCACCAGAAAGGTCACGTCATGCCCGGCGCTGGCCATGCGGGCGCCAAAATACCCACCCACGGCGCCGGCGCCGACAACAAGAATTCTGGAACCCATGACGCTGTTTCCTCTCTTTGATCCGCCCTGACGTGTCGCGGTTGAAGGCGAGTTGAAGCGCTCTGGAGGCAGGGGTCAAGACAGGCTCAGAATCTCGATCTTCCCGGGTGCCGGGCCTTGATGCTGGCTTCGTCGATATAGGTCTCGACGACCTGAAGGCTTTTGTGCCGCGAGAAGCGCTTCAGTTCCAGGAGACCATACCCGTCCTTTGCGCCCGTGGTGATGGCCCCGCGGCGCAGGCTGTGTCCGCCAAAGTCCCCCTCAAGGTGGGTGTCGCCGCAGCGTTTGCGGATGATGTCCGTGACGGCCCGGTCCGACAGGGCGTGCGGCCCGATCCTGGGCGGGGTTCCGACGAGAGTGGCGCCAGCCCTGCGGCCCCGTGCGGACCAGATGCGCCGGAAGACCGGACCTTCCGTGATCCCGGCCTGCCGGAGCCAGGTCTCGTATGCCAGAACCGGGCAGTTCCGGGTCAGGCCCCGCGGGATGCCGATCAGAGTACCCTTGCGCTGGGGATCCCCCTTGGACCGGCCCAGCCGGATCTGCATGCCATCCTCGTCCACCGTGATGTCGTCCACCTTCAGTGCGGCAAGTTCGGAGCGTCGGAACGCACCGGCAAAACCGAGCAGAAGAATGGCCCGATCCCGCGCACCGACCAGATCGTGGGAACTGATGGTCTCGACGACCCGGACCAGCCTGTCCCAGGTGAGCGCGGTTTTCTGGCGGGGCAGGGTCTCCTTTACCTCCCGCCGGATGCCGGCGAGCGTTGCGGTGACCATCGGGTGGGCGGTGGGTACGGCAATCTGCGCCAGGTGGTGCAAGTAGCGTAGGGCGGCCCGATGCAGGTCGATGGTGCTGGTCCTGCGGCCCTGCAGCGCCATGTCGGCCAGATAGGCGGCAACATCCTCGCCGCGGGCCGGCAGGGCGGGCAGGGCATGACCGGCAGCCCAGCGACACCAGGACCGCACGGCGGCGCGATAGGTGCGCAGCGTGTTCTCGGCCTTGCTGCGGTGCATATAGGCATCGGCGGCCTGACGGGCCGTAGCCAGGCGGCCATCATGTTCGGGTACGGGCTGTGCCGAGACGACAGAAAACCATTGCGCGACGGCAGCAGCTGGCTGGCCGACGGGCGCAGGGGGCGCTGCGTCTACCGTCTCGGAACGGGAGCCTACGGACTGGAGCGGCCGGAACCAGGCCAGGAAGCTGGGCACGCCATCATCGATTTCCAGACCGACGGCCAGTTCGAACCCTGACGGGATATCCGCAACGTGGTCCTGAGCCATCTGTTGGGCGGCCGACGCATACGGCACGCCTTGGGCGAGGGGGGTATCCGGGGAATAGCTACCGTCCGGCAATTCGATGCCCGCCAGAAGCAGGGGCAGGGGCGGGGTGAACCGCGCGGTCGAGAGGATTTCGCGCCAGCGTGCCGGATCCTGTGTCTCGGCCAGACGCTGCCGCGTCAGAGGGTCAACACGGGCATGCAGCGCGGCCTGCGCCTGCCCGCTGGAGCCGAGGATCCGGACATCGCTCAGCATGGCAGGCTTGCCCGCGCGTAGGATCCCTGGCCGTCACCTGGGCAGCAGGGAAGGGGTACGCAGACAGGCTTGGCGAAAAGGCTCGGAAACAGGCGCATTTTCGGATTTTAGCAGGCATTTTGGAATTTTTCACCTACTTCCGACAAGATAACTTATCGGAAGTAGTATTCTGATCAGGCGGATTTTGCCCGGCGGGAAGCGGGGAGGCTAGAAAGTCTGGAAAACCGCGATTTTCAGGATCGATCTGGCGCTTTTTCGTTCTCCAAATCTCATTAACATGATACGACGTTTGGTATGAGACGGAAACGCCCTGGTTTGATCTGGGTCAGGCGGCGCGGCTTCCCGCTAATGATGGGCAGGCTGCCCGCCTCGAGCGTCTGTTCGGCTTCAGCCTGCAGGGAGTTTGGGGCGAAAAACCGGGGATCCAGTCAGAATGGCTGAGACCGGCCGACCGCTGCAGGCGGCGCGACCGCCGACCGGCCTGTCGCCTGCCACGGCACGGGCCTACGCAGCGTCGTGGCGCGCTTTCGTCGAGACCCAGACAGCCGATTGCTGCTTTCCAGTCGGCCAGGCCGTAGTGACAGCGTGGCTGGAAACCCGGGCGAAGGCCGGACGGCCGCGGCAGAGCCTGGTGGTGGATCGCGCGGCGCTGACGGCATGGTGCGCCGCCAATGGCGAGGGGCTTGATGTTGTCCTGCCCGTCACCCGGGTGCGCCGGACCGGAGCCGGGGTCGATGTGGCTTCCCTGCTGGCCGCCGCGCGGCGCTGCGGGCCGGATCTGTCCGGCCTGCGCGATCGGGCCCTGCTGCTGCTGGCAGCCACGCTGGACATCGGCGCCGAGGCACTGGCCCGGCTGACCATCGACGACATCACCGACACGACGGACGGGATGACCGTCGCCCTGCTGCGACCCCGGTCCGGGCGCCACCATCTGCGTCGGCTGCGGCGGCGCCGGGACCCGGCGGTCTGTCCGGTGCGGCACTGGGTTGCCTGGCGGGACGCCGCGCAGTTGCGGTGGGGGGCGGCGTTCCGGGGGATCGACGCGCATGGCACTGTCGGTGACCCGCTTTCGGTGCCCGGGATCCGGTTCGTGCTGGACCGGGCGCTGGGGCGTTCTGATCGCCCGGCCCAACGGGCGCGTCGGAAGAAGTCCGTGCGCCCGTCAGAGTCCTCAGTCGGGATGGCGGCGCGTCGGTGCATGGCGATGCCGGCCCCGGACTGGATCCGGACGACGGTTACGGTGAGCGGTCCGGTGGACGCAGTGGCCCGGTTCCGGGTGGCGGCCCAGGGCCCGGGTATCATCCCCTGGCAGGTGGATTTTGACTACGAACAGGCCCGTCTGCTGGCGCCGATGGCGGGCATGGGAGCGCAGGCGGTAACTCTGGCCCGGCTGCTGCGGCAGGCATCCGAGCGCCTGCATCATATCGCCCTGCAGCACCAGGCAGCAGGCACGTTGTCGTGCGCGTTTGACCTGCACCGGCTGGTGCCGGTTCCAGGCGACGTTCTGGAAGCCGGGTCGGACTCCCGGGTTGCCGCGGCCTGGCTGCAGGCGCATTGGGGCACGCTGCTGCCGTTGCGCCGGGTGGAGATCGAAGTCGTACGCGACCAGCGCGTCCGCCGCAGTGCCCGGCTGGTCTACAGCTTCTGGTCGGCGGAGTGGACGCCCTGGCAGGCGCTGGAGCGGGTGCGGGCGGACTGGCCGGAGCTGGTTTTCGGCATTCGGCCCCATTACGTGCAGGCGGATGCCGGGGAGACTGCCGATGTCGCCTGATGAGGACGAAGCGTGGGGTGATCCGCCGCGTCGGCTGCCGCGTCCGGTGGTGCCGGAGTTCCATGTTGAGGGGTTTGACGGGCCGCTTGACCTGCTGCTGGATCTGGCGGAACGGCAGCGTCTGGATCTGGGCGTCCTGTCCATCGCGGATCTGGCAGCCCAGTTTGTCGAGGAGGCGGAACGGCTGGCTCAAACGACACCGCTCATGCAGCGCGCGGACTGGGTGATCTGGATCGCCCGGCTGGTTTTCCTGCGCTCGCGGCTGCTGTTCGCCACCCAGGCGGAAAAGCACGCAGCCGAGAACGAAGCGCGCCGGACGGTGGATCAGATCGACGAACTGCTGCGGATGCGCGCGGCGGCAGACTGGCTGGAGGCGAAGCCACAACTTGGCGTGTTGGTTTTTGCGCGGGGCAAGGCAGTGGTGGAGAGCGGCGTTTCAGGAAGGCAGGGGACGTATTTCAGTCTGATGGAAGCCTGCCTTGGTGTGCTGGAGCGGGAACTGGCACGGGTTGAGACGTCCGTTCCTGTTTATCGGATCAACCTGCCCACATACTGGCGTGTGACAGATGCACTGGCCCTTGTCCGCAAGAAAATAGGAGAAGGTACAGCCCGGAATATATGGAAAGACTGCATGCCCGCGAGAGCTCCAACTGAGCCGGTTGGAGCCATCAGTCGCCGAGCGACTGTTGCTGCGACATTCGTGGCTGGACTTGAACTGGTGCGGCAGGGAGAGATGTCGGCAAAGCAAATGGCTTTTCTCATGTGATTGCCAGGCTCAGTACATATTGGTCTGAGGAGAAAAATCTGTTTCAGGCTTTACGAGGAGACTGGAAATGAGTGACCTGTTTTGGCTGACGGACGAACAGATGGAGCGTCTGCGGCCGTTCTTTCCCAAGAGCCTTGGCTGGCCTCGGGTTGACGACCGCAGAGTGTTGAGCGGGATCATTTTCGTGAACCGAAATGATCTGAGCTGCCCTGGAAGAAAAAGGGATCAGGCCCTGCATTCCAGGACAGAGATCCCGGGAACTTCCCCAACACCTTTGTTATAATTCAACTATTAGAAATAAAATAAATCATACCATCATATAATAGTATATGTTGACAACATAATAAAATTAAGAATGATATATTTTCTCTGTGTATTATTTATTTACTGTATGTATTGAATAAAATTTCTTGGATCAAAGATCAGCACTAATCGAAAATTTGAAGGTTTCGGGGTCACCCATGACCAGATCACTCTGGTAAACCGAGGCCCAGTACCGCTGGTTACCGATGTTATCGACCTCAAAACGTGCGGTCAGCGGCTTCTTCGCCGCAAGGAAGGTATAGCGCGCGCCAAGGTCAAAACGTGACCATGCAGGCAGGTGCGTCGTATTCATGTTGTTGAACTGCTGCTTGCCGGTGCTGATGACACGACCAACCAGTGTCAGCCCCTTTACGAACGGCACGTCGTATTCAAGGTTGCCGTTGATGGTATAGTTCGGCACGCCAATCACGGTCTTGCCGTCATACGCGCCGCCCGCCGTATGCATCTGCTTGGCGTCGATCAGTGTCAGGCCACCGTTAAAACGCAGGCCGCGCAGGATCTCGCCATTGAAGGTCAGTTCCATGCCCCGGTTCCGCTGCCTGCCGTCCTGTGTGTAAATCTCCTGTCCGGTATTGCCATAGGCCTCGGTCATGCCCTGTGGCATGGATGTCTGGAAAAATGCGACACCGGCGGCAAACCGCCCGATATCGTATTTCGCGCCTACCTCGTACTGGGTGCTCTGGTATGGCGCGAAAACCTGCCCGGCATTGACATAGGTGGCTCCCACCGTCTGCCCCGCCGACAGGCCCTGGATCCGGTTGAAATACAGGGCCGCATGTTTGACCGGATGGATGACAAGGCCAATGACTGGGGAGAACGCCGCTGCATCGTAATGGGTGCTGAGCGTGCCGGTGCCGTAGGCAAAGGAGTCCGACAGGATATCTTGATACCGGAACCCGCCCGTCAATGCGATGCGGTCGTGCCAGAATGTCATCGTGTCTGACAGAAACAGGCTGTACAGCTTGTTCCACGCCACGCGACCGGGATTGTCCAGCGTGCCGCCGCTATAGGTTTCTGAGGGGGTGAACTGCGTGGGATGATAGATATTGCCTGCCTGTGACGTCAGGCTCATGGAATAGGCGGCGTCTGATTCTTCCCATATCGCTGACCCGCCCGCGTTGATTTCGTGCTTGATCGGGCCAGTGGTGACATGCGCGTGGATACCGGCCTGCGTGGCCTCGTTCATAACGTTGTACGCATCCGCCATCGCGCCCACGGTGCCAGCCCCGGTGCGGGAATTGGTCAGCGTGGTGGTGGCGTAATTGCCCATTTCATTGCCACCCTGTGCGCCGAATTTGCCATACGCGGTAATGTGGCTGCCAAAATCATGTTCAATGTTCAGCGTGCCGAACAGGTAACTCAGGTCGGTATAGGCCCAGCGCTGCCCCCAGTTTTCCGACGGCGCGGTCGCCTTGGGCGCAGGCATGCCATCAGCCAGGCTGGAGACGATGATCGCGCTGCGTCCGCCATAGACCTGCTGTTTCTGGTAATTCATGTTCATGTCGATGCGCGTATCGTCATTGTGCCAGTCAAAAGCCGCGCCAAGGGCGACGTCATCGCGCCGCTCGCCCCTGATCGCCGTTTCCCCATCCATGCCTGCTGCGTTGAAGCGGAAGCCAAAGGCATGGTCGCGGCCAAACCGGCGGCTGACATCAAGTGCGCCGCCCCCCTGCCCGCCGCTGGTGTAATCGCCGGTGATGCGTGTGATGTCGGTTGCCGCCGCGCGCTTGGGGATCAGGTTGACATTGCCGCCAATGGCCGAACCGCCGGGGGCCGCGCCATTGAGGAACGCGCTGGCGCCATTGAGCACCTGCACCGAATCATAAAGCTGGGGTGAGACAAGCTGCCGTGGGGTGACGCCATACAGGCCGTCAATCGCCACGTCATCGCCATACAGCGTGAATCCGCGGATCTGGAACAGCTGCGCGTAATTGCCATACCCCATTGTCGTGCGCACGGTGGGATCGTTCAGCAGCACATCGCCCAGCGTCTGTGACTGCTGGTTCAGGATGAGGCTGGAATTGTAACTACGGATGTTGAAGGGCACATCCAGGCCCTTCTTCTTTCCAAGCGCCCCCAGATCACCACCGCTGCTGACATACATGCGGTTCTGGCGCGCGGCGGTGACGACGATATCTTCGTGCTGGCCCGGCGCGCCGTCGGGCATGTCTTTTGCGTTCGTATCCGCGCCCTTCGCTGCAACATTGCGAGGTGGCACATCGCTGGGAGAAGAAGACCGGACTTTCTTAGGCACGGGATAAGACGCATTTGTAGCAGCGACAGCTGCCACCCGACAGTCAACGCCCAGCAGCAGGCTGGATGCCAGGACGGTGGTCAGGCAAAGCGCACGAAGATTCATTATCAGAGCCCATATAATGATGTTTCCAGCACCTTATTTCGCAACTGATAGTAATTTGCAATAGCAGGTACGTAGCCGTGCGGGCATACGTGCTCGAAATTCGTCGTCAGGTCTGAAGCGTATCGTCACCTCGATAGAGTGGACTTGTGACGGTTTTGTGCCGGTCAGGACGTGATTATGCCACTCCTGCTTCGAAAGTGAGGGGACTGATACCGCCCAGATATGAATGGCGTCGATGTGGATTGTAGAAACCATTGATATGTGTCCCCTTGCTAGCCGTCGGGGACGGGCAGATGCTTCGAAGTTTCCGTCGTTGCAATACGATACGGTCTCGTCTATGTAATCCATAACGGCTGCGTCCTGCCGCCGGTTCTGGAAATGACTGAGGGTGGTCGGTATCCATGCAAACCAGACATACTGGCAGTGAGGTCGTGGGCCATGTGCAGCCTTCATCCTTCCTGACCACCATTTTTTATCCGGCCCTGCACAGGGCAGACAGCGCCCCGCCAGACCGGTGCCCTGCGGCAGTCATGAAAAAAGCGGGTAGTGCTCCGGGCCTGATCCTGCTCTGCCTGCTGCTTCTGCTCTCCGCGTGCCATAAAAAGGTGGCGGTGGAGGAAGTCCGGCCCGTCCGTTCCGTCATTGTCGAACCCGCGCCCGATGCAAATGGGGAGGTCGTGACAGGCCAGGTCGCGGCCCATCAGTCCATCAATCTCGCCTTCCGCCTGCCTGGCAAGGTGGTGGAACGCACTGTGTCCGCAGGCAGCGTCGTGCATGCAGGGGATGTGCTGGCACGGCTGGATGATACGGTGCCGCAGCAGACCCTGCGCACGGCGCTGGCGGAAAATGCCACGGCACGGGCGGCGCTGGAACAGGCTGCGCCCCTTAGACAGCGCGCTGCAGCCCTGCTGCCGGTGCAGGCGATTTCGCGCAATGATTATGATGATGCGGTTCGCCGGTACAAAACCGCGCAGGATCAGGTGCAGGCCACACAGGCACAGGTGCGCGTGGCGCAGGAACAGCTTGGTGTTGATTTTCACTGAGAACTGACCCGGGTAGGGCGGAAATTTTCATCGAGATTTGACCCATGCCTTCACACTCCC
>ERZ746981.377-NODE-377-length-17405-cov-950.287685_pt1 | contig 17405 bp, 14 predicted proteins | sample MGYA00374948_ERZ746981 | MGnify/ENA primary metagenome ERZ746981 (study PRJEB28757, sample SAMN06711160) | food metagenome | host: microorganism | place: China:Harbin | collected 2017-01-30 | study: EMG produced TPA metagenomics assembly of the Analysis of...
GGGCAGCACCTTCCTGTTCGGGGCACTGGTCTATGACGTGCGTTATGTGATGGGTGCGAAGGATTACATGGCGGGCTGGCTGCTGGGCATGATCAGCCTGATGGTGCTGGCGGGGTGCTGCGTGTCCCTGCCGCTGGCGATCAGATGGGGAACGGCGCGTGTCATGCGCGGCGGGACGGTGGCGGCGGGGGCGGTGCTGCTGGTGGCGTACGGACTGCCTGCGGGGCCGGGCGCGACGGGGGGGCTGCTGGCGCTGTTCGGGCTGTGTGTGGGGATATGCAACCCGGTCTGCTTCACCCTGCTGGCGCATTGTCTGGACCACGGTGGGGCCGGAGCGGGTGGCCTGCGGACGGTGGGGCTGGCCTGGGCGCTCAATTCCACCGCATCGAAAATGGCGTTTGACATTGGCGGCAGCCTGCTGGCCGGGCTGCTGGCAGCCTGTGGCCTTGCGGGCGGGAGCAGCGTGCAGTCCGCGCATGCGCAGGCGGGAATCCATGCCGGCTTCCTGCTGGTGCCTGCCGTGCTGTACCTGCTGGCGGGTGGCGTGGTCCTGCGCGGCCTGGGCGTTCAGAAGCCGGCGGCCGCCGTAAGCGGCACGGCCAGCCCGCCGCCTGCGTAATATTGTGGCCCGCCAGCGGCGGCAGGGTTCCCCGTGCCCGGCAACCTGCCCACGGCCACGCCCGGTGCCAGACGGCGCGAAAGCGGGCATGCGGCACGGGCGTTCCTGCAAAAATCTTTTTATTTCATTATTATGTGCCAGCGCTGGCGGGTATGACATCGCCTTGAACAAATGCGGGACCGATATAGTATACTCACGTGGCGTATCGTAAGCCCTGATATCGGGCATATCCCGTATAAATGTACGGACAGGTGGAAAGGTTTGCGGGTGGGACAGGAATCGGCACATATCGTAAGCAGTTACGAGCAGGAACTCGAGCAGCTGCGCTCCATGATGGCGCGCATGGGCGGGCTGGTGGAACGGCAGACCTCGCAGGCTGTCGCTGCCATTGCCGATATGGATGAAAATGCCGCCGGCATTGCCTCCGACCTCGACCCGCAGGTCGATACGCTGGAGCGCGATGTGGAGGCGATGGTCATCCGCATCCTCGCCCTGCGCTCACCCGTGGCGGGAGACCTGCGCGAGGTCGTCTCGGCCCTCAAGATCACGGGGGACATGGAGCGCATCGGGGATTGCGCGGCCTCCATCGCCCGGCGTTCCCTGCGTGTGGAGCTGGTGAACTCACGCGTGTCGCTCAGTGGCCTGCGCGGCATGGGGCGGCTGGTGCAGGACAACCTGCGCCGCGCGATCGATGCGCTCAGCCAGCGCAACCCCGACCTTGCGCGTGAGGTCTGGCAGTCCGATACGGCGGTGGATGAGCTTTACAACGCCATGTTCCGTGAACTGGTCACCTATATGATGGAAGACCCGCGCAACATCGGCGCATGCACCCACCTGCTGTTCATTGCCAAGAACCTGGAACGCATTGGTGACCACGCCACCAATATTGCCGAACGCGTGTATTATACCGCAACCGGCGAGATCCTGCCGGTGGTGCGCCCGCGCGGCAGCTTTTCGGGGCAGGGGAGCTAGGCGCCGTGAACCCACAGGTTGACCGGCCGCTCCGCATCCTTGTGGCCGAGGATGATGCCGCCCTGTCCGTCATGCTGTCCTACAATCTTGAAGCGGCGGGCCATGCCGTCATGCCCGTGGATAACGGGCTGGATGCCCTGCGTGAGGTCACGGAATGGAAGCCCGACCTCGTGCTGCTGGACTGGATGATGCCGGGCCTGTCCGGGGTGGACCTGTGCCGCAGGCTGCGCATGGCCACGGCCACGCGCTACCTGCCGGTCATCATGCTGACCGCACGCGGGGAGGAACGTGATTCCATCCACGCGCTGGATACCGGGGCGGATGACTATCTGGTCAAGCCCTGCGGGATGGATGTGCTGCATGCGCGCGTGCGCGCGGTCATGCGCCGGTGTGCCGGGCGGGGGGCCACGGCGGCGGCGGAGCAGAATGACGATGTACTGGGCTTTGCCGACATAACGGTGGACCATGGTGGCCGGCGGGTCACGCGCGGCGGTAGCGCCATTGCCCTTGGCCCTACCGAATACCGGATCCTGCTGCACCTGCTGCGTAACCCGCGCCGGGTGTTTTCCCGCGCGGAAATACTGGCCGCCGCATGGGATGACCGTATCCATGTGGAAGAACGCACGGTGGACGTGCATATCCGCCGGCTGCGTCTGGCGCTGAACGCAGGCGGCGGTGTCGACCTGATCCGCACCGTGCGCTCCAGCGGCTACATGCTGGATGACGGCAGGGTGGATTAGGGAGTGTCGTCAGCGGTCCCGACAGGTGGGGAACCCGGTATCGGTGTTCCGCCCAGCAGGGCCGCAAGGTTCCTTCTGCCCTGATGAAGGCAGCGCGCCCCCGGACCTTGGTCCTTTGGCCTGATGTTGTGAACGCGCAATGATTCCAATATGGTCATGGTTCATGACATCAAGGAATCGTGAATGGTGGACTGCCCTGCCCCCGGCATGACGGACCCGGAGCATCCGGCCGGATGGATGACCGTCCGGTACAGGCTGGCGGCATGCGTTGCCTTTTCATCGCGCCTGTCAGGTTCACGGGCACGGCGCCCGTCAGGACTGGTAATGGCCTGTCTTGCCACGCTGATGGTCGGGGCGTATCCCGTGGTGACGGCCGCTGCCACGCCGGAACCCGCACTGGCTGTCATGGCGCAGGGACAGGCCAATGGACAAAGCTATACCCGCGCGGCCCTGCTGGCCCTGGCACAGCGGCGGACAGTCACGCTGGCGGTGGACCCTGAACATATAGGCCCGCAGGTTGACGCCGTGCCGCTTGCCGCCGTGATGGGTTCCGGTGCAATGCCGGATGCGCTGCGTCTGGGGGCATCGGACGGTTTTGTGGCGGAACTGCCCGTGAGTACGCTCACCACGGCCGCAGACTACGGCGTGCGGCCATGGATCGCCATCGAAGATCCGGCCCGGCCATGGCGTTCACCACAGGGCGAGGACCTCGGGCCGTTCGTGTTGGTCTGGGTGGGCGCGAATGCGGGGCGTATCGGGCAGGAACAGTGGGTTGACCGGCTGGTTTCGGTACAGGGGGAGACCGCGCCCGTGGCCCGCTGGCCCGGACTGGGGCTGCCTGCGGCAGTGCCCCGGAGCGATCCCGCATGGCGGGGGCAGGCCCTGTTCCTGAGTAACTGCATGCCCTGCCACAGGCTTAATGGAAATGGGATGGGGGACAAGGGACCTGATCTGGGGCAACCGGTCAATGCCGTGCGCTATCTGACCCCGGCCGGTTTCCATGCTCTGGTGCGCAACCCGCGTGCGGTCCGGCACTGGGATGGCGCGCGGATGGAAGGATTTCCCCCCGCAGTACTGAGCGATACGGATATCGATGCCATCCATGCCTATCTTGCCCGGCTGGATACCGGGGCAACCCTGCGTCAGGGCAAGCCCCGGGAATAAAAGTTTTTGGTGAAGCTTTTTGAAAAAAGCTTCACCAAAAACGTTCTTATGACGACTGGGTGTTATCCGGATGCCCGTAACGCCTTCTGGCTGCCTTACGATACGTCGGGACCCGCTCCGTTCAGGCGCGTCTGGCGGCTGTAGCGTTTCATGGCCCGGTCGCGCCGCAGTGGCGAGAGGCGGCGTGTCCAGAAAATGCCGTTGATCTGGTCAATCTCATGCTGCAGGCAGGCTGCCAGCAGTCCTTCGGCTTCTTCTTCCACCATCAGGCCATCCAGCCCGGTGTAGCGCACCCGCACGCGCGCGGGGCGGGTCACGGGGGCATGGATGCCGGGCATGGACACGCTGCCTTCTTCCGCCGTGGCGGTTGCGGTGTCCTGCCAGATGATTTCGGGGTTGGCACGGGCCTGCGGGCCATTGCCACCGGGCAGGTCGATCACCACCAGCCGCAGCAGCATGCCCACATGGCATGCCGTGATCCCTATGCCCGGTGCGGCATGCATGGTCTCCAGCAGGTCACGCGCCAGTTCTGTGGTCCGGGCGCTGGTGGCGTCAACCGGGGCCGCCGCCTGCTGCAGGCAGGCATGCGGGAAGCGGATGATGGGCAGGATGGCCATGGTGTGGGGTTCTGCCCCGTTCAGTACAGGAAGGGGCCGTTATCGTCCGGGCTGACATTCGTGTAGTAGGGAATGTAGAAATTCATGCCAAACGGGCTGTAGGTATGGTCCACGCCCGATACGGGCCGTATCGGCTTTACGTCATGTTCGGCCAGGCAGTCATACAGCGTCTCGCGCAGGTGCTGGGTGTCCTTGTCCGACCTTGGCGCGCCGAAGAACAGGTCATGCGCGTAGGGTTTGCACGCCTGTGGCGTGTGATCGTAATAGGTGGCGTAGCGTTCCTGCCTGTTGCGGCTAATGTCGGCATCGGAAATCCACTGGTGGCTGGCGGCGGTGGTATTCCATATTTCCTTCCAGCCCGTACGCATGTGGGGCAGGCGGGCCACGGCCACGCCGTCCTGCCGGGTGCCGTCCTGCCGTACCAGGGTGCCATGGCATGACATGACCTGCATGTGGTCGTTATAGACGGCGCTTTTTATCGTGCCGTCCTCGAACCGCATGGCCGGGGACGTGCCGGGCGTGCCCTGGTTGGCAATTGCCACAACGGCGGAGGCCACGGCAGGCTGCTGGCAGTAATTCACCATGGGGCGGGGCGTGTGCTGCGCGCAGGCGGCCATACCAAGCGGAAGACATAAAGCTACAAGACGGCGCAACGCTCTTATCCTTTTTCATGATGTGGCACATGGCGGTTTTCCATGCCCGTACCGTCTGGGGTACAGGAGGGGGCAAGGCCCTACAACAATATAAATTTTCAATCCGGGTCTGTGCTTTTGTCTTCTCTTGCCCCTTCATCCAGGCCCGCCCGTGACGTCAGAAAGTCAGGCTGGCATGCAGCCCGCAGACCACTTCATTCCCCACGCGGCGCAAGCCGCTCCAGTCCGCCACCCGACCCGAAGGATGCCAGACATACTGGAAGTCGGGCTGCATCACCATCCATGGCGTGACCTGTGCCTGATAGGTCAGTTCCAGGTGGTTCTCGCTGCCCTGCAGCAGGGCGCCACTGGTGCGGTCGTATTCCCGCAGGCCGGAACTGGCGCGCCCGATGCCCCAGCCCAGGCCTATGGTATCATTGTTGCGCCCCCTGAATGGTGCCTTCAGGTTCAGCCCCGCATCGATGGCAAAGCTGATCATGTTGCGGTCACCGCTGTTGCCGGTGGCGCGCGCGAACACGCCCAGCGAGCGCGGCGAGGCAAGCGAAGGCCGCCAGATCATCTGGTCGATGATGCCGTAGAGCAGCCAGTTGCCCCGGTCCTGTCGTGGCATGCCGCCATAGGTGCCCAGCGGGCGGCCCTGCATGTTGTAGCGGTAATCGGGGAAGCGGGCGGTATCGTAATATCCCCCCAGCTTGTACACACCCGGCAGGCCGGGATTTCTGGTCGCGCTGCCCATGTCGGCGGGCTGGGGGTTGAGCGCATATTGCAGTTCGGTGATCAGCAGCGCGCCGGTGCCCATGTTGAACTGCGTGCCGCTGCCGTCATTGGTGGTCTGGCTGGTGGGATCGGCCCGGTTGCCGCCATTCTGGATGACGAAGGAATTGCTGCTGTTGCCCGGGGGGTTGTCGTCGGCCGCGGCGAACATGAAGGTGAATGTCTCGTCCGGGCGGTAGCGGACCCGCACGGCGGGGGAGGCAAGTGGCCATGACGGGCCGCCGGCATACAGGTTGAGTGATGGCCCCATGGGCCAGCCGAAATTGGCGTTGAGGTAGAGCGCCCCGTAATCGCTGATCAGGAATTCGGTATCAAGGTCCTGCTGGCCGATCTTCACGTCCAGCTTCCCGCCCAGGAAGGAGTGCTGGTACCACAGTTCGAACAGGCGGGTGGAGCGGTCGGCCTCGAACCCGCTTACGGGGTTGAAATCGGCCAGATGGTCCTGCGAGATCGAACGCCCGCGCGTCTGCAGCGCGCTGACATTGAACAGCCCGCCCTTCAGCCCGAACAGCTTTTCGGTATCAATGGTCAGCGTGGGCATGGTCACGCCATCATAGGCGGGACCGGTGCCGGCGCCCCCCGCGCCATCGCTGGCCGAGGCACTGCCGCCGGTGGCATTGCCCCACAGTTCATTCACATCCTGCAGGTCGAAGCTTATGCCATGCCTGTAAAGCCAGGGGCGCGCACCCCCCATGTTGCCCAGCAGGCTGCCGCTTGTGTCCAGCGCGTCTGCGCTGGGGGGGGCCTGCGCATCGGCCTGCGCGCGTTCGGAATCCCGCACGGTGGCCGGATCGATCTGCTGGATCAGCGGGGTGGAATTGCCCAAGCGGGCGCGGTCATCGGCAATCTGGGTGCGCGGGACCTGCGCGTGGGCTGTGGTGGCCCCGCATGGCCCGATCAGCATGCAGGACAGGAAAAGGAGGCGTGACAGGGCCGTCCACCGCGGTGGCGGGGGATCAGGTATTTTCATGGCAGGGGAACATCCCGTCAGGATGGGCCTGGCCTATGGCGGGCCAGGAAGGAAGCGGTCCCGCAGGGGGGCCGCCGCAGCTACAGGATGACGGGATTTCAGGTAATCCGGAGCATGGGTGTCCATCCATCTCCGGTCAGGCCCGCCCGGCGATATCGTAAGGGACAACGGCAGGTCTCCTGACTTGCGGGTCATGATACTCCCTCCCCCTTCCCGGCCGGGGCCAGTGGTCGCGGCGGCTGCCGCAATGGATGGAGCACTCTCCGCCTACAGTTGCGGGTACAGTTGCCGACTGTGCCCCCGGGTGCGGGTCCACCCTGCCGGGGCTTACGGCATTCCCTTTCTCGCCCGTTCGCACGGGACCGCTGTCTTTCCGGGCCGGACTATAGCGCTTGCGGACAGGCATGCAAGGTCATGCGGCAGGCTGGGCCGCCATAAGGGCCGTGACGTCCGCCATGGTGGGAGCCGCCTGTGCGGCACCGGCCCGCGTGGTGGCCAGCGCGCCGCACGCCGCCGCGACACGCACGGCCTGAGCCGGCGGGTGCCCCGTCACCATGGCCGTGGCAAGCCCCGCGTTGAAGCAGTCACCGGCCGCGACCGTATCAATGGCATGAACCCTGAAGGGCGGGATGAACCCCTGCGCGCCGGGGGCGGAATAGACCACGCCCCTGTGCCCCAGCTTGATGATGGCGGTGCTTACGCCGCGTTCGTGCAGGATGCGCGCGGCGGCCAGGGCGGTTGTCTCGTCCTTGGGTTCGATGCCGGTCAGGGCCGCGGTCTCACGCTCGTTGGGGGTCAGGATGTCGGCCAGCCTGCACAGTTCGTCCGGCAGTCCCCCTGCGGGCACCGGGGCGGGGTCAAGCATGACCGGTATGGCGTGTGCCCGCGCATGCCGCGCCACCGCGATCATGAGCGTGGGGTCCATCTCCATCTGCAGCATGACCATGCCGGCACCATCCAGCGCGGGCAGCAGCAGGGGGAGGGAGGTGTCCGTATGGGCCATGTTCGCGCCCCCATCCACCAGGATCTGGTTCTCGCCCGCCCTGTTGATGGTGATGAAGGCCCGGCCGGTGCCCGTGGCCGCATCCTCCAGCAGCCAGCGCGTGTCAACGCCCGCGCCCTCCAGCGTCGTGCGGGCCATGCTGGCCAGCATGTCGCGCCCGGTCCAGCCCGCCAGCGCCACCGCCTGCCCCAGCCGGGCCACCGCCATGGCCTGGTTGGCGCCCTTGCCCCCCAGCCCGGTGGAGGAGGCATGCACATGCATCGTCTCCCCCGGCCGGGCGAAGCGGGTGACGTGCATGACAAAATCGATATTCGTGCTGCCGATTACGGCAATATGGGCGCATGACATGGGTAGGGCACCTGAAAGGGGGAAGGGGACGGGACCATCCGGTTGCGGACCGGCCTGATCCCGCAGGGAGCTTTGCGGTTCTATTCCGGCACGACCCATTCCACATGGGCCTGGGCTTCGCCATCGCCCAGATACCCGCACAGGCTGGTCAGGGCATCGCGGGCGGTCTGCGCGAACTGGAAGGGGGGGTTGGCCACCAGAAGCCCGCTGCCATTCAGCCGTGCCGGGTCAAGGGGCGGGCGCAGGGTCAGTTCGATGGCCAGCAGGTTGCGCTGGCCCGCATCCTTCAGCGCGTTGAGGAAGGCACGCGTGGGCGCGCGGTGCTTGATGGGATACCACGCCGCCACGATGCCGGTGGCAAAGCGCCGCCGGGCCGTGATGATGGCCTGCGCCAGCCGGTCGAATTCCCCCGGCTGTTCAAAGGGCGGGTCCATCAGTACCAGCCCGCGCCGTGCCTGCCGGGGTGGCAGCAGGGCGGTCACGGCTTCATAGCCATCGCGGCCATGCACGCTGACAGCCGGGTTGTGGCGGAACAGGCGCCGGAGGTCCTGCTGGTCCTGCGGGTGGAGTTCGCAGCAGGCCAGCGTATCACCGGGGCGCAGCAGGCGGGCGGCAATGGCGGGGGAGCCGGGATAGGACGGCCTGCCACCCTGTTCCCCCATTACCGCCTTCACCATGTCCAGCCACTGCCGCACGCAGGGCGGCAGGATGGTGCCGGGTGGCAGGTCAAGCAGGCGGCCGACGCCCTCACGCCATTCCCCCGTTGACTGGGCCTGCGGGCCGGAAAGGTCATACAGCCCGATGCCCGCATGGGTATCAAGAACGGAGAAAGGCGAGGGCTTGCGGCGCAGTGCGTCCAGCAGCGCCACAAGCATGACGTGTTTCATCACATCGGCAAAATTGCCCGCGTGATAGCCGTGTCTGTAATTCAATGTCCTGTTGCCCTGAAGCATGCCTTCCCCCCGTTACGGGGGTCTGCAGGACTGTTACTGCATGGTGGCGCCTTTTTCCATGCCGGGCACGGTTTTCATGCGGCCCCCACCCGTTTTTCGGGGGGCGGGGGCCGCATTGCCATCATGTGGCATGGCGGCCGGGCCGTACTAATCGCGCAGGGCCATGCGCCCGATGGCGGGGTCATCGGTAAAGAATCCGTCCAGCCCCATGTCCAGCATGCGACGGATTTCGGCTATGGAGCCCTTCGGGTTGCGGGCGTCATCGCCACTGGCGTCACGCAGTTGTGCGGGCAGGAAACGGTTTTCCGGCCGGAAGGTATAGGAATGGACCAGAAGCCCCGCACGATGCGCGTCATCGATCAGTGTCGTCGGCTCAAGCCAGGCCCCGGCGGCATCACGCGGGATGATGTCCGTATTGGATGGCCCGATCACATCGGCATAGTCCCGCACGCGCTTCAGGCCATCCGCGGTCATGAGATCGCCAAAGGTGAGCGGATCGGGCGAACCCAGCGTGTCGGGTACGGGCTGCGTGCGCTCGCCCATCAGGAACATCAGGCGGGCCTGCGGGTTGACGGCCTGCACCCTGCCGTGGAGCAGGCGCAGGTTCGCGGTCTCGAAGGACTGGACTTCAAGCGGGCAGGTGCGGGTGTATTCATGCGCCGCGATCACGCGCAGGAACGTGTCTTCGGGCGTGTGGCCCAGCTTGTGGAAATGGGTGGAGTTCTTGATCTCGGGGATCAGCCCGATCACGCGCCCGCGGGCCGCGGCTTCGGCGGCGACGAAATCAATGACTTCCTCGAATGTCAGGATATCGAAATGCCCGTCATAACGGGTGTTGTGCGCGCGCACCGTGGGCAGGCGTTCCTTCGCGCGCAGGGTCTTGAGTTCGGCCAGGGTGAAATCGGTGGTGAACCAGCCGGTCTCCTGTGTGCCGTCAATGTTCAGGGTGCGGCGGCGCGACGCGAACTCCGGATGCGCCGCCACGTCCGTCGTGGCGGTGATGTTGCTTTCATGGCGGGCGACCAGCACACCGTCGCGGGTGGGCACCAGGTCAGGCTCGATATAGTCGGCCCCGTCCATGATGGCGCGGGCATAGGCCGCCAGCGTGTGTTCGGGCCGCAGCGCGGAAGCCCCCCGGTGCGCCATGAGCAGCGGCACCGGCGCCAGCGCGGGTGCGGCATGGACGGTGGTGCGGGCAAGGAACAGCCCCATGCCCGTCATGGTGCCCGTTATGGCCTGTCTGCGTGTCAGCATGAACCTTCTCTGTTCCTAAAAGCTTGCACCCACGGTCAGGAAGAACATGCGCGGGGCGATCGGGTATGCGGAATACTGCCCGCTGGCGTAAGTGGTGCTGAGTGTAGACCAGCCACGGGTGCCTGTCAGGTTGGTGATGTTGCCCTGCACCTTCAGGCCCTGCACATGCGGAATGCCACGAATGGTGTAGCCGGCATTGATGCTGAACAGCGCATAGGATTTGACGGAAAGGTCATTGGTGTAGGTGGTGTAGCGCTTGCCGATGACATCACCGATGAACTGCGCATAGAAGTTGCCCCAGTTGGTGGAGGCCACGAATTTTTCCGTCCAGTCGGGAATGCCCACGACATTCTTCCCGGCCGTCGGGACCAGGGTGGTGCCGCTCATGTAATTATCGTTATAGACCGACTTGTTATAGGACAGGGCGTTGTAGAACGAAAAATGCGGCCCGAACTGGGCGGTAAAGGAAAAGTCCATGCCATCGGTGGAAACCGAGCCGACATTGGTCAGGACCGTCGCACTGCCCACGATCGAGGCAATGGTGGGCGTGGACGAGACCGCCAGAAGCCGGTTTGAAAAGTGGACGTGGTAATATTCGATCTGCCCGCTGATATTGGTCAGCGGACCAGCCCTGAGGTGGCGGTTGGTCCGGAAACCCGTCTCATAGGTCCATGCCGTTTCCGGTTTGCCTTCCTTCTTGAACAGTTCGAATGCCGACTGGCTGGTCATGCCCCACGGGCTGGCATTGCCGTAGCCCGTATCCTGGAACGAGCGCATGTTTTCCTGGATATTGGCAAACCACTGTTCATGCGGTGTGATGTTCCACAGCGCGCCAAACGCGGGCAGGAACGGCCTGACCGTTGCGATCCGGCCGCCCGGAATGGTCTGGGCCGTGGAAGGCGACAGCGAACCCGGAAGCCCGGCTACCGGCAGGGTGCCGTCCGTATAGACCAGTTCGGACTTGAAGCCTGCGTTCAGGTTGAAATTCTTGGTGATCTGCCAGCTGTCCTGCAGGTGGGTGGTCCAGGTATTGGTATAGAAATAATTGGTGTACTGGTGGATCAGGGGATTGGACTGGCGATCATAGGGTGTTGTCGGGTCATTGATGTCAAATGCGTACCAGCGGCGGGCCTGTGTATTGTTGTTGCGCTCGTACCAGCCGCCCAGTTCAATATGGTGGTGGCCGACATCGTAATGCAGGGTGGACATGATGCCACCGCGATTGTCCCAGTATTCCGTCGTGCGGGTGGCCATGCCCGAACCGCCGAATACATCGGAAAGCTGGGAGGCGGAATCATTGGGGAAATAGGCGCTGAACAGTGTCGGCAGCCCGGCCGCCGAGATCGGTCCCGCCACCACGCCCTCACCCAGGTCGTGATGGTAATAGATCTGGTTGTCCCAGCGCAGGTGGGAATTGAATGTGTGCGACCATTTTACATAGGCCAGGAAATCCTCACGCTGCGCATCGGAATAATAATTGCGGTAATTGAGACCTGCGTTCTTGTAGGCTGCCGAATTGTAGTAATTAACGGCCTCGCTCAGATTGGGGTACAGGAACGGGCGGACATACAGGCTGCCGCCTGCGGGTTCGACAATGCCGTCCTCGTTGGGTTCCACCTTGTCCGACCAGTCGAAAAAGGCCGTGATCTTGTCCTTCGAACCCTGATGCACGAATTTGGCGTTGACCTGATTGCCGCCCTGATGCCCGGCAAAGTCCCACGCCCGCGCATCCTGCCGCGCCCATGAGAAATAGGCGGAATTGCCGTTGCCGAAATCCCCGGTATCCACGCGGGCAAAGGTGCGGAACGTCGACCAGCTGCCAAATGTCTGGGACAGCTGGCCCCCCGCGTGGTGCAGCGGGTCCTGGGTGGTGAATTCAAGCGAGCCGCCAAGATTGCTGGTCGAAGCCGTTCCAAGCGCGCCCGACCCGGTGGCAACCGAAGCGGAACCGATATTTTCACTCAGCGCCGCACGCTGTGGGGACAGCCCGTTATAATTGCCGTATGACTGATCCCCCAGCGGGACGCCATCAAGGGTAAAACCAAGCTGGTTCTGGTTGAAACCATGGATGTAGAGCGATGAATTCTGTTCGTTATTGCCCCACGGGTCGGCATTTTCGAACACGACGCCGGGCAGGATTTCCAGCGCCTTGAGCGGGTTGATACCGGGCAGCAGGCGCTGCAGCTGGGTATGGTTGACGCTCTGTTCGGAGCGCGAGCGCTTGGCCGTAGCCATGATCTGTTCCACATTGGCGGACGAAGCCTGCACGCCCCTGACGGCTGCTTTTGTGGCCTTGGCCGATGCCCGGTCGGGTGCGCGGTCTTTCGTATAGGGCTGGATGGTCTGCGCATGTGCCGTGGAGAGCGCCAGAATGGAACAGAACAGGCCAAGGGCGATACGGCCGTTATTCAGTATTTTCGGTGCCACAGATATTTTCCCGCAATATAAAAAGCAGGGCATCATGTAATGAACCATTGACATGATTTCATGTGAAGCTTTTATGATGGTGCGGTCCTGCCACACAGGCATGGAAATGAAATCATGGATTATGAATTTTTTATTTCAGAAATATAAATCGACATCCGCGTAATGGAATGAAGTAAATCCGCGATGTGTTTTTCCAGGGGGGACCACACAGCCCTGCCCTGTGGGCCTGCCCGTGTGGAGGTATCCATAACACGGTCGTACCCCATCATGCGGGTCGCCGGCTGTCTGGCCTGTGCCCGGTCCATGGGGAAGGGCACGCATGATGGCGTGTGGCGTTCGGGGGAGCCGCCTGAAAAGCCCGGCCAGTAGGCTTCAGGACGTATCGCCAGCCCGGGGAAGGCGAGACCGGGGACCTGTTTTCATCAATGAACGGTTCCAGATGGGCCGTCAGGCCACGGGCACGGGTTCCACCCTGCGTTCACTGATCCAGGTATCCAGTGCGGCCGTATCCATCGGGCGACCGAAATAATAGCCCTGGATCACGTCACAGCCGATTGCGCGCAACTGGTTGCACTGCTCGGCTTCCTCCACCCCTTCGGCGATGACGGTCATGCCCAGCGTGTGGCCGATGCGGATGATGGCGGTCACCACCTGCCGTACGTTGCCGGTGCTGCCAAAGCCGTTCATGAAGCTGCGGTCGATCTTGACCTCGCTTATCGGCAGGCCGGCCAGGTTGGACAGGCTGGAATAGCCGGTGCCAAAGTCATCCATCGACAGGCCAATGCCCAGGTTGCGTATGGCGGTGGCAGTCGCCACGGTCTGGTCGAAGTTCTCGATCATCGCCGTTTCGGTCAGTTCCACGATCAGCCGCTCCGGCGGTACGCCGGTCTGGTGCAGGATGGCACCAAGCTGGGCCACCAGTTCGGGGTCCTGGAACTGGATGGCGGACAGGTTGACCGAGACCGTGGGCACCTTGATGCCGCGCGCGATCCAGTCCGCCATCTGTTCACAGGCCACCCGCAGCGACCATATGCCCAGTTCGCGGATCTGGCCGGTTTCCTCCGCCACGGGAATGAAGCGCCCCGGCGAGACCATGCCCAGTACCGGGTCGTTCCAGCGCGAAAGGGCTTCCACCCCATGCAGGGCGCCCGTGCGCAGGTCGACCTGGGGCTGGTAGACAAGGGTCAGCCTGTTATCGGCAATGGCCTCGCGCAGGGCGGAGGCCAGGATGACATGGTCATCCGCCTGCCGGTTCATGGAAGGATGGAAGAAACGGTAGCAGCACCGTCCCGCCTTCTTGGCCTGTGCCAGGGCGGTATAGGCCTGGCGCAGGCGTTCTTCCATATCCTGTCCGTCATCAGGGGTGCTGATGCCGATGCTGCCGGACAGGCTGACGGGAATTCCGTCCACGCTGAAGGGTTCCTCCAGATTATGGATGATCCGTTCGGCCAGCAGGGTGATGTCGGCACTGCTTTCTTCGGTCAGCACCACGAATTCATCGCCTTCGGTGCGGATCAGCACATCGCGTCCGACAATGCCGTGGCGCAGGCGGTCGGCGAGTTCCAGCAGAAGCTGGTCCGCGCGGCCTTGCCCCAGCGCCTGCACGATCTTGCGGAAGCGGTCCAGGTCGATGATCAGCACGCTCAGGGGCACGACAGGCGGCCGCGTGGCAAGTTCGGCCATGCGGCGGTGGAGCCATGCGCGGTTGGGCAGGCTGGTCAGCCGGTCGGCATAGGACAGGCGGATGATGGATTCGCGGCTGCGCTGCTGCTCCACCGCCAGCATGGCCAGATGTACGCAGGCATTGACAATGCGCCGGTGCCAGCGGTCCGGCTGGCCGGGCGTGCGGAAATACAGCGAGAAACTGCCCGCCACATCACCATTGCGCAGGATGATGGGCACCGCCCATTCCGCCGCCAGTCCCTGCTGTGCCGCAACATCGCGCAGGGCGGCCCAGCGGGTTTCCTGACTGAAATCGGGAATGACCACTTCTTCCGCCGTGGCGATGGCGGTGCCGCACGCACCTCCCGCCGTGCTGGCTTCCAGCCCCTCGAACGCCTGCAGGACAGGCATGGGCAGGGCGCCATGGCCACCTGCATGCAGGATGGCGCCGGTGCTGAGCATGACCACCGCCATGCAGTCCGGTGCGATCAGTTCGATACGGCGGCACATGAAATCCAACATCTCGCGCAGCGAGAACTGGTCCGTCAGCGCTTCCACCACATCGCGCTGCAGGTCACGCAGCTGCCGGTCATGGGTAATGTCGTGCAGGATGACGATAATGTCCGCCAGGGCGCCATCATCACCAAAATGCGGGGTAACCGCGCAGCGCAGCCACAGATCCGTGCCCTGCGGGCCACGGGTGTGCACGTCCAGCTCGAAACCCGTGCGGAGGGAAAGCTGCCTGCGGAACTGGCGCAGGGTCCCGATATCGCTTTCTGCGCCGGACAGCAGCGTGCCGAAGGGGGCATGGCGCAGGGCGTCCACCGTCATGCCCAGCAGGCTGGCCACCGCCCTGTTGGCATGGGTAATCCGGTATTGCGGGTCAAGTACCAGAATGCCCCGGTCGGTCGCCTGCATGATCAGGGCGCTGATGGCCCCGTCCTCACGCGCCTGTTCTTCCTCCGTCCGGTCCTGGAACGTGATCAGTTCATACGGTACGCCATCCCAGTCCACGCCTTCCCGCCACAGGCGCACGGGCAGGCCCAGCCCGTCCCTGCGGCGCAGGGTGGCGCTGCTGCCGTTGCGCGTGGCGCCGCAGGCCGCCCCCGGTGGGGCGATGTGGGCATCCCACGCGGCGGGGGGGCCAGTTGGGCGCATCGGCTCGGGGAACAGGCGACCAAGCCATTTTTCTTCCCTGCCGGCAGGGTCGTAGCCGGTCAGCCGGCTGGCGCATGCGTTGGCGTAGATGACCTGTCCGGAAACATCCGCCATCATGACGGCCAGCGGCAGTTTCTCCAGAAGGGAGGAAGCAATCCGTGTGATGTCCGGCATGGTTGCATCTTTCACAATATACTGTCCGGTCTGAATTGGGACGGAACAGGGTCAGGGGGCATGATTGGCAGTATCTGTCGGTCAAAAAGAATCCTTACGGAATTCTTGACAATAATGCGGCAGCTTTGTGGCCATGAACCCTACGGCATTTTACATCAATCCCGCATGCATTGACTGCCGGTTCCAGGATGCCCCCTTTCTTTTTTCTGGCTGTGACTGGGGTGTTTCCTGTCAGTATTCCGGCTTTTCGCCCTTGGCCGGAACAGAGGTCGGGGTCCCCGGGGTCCCGGCATAGGTCAGCAGCACCACGGTCGGGGTATCGCCCGTTTCGCCGCGGTGGATGGCATTGACGGACTCGGCAAACGCCTCACCTTGGTGAAAAGTTTCCGTCCTGCCGCTGGCCTGATCATGAATGGTCAGCTGCCCTTCCAGTACATAGCCCGCGTTCGGCACCGGGTGGGTATGCCATGGCAGGGCGGTATGGGCGGGAATGGTCAGGCGGATCATGGTCAGTTCCGGTGCCGTGGCCGGATAATGGTCATAGGCTTTGCCGTTCCATGAACGGGTGGCCTGAAGCAGGATATCACGATGGCCGGATGCAACCTGCTGGGCCCGGGCTGGCATGGTGAGGGCAGACAGGCACCCGAAGGCCAGGAAAACAGCGAACCTGGGCATTTCACGCCTTTCCGGTCAGTGGGGGACAGGCAGGTATAGCGTCTGATATTCCGAAGCGTTTCCATAATATTAATGGAATGGATACTGTCTCACACGATCTTGAAACGGATGGAGGGAGATCCGCGGCATCCCCTCAGGTCGTGCCACCCTTGGTAATGATAATACCAATGCATGTAACCCGATGCCCGGTCTTGCATATCTTGAGGTGACGTACATCGGGCAGTGCGGGTTCCACCATTCCACTGGGCTGCTGTGGCTGCCATGGCGGAATATCGATAAAATTGTCCATCGGGCCATTGCCGGGGTCAAAGTTGAATGGCCTGACCACATGCCCCTGTGCCGCCAGCCGTCTGGCCAGTGCTTCCATGTGCTTTTTCTGGTACAGGACGGTATAGCCGCTTTCTATGGTGGGCAGATCATCATCCAGATTGAACTCCGTTGTATGCACGGCCACGCCACCGGGCCTGATGCATGCAAGCGCGTTTTCAACAAAATCCAGTCCTTTCTGCAGGTTGCCAAGATGCTCCAGCGCACACATCGACCAGCAGAAATCATATCCCCGGATATCGGGCGGGATGGCATTCATGTCGACAAAGCGGTGTTCGACCAGCCGGTCAAACGTTTCCCGGTCAATGATGTCGGGCTTGAATACCTTGTCCAGTGACCCGGCATGTTCCCCGCTTCTGATCCAGCCTTTCTTGCTGGAGCGTTCCGGATCAAGGTCCGTGGCCGTAACCTTCACGCCATGGCGCGCCAGCAGGCTGGGGATCGGTTCCTCCCCACAGCCGAAGCCAAGTCCGGTGGCACCGGGGCGCATGCATCCGGCTTCATAAAGGGCCTGGAGGATGAAGGCATCTTCCCAGATTTTCCGGTGGTAGAGAACGGCGCACCGGATTTCCTGACACCAGTAGGCCAGCCAGTCGCTTTCGATATCACTCTGGGTGGCAAGTTTGCTTTCAAGCCCGACCTGCTGTGGCCGCAGGTTTTCCCGGTGCGGCAGGTCGGCTGCCAGCCGGTGGGCAAGATCGTAGCCAAACGCCTTGATATTGAGTTCCATCGCGCGAAAATTCTGGGACATATGGACGATCGATGCGTATTGTTCGCCGTTCTTCTGTCCAAACAGGGCGGCAAGTCTGCTGAAAATCCGGTTCTTTTTCATATTTCTCTAAGAGCCTGAATCAGAAAGCGGTTTGATTGATTTTTCGCAGAACTCTGCGGATATGGGCAATCATCAACCACGCG
>ERZ746981.378-NODE-378-length-17227-cov-838.074111_pt1 | contig 17227 bp, 14 predicted proteins | sample MGYA00374948_ERZ746981 | MGnify/ENA primary metagenome ERZ746981 (study PRJEB28757, sample SAMN06711160) | food metagenome | host: microorganism | place: China:Harbin | collected 2017-01-30 | study: EMG produced TPA metagenomics assembly of the Analysis of...
CGTGGTTGATGATTGCCCATATCCGCAGAGTTCTGCGAAAAATCAATCAAACCGCTTTCTGATTCAGGCTCTAACAGTAAAATATTTTTATTATGAAGTAATGAGGCGTTCTTAAATATATAATGTTTTGTGAGGCAAGAAATGCGAATCCAGATTCCCCCTTTCCGCAAGAATGATCCTCGCCTTCTTTTGCTGCTGTGGTCCACTACGGCTCTGTTCGTAACTGAAACATGCGCCCATGCGGCCGTGCCAGTAGAAAAAAGCCCCGTAGCCAGCCAGAAAAAGCAGGGCAGCCCACACGATGTAAAGCACCCGGCACCTGTGGGGCAGAAAGATACGCCCCTTATGGCCACGCAGAAAGAAACCATCAATGTAAAGATGGATCGTGATGCGCGTAACGGGGGGGGGGGAATGATGCGTCTGGAAACCGCCTCCCATGCCGTACAGAGTGTTGGCAAAGAATATATCGCAGCCCAGAGTCCGCAGAGCTCGGTGGTCGATCTTGTCAGAAACCTGCCCAGCATGAATGTCGCGACGGAAAACACATCGGGTGTGACCGGTTCAGCGACCGGTTCGGCTGAAATCCGTGGTCTGACCGATAGTGACATGACCATCATGGTCAATGGTGGGCCTGTTGCCGGCTTTGGCTACGTAAACGAAGCCATTGATTCCGAGGATATGGAGGCCGTCAATGTAACGCCAGGCAGTTCCAGCATTGATCTTCCCGTAACATCATCTGCTGCGGGTGTCATGAATGTGGTAACGCATACGCCATCGCACAAATTCGGTGGCATGGTGGATTTCTCTTACGGCAGCAACAATCTCTCCCGTGAGTTCATCCGCCTTGAATCGGGTGACATACTGAATAGTGGTGTAAGGTCCTATATTTCCTTTTCCAATACACATGCGCGTTCATGGATGGGAGCAGGTATCAACGAACGGAAGAATGTTGATATCGGGATCCAGAAGGACTTTGATAACGGATCCAACATCAAACTGTTCGCCTCCTATGATCGGACGGACGCGATGATGTCCAACTATCCGACAGCGGATGAATTCTACGAATATAAACATACCGGCAACGGATATGGCCGTTCGGCCTCGTTTGATCCGTCCAATAATGATTATTGGCGTAACAATACGACCCACTGGAATGAGTTCACCATGTCGGCGCCCATGCATTTTGTGGCAACCCGGCGTATCAGCTTTGATTTCAAGCCTTACCTGAACGCGGCCACAGGGTCGACTTCTGATGGGGCCGGGACGGCAGATTATACTGGAGAATACTTTGCAGGTAATGGCGCATCGGTCAGTGGTGGGCAGCCACTAACGTATTTTTTCAACCAGAATAATATGCTCCAGATTGGTGCAGTTGCCAGTGTTACGGCCAAACTGAGTCGCCACAATCATCTGACTTTTGGATACTGGTATGAACACAATGACCAGACATACTCCATGCCGCTGTCCGTTACGGATGGGAACGGTGCTTCACCCAGTGTAAGTGATAAATCTGCACAACTGTTCTATGCCAGCGGCCAGCCCGTCAGTTACGGGATGCTGCATTCAGGATACGAACTGAACGCCCTGTTTATTGAGGATACCGAAAAGTATTTCCGTGACCGGCTTATTGTCAGTGCGGGCCTGAAATACGCCATGATCGATTACTGGGCAAAAAACACATACTATGATGAAACCGGGAAGAGCTATTTCAACCTGGGTCGCAATTCAAATGTGCCGATGCCGCATTTTTCGGTCAGTTACAGGTTTAACCCGCATCACCAGATATACATCAATGCTGAAGGCGATTTCCGCCAGCCCGCGCCACAGAGCCTGTATGTTGCCAGTAACGTAAACCAGCTGCCCAAGAACCAGTATTCGATCAAGGAAGAACTGGGTTACCGGTATAACGACAAGCATATCATTGTTGACCTCTCCTTCTTCAATTACAACATCACGGACCGCCTGCTGAATGTGTATGAAGGGGCAGGACAGACAGCCACCATCAATGGTGGTAACCAGACATCCCGCGGCTTTGACCTGATGGTGGGGGCACGCCCCATTCACGGTTTCAGCCCTTATGCATCCATTGAATACCTGAATGCGACCATGGATTCCAATATCCCGCTGGATGGATCGTATATGCCCACCAAGGGACATAATGCGGTCATGGCACCGCATGTGCTGGCAAACTTTGGCCTGACATATACTTACAAGGGGTTCTTCTCCAATTTCGGTCTTCACTATGCCAGTTCGCAGTCCACTTCACTGGCAGGGGACGAAAGAATGCCAGGTTATGTTTCCGATACACTGGCGCTGGGCTATCATTTCCATTCGTACAGCTTCATGCAGACGCCCACGTTCCGGCTCAACTTTACCAACCTGACCGGATCTATTGTCAGGACCGGAACGACGGGTGTGACAACCAATGCAAATTCCGTTCGCCTCATGAATGGCATGATGTCAGATCCTGATTACAACTCCCCCAATACCTATATCGTTGAACCGCGTTTTTCCATGACGGGTTCGATCTCCACTTCTTTTTAAAACAACACAGGGGGGGCTATGTCAGCCCTCCTGATACCATGAAGGCCAGTGCGGTGGCATCTGGTTCGCGCGCCAGATCATGATCTGGCACGGCCGGTACTCCCTTCTGCATGCAACATAGCCTGATGGTACGGTATTCCAGCCAGACCTGACACCTCGCCGTTCAGATCGGCAGGTCGCGGTTGGCGGCAATTGTTTCCATTGCAATACAGGACGTTACCGTATCCAGATCCACCCGGCTTATGAGCGTGCGATATATCCGGTCGAACGTTTCCATGTCCTGTGTCAGGATCTTGAGCATATAATCGTAATCACCGGCAATGCGGTAAAAATCTATTACATTGGGAATGTCATTGACCGCCTTGTGAAACCGTTCCAGCCATTCATGCGAATGGCTGCGTGTGCGGATCATGACAAAAACCGTAAGCCCCAGACCCAACTTTGCCGGATCAAGCCGCAGGGTGTGCGTACCCGCAAGTCCTGCTGCTCGCAGGGCATTAAGCCGCCGCCAGCAGGCATTTTGTGACAGACCGACACGCGCGGCCAGGTCGCGCTGTGACAGGCCGGCATCCTTTTGCAGGGTGCGTAGGATGGCACGATCAAAAGAATCAGGTTTCTTGTTCATGCCAGATCATATGACAACATGATCTTTGATTTATAGTATTAAATAGGGAAAAATATTGCCCATAATCCAATTAAAATCCTTCTGTAACACGCTTTTTTGGGGATAGGCCATGCAGATGGATGAGACGTTTTTTGCGGATTTTATGGCAGGCCTACGGCTCGGTGGTCATGACAGCCTCAGCAATGGCCTGATCGGGGAGGGCGCCCCCTTGCCTGGCCCATTTGGTATAAAGCCCCTTGTTTATGCCGATTATGTTGCCTCAGGCCGGGCGTTGAAGCAGGTCGAGGATTTCGTGCTGGCGCGTGTGCTGCCCTATTATGCCAATTCCCATACCGAGGCTTCTTTCTGCGGCAGTTACATGACCCGCATACGCCAGGCCGCGCGTGCACATATTGCCCGGCTGTGCGGTGCGGGAGAGGGGTTCTCCACTGTGTTTTGCGGTGCAGGTGCAACAGCGGGGCTTAACCGACTGGTCCATCTGCTGGGGGTACCCGAAGCGACGGCAGCCAGCAGGCGGCCCGTAGTGTTCATCGGTCCGTATGAACATCATTCCAACATCCTGCCGTGGCGCGAAAGCGGGGCAGAGGTCATCACCATTGGCGAGGCTGCATGTGGTGGCCCGGACCTGGAGCAACTCGACAGGGCGCTGGCCGAAGCCGATCCCGCGCGCCTGCGACTTGGCGCCTTCTCGGCCGCATCCAACGTAACAGGCATTATTACGGATGTGGATGCGGTAACGAAAGTTCTCAAATCCCATGGCGCGCTGGCCGTGTGGGATTACGCGGGCGGCGGCCCGTATCTGCCCATCAACATGCGGGCGGGCACGTTGTACGAGAAGGACGCGGTTGTTATCTCGGCGCATAAATTCGTGGGCGGGCCGGCAGCATCAGGGATCATGATTATCCGTAATGCGGCGGTCGCACGCACGCGACCGGTCCTTACCGGGGGTGGCACGGTGCGGTTTGTCTCACCCTGGGGGCATGATTATACCGCCAGCCTTGAAAGCCGGGAAGAAGCGGGCACGCCTGATGTTATTGGCGATATTCGTGCGGCGCTGGCCTTTCTTGTCAAGGATGCCATGGGGGAGCACTGGCTTGATGCGCGCCACAACGGCCTGCGCACCCGGGCGGAGCAGGTCTGGCGGCAGAACCCGCATATCGAAATTGTGGGTAATGCACGGGCACAGCACTATCTGCCCATCTTTTCCTTCCGCGTGCATACGGACAGGGCAGGCAATGTGGTGCACCAGCAACTGTTTACCCGCATGTTATCCGATCTGTATGGAATTCAGGCCCGTGGCGGGTGTGCCTGTGCCGGCCCCTATGCCCACAGCCTGCTTGCCATCAGCAGGGCACAGTCCGATGCGCTGCGTCAGGCTGTCCTGAACGGTAATGAAATCAGAAAACCGGGCTGGACGCGCCTGAATTTCTGTGCGTTGATGAATGATGACAAGGCAGATTTTATCATCCGCTCAGTCGATGAACTTGCCCGGAATCCGACAGCCCCGATGCAGGCGTATATGTGTGATACCGGAACCGCCCGGTTCCGGGTTGAACGGCCATCTTTGGATCTGAATAGCCCCTAGATTTCTGGACGCCCAGGCTGCTAGGCTCAGGGCCCATTGATTTGATTGCGGAAATCTGCTTCAGGCTCTGTGATGAGACTGGAGATGAGCGACCTGTTCTGGCTGACGGACGAGCAAATGGAGCGGCTGTGGCCCTTTTTCCCAATCGGACTTTGACGATCATGATATGAATGCCGCTACCGTCATCCGTGAAGGCCTGTCAGTGGCGATGACGCAAGTGGCGCAGGCCATACAGAGGCAGGAATGCAAGAAGCATCGGGAATGGGAACGGCATCCCGATGCTCAGGCGTATGAGGCTTTCAGAACTGATCTTCGCCAGCTTCAAAACAGGCTTCATGACGTTTCCGACAGCCGCCTTATGGAGATGGCGCTGAAAGACCCATCCGCCGCTATACGGGAAATGAAGCGGCAAGGCGTCACCAAGGCACAAAAATTGGATTACGGAGAACGAATATCTACCAGTCCAGCCCCGCAACCGTAGCCTAAACGGTCAAGGCAACGAAAGAACGGGATTTCGGACATTGAGATATGAAAGCCATGCAAGCACAGCTTTCATATCCGTTTTCAGCGGGTCTGTTTTGCGGCTCGATCAGCCAGATCGGAAAGGTCTCAGGCTGGTAATACCGATCCAATGATTTCAGGTCGCGGTGGCCCGTGATCCGCTTGAGGTCCATCGGGTTGGGAAACAGTTTTGCGAGGCGGGATGTCGCTTCATGGCGGAGGTCATGGAATGTCAGGTCATGAACTCCGAATTTTTTTATCTGTCGTCCGAACCGAAGGGAAAATGAGTCTTCTGATCCTACGTCAAATACATGCGCCCCAGGATCTGGAACGGATGACCGCATCGCCAGCTTTTCCAGCAGGATCGATTTTGCACCGGGCATGAGGGGACGGGTTTCCGGCCCCTGTACCTTGGCGGTTCGGATGTTCTTCGTTTACAGCAGGCTGAGCAGGTTGCGCTTCATGTCAACATCATGCCAGCGCAAAGCCATGGCCTCTCCCCGACGTGTGCCCTGTTCGATTGCAAAGCGCACAATCAGGACATCATCGGGATATTCCGTCTTGGACATGGCTTCCAGGATCAGGTCATATTCTTTCCCGACTAGGCGGCGATTGCGTTTTTTATCCGCACCTTCCGGGCGTTTGACGACCGTGCCTTTTGCAAAGCCCGTCTCAATCATCCGGTCACGAAATCCACGTACGTCAGCAGGTTTCCATTTGCCTGCCATGCAGGATGCCACAGGATCGTCAAGCAGGGCAGGGATATGACCGATGCGGTCATTCTCCCTGTGGGCCATGCACTCATCCCGATAGCGTTCGATTAACTGACGGATTGGGATGCGGTCGATGGCGGAGGTATCACGAAACGGGCCCAGATCGATCTCGGCCCGTTTTTCATTGAGCCAACGTCGAGCCAAAGCGGCTGAGGCGAATGTTTTGCGGATACGTTTGCCGTCCACCATCTTCCGGGCTTGGTACTGGCTGGGGCTATGATACCAGATGCCTTTTGGCAGCGCTCTGCCCGTAGTGGGGTCGATATTCGTCTTTTGTGATTCGCTCATGAGAGTCCCTGATATCACTGAGCTATCCCTGAGTGACGGAAACCTGTTTGGCTCAGGATTGGCTCAAAGTCCAACTGATTGGAAATCAGGAAAGTGCCTGTAATCAGCCAAGATCCGCAGGGAACTGCGGTAAAGTAGCTGGCGTCCCGTACGGGATTCGAACCCGTGTTGCCGCCGTGAAAGGGCGGTGTCCTAGGCCTCTAGACGAACGGGACTAAAGGCGTGAGCGGTAAGTATCCCGACGGGCGGGGGCGGTCAAGCCCCTGTTGCAGAAATATTGAAATTATTGGGCGACCGCTACGTCACGGATGAAGAAAGTGGCGGATGTCCGCCCTTTCCAGCTTTCCGCGCGCAGCCAGCCCGCCAGGTGCAGGGGTGGCCCATCGCGGTCTTCCAGCACGGTGGCCAGCGGGCTTTCATTGGCACGGAACACCAGTGCCTTCAGCCTTGGGCCGCGACCTTCCCCCTCCAGTGTCAGGCGCAGGGTATTGCCCTCGCTGCCAATGCGCTCGGCATAGGCCACGCGCACGCGGGGCAGGGCGATCAGGGGTTCGTCATTGCCGGTGCCAAACGGGGCCAGGCGATCCATGTCGGCTGCCAGTTCCACAGTGGCGGCAGCGACATTCACCACTGCGTCAATGGTCAGGTCCACCGCATCCGGCAGGTCCGCGGCAGTGGCCAGATGGTGGTTGAGGAATTCCTGCAGCGCGGGCACGCCCGCAGCCGGCAGGCCAAAGCCCGCCGCCATGGCGTGCCCCCCGCCGGTGGACAGCAGCCCCGCCTGCCGCGCGGCAATGATGGCGCCCCCAAGGTCCTGCCCCGGGACCGAACGGGCGGAACCCTTGACGCTGCCATCTTCCATTTCCGCGCCGACCAGTACGGGACGGTTGAATTTTTCCTTGATGCGCCCGGCCACGATTCCAACCACGCCGGGGTGCCAGTCCCGTCCGCTCAGCACCAGTACGGCATTGCCCTGCGCGCGCTGGGCGGCGGCCAGTTCCATTGCACGGTCCAGAATGCCGGATTCAACACTCTGGCGGTTATGATTGACGGAATTGAGACGTTCGGCCAACACGCGGGCTTCCGCCGGGTCGGTGCACAGCAGCAGGCGCAGCCCCAGCCCGGAATCCGCAATACGTCCGCCCGCGTTGATACGCGGTCCCACCGCGAAGCCACAGGTAAAGGCGGAAAGCGGGTCGCGCGCGCCCGCGACTTCCAGCAGTGCCGCCAGCCCCACGCGCTTTCGCCTGCCCATGATTCTCAGCCCCTGTGTCACAAAGGCCCGGTTCAGCCCGCGCAGCGGCATCACGTCGCACACGGTGGCCAGTGCCACCAGGTCCATGCAGGCCCACAGATCGGGCATGGGCCGGGTGTCGAACCAGCCCGCCGCACGCAGGGCGCGGCGGGTTGCGACAATGGTCATGAACGTCACCGCCGCCGCACACAGCCCGTGCAGGCGGGACGGGCAGTCCGGCCGGTTGGGATTGACGGTTGCCACCACCTCTGGCAGCGGGCCCTGTACCTGATGATGGTCAAGAATGATGATGTCACTGCGCTGGCCGGCATGCTCCAGCACGTCCACCGCCGCCGTGCCGCAGTCCAGGCATATGATCAGGCTGGCGCCCTTGTCCTGCATGGCGGCAATGGCGGGGGTATTGGGGCCGTAGCCTTCCGTCATGCGGTCGGGAATATGGGTCAGGACCGTGCAGCCCTGCTCCTGCAGGAAGGTTGCCAGAAGGGCCGTGGAGCAGGCGCCATCCACGTCATAATCGCCAAACAGCCCCACGGTCTCGCCACTGCTGACGGCCCTGGCCAGACGGTCGGCGGCCGCATCCATGTCCACCAAGGTGGAGGGATTGGGCATGAGGTCGTTGAGGGTGGGGGTAAGATAGGTACCGACCTGTTCGGGTGCGATCCCGCGCAGGGCCAGCATGCGGCCTACGATTTCGGGCAGGTTGGCCTGCTGGGCAATGGCCATGCCCATGCGGTCGGTATGGCTGGCCTGCCCGCCCGCGCGCCAGTGCCACTGGCGGCCGGTGACACTGCATGTCACGCCCAGTACGACCGGCGCCTGTCCGTCCTCCCCGGACAGTGTGGCGCTAGGGAAGGACAGCAGGTCAGCGGACATGGAATGAATCCCTTTATATGGTCACCGGATGGGGGCTGCCTGAAAGGAGCGCCGTTCTGGTGATGCTTTTTTTCCGGACGTTCCGGGGCATGCCACCTTCTGGCAGGCGGGGCGGCAGGACCGCCCGCGGCCCGTCATTCACCCCGCGTCAATGCGGATCAGGGCCGGTTCGTCCAGCACCGCTTCCAGTTCGGCAATGTGGTGCAGGGCGTGCTGCATGGCGGCTTCGTTGGTTTTGTGCGTCAGCAGCACCAGTGGCACGGCCTGCGTTCCATCGGGCCGGATTTCGTGCGCATCGGCATGCTGGAGCATGCTGCGCAGCGAGACGCCATTGTCACGCAGCACCGCCGTGATATCGGCAATCACCCCCGGGCGGTCACACACGTTCAGCCGCAGGTAGTATTCGCCCGTGAATTCCCTGGCGGGCAGGGCGACCGCCTGCGTCAGGCTGTCGGCATCGCAGCCCCATACCGGAATGGCGGAGCCTCGGGCAATGTCGATCAGGTCGGCACAGACGGCGGTGGCCGTCGGTCCTTCACCTGCCCCCCGGCCTTCCAGCATCAGCCGGCCGACGAAGGCACCTTCCGCCACCACGGCGTTGAACACGCCATTGACCTGTGCCAGCGAGGCATCCTGTGGCACCAGGCAGGGGTGCACGCGGGCCTCGATCCCGTTTTCATGCTGGCGGGCAATGCCCAGCAGCTTGATGCGGTAGCCCATCTTGCGCGCGAACTGCAGGTCGAGCGCACCGATCCGGCGGATGCCCTCGATATAGAGCGAGGCGAACACCACCGGCCGCCCGAAGGCCAGCCCCGCCAGGATGGCCAGCTTGTGGGCGGTGTCGACGCCGTCCACGTCGGTCGAGGGATCGGCCTCGGCATAGCCCAGCTTCTGCGCATCGGCGAGGATCTCGGCAAAGTCACGCCCGGTCTCGTGCATGACGCTGAGGATATAGTTGCAGGTGCCGTTCAGGATGCCACCGATCTTGAGAATCCGGTCAGCGGCCAGCCCCTCGCGCACGGTCTTGATGGCGGGGATGCCACCGGCCACCGCCGCTTCGAACATGAGCGGCACGCCCGCCTGTTGTGCCGTGCAGGCCAGTTCCGCGCCGTGAATGGCAATCAGCGCCTTGTTGGCGGTCACGACCGGCCTGTGGTTTTCCAGCGCGCGGCTGACGGTCAGCCGTGCCGGACCTTCCGCCCCCCCGATCAGTTCGGCCACAACGTCCACATCGGGATGGGTGGCCAGGTCCTCGGGGGTGTCGCACCACGCCACGCCGGACAGGTCGATTCCGCGGTCACGCGTGCGGTCACGCGCGCTGACGGCGGTTACAACCAGTTCGCGGCCCGCGCGGGCGCGGATCAGGCCCGCGTTCTCACGCAGCAGCCTGACAACGCCGGCGCCAACCGTGCCAAGCCCCGCAATACCGATACGCAGGGGCGGGGGGGCGGACGTGGAGGGGGAAGATGTCATTTCTTTTCCGTCAACCGATTGGGCAGTCATGAATGGGCGGGCTGTTCATCAGGCAGGGGGGCCGCCTGCTGCGTGGTGGGGGCGATACCGCCATGTTCGGCCATGAAATGGCGGATGGAGCGCGTGGCCTGACGCAGGCGCTGGGTGTTTTCCACCAGCCCGATCCGCACGAAGCCCTCGCCATGCTCGCCAAAGCCAAGGCCGGGGGCCACGGCAACCCCGGCCTTTTCCAGCAGCAGCTTGGAAAAACCGACACTGCCCAGTTCACGGAACCGCTGCGGGATCGGCGCCCACGCGAACATGGACCCGTCGGGTGATGGCACGTCCCACCCCGCCGCATGCAGGCCCTGGATCAGCACGTCGCGGCGCTTGCGGTAGATGTCGCGAATCTCGGCAACACAGTCCTGCGGACCGCTGAGTGCCGCGACGGCTGCGACCTGGATGGGGGTGAACGCGCCATAGTCCAGATAGGACTTGATGCGCGTCAGGGCCGCGATCAGCTTCGGGTTGCCCGCGGCAAATCCCATGCGCCAGCCTGCCATGGAATAGGTCTTGGACAGCGACGTGAACTCCACCGCGATGTCCTTCGCCCCCGGTACCGCCAGGATGGACGGCGGCACGTTGTCGCTAAAATAGATTTCGGCATATGCCAGGTCCGACAGGATCCAGATTTCGTGCCTGCGGGCAAAGGCCACCAGCTTGCGGTAGAAATCGATGTCCGCCAGATACGCGGTGGGGTTGGAGGGGAAGTTGACGATCAGCGCCGTGGGCTTGGGCACGGAATGGCGCACCGCGCGTTCCAGCGCCTCCAGCATCTCGTCATCGGGCGTTGCCGGAATGGAGCGCACGGACGCACCGGCGATGATGAAGCCGAACTGGTGGATGGGATAGGACGGGTTGGGCACCAGAATGGTATCACCGGGGCTGGTGATGGCGGACGCAAGGTTGGCCAGCCCTTCCTTGGAACCAAGGGTGGCGATCACTTCCGTCTCGGGGTCAAGCTTCACGTTGAAGCGGCGTTCGTAATACCCCGCCAGTGCTCGCCGCAGGCCGGGAATGCCACGGCTTACGGAATAGCGGTGCGCGCGCGGGTCGGCCACCGTTTCCACCAGCTTCTGCACGATATGCGGCGGGGTGGGGGTGTCGGGGTTGCCCATGCCCAGATCGATAATATCCTCCCCCCGCGCTCGGGCCTGGGCCTTGGCCTTGTTGACTTCGGCGAAGACATAGGGCGGCAGGCGGCGGATACGATGGAATTCTTCGGTCATGGGACGCTCTGTTGAGGGCACGCGGCGGCGTGCCGGGTTGGAGATGAATAAGGCCCGGGCTGCCTGCTGGGGCAGCCATGGCACCACTCTAGCGCACGATGGCCAGTCTTGCACCATTGCCAAAGGCATGGGCGCGCACCGTAATGCGACTGGCTGGTACCCCGCGCGCCAGCAGCAGGCGTGTCAGCGTGCGTGCGCGCAGGATGGCAAGGTTCAGCGCCGCCGTCTGCCCTTCCGCCGTGGCGGTGGCGGCATTGCCGTAGCCGTTCACGATCACGAACCTGTTGCCCCGCTGCCTGACGGTGGCGTCCACCACGTCTTCCTCACCCGGTTCGATCTGGTCCGATCCGGGCAGGAAATGGACCGGATCGCCGTCATCGGGACTGGCAAGGTGGTAGGTGGGCAGGTCCATCCCGTCGCGCTGCGCGTTGTCGGGCAGGCTGATCCCGCCCACGCCGGGCAGGGCGGGGGGGGCCGCTGCAATGGCGGGCAGGTTGGCGGGTATTGCCTCGGGGTGATCGGGCACCGTGGTGGTGACGTCCGGCATGAGCAGCTGCCCGTTGCCATCACGCGCGGGCGCGGGCTGGGTGGACATGCCGCGCGCGCCCTTCGGGGTGGCCGGTCCATGGCCGGTGGCGCCCCCGGCTGCCGCGGGCGGACTGTCGGCCGCCTGAAGCGAGGCGGACTGGCTGCCCGCCACCGGATGGCCGGGAACGGGCGGGATGTCGGCGGCCGTGGGCATGGTGCCCATGATCGCGTCCTGGCGCTGGTTGAGTTCGCGCTGGGCCTCAAGGTCGGCGGTAATGTCCTCGCGCAGGTCGGGGGAGGGCAGTTCCGGCGGCCTGGTCGGTCCCAGGCCGATCTTTGGATAGGGCTGGTGCGTGCCCGGCGGCGGGGGGCGCTGCTGGCTGATCACGCCGCCCTGATAGTGATGGTACCAGTCGGACAGGTTGTCGACCGTGTCCTGATGGTGCGCGCAGCCCCCCATGCCCGTGGCCAGCAGGGCAAGGAATGCGGCCCGTACGGGGGTGACGCACCCGGCTGGCGGAAAAAAAAATCTGCCGGGACTTGGCGATGCTGCCCGCTTTCCCAATCTCTAGCTCCCGTGGCCCGTTTCGGCCTGTACACGACACAATGCGGACAAACTAGCCTGCAATGCCGATCTTAGCGAGAGGGGTTGCGCCCCGCATCCCCTCCCGGTCGCCCTTTGCGGCCCGGGGGACTTGGCACCGGGCGCAAGGCGGCGCAGGATAGGGGCATGACCAGGACAGTCCCGGAGAATAGGGAGAACCCGATGAACGGCATGCAGCCGAAAGACCGCATCCGCATGGATGATGAAGACCCGAGAGATCCCGATATTCCCGAACCCCAGGGCCCGGAAACCGAGGAACCCGACAAGAACCGCACCCTTTCCTCGCCCATTGGCGAACTGGAAAGCCGTCTGTTCGACCAGCGCAAGGTTCTGGTGTTCGGCCCGATCAACGACAAGATCGCGCGCGATGTGACCGGCCGCCTGCTGGCGCTGGCCGGCGCGTCGGACAAGCCGATCGATGTGTACGTCAACTCCCCCGGTGGCCATGTGGAGAGTGGGGACACCATTCACGACATGATCCGCTTTGTCGATTCGGTGGCCCCCATCAACATGATCGGCACGGGATGGGTGGCTTCCGCCGGCGCCCTGATCTTTGCCGCGGGCAATAAGGAGCGGCGCTTCTGCCTGCCCAACACGCGTTTCCTGCTGCACCAGCCCATGGGCGGCGTGCGCGGACCGGCCACCGATATCGACATCGAGGCGCGCGAGATCGTCAAGATGCGGGCGCGGCTTAACCACCTGTTCGCGCGTGAAACCGGGCAACCGTACGAAAAGGTGTGCAAGGATACCGACCGCAATTACTGGATGTCCGCGCCGGAAGCGATTGAATACGGGTTGGTCACGCGCGTGATCGACAAGATCTCCGACCTGCATTGATCCAGAACAAGGCGGATCCTCCCGGCCGCCCATAATGGTGGCTGTGCGTGCTGCAGGGGGTGCCATGGCATCCCCTGCGGGTTTTCGATAACAGTTCCGCACCGGTTGGTGCTTCTATATGAATGGGAACCGCCGACAGGGATGTCAGGCCGGAGGGATCGGTACCGCCGCAGGGGGCGTATCCACCCGCCGCCGTTCCGAGCAGCGAGCCGACATGACGAAATCACTTTCCGACATCTATACCACCCTACCCGAAGCCCGTGATCCGGGCACGGCTACCGCCGATGCGGTGGCCAAGGCCGATTTCAACGCCCGCCACTGGTCCAGCCCGGTACCGGGGCCGCTAAAGCCGGGATCGGCCGAGCACAAGAAGGCGGTGGCGGATATGTTCCGCGATACCTTCAACCCGTACAAGCCGTCGGTCATCGAATGGCCGAAGCTGGACCCGGAAACGCTCAGGCGCGTGACCTCCCTGCCCATATGGGACATCGCGGTCCAGACCGAAGGCAAGGCCCGCCTGCGCATGGCCGCCTACGCCCGGCTGATCGACGACCCGGACATGAAGGATGCCCTGTCACGCAATGCGTGGGAGGAAAACCGCCACAAGGAAGTCCTGTCCAAGATGGTGGCGGCCTATGACATTCCGCTGGCGTCGGAGCCGCCCTATATCGAGCCGCGTGATGTGGAATGGGCCTACATGGTGACCGGGTTTTCGGAATGCGTGGACAGTTTCTTCGCGTTCGGCCTGTTTGCCATTGCCCAGAAATCCGCCTTCTTCCCCCCCGCGCTGATCGATACGTTCGAGCCGGTGATGCAGGAGGAATGCCGCCATATCCTGCTGTTCGCCAACTGGCTGGCCTGGCACCGCGCGACCATGCCGCTGTGGAAGCGCCCGTGGTTCGAGGCGCGCGTGATCGGCGTATGGTTCTTCCTGCTGTACGAGCGCCTGGGCATGGTCACCACCTTTGACGCCGAGGGCAACAGGCACGAGCAGGACAACAACTTCACTGTCAACGGAACCAAGGATGTGGCTGACATCGATGTGCCGCTGCGCGACATGATCGATATCTGCCTGATCGAGAACGAGCGTCGTTTCTCGGGCTATGATCCGCGCCTGCTGCGGCCGAAGCTGGCGCCCAACCTTGCGCGTTTCATCAGGCTGTTCCTCAAGCGCACGCCCAATTCGGCCAGCCTTGAAAGCCAGCCCGGAGCGGCCTGAACCCCGTGCCTCCGCGCCCCGGCCATGTTCATGACATGGCCGGGGCGGGAAAGTCCTCAGCCCAGCGTCGGGCTGGCGTTGCCCGCGCCAAAATCAAGCTGCCCCAGATAGGCAACCCGCGTTGCGGGTACGATATCACCAATCCGGCCGCCATCGATGCGGGCATAGGCATAGACCTTGCTTTCCTCCTCATCGGAGGAGCCGATGGCCAGGCCCGCGAATTCCTTGCCCGCCCCATCGCGCAGCTGCCATACGTCGCCGCGCACCACCGCATCGTATTTGTAGCGGAAGCCGGGCAGGATCCTTGTCAGCAGCAGCGGCATGATTTCGGTCACATCCAGCGCCGTGCGCACGAATTCGGTGCAGGCTTCATCGGGCACGAAATACCCCTTCGTCTTTGCCGCCATCATGATCAGGCCGGGTGTTGTCCCGATGGGGGAGACAAAGCGGCTGCGGATCACGATCTTCTGGTCATCGCGCGAGATTTCCGATGCGATCATGACCGTGCCGACCGGAGCGGCCAGCAGGTCCGGCACGACGGTCATCTGGCTGAGGGGAAGGGTGGCGAGAGTGGTCATCTTTCATTCTCCATCAGGGTACGGGCCCGTGGCGGGATGGCCCGACTGTGCGCCCCGTTACGTTTCATGACAACCACACCCTGGCCCATGTGTTTCATGCTGCATGGCACACGCGCGTAACATGCGTGGCAGAACTGTCCCGCACCCCGTGCGGGCGCGGTAATGTTGATATGTCGGGGCAGGTGTTCCCATGTAGAGATCAGATGCCATGCGACGTGAACCATGGCACGTAACGGGAGAGAAATCAGATGTCGGCTTACATCAGGAAGGGATTGGTGGCGCTGGCCGTCGGGGCCATGCTGGCGGGCAGTGCCGGGGGCGCGCAGGCGCGTGGCCAGTCATCGGGCAGCAGTGCCGCCGGCAGCTACGTGCCGGGGCAGGCGGAAGGGGAGCGCGCATCGGCCGGGGTTTCGCAGTACAGCGCGCCTGAAACGGGGGGCGGCGGCGATGTGCCGCAGTTTGGCAGCGGGGAAAACGGGGAAGCCGACCAGATGACCGGCGCGATGATGATGCCCGGCTCCGCATCCGGCAGCCGCGCGCCTGGCATGACGGATGGCAGCTATAGCAACATGAATATCGGGGGGGAGGACAGCGCCCTCCTGCCCGGCGTCAACTGAACATGCGAACGCGGGCGGCCGGGCCGTTCGGGCTGCCCGCAGCCTCCGGCCATTTGGATGACGGGTGACCGCAATGACCGTTTCTTCCTTCCGTTCGCCAGCACCGCCCGTGCGCTACAGCTGGGAAACCCGCTGGCTGCACTGGCTGACGGCCGTGCTGGTGGTGGAACAGTTCACCGTCGGGCAGGTGGCATGGCATCTGCTTGACCGCGGCCTGCCGCTGCGTGCGTTCCTTGTGGTGACCCATACCTCGCTGGGGGTGCTGCTGGCGGCCGTGTTCGTGACCCGCATCGCGTGGGGCATGACCGGGGGGCGGGCCATCCGCTTTCCCGTTGTAACGTTTCAGGAACGCATTGCACGCAGCGTGCACCGGCTGCTCTATCTGCTGCTGGGGGGGGAAATCGTGTTTGGCTACATGGCGCGCTGGTCAACCGGCCGGCCCGTGATTGCCTTTGGTATACCGATCAGTTCACCTTTTCCGGTACTGATACGCGGAACACATTCCTTTTTTTCATGGTTACATCACTGGAATGCGTGGTTACTGCTTGTTGTTGCAGCTTTTCACGCAGGCGCGGGTCTGTACCATCTATTTGTTTATCGTGACCGGGTTTTCCAGCGCATGCTGCCCTGAATAAGACGATCCTGCCGGGGTTTGGCATAAATTCCTATCGGTAGGTAATTACACATTCTACAAAAATGAAAACCCAGTATTTATATAGGAAAATAAACCTATTATATGGGTTTTAAATAGGATTATCCTATTAATTAAATGCTTGACCGCTATGCATTGGTTTTGGGAATTTGAAACATTTTTCCATATGGGGCCAAACAATATTTTTTTGTTGCATATCATGCGAATGTTTACTAATATCAGGTTAATCTCAGCAAATATAAAAATAAATAGCTGAATAACCTGTTTTGATGCCCCTGTTGTAGGCGGTTGATGCCAGATGATTTTCCGCATTCCCCCATGCGGCATCGGATGTTACCCTGAATTTTCTGATGTTCTGGTGGTATTGATCGTTCAAAAATGGAAGCCATGAGCAATCATATCTATGAACTGAAGGTATATAATCCCTTCCTGCTTGCTGGTGCGTTTATTGTCTGTCTCGCGGGCGCGTGGATTACCATGCGCCTGGTGACCCGTGTGTCGGAAACACGCGGCAGGCAGCGTATCGGCTGGTATTTCCTCGCGGCCATGGCGGGCGCCAGTTTTGTCTGGTGCACGCATTTTGCCGCCATGCTGGCCTATAACTGCAGTGCCGGGGTCCACCTTGACCCGACCGAGACGGTGCTGTCGCTGCTGGCCATGTTCGTGGCCGTTCCGTTTGCCATCATGGCGGCGGCGCGGCTGTATGGGCGTGGCGGATGCCTGCTGGGCGGCATGATCTTCGGGATCGGCGTTGCCTGCATGCATTATATCGGCATGGCGGCCTATCATGTGGATGCCCCGGTCACATGGAACCTGCCGCTGGTCGGCCTGTCGGTCGTGATCGGCATCGGCCTGTCGTCGGTGGCGTTCATGCTGGCGCTGCGGCCGGCCAGCCTGCGCCGTGAGGTCGGGATGACGCTGGCCATGGTCGGCGATAACGGTCAGTTCCAGGCCATTGGCTTCGCTGTCATCGGCGGCTCCATGCTGACGATCATCGCCGGAATCGC
>ERZ746981.379-NODE-379-length-17180-cov-35.302754_pt1 | contig 17180 bp, 13 predicted proteins | sample MGYA00374948_ERZ746981 | MGnify/ENA primary metagenome ERZ746981 (study PRJEB28757, sample SAMN06711160) | food metagenome | host: microorganism | place: China:Harbin | collected 2017-01-30 | study: EMG produced TPA metagenomics assembly of the Analysis of...
TCTCATCAGGTTATCGCAAACCCATGAATCATAATCCACTGAAATCACTCAACTCATTTTCGGTCAGACACTCAGAAGAGAGCGAGATATACAGATCCGGCAGGCTGGCATGCAGGATATCGCGGACCTTGCGTTCATGCGTGTCGTTGATGTGACTGTGCATCAGGCAGATTGCGACGCTCTGCGCGCCCATCTCCCGGATCGCCGGGATCAGGCGACGTACATCCTCTTCGGAGACTTCGGACCTGACGCTGCCATCCGCGTGGATGCGTTCACATATCGTAAAACGCGCGGGGCGGGGGATGAGGGGGGCGGCTTTCGCACTGTGGATGTCATACTGGGCATAGCGATGTTCATAGGCAATTTCGATCACGTCGCGGAATCCCTGCGTTGTGATCATTGCGGTTTTGGCGCCCTTGCGTTCAATCAGGGCATTCGTCGCCAATGTCGTACCATGCAGGATGGAGCGGACATCCGATGGCACGAGTCCAGCATTGCGAAGGGAGATTTCAATCCCCCGCAACATCCCATTTTCCGGATGTGCAACATCCGTCAGAACTTTCGATGCGAAAACATGATTTCCGTTTTCTATTGCAATATCGGTAAATGTTCCGCCGATATCGACAGAAATTCGTGCCCCGGGCCCCGCCATGATAATGTCCTTTGGAAATAAATGCGTCAGAATGTGTACGAAGCCCGCACGTAATACATCCCGCCACTGAACCCGAATGGGGAGTAATAGGAGTATTTCGTAACATAGGACTGTGCCTTGGCGGCCCAGCCGGGAATCCTCGTCGGGTATTTGTTCCCCAGGTTATACGCACCCACCGTCAGCATCAGTTTGGGGATCACACGGTAACTGACCTCCATATTGGTCAGAAAGGCCGGGCGTTGTTCAAACGGCGCGATGCTTACACCTGCGGCGGGACTGCCAAGGAACAGCGTAGAGCCATAACGTTCCTCCTGAAGGAAGACGCGCCATTTCCCATAATTCCAGGTTACATTGACATTTTCACGGTTTCGCGGCGCAGTCCGCAACAGCAGCGCCGTCGAATATCCGTTGACAAAGGACAGGCCATGCGCGGCCGCAGCGGCCGGGGTCTTGTTGATGCTGCGGACCTCGTTATCCGTAAAGTTAAGACCGATGCCAAAGTTGAAATGACCGACATGCCGGGTGAACAGGTCATAACTTGCGGTGAAATCCCCGCCCCAGGTATTGGTGTTCAGGGCATTGGTATAGAACTGCAAGCTGTTGGAAGCACTATCGCCAAGCCCGTACATCCCCATCAGTGATGATATATACGACCCCGAAAGGGTCGTCGTATCCATCAGCCGGTTATTGATGGCGATATAGTACAGATTCCCCGAATAATGAAGGTTGGGGATCAGTTCCCCTTCCGCGCCGATCGTAAAGCTTCTTGAGGATTCGCCTTTGAGCCTGCCTGCGCCCAGCGCATTGGCGATCGCATGATTGGCCGGAAGCTGGTCGATCTGATAGGTGGGGAATGGGTCGATAAAGTAATAATGTTCCTGCCCCAGGGTCGGTGGCCGGTATCCCGCATTGATGTTGGCACGCAGGGCGATGCGCTTGTTAAAGCCATAGCGGGTCCCGATGGAGCCGGTTTCGACTGTCGCAAGGCTGCTGTAACTGGTGGCGCGACCGCCAAGCGTCCATTCCCATTTGGAGGTTACAAAGAAATCAAGGTTCAGATATCCATCGAACGTATCACGTGAAGTATTGTTCGCCGCAAGTGGCGACGTGCCGGGATGATCGGCAGCCCCCGGCGTCAGCCCGTTTCCACCATTGGCCCATGACTGATACTCCCCCGCTGTCATCTGAAAGGTGTCATGACGATATTCGGCACCGAAATTCACGCGGATATCACGCGGAAGGAACGTTGTCCTGATCGGGCGCGACACCCGAAGACCCGCAGTCAACTGCGAGGAAATATTCGATCCGTCGTCAAAATTCCTCTTTGATGCCAGCCCCAGCGACGGATTGTCCGTATGCTGCATATTATATTGCTGGTAATCGCGCCCGTAATTGACATAGGTGTCCCACGCGAACTTTTTATATGTTCCCTTGATGCCGTTATCGACTTCAAAGTCATATTCATCCATATCGAGATAGGGTTGCATTCCCGTCGGGTAATAGGATGCAATCACATTGGATGTCTGGCTGACGGGTCGATATGCCTCCGCCACATTGACACGCCTATGGGAAAATGTATCCGTGCTATAGAAATGTATCGCATCGGTCAGCGGAATTTCTATATTCGCGCTCAGGTTTTCCAATGTGCTTTTGGGCAGGCCCAGGCCACGTTGCACATCCTTGTTGAACCCGGCTTCACGCGGGTCCTGCGATCCATCGGCAAGGAGCGGAAATTCATTCCCCTGTAATTTTCCGCTGTTATTGGTTGGCAACTGGTGCTTGACCTGAAAGGCAAGATGCGCAGATCCACCCCGATGGCCGATTTTCCAGCCATAATCCCCATATCCGTCAATGGCCTGCCCATCGCCCTGGTAATAACCACTATTTTCAAAATTGATCGTACCGCCGGACACATCGCTCTTCAGGACGATATTGATCGCGCCCGCAATGGCATCCGCGCCATACAGGGCGGTCGCACCTTCGGTAATGACCTCGATATGATCCACCGCGCCAATCGGGATCAGGGACAGGTCGGCCGGTTCACTTCCGACATTAGGCCCTGGATTGACGTTGAAATTCGCACCGATATGACGCCTGTGACCATTCACAAGAATAAGTGTCTCGTCAGGTGAAAGCCCCCGCAAGGCGATGGTCTGCGTGAAGGCCCCGCCCCCTTCTCCGTTATGGGGGGGCGAGGTGACGGAAGACACCATCTGGGTCAGCGCCTGCGTCAGGTCCGTCTTGCCCGTTTTCATCAGATCATCGGCCTTGATGATAATCACCGGGGTCGTACTGTGGGGATTTGTGCTGGGGGAAAGAACGGAATTCCCCGGGATTCTGCGTGAATTGACACTGATATCCTCGGCTTTCGCCGACACGATGCCTGATGGCGCCTTCCCCTCATGCAGTGCGATCCCGGATGAAGCCGCAGAATGCGCCGCCGAAAGGGGGGCCGGACGGGTGGCCACGCCTGCATTGCCCTGCCGCGCCTGCGCATAGGCGTGCGTGTCTTTGGTTTTTTTCGCCAGTACAGACGACGCAACCACCGTCTGCGCAGATGCGGATATCGGTCCCGAAAGCAGCGTCGCAGCCACCAGGGCGGATGCAAAATGCGATGATCCCCATTGTTTCAGCACCGGATTGCCAATACCCGACGCGCCATGGGCACGATCATGACATGAGCGCGCGATGGTCGCGTGTTGAATGAACGAAGCCAGTTCCATCCGTCCACCCTTTGGGGAAAGGCGGCTGCATTCAGAAGGTCGGCTCATGACGAGAACCCGGGCACAAAATGCATCTCTATATAACTTTCTAAACGAGTGGATTTATGGAAAACACACCTTTAACGAACAAATATCAGGATTCATTTATTTTACAACTATGTTGTATAAAATTATGTATTACTATTATTTATAGTTAAATTTAGGCGCACGCGCCCTTCCCAATGATGTCCATAAAATGTCCACCCGGATGAAAACATCGATGTTTTTGAAAACCCCTTACCAGAAAACACGCACGCGGTTTCAGGATAACAGTGCCTGGCGCAGGCATTCATGCTGCCTTGTCCGCCTTGATATCTTCTTGATATAATCAGGTGTTTTATTTCCACACCCTATTCCGGGCGATGGGCGAGAAGACCATTTCACAGGAGAAACCGGATGGCGCACTGGATATTAGGCGACCCCGTAACCAAATTCCGCAATGACATGACACCTGTCGAACGCCGCGCAGCGGTCAATGCGCCTGGTCTTGTTGCCGTGCGGGCGCGGGCGACACAATTGCAACATGAACTCGAAGCCCTGGCGCAGGAGATCGCAGCCTTTCCCACCACATCCCTGATACAGGACGCGGCACAGGAAATCCGTAATGCCGCCTCCACCGTCGAAGAGGCACACCACACCCTGCTGGGCGGGATGAATTACCCATCCGTAAGAGGGTCCGCAGGGTAATACAGAAAATCCGGGCAATGACCCGGCACCATGTTTGCAGACAAGGAAGGGTAAAGGAAAATATCCTCCCTGTCTGACACCAACAGATTTTCGAAAAAGGGTCGCCTTTTCGAAAAAAGGCGACAGCCAAAACTTTTACCGCCTCATCACTTAGATGACTGTTTAAAAAGTCAGGCTTAACAATATCCTGAAATTATAAAGGTTTTTGGTGAAGCTTTTTCCAAAAAGCTTCAGAAGACGCCACCTTTCAAAAAAAGGCGGCACCCAAAAACTTTTTGCCAACGCGTTGTTTTCAAACACTCTCTTCTTTCAAGCCTCCCTGTCACTCCACCCCTGCGCCATCTGGCTTCACACGATATGGCGCCGCGGCCCTGGGCAATCCGTCCTCGATCGGCAGTGCCGGATTACGCGACCATTCGTTCCATGATCCCATATAGATCCGCAGCCGCGTGAACCCGGCCAAGGCCAGCGCGACATAGGTATTGGCCGCGCGGGCGCCCTTGAAACAGTAGATGATGATGTCATCACCGGGAAACAGGCCCCGCGATGCAGCCAATGCACGGATTTCCTGTGCAGGGCGAAAGGAGGCATGGTTATCGGTGACATGCATGAACTCATACCATTCGATCCATACCGCACCGGGTATCCGCCCTTTGCGTGGCGCGAAATCAATACCATAGGGCGACGAGCTTTCGCCCAGCCATTCCACCCGGTCACGATTGTCCAACAGCCTGACCGTCGCCGAGCCCAGGGCTGCGCGCACATCCACGTATGTGGCCATCAGCTCGGCATTGATCGAAAGCGGGAACTGCGTCCGCACAGGGGTCGTAACCTCGGTCGTGAACGCACCGCCTGCCCTGCGCCACGCGCTCAGCCCGCCATCAAGGATGCCGACATGGGGATAACCAAGGTAGCGCAGTATCCAGTATCCCCGGCATGACGCGCCATAACGCGTATGCAGGGCATCTTCGTAAATGATGGCGGTCTTTTTCCCATCCAGGCCATAATCGGCAAACAGGTTGGCAAACGTATCCTGAAGCGTCCTGAGGCCCCCTTCGGTTGTTTCGGCAAGATAGGTAAAGATATCGGCCATGTTGACCGCGCCGGGAATATGCCCGGCCTCGTAATCCTTTGCGTCGCGCACATCAATCAGGATGGCGTCGCCACCGGCCATCAGTTTGCGAACATCATCAGGGGAATAAAGGACAGGTGCCGGCATCATCGCTTTCCGCATGGTTGAATACTGAGACCCAGCACTATCAGCAACCAGCACACGGATGGAGGCGGCACGGCACGGTGCCGCCATGATGTGGGCGGGACACTCCATTACCATGCCCCCCTTCCATGATGGGGACAGGCAGTACAGCATTGCGTGAATGGATGCGTTTTGGCGGGCGTCCGCATGACAGCATCTGTATGCGTTGGCCTGCTATTACATTCGACCCTCCCGCCATGAAGGACGTACATGATGCGGACTGCCGGAAAATTCCTCCTCCTCGCCACGGCCCTTACCACCAGCATCGCCATGACCCTTATCCCCGGTCACGGCGCAGCGGCGCGGGCACGTCCCGTCCTGCTGGAACATGCCTGCGTCATTGACGGCAGTGGTGCTGCCGCGCGGCCCGACACCTCCATCCTGATCGAGGACGGGCGCATCATATCCGTCGGCCCACAGATCAATGCGCCGCGTCATGCACGCCGCATCGACATGACGGGACGCACTGTCCTGCCTGCACTGATTTCGGACCACAGCCATGTGGGACAGGTATCGGGCACCACCAACGGCACACAGAATTATACACGTGCCAATATCCTCACGGCCCTGCGGCAATATGCACGTTATGGCGTGCTGACGGTCACGGCGCTGGGGCTGAACCGTTCGCCCCTGTTTGACGAACTGCGCCGTGAACAGCATGCCGGCCGCAATCCGGGGGCGGACCTGTTTGGTGTGGATCAGGGCATTGGCGCACCCAATGGCGTGCCACCACAAAAACGTTTCAACCTGGCCGCTGACGAGGTCTTTCGCCCCACCACCCCTGACGAAGCCCGCGCCGCAGTTAACAAGATGGCCGACGAAGGCACTGACCTGATCAAGCTGTGGGTGGATGATTTCCGCAATGGCGTGCCGGGGGCAAAACCCCTGCCAAAGATGTCGCCCGACATCTATCGCGCAGCCATCGCACAGGCCCACCTGCGCAACAGGCGCGTGGCGGCCCATATCCATGACCTGTCCGATGCACGCGCGCTGGTGGATGCCGGGGTGGACATCCTTGCCCACGGTGTGCGCGACCAGCCGGTGGATACGGGCCTGATCGAAAGCATGGAACAACGCGGCACATGGTATATCGCCACCCTTGACCTTGACGAAGCCAACTATGTCTTTGCCGAACATCGCGAATGGCTGGATGACCCGTTCCTTGCCGCGGGCCTCGACCCTGCCCTGCGCGCGCAGTTCGCAGACCCCAGATGGCGGGCACAGGTGCTTGCCGCCCCCCTGACCGCCGCATCGCACACGGCGCTGGCGATGAACATGCGCAACCTGCTGACCCTGTACCGGGCAGGCATTCATGTTGGTTTCGGCACGGATTCAGGGGCAATGCCCACACGTATCCCCGGATTTGCCGAACATCGTGAACTGTACCTGTCGGTCGCTGCGGGACTGACGCCGTTACAGGCGATCTCGCTTGCGACAGGCAATGCCGCCGCCCTGCTGCACCTGTCTGACCGGGGCCTGATCGCGCCGGGGCTGCGGGCTGATCTGCTGGTGGTGGATGGCCGTCCTGACCACGATATCGGCGATATCAACAAGATCGCACAGGTCTGGCAACGTGGGGTCAGGACCGACGGGCCACTGGTCCATGGCGAATAGGGCGCATTTCCCCACATATGAACATCCCGGTGATGTCCGGCGGGCCACAACATCCGCCTGAACGCCAGAGACAGACAAGCAGGTGGACAGGCAGGCAGGCGGACAGGCAGGCAGGCGGACAGGCAACCACATCGGGGCGTACGCATTGGTTGCATGCACTTTTGTCTGAAAGAAAATGGCCAAGGATATGGCAGACGGGACATGAAGAGGAGATATCTGCAATGGAACCATGGCACTCGTTCACCGAATTCGGGAAATCCGGCACGATTTACCAGTTCAAGCGCCCCCCCGAAGACCTGCCTGACCAACCGGCGATCTTTCTGCTGACCACCGTGATGGGATCTGTCGCCAAAGGCGGGTCATGGGAATTCCTCAGCCCCAGGATCGGGCGCGTCCACTCCCTGCGTCATGAGTGGGACAGCGTCATCACCCCTGCACGCGCCGTGGCGGAGGAAAGCGACGACGTACTTGTCTGCTTCGTCTCCGACGGTTCGCTTGACGACGCGTTCGACGATCTGTGCAAAGGCGGCGCACAGGCGCTGCCAGCCTGAACTGCATGCGGGCGCTACCTTGGGAAAGGGCGCCCGTCAAAGCCTGTGCGTATTATTTCATTTTGCTGAACGTACCGTTCTTGAGCGAGACCTCAATTTCCTCCAGCGAGCGTCCACGCGTTTCCGGCACATAACGCAGGACGAACAGGAACGCCGCAAGGTTCAGCACGGCAAACATCCAGAACGTGCCCGCCGCCCCCAACGCCTGCACCAGCGACAGCGTCGTCAGCGATACCACCAGGTCCGCCACCCAGTGCGTCGCGGCCACAAGGCTCATTCCCTTGCTGCGGCATGACAGGGGATAGACCTCCGCCCCCACCAGCCAGACCGCGACCGACAGGCTTCCGACGTTGAAGATGGCATAGGACACGACGGCCGCCGCCGTGATCCATGTATTGATCCCCTGTGTCGCACCGATGGCGAACATCGCCCCCAGCACCAGCAGCGACACCACAGCCCCAGGGATCAGGCGCAACAGCAGCGTACGCCGCCCCCACGCATCGACGGCCCAACTGCCGAATGTGGTGGAGGCCAGCATCGCCACCCCAATGGCGATGGAGGTCAGCAGCGCCGAACTCTTGCCAAATCCTACACCGGCAAAGATCGTCGGCGCATAATACAGCACAGCATTCACACCCGTGATCTGACAGAACAGGGCCACCCCGACCGAGGCCACCAGTGCGGGACGCACCCATGGCTGGAACAGGGCGGACCATGGCGCCTGCTCGTCATGCATGGCGATGATGGAGTCAAGTTCGCTTCGCGCCACCGCCGGGTCATGGCGCAGGCGTTGCAGCACTTCAAACGCGCCTTCAAGGTTGCCTTTCATCGCCAGCCAACGCGGGCTGCGCGGCAGCAGCGACATCCCCACAAACAGGATCACCGCTGGCACGACGCCCAACCCGAACATCAGCCGCCAAGAACGGTCCTGCAACAGATATCCCACGATGAAAGAGGCAAGGATACCCGCGACCACCGCCATCTGGAACAGGACCACCATCTGCCCGCGTTTTTCACGCGGCGCGATTTCGGCGATATAGACCGGCACGATCTGCGAACACATGCCTACCGCCAGCCCCAGGATGAACCGCGCGAACACCAGCAGGGACACACCGGGCGAAAACGACGCCACCAGCGTGCCGAATATGAACACAAGGGCGGCCAGCATGATCATGTAACGCCGCCCCAGCCGGTCCGACAGGGGGGCGGCGACCAGGCAACCACCCAGCGCGCCAGCCACGATGGCCGACGTCACGACCTGCTGTCCCAGCGTATCGAGCGTGAAATCACTGGTAATCTGCAACAGCGCGGCGGAAATGATGCCCGTGTCATAACCGAACAAAAGCCCCCCCGTCGCCGCCACGGCCGCGATCAGGCCAACAATCGGGGGGGTGGAGGCCGCCTTGGTGTCTTGCGCCATTATTCTTGTTTCTTTCAGTGCGTCATGTGCCTGACGGCATAGGGCCGGGACAGGGTGTTGCCCCTGACCCGGCGGTTCATGTGGCCCATGGCCCTCAATGCAGGGAAATCTTGACCAGCAGCCACGGACGCTGCTCCATATCATGCCCGTCGTGGAAAACCGGCAGGCGCACCCACTGCCCCACCGTCAGCCATAACGTATTACCCACCAGCGCCATGCTGTCGGGCGCAATCAGGCGCGGATCATGGGCAACCATCGACAGGTGGCCATCCGGGGCGCGCCGGATGACGGCGTGATGTTCGATATCGGTCAGATACAGCGCATTGTCCGGCGCGGTCGCCATGCCATCGACCACGGCGGTCTCGCCCTCGTCACGAATGGCCTGCCCAAGCTGGGCTGGCGTGGTGGCCGGATCTGACACAAGCGCGGTGGGCGCGCTGTACAGGCGGCGGCCTGACAAGGGTTGCCAGTACAGGCGCGTGGAATCGGCACTCAGCGTCAGGCCGTCAATCCCGCCCTGCCCCATGACGGGATGGGTCGGGTTGTACTGCAACATCTGTCCGTCAAGTTCCATGGCAAAGCCCGGATCGGCCCGGACGGAGGGCGCATTTTCCAGCACGCGCCGCGCCTTGCCCGTGGCGATATCCACCACGATGATCGCAGGATGGTCCGCGATGGAGGTATCGCTGACATATGCCGTGCCCTTTGCACCATGCGTCATGTCCACACGCACGTCATTGACATGGCTGTCATCACGCGTGGCCCCCGTCCCGGCACCCAGCGCAATGGTGGAAACGACCTGCCCGCTTGCCACATCAATCCCCAGCAGCGCGGGCCGGGGCGGGGTCGTGTCGCCTGCGACCGTCCCTTCGTCCACCACCCACAGGCGACCCGTCGCATCCACCGTCATGCCCAGTGGCGAAATGAAGCGCGCCTGTGTCGCCGCATCGGGAAAGGGCTGCGGCTTGCCATTGCTGAGCACCGCGAGGCGCGGCCCCTTATGGTCGGCGGCACTGCGCGGGAAGCTAAGAATGATGCGCCCATCAGGCAGGGCGGCAATGCCCGATGCCTGCATGTCGGCAAAACGCGCGGCGACGGTGATATTGCCCGATGGGATCGACCCACGGTCCACACTGTCACCCGCCTGCGCCTGCAACGGAACGCACAGCCCCCCCGCAAGGGCCATGACCTGCAACAGGCGGAAAGGGCGTAAGGGAGACTGCGGAGAGTTCATACCCGGCATTCCATTCTTTCTCTGACTCGGACCAAGCTGCCACCGACATATTGCGACCAGGACAACATACTGAAAATATTAAAAACCCTTGGGGGAGTCCGCCCGGACCCTGTCGTTCATGCCCGCGAAATCCGCCAACCGACACAGGACATGGCGTGATGGCGCGGCTTATGTCGCGGCCCCATAACGCATGGCATCACGCACACCACCATAAAGCGCGCGGTACCGTGCAAGCGACACATCATAGGCCCCCGACAGCGCGGCATCGGGATGCACCGTTTCCACCCGTTGGGGCGCAAGGCAGACATCGCGCACGCTTTCCCCCGTCACCGCCAGGCGCGCAAGGCGTGCCGCGCCGAACGCACCGCCCTGCTCCCCATGCGCCAGGCGATGCAGCGACACGCCAGTGACCGTGGCGATAATCGAAATCCACAGGCGGCTGCGTGACCCGCCGCCAATCACATCGGCCTGCGTCAGGGGGGAGTGCGCATCCGCCAGCACATCGACGACATCGCGAAACGAAAATGCCACCCCTTCAAGCACCGCCTGCGTCATGTCCGCGCGCGTCGTGCCCGACGACAGGCCCGCGAACACCCCCCGGATGGCCCCGTCATTATGCGGCGTGCGCTCGCCCGAAAGATACGGCAAGAAAATCACCGGGGATGGGCGTTCCACCCGTTCAGGAAGTTCAGCAAGCAGGTCGCCTTCAGCAATGCCGGTCGTACGCGACCACCATGCCAGCGATGACGCCGCCGACAATGTCACCCCCATCTGGTGCCACATCCCGGGCACGGCATGGCAGAATGCGTGAATTCCCCCCTGCGGATGCGGGCGGAAACGCTGCGTCGTCACCCACAACACCCCCGACGTCCCCAGCGACACAAACGCCGAACCTGCGGCCACCGCGCCCAGCCCCACGGCACCGGCGGCATTGTCACCCGCCCCACCGGCCAGGATGGGGGCATCCTTCATCCCCCATCGCCGCGCAAGGGCGGGATGCATCCGCCCGGCGGGTGCGCTCCCTTCCACCAGCGCGGGCATCGCATGACGCGTCAGGCCCGTCGCGGCCAATGCCGCATCCGACCAGCATCGCTGCCCCACATCCAGCCACAACGTGCCGGACGCATCGGACATATCCTCGATCATCTCCCCGCACAGGCGATAACGCAGCCATGCCTTCGGCAGCAGGACATGACGCGTCACGGCAAATATCTCGGGTTCATGCCGCGCCACCCATAACAGCTTTGGCGCGGTAAAGCCGGGCATGGCCACATTGCCGCACACCTGTCGGCTCTGGGGGAAACGACATTCGAATTCATCGCATTCGGCAGTCGCGCGCACGTCATTCCACAAGATGCACGGACGCAGCACCTGCCCGCCATCGCCCAACAGGACCGCGCCATGCTGCTGCCCCGACAGGCCGATGCCGCGCACCTGCGCCATTTCATGCGGATGTGCCGCCGCCAGCGCGTCCAGCACCGCAAGCGTCGCATTCCACCAGTCCTCGGGGGCCTGTTCGTTCCATCCGTCATGCGGCGAACTGATGGTCAGGGAACGCGAACACGCACCCACCACACTCTGACTGCCATCAACCAGTACGGCCTTGATGGCCGATGTGCCCAGATCAATTCCGACAAACATTTATTATTATCCCGTACCGTCGGATACGGCGCATGTGGCGCCGTCCCGCACGGCCTGTATTGCTTTGCCGTTCTGCGTTGTTCCAACTGAAAACACACAGGGTCCGGCTTGGCAAGCATCCGGTACACACCTTCGGGTTATCGCACACATAACCGGGAGGGGGCATCAGAGTGGGGATTTTCAGGAAAATGCGATGCCCGAAAGGTTTTATCGCTTTGTCATCAATGGTTTATTTTAAAATATTACACGCACCATATGCCGGTTACGCACAAACGGGGATGGGGTATCCCCCATCCCCGCAACCGGCGACGGATGCACGCACCCGCGCGGGATCAGTGATCGTGCTGTTTAAGAAACGTCTCCACGATGCCATTTACATCGGAGGCGCATTCCAGTTGTGGCATGTGCCCGATCCCGCTGAAGACATGGCGCGTAATGGCTTCTGGCAGGCCGTCGGCCTCCGTAACGGGCAGGATCTCGTCCTCTTCCCCCCACAGAAGGGTTGCCGGCACCTGTCCGCCCGTCAGCACGGGCCGCAGGTCGTCACCCTGCTTCCCGCCGGGGAAACACGCCGCCGCCACCGCCTGCAACGCCGCCTGCGCCCCATCAAGGCGTTTATAGCGCAGGACATCATCAGTCATGCGCCGACCAATCAGCGATTTGTCATGCACAAGGAACTTCAGCACATCTTGCAACGCGCGTGTGCGGTCGGCCTCGATAAAGCCGTTGATGAAGGTCATGTTGACCTGCGCCCCCAGCCCGGCAGGCGCGATCAGGGACAGCGAGGCCACACGCCCCGGCGCGGTGCGCGCAAGTGTCAACGCAATCCCGCCACCCAGCGAATGCCCCATCACATGTACCCGCGACAGGTTGAAATGATCCAGCATCTGCGCGGTGACATCGGCAAAGAATTCCAGCGTTCCCGGCCCGACATCCTTGGACGACCCACCATGGCCCGGCAGGTCAAAGGCGATGACCCGCCGCCCGTGCGCCAGCGCCGCATGGTTCAGCATCCAGTTCTTGAGATCCCCGCCGAAACCATGGATCAACACCAGTGGCGTCGCATCCCCCGTGCCAAGGTCATGCACGCGCAATGTATGCGTACCAACCGTTACAAGGGTTGGTTCCACCGCAGCTTCCGCACCTTCGTCCGAGGTGTTGTTCGCAGCGAATTCCGACTGGAAACGGGTAATGAACGCGTCGATTTCCGTATCCGGCACCGACGCGTCCGCCACCACCGCAATCAGCGCGCCGACCGGCAAAGTTTCCCCATTGGGTGCAACCTGACGGCGCAGGATACCTGATGCCGGGCTTTCGAAGGAATTGGTGATCTTTGAGGTCTCGATATCGACCAGTTCGTCACCCGCCTTCACCGGCTTGCCCGGGGCGATCATCCAGCCCGCGACCTTCCCCTCTGTCATGGCAAGGCCGAATTTGGGCATGGTGATGGGTGTGATCTCACTTGCCATGTCAGGCTTTCTCCGTAACGCGCACGTTCATGACCGATGTGACGGCCGCTTCTATCCGCTCCACACTGGGAAGATAGAGGTTTTCCAGCACCGTCGCGAACGGCACCGGAGTATGGGGCGGCACGACACGGCGGATGGGCGCGCGCAGGGCGTCGAACGCTTCTTCCGCCACCAGGGCCGCGATGTCGGTGGCCATGTTGCATCTTGGGCTTGATTCATCGACGATCACAAGGCGACCGGTATCAGCCACGCATTCCAAGATCGTGTCGCGATCCAGCGGCGATGTCGTGCGCGGATCAATGACCGTACAGCCGATCCCCTTGCGTTCCAGCCGGTCCGCCGCCTGATTGGCAAGGCCCACCATACGGCCGAAAGCCACGATCGTGACATCGCTGCCTTCACGCGTCAGGTTCGCTTCGCCGAACGGAATGGTATAGGCCTCGTCCGGGACGTCTTCTTCTTCGTCATACATAACCTTGTTTTCAAGGAAGATGACAGGATCGTCATCGCGGATCGCCTCAATCAGCAGGCCCTTCGCCTCATAGGGGGAAGAAGGGACAACCACCTTCAGGCCGGGGATATGGGTGAACAGGGGATACAGCGCCTGGCTGTGCTGTGCCGCGGCATTGAACCCCGCACCATACATCGCGCGGATCACCAGCGGCGTGCGTGCCTTGCCACCGAACATGTAACGGAACTTGGCCGCCTGGTTCATGATCTGGTCAAGGCAGCAGCCCACGAAATCCACGAACATCAGTTCCGCGACCGGACGCAGGCCCGTCACCGCCGCCCCTGCCGCCGCGCCAATATAAGAGGCCTCGGTAATCGGGGTGTCGAGGACGCGATCCTCCCCGAATTCCTCCAAAAGGCCCTTGGTCACGCCCAGCACGCCGCCCCATGCATCCTTGATCCCGGCAGAGCCACCACGGCCACCGGCCACGTCCTCGCCCATCAGGATGACACGCGGGTCACGGCGCATTTCCAGGCGGATCGCCTCGTTAATGGCCTGTCGAAAGCTTTTCTTGCTCATTCTTCATTCTTTCGGACAATGGTTGCGAATATCGCGGTCACAGGCGGTGCGTTCCCGCCCGCCCGCACCGATGCGCAACCGGTTCAGTACCGCACATACACATCCGCCAGCAGGTCCGGTTCCTGCGGCAGGGGATCGGCCTTGGCCTGCATGACCGCGCTTTCGATCTCGTCCGCGACGGCGGCGTCGATCTCGTCAAGCGCCGTCTCCTCCAGCAGGGCGGCCTGTGTCACGCGTTCACGGAACAGCTTGAGACAGTCATGGTCGCGCCTGGCCTCCGCCACCTCGCCCGCGGCGCGATAGGTCATCGCGTCCCCTTCGAAATGGCCGTACCAGCGTTGCAGGTGGACATGCAGCATCGCAGGCCCATTGCCCGCGCGCGCATGTGCGATCACCTCAGCCGAGGCCTGGTGTACGGCAAAGAAATCAGATCCGTCGCATTCGAAATAGGGCATGCCGAACGCGGCCGCGCGCGCCTTTTGCGTGCCGGCACAGGCATAGGACGCGGCCGTGGCCTCGCCATAGCCATTATCCTCCACCACGAAAACGGCAGGCAGGTTCCACACCGATGCGAGATTGAGGCTTTCGAGCGTCGATCCCTCGTTCGAGGCCCCGTCGCCATAGAATGCGACCGCCACCGCGCCATTGCGCAGCGTCTTGTGCGATAATGCCGCGCCACAGATCAGCGGCGGCCCACCACCAACAATGCCATTGGCGCCCAGCATCCCGCAGCCAAGGTCGGCAATATGCATCGACCCGCCCTTGCCCCGGCACACACCGGTGCTGCGGCCATAGATTTCGGCCATCATGCCCGCAACCCCCACGCCCTTGGCGATGCAATGGCCGTGGCCACGATGGGTGCTGGCGATCGTGTCGTTATCCGTCAGGTTGGCGCATACGCCAACGCCCGAGGCCTCTTCCCCGCAATACAGGTGAACAAAACCTGGGATCTCGCCCGTTGCGAACTCGACATGCAGGCGTTCCTCGAACATGCGGATGGTGCGCATCGCACGATAGGAACGCAGCAGCGTTTCACGCGCTATTTGCATGGATATCTTCCCTGTTCCAGCCATGGGTTCGTCTATGGCGTTCATTCTCCACCCGATGCGCGGCAATCTGGCGCGACCGGGCACATCCGCACCTCAGCGCCACCACGCCGCCTGAAACAAGCATGGGCGCATCGCTTTCACGCCCATGTGACGCCCCATGTCCGAAGTGTCGCGAAACGCGACACTTCGCCATGGGTTAAGGCGACATTAACCGCACCAGACACCCACGTACCAACCGTTACACAATACCAACCGTTACACGACAAGGCGACGCATGCCCCCATTTCCCCATCCCGTTCCCAATGAAACGCCCATGCTGCCCACACAGGGCGAGCTGGAGGCCTCATGGCGCCGGTGTGGCCATGACTACGCGCTTGACCCCGTCGCACCGTGGATGCCGCAGGTGCTATGCGATGCAGAACTGCGGCAATGCTGCCAGCGGTCAGGGGCGCTGTTGCGGCATGCGGAGGCGGCGATGGCGCAACTGCACACCATGCTGTCACCGCTGGGATATGCGACGCTGCTGGCGGATGCGGATGGGGTTGTGCTGGCGCACCGGGTCGATCCTGCCATCCGGCGTGGGTCGCGGCGATGGTGCCTGTGGCCCGGCGCGGTATGGGATGAAACGCACGGGGGCACAAACGGTGTCGGCACCTGCCTGGCCGAAGGGCGGCCGGTGGCCGTCCATGGCACACAGCACTGGCGCACCACCCTGCGTGGGCTGGCCTGTATCGCGACGCCCATCCACGACGCGCTGGGCCGCGTGGCGGGCGTAATCAATGCCAGTTCGTTCCATCCGGCACAGGATGGCCGTGAAACCGCGCTGATCAGTGCGATCGTGACGCAGGCGGCGCGGCAGGTTGAACACACTGCCTTCATGGACCGATATCACGGCCATGCGATCATGCTGCTGGGCGAAGGGCATGACGGATCGGTGCCCATGATTGCACTGGATTCAGACCGGGTGGTGGTCGGCGCGACCCATGCCGCGCGGGCGCATATGGGAATAGCCCCGGCGCAGGACCTTAATTTCTGCCTTCTTGCCGACACGCAGGACACCATGGCCGAAGGTGGCGAGCTGCGTCATGCACAGAAAATGGCAATCCGCTCCGCCCTGGCAAGTGCGCGTGGCAAAGTGGCGGTGGCGGCGCGGATGCTGGGCATCAGCCGATCCACACTGCACCGCAAGATGCGGATGCTGGCCCCCACGGACACGCAGGCCTGTTAACGGCAATCCGGGGATACCCAACATTTTCAGGGGCTGCCCCTGATTCGGGCATGAAAGGTCTGTACAAATCTTTTGGAAAAAGCAGCATCAAGATTTTGTAAATTGATGATGATGTCAGGATTATTTTTGATGCCCCCTGCAACCGATACGAAAAGCCATCAACGGCAGTTCAAAAAAGGCAGCATCAGCAATCATTTGGGATACTAAAAATTCTGATGGAGATGATTTATTTAAAAACACTCCTAAATATTCCCATCATTACTTTATATGATGTTTAAAACGTTCTGCATTCACACCTCACTGAAACAATGAAAGTTTCCGGAAAATTTTCCCAAGAAACCAGTGAAAAGCATCGTATTTCAAGAAGGTTAAAGTAACACCTGAAATATCCAACTCCTTAAAAACCATTTATAAAAAAATAAGAAAAGTTTTCAGGGGCCGCTTCCTTTTAAAAATATGGCATTCTGTTGAAGAGATTATTTGAGAAGTCAACCCCAATAACATACTAAAATTATAAAGGTTTTTGGTGAAGCTTTTTCCAAAAAGCTTCAGAAGACGCCGCCTTTTTGAAAAAAGGCGGCACCCAAA
>ERZ746981.380-NODE-380-length-17155-cov-43.199028_pt1 | contig 17155 bp, 11 predicted proteins | sample MGYA00374948_ERZ746981 | MGnify/ENA primary metagenome ERZ746981 (study PRJEB28757, sample SAMN06711160) | food metagenome | host: microorganism | place: China:Harbin | collected 2017-01-30 | study: EMG produced TPA metagenomics assembly of the Analysis of...
ACGATCTCATCAAAGAGACCCGCATCGACATGCGAGAAGTATTCAACCGGGTTGGCCTCGCTCGGCGCGGCCAGCTTGGGATAGCTTGCGCTGTCCAGCTGCTCGGAAGAAGCCTTCACCTTCTCGACCCACGCGCTGTACTGGTCCGCCGGCATTGCCAGCGCACGGAAGCGCATGTCGGAGAAGCCACGACCGCTGAAGTTGGAGGACTCACCCAGGAAGTCACCCGCTTCGTTGGCAATCAGGTGCAGCTGTGTCTGCATGCCGGCCATGGCGTAGATCATCGTACCGAGACGCGGGATGAAGAAAGAATTCATCACGGAATCAGAGGTGATCCGGAAGTCAACCGGCGTATTCACCGGCATGGCCATCTGGTTTACGGTCGCGATCCCTTCATCCGGATAGATAAAGAGCCATTTCCAGTCCAGTGCCACAACATCGACATGAATTGGCTTGACGTTAGCCTCTGCTTCAAGGGGCTTGTACGGGTCAAGCGAATGACAGGTCTGATAGGTCAGCACCGCCAGGAACAGGATGATCAGGCTGGGAACGGCCCAGATGATCACCTCGATCTTGTTGGAATGCGACCATTTCGGCAGGTATTCCGCAGCCGTATTGGACTGACGGTAGTGCCAGGCGAACACCAGTGTCAGGATACAGACCGGCACAACGACCAGCAGCATCGCGAACACCGAAGTCAGGATCAGGCTTTTTTCCTGAAGACCGATCACGCCCTTGGGGTCAAGTGTATCCCACGTGCAGCCTGCTAACAGCACTGCCGAAGATAAACTCACTAGCTTAGTTAATCTTGGCAAGATTTTTTTCTTCATCTCACGCCTCGTTGGTTTCGACATCACCCTGTTTTGCTCACATCCTCGCTTCATCCACGGGCTTAGACAACAACGGCCACGTTATACGCTTGGCAGGGAAAATGCATCCGGCTTTCCCCCTGGCACCCAGCGACATCGCGCCTACGTCGACTTCCGAAATCGAAAAACGCTCTCTTTCGGTTTGCATCCGTCATGAGTTAGTTGCCGACCGGCTGACCATGATCTTGATCAATACGGCCCGCCAGACCTTACGTAATTATTACTGTCAGGGCAGATCGGACCATAAATCGCGATGCCGTCCTGTGTGCTGAAGCGCATGTCCTGTGCCGCTCACCCTTTCATATAGTTTTTCTATTCAAGGGTTATCCGACCGGAATGCCCTTAGAGGCAAGCCTTCACATAATATTTCAGAAAATTACAGACGGAAGAATTTATCTAAAAAAAACATTGTTTTACAGGGAATTACGGGCGTGTCATTAACCTCACACTCTCGTCATCTTATAATTTCCATATCTGAATAAGTCTTATCTTTTTTACCCAAGCCGATACCCGGACCCTCTTTCCATGCAAAAAGGGCCGCCGCTTTCGCGACGACCCTTTCCATTTCATAAACCGTACCTTATCGGTCTGAAAAAGCAGGACTCCTGCCATCAGTCGTTGCTGCTGTTGCGCACACCCATGAACTGAAGCAGGAACTGGAACAGGTTGATGAAGTTCAGATACAGATTCAGCGCATCATATACCGACCGCTTCGCAGCCTGATCCGCACCTTCATAATAGGCGAGCTGCTGGTAGGTCGCCTTGATCCGCTGGGTATCGAACATGGTCAGGCCGACAAACAGCAGCACACCAACGGCGCTATAGACGAAATACAGGCCGGGGCTGTGAAGGAACATGTTCACCACCCCCGCGATGATGAGGCCGAACAGACCCATCATGAAGAACGAACCGAACCGGCTCAGGTCAGTACGAGTCGTGTAGCCCCAGATCGACATGGTGCAGAATGTCGCTGCGGTGATGAAGAAAACCCGCGTGACCGAAACGCCGGTGAAAACCAGGAAGATGTTGGACAGGCTTGCCCCCATCACCCCGCAGAACAGCCAGAACAGCGTCTGCACGGCCTGAGTGGACAGCCGGTTCACACCAAACGACATGACCATGACGAAACCAAGCGGCGCAATCATGGCCAGCATGGCCAGACCGGTCGGCTTGATCGCCATACCCATCGGGGTTGGCACATGCTGGAAGAACAGGGCCTGCAGGCTGGTATTGGCGATCAGGTACGCAACCAGTCCCGTCAGGACCAGACCTGATGCCATCCAGTTATAGACTCGCAGCATATAGGCCCGAAGGCCCATATCCACGGAACCTGCGGCGCTATCAGCGGCGGGGCGGATGAAACTCCGCGAATCAGGGCCAAAAGCCATTGTGTTTCCTTCCTCCACGTCGTTGACCGACGTGCCTCTACCCCAATGTGGGAACATGGTAGAACACGTTCAAGAACCTGGGCGTGTCCAATACATTACAATACGGCAACACATACGCCGCCGCTCCGGGCCTATATATACTGTACATGTCAAAATGCGGCATATGCCGTTTTCATTCTGCCCAACAGGTTCTTCATGCGTCTTTTCATTGGTCTGGAACTTCCCTCTGCCCTGGCGCACGCCCTTGGCGAATTGCGGGGCAGCCTGCCGGATGTGGCGTGGTACCCGCCGGAATCCTATCACCTGACACTGCATTTCGTAGGCGAGGTTACGCACGGGCACTTTCTGGAGGAAATGCATCATGCCCTTTCCGCCATCCGTGCTGCCCCACCTTCCTTGATCCTGACAGTGCCCGGTCTGTTCGAACCAGCAACACGACAGGGACCGGATACCCTGTGGATGGGCTGTGCGCCTGACCCCGCCCTTGTCCACCTGCAAAACAGGATACGCGCAACGATGACGCGCCTCCCCTTCCCTTTCGGCAGGGCAGGTTCAGGTCAGTCAGGGGCGGCAAGGCCCATCCGGCGCTTTGTTCCCCATCTCTCGCTGGGACAGATGCGCCATCCGGACCCGGAGCGTCGGCAACGATGGCTCGTTACACCCCCGCCCGCCTGCGATGCACAGAGCATCGGTCATTTCACGCTGTTCCGCTCCCTGAGACATGGAGACATGCCCTTCTACGAGCCGCTGGAGCATTATCCCCTGCATCCCTGATTCTTGCGCGGGAACGTCATGCAACGGGAAAAATCAGGAGTCTCGGGAACTATCCAGTTATTCGTATTGTGGATAATAAAAATATATTCCGTACCATTCTTTGTGGACGCCCTATCGAAACGAGAACAACCCGTTTTTCATTTTCCCCCGGAATATCAAGAAAGTTTACGAATATCCCTGAAAAATCCAGTTATCTGTTTCATTGCTTATCTGACAGCATATTCACGTTTTAGTGATCTCGAACACTAAAATGTCAGGAGACGGGCGGCACAGCCTCAGTATGTTCGGGTGAAACGGACTACCTGCTTTTCTCCTGCCCGAAGCCGGTTCCTGTCTGTCGATCAAGGAAGCCTGTTCTGCCTGCTTTCCAGACCGATACAGTCAGAAAACCTGCCCCGGCAGAAAGTTGCAGCGGCGGCGTCCTGAATTCGAAACCGTTAGTTTTTCTGAGGACATCACATATGATTTCTGCCGTTTTCGGAAAAAGACGTTCTCTGAGCAGAACGCTTACAGCCGGAACGATATGTGCGGCTCTCATCTCCGGCTATGCCACCATGGCATCGGCGGATGAGGGACAGGGCGCCACAGGGGAAGCGATCATCCATGCTGATGATCACCCCGGCAACTGGATGACCTATGGCCGCACCTATTCTGAACAGCGTTACAGCCCGCTGGATCAGATCAACCGTTCCAATGTCGGTAACCTGAAGCTGGCCTGGTATCTGGATCTCGATACCAACCGTGGCCAGGAAGGCACGCCCCTGGTTGTTGATGGCGTCATGTATGCCACCACCAACTGGAGCATGATGAAAGCCGTCGACGCCGCAACCGGCAAGCTGCTGTGGTCCTATGACCCGCGCGTGCCCGGCAACATTGCCGACAAGGGCTGCTGTGACACGGTCAACCGTGGCGCGGCCTACTGGAATGGCAAGGTCTATTTCGGCACGTTCGATGGCCGTCTGATCGCCCTTGATGCCAAGACCGGCAAGCTGGTCTGGAGCGTCAACACCATTCCGCCCGAAGCCGAACTGGGCAAGCAGCGTTCCTACACCGTTGACGGCGCGCCGCGCGTCGCCAAGGGCCGCGTGATCATCGGTAACGGTGGTTCCGAATTTGGTGCCCGTGGCTTTGTCACCGCGTTCGACGCGGAAACAGGCAAGGTTGACTGGCGCTTCTTCACGGTTCCGAACCCCAAGAACGAACCGGACCATGCTGCATCCGACAGCGTGCTGATGAACAAGGCCTACCAGACCTGGAGCCCGACCGGCGCCTGGACCCGTCAGGGCGGCGGCGGCACGGTGTGGGATTCCATCGTGTATGACCCCGTGACCGACCTGGTCTATCTGGGTGTCGGCAACGGTTCGCCGTGGAACTACAAGTACCGTTCCGAAGGTAAGGGCGACAACCTGTTCCTGGGTAGCATCGTCGCACTGAAGCCGGAAACCGGCGAATACGTCTGGCATTTCCAGGAAACGCCGATGGATCAGTGGGACTTCACCTCGGTCCAGCAGATCATGACGCTTGACCTGCCGATCAACGGTGAGACCCGCCACGTCATCGTTCATGCGCCGAAGAACGGCTTCTTCTACATCATCGATGCGAAGACCGGCGAGTTCATCTCGGGCAAGAACTATGTTTACGTAAACTGGGCCAGCGGCCTCGATCCGAAGACGGGCCGTCCGATCTACAACCCCGACGCGCTCTACACGCTTACGGGCAAGGACTGGTACGGCATTCCGGGTGACCTTGGCGGCCATAACTTCGCGGCCATGGCGTTCAGCCCCAAGACCGGGCTGGTCTACATCCCCGCGCAGCAGGTTCCGTTCCTGTACACCAACCAGGTCGGCGGGTTCACCCCGCATCCGGATAGCTGGAACCTTGGTCTGGACATGAACAAGGTCGGTATCCCCGACTCCCCGGAAGCCAAGCAGGCCTTCGTTAAGGACCTGAAGGGTTACATCCTGGCATGGGATCCGCAGAAGCAGCAGGAAGCCTGGCGCGTGGACCACAAGGGTCCGTGGAACGGCGGTATCCTGGCGACTGGCGGCGACCTGCTGTTCCAGGGCCTTGCGAACGGTGAATTCCACGCCTATGACGCGACGAACGGTTCCGACCTGTTCCACTTCGCGGCTGACAGCGGCATCATCGCACCGCCCGTGACCTACCTTGCCAAGGGCAAGCAGTATGTTGCGGTTGAAGTGGGCTGGGGCGGCATCTATCCGTTCTTCCTTGGTGGCCTGGCCCGTACCAGTGGCTGGACCGTCAACCACTCGCGCATCATTGCCTTCTCGCTCGACGGCAAGTCCGGTCCTCTGCCCAAGCAGAACGACGAAGGCTTCCTGCCCGTCAAGCCGCCGGCACAGTTTGATGCGGCCCGCACGGATAACGGCTACTTCCAGTTCCAGACCTATTGCGCCGCCTGCCATGGCGACAATGCGGAAGGTGCTGGCGTGCTGCCTGACCTGCGCTGGTCCGGCTCCATCCGCCACCAGGATGCGTTCTACAATGTTGTCGGTCGTGGCGCGCTTACCGCCTATGGCATGGATCGCTTCGACAGCAGCATGAATCCGAACGAGATTGAAGATATCCGTCAGTTCCTGATCAAGCGTGCGAACGAGACCTATCAGAGGGAAGTTGATGCCCGGAAGAATGCTGCCGGTATTCCCGAGCAGCTGCCATAATCCCGGTTTTGACAATTTTTCGCATCAACGCGACGCATGATGGTGAACATAATGATCAACAGGCTTAAGGTGACATTCAGCGCGGCAGCGTTTAGTCTGCTGGCAGGGACGGCATTGGCTCAGACGCCCAATGCCGACTCCGCGCTAGTCGAGAAAGGGGCGTATGTCGCGCGACTGGGTGACTGCGTAGCATGTCATACCGCTCTCCACGGTCAGGCCTATGCAGGTGGGCTTGAAATCAAGAGCCCGATCGGCACGATTTACTCCACGAACATTACCCCGGACCCGACCTACGGTATCGGCCGCTACACCTTCGAAGAATTCGACGAAGCTGTGCGCCACGGTATCCGCAAGGACGGCTCCACCCTGTATCCGGCCATGCCGTATCCCGCCTTCTCGCGTATGACGAAGGAAGACATGCAGGCGCTGTATGCGTACTTCATGCACGGGGTGAAGCCGGCGGCGCAGCCTAACAAGCAGCCGGACATTTCCTGGCCGATGTCGATGCGCTGGCCGCTGGGCATCTGGCGCATGATGTTCTCGCCCTCGCCCAAGGACTACACCCCTGCGCCCGGCACGGATGCCGATATTGCCCGTGGTGATTACCTTGTGACGGGTCCGGGACATTGCGGTGCGTGCCATACGCCGCGCGGCTTCGCCATGCAGGAAAAGGCTCTGGATGCGTCCGGTGGGCCTGACTTCCTGGCCGGTGGCGCACCGATCGACAACTGGGTCGCACCCAGCCTGCGTAACGACCCGGTCGTGGGTCTGGGCCGCTGGTCCGAGGATGATATCTACACCTTCCTCAAGTCCGGCCGTATCGACCACTCCGCCGTGTTCGGTGGCATGGGCGATGTGGTGGCATGGAGCACCCAGTACTTCACCGATGACGATCTGCACGCCATCGCGAAGTACCTGAAGAGCCTGCCGCCGGTTCCGCCGTCGCAGGGCAACTACACATACGACCCGTCCACCGCGAACATGCTGGCTTCGGGTAATACCGCCAGCGTTCCGGGCGCCGATACGTATGTGAAGGAATGCGCCATCTGTCACCGTAACGACGGTGGTGGTGTGGCCCGCATGTTCCCGCCGCTGGCTGGCAACCCGGTCGTCGTGACCGAGAACCCGACCTCGCTGGTGAACGTGATCGCACATGGTGGCGTGCTGCCGCCGAGCAACTGGGCGCCGTCCGCGGTGGCCATGCCGGGTTACAGCAAGTCGCTGTCCGCACAGCAGATTGCTGATGTGGTCAACTTCATCCGCACAAGCTGGGGCAACAAGGCGCCGGGCACTGTTACCGCCGCCGACGTGACCAAGCTGCGTGACACGGGTGCGCCGGTTTCCAGCTCGGGCTGGAACAGCATGAGCAGTGGCTGGTCGGTCTTCCTGCCGCAGCCTTATGGCGCAGGCTGGACCTTCGCACCGCAGACGCATACCGGTCAGGACGCCGCGCAGTAATGCCGGTCGGGTGGCCCCAACGGGGTCGCCCACTCCTGATACGTTACGGAAAACCGCCATGGACCCCGTCCATGGCGGTTTTCTTATGTCTGCCGATCCCGCACACTCCCCCTTTCGCAACCATAAGGGAAGATACCGGCATGCAGCGCATTGTGGTCCTGACCGGGGCAGGCATCAGCCAGGAATCCGGCTTGCAGACTTTCCGTGGCCCGGACGGGTTGTGGAACAATGAACGGATCGAGGATATCTGCACCCCACAGGGCTTCCAGCGCGATCCCCTGCGCGTGGACCGTTTCTATAACGGCCTGCGCAGCAAGCTCTCCACCGTGCAGCCCAACGCCGCCCATTACGCGCTGGCCGATCTGGAACGTGCCGGACGGGAAGGACGCTGGGCGGGTCAGGTTACGATCGTGACGCAGAACATAGACGACCTGCATGAGCGCGCAGGCAGTCATAATGTGATCCATATGCATGGCGAACTGCTGCGCCTGCGCTGCACCCATTGCCACGCGAAACCTGTATGGCGGGAAGATTGTTATCCCCAGACACCCTGCCCTGTGTGCCATACGCCATCACTGCGGCCCGACATCGTCTGGTTTGGGGAAATGCCCTATCATATGGAATCCATCGGCACCCGCCTGGCGGAATGTGACCTGTTCGTCGCCATCGGCACCTCCGGCACCGTTTATCCGGCGGCAGGCTTTGTGGACAGTGTCGCGGGGCATGCGGATACGATGCTGTTCAATCTTGATGTCCCACACGGGCCTTCCCCTTTCGATCAGGTCGTGCCCGGTCCCGCGACCCGCACCGTAAGCGCATGGGTGCGCGAACTGCTGGAAAAATAGAGCGCAGGATATGGCCGACGAGACACTGGAAACGCTGCTGGAATCCATCCGCGCCTGTCAGCTCTGCCGCGCGGATCTGCCGCTGGGGCCACGGCCGGTGCTCCATATTTCCCGCACGGCGCGATTGCTGATCGCCAGTCAGGCCCCCGGAACACGCGTGCATGAAACCGGCCAGTCCTTCAATGATGCCTCCGGCGACAGGCTGCGTGCGTGGATGGGCATAGATCGCGCCACGTTTTATGACGTCAGCCGCATTGCGATCGTGCCCATGGGTCTGTGTTATCCCGGTCGGCTGCCCAAGGGGGGCGATTGCCCGCCACGGCCGGAATGTGCGCCCCAATGGCGTGCGCGCATCATGGCGCAGATACCAGGCCTTGAACTGACGCTCGTGGTGGGCAGTTATGCGCAGAACCACATTCTCGGACCGGGCCGGGTCAGTGATCGCTCTCTGGATTTCCGGCGCTACCTGCCCCGTTATTTCCCGCTGCCACATCCCTCATGGCGCACGGGGGCGTGGGAACGCCGCACCCCGCAATTCGGACATGATGTGCTGCCCGCCCTGCGTGCGTGTGTGCAGGCTGTTCTGGCGGGGCGCCCCGTGCCCGCCATTCCGCCAGTCGTGCCGGTGTAGTCAGTCTGATCCGTTTTGCGCGGCTCTATTCCCCTGCTGCCGCCAGAATGGCGTGGGCGGTGGACAGCGCCACGCCCTGCACGCCCGTAATCAGGATCTGCACGCCAATGGACAGCAGGATCAGCGCCGCGAGGCGTGAGACAATACGGGTGCCGGTCTTGCCCAGCAGGCAGAGCAGTTGTTCGGCATAGGCGTATGCTGCCCACACGATGGCTGCCACCAGAAGGGCTGCGATTGACAGCACGCCATAAAAGACGATGTGGCTACCCCCAGTCGGCCCTTCCGATCCCAGCGCGATGGCAACGGCAATGGTTCCGGGCCCTACGGTAAAGGGCATGGTCAGTGGGAAAAATGCCTGCCCCATCATGTTGCTGCTGATCTGGGCGTGATTGTTCTGTGTCGCCTGGGCCTGTTTTCGGGCTTCCTCGGTTTCCGGGGCCTGAAGCAGGGACCAGGCCCGCACGGCCACCACCAGTCCCCCGGCGATGCGCAACGCATTGATGCTGATACCGAAAAAGGACAGAACGGACCCGCCGATCCAGATCGAGGCCAGCATCAGCATGGCGGAATAGAATGCGACCTGACGCGCAAGGGCAATGCACAGGCGCCGGTCATGCCCGCTGGTGACCTGCGCGAAGATAAGTGCGGCCCCCAACGGATTGACAATGGAAAACAGCGCGGGAAACGCCATAAGGAACGCGCCCGACAGGCTGGGCAACCCGACAACTGTGGAAAAATGGGTAAGCAGCCCGTCATGCGCCGTCATAAGCGTATCCTTCAGCCGGGTGAAACGTCCATCAGTCTTCCACCTGTCCCGATGGCGCGAAGGTCCGTGCCAGAAGGGGGCGTATGGCAGGCAGGTCCCGGGCGGCCGCACACAGGAACGAAGGGGAAGCGTCCTCCCCCTCAGTCACCAGCGGCCATGATGTCAGCCCCAGCTCATTATAGACAGGCAGCAATGTCATGCCTACACGCCAGAATACCGGTCTGCGCCCTTCCTGCACCGCAAGGTCGCGCAGCCACCATATGGCGGATGTGCAGTCATCCGCATCCCCCGCCGGGTCCCCCAGTCCGATCAGATAGACACCCACGCGCACGAAAGGCAGCAGCGCCTCCCGCCGTGCGCCCGGTATCGCCCCCGATGGGGCAGGCGTAACCTCCCCCAGCACGTCAAGGGCATGGTCAAGGCCACCATACTGCGCCTGCGTTTCGGCATCCCATGGCAGCACATGGATGCCGCCGGGCCGCACCAGCCGCACAATCATGACCAGCCCGAGCATGACCGCCAGCCCCAGCGTCCACTGGGCAATGCCGGGACGCGATGCGAACAGCATGATTTCCCACCAGCTACCGCCAACGGAATCATGCGGCCCCGCCAGCACGAGGATCAGGATCGAGCCGATCAGCAGCACAAGCGACAGGATGGTCTGGAACGACAGCGGCTCGCTCATGATCCGGGCATGCCGGTAATAGGACCCACGGAATGGCGCGATCAGGATACAGACCAGCATAAGCAGTCCCGGCACCGCCATGGGCGACCCCCGCAGCAGGGTCAGGCCACAGGCGATGGACAGCAGCACCATCGTCGCCTTCCATGCCAGCGTCACACGCTGCGACAGGCCGATGCCAAGACCGATCAGCGCAACCCCGATAAGGGAAAGCAGATAGTCCCCCATCAGGACAAAGGCAGGCTGCATGCGGCCTGCGTTCATCCAGCCTTCAGGGTCAAGCAGCGTCAGGGCCAGCAGCATCCCGCCACAGAGCGAGACGGCCCCCGTCGCGACCGCCACGGAAAAATCCGCCTCGCTTTCGCGTATGACCTGACTAGGGCGGTCCGTGCGCGGCCCCCGCAGCGGCCTGCGCGCACCGACCTTGCGCGACAGGGCCGCATCCCCGCGCAGGAATATTTCATGCGCGGCGAACATGATGCCCGCCACGAACAGGGGGACGATATAGTAGAACAGGCGGAAGATCAGGATGGCGGTCACGATGCGCGTGGCGGGCAGGTAAGCCCCCAGCGCCAGCATCATTGTCCCGTCAAAGACGCCCAGCCCACCCGGCACGCTGGCCACCAGACCCGCCGTATAGGATGCGATGTAGATGGCCAGGAACGTCCCGTAATCCAGTCCCGGCGCGGATGGCAGAAAGGTGTAGGCGATGGCCGCCGTCGCCGCGACTTCCAGCGCCGCCACCACCGTCTGCATCACCGCCATGGCGGAGGACGGAAAGGTGATCTGCCACCGCCAGACCCGAATTTCGTCCACGTAACGGCCCATGATGACATAGGCGATCACGCCACCCCACATAGCCCCCCCCACGAGACGCATGAGGATGGAAGGCAGGGTCTGGCCGATGAAGGGCACCGTCCCCGGCTCCAGCAGCAATACGCTGCCGATCAGCACAGCGGCCCCCAGCAGGTAGGTCGCGGAACAGAAGGCAATGATCTGGGCAACCTGAAACGGTCTCAGTCCCCAGTTACCATACAGCCTGAACCGCACCGCCGCGCCCGAAATGGCCGAAAAACCAAGATTATGCGACAGGACGTAGGAACAGAAAGCCGCAAACGCCGTGCGCCGGAACGACAGCGGGCAACCCACCTGTCTTACGGCCAGCCAGTCATAAAACGACAGGATAAGGTAGGACAGCAGCGTAAAGCCCGCCCCGGCCCATAATGTCCCGACGGGAATGGCCGCAAGCGCCTGACTTATGTCGTGCCAGTGCAGGTGGCGGACCTCGCGCTGGACCACGACAATGGCGGCAACCAGCAGCAGCAGGCCCAGCACGTGCGGCAGATGCCGTATCAGTCCCCGTCTGGCAGGCGCGGGGGTTACGCCCTTTCCCCCATCATCCACATCGGGATGGGCCATGGCGTCATGTTCAGGACGTTCGGCCATGGGCAGGCTCCTAGCCCGCGGCCCTCTCATCACGGAGGAGGGCTGCCTCAATCAGGGCGACGGTTTCTGCAATCCCGTACAGCGCGACAAAAATCCCGAAACGCGGCCCCTCCTTCTGCCCAAGCAGCACTTCATACAGACAGCCGAACCACGCACGCAGCGGCTCGAAGCCATGGGTCTTGCCAATCTCGAACACAAGGTTCTGGCAGGTATCGGGGGAAACCTCCTCCCCCTCCAGCCCGCGCAGGGCTTCGGCCAGATCGGACAGCGCCTTGCGCTCATGCGGTTCGGGCGCGCGGTAGTGCTTCGTCGGGCGCACGAAATCGGCGTAGTAGACGATGGCATGGTCCACCAGACGCGCCAGCATGGGGCAGCTCTGCGGCGTGGCGGCGGCATCGTAACGCTGGATGAACTTCCACAGCACATCCGGCGTCTCGGCATTCGCGACGGATGCGAGGTTGAGCAGCATGCCAAATGTGACCGGGCTGCCCGCATCCGCGGGAATATTGCCCGCATGGATGAACCATGCCGGGTTGGTCATGAGGGCCGCATCATCGGCAGGCAGCGTCTTCGCCTTGCCGACATGGGCCAGATATTCATCCGTCGCCTTGGGAATGACATCGAAGAACAGGCGCTTGGCGCGCTGCGGGGCATTGAACATATACTGCCCGAGGCTTTCCGCGGGCGCGTAACGCAGCCATTCCTCAACCGAAATCCCGTTGCCCCTGGACTTCGATATCTTCTGTCCGTTCTGGTCCAGAAACAGCTCGTAAGTCAGGCCCGCAGGCGGCTGGCCGCCAAGGATGCGGCAGATCTTCCCCGACAGGCGCACGCTGTCGATCAGATCCTTGCCCGACATTTCATAGTCAACGCCCAGCGCATACCAGCGCATGGCCCAGTCGGCCTTCCACTGCATCTTGGCATGGCCGCCCGTTACGGGGGTCTCGAAGGTCTCGCCTTCCTCATCTGTCCAGCGCACGGTACCCGCCACCGGGTCGATCGCATCCATCTTCACTTGCATGACCTGACCGGTGCGGGGATGGATGGGCAGGACGGGGGAGTAGGTGGCACGCCGTTCCTCGCCCAGTGTCGGCGCGATCACGGCCACGATCTGGTCGTGTACTTCCAGCACGCGCTTCAGGGCGGCGTCGAAATGCCCCCCTTCATAATACAGGGTGGAGGACGCGAATTCATATTCGAATCCGAACCCGTCAAGGAAGGCGCGCAGACGGGCGTTGTTATGCGCGGCGAAGGATTCGTGCGTGCCGAACGGATCGGGCACGCGTGACAGCGGCTTGCCGATGAACTGGTGCAGCATCTCCTGATTCGGCACGTTTTCCGGCACCTTGCGCAGGGCGTCCATATCATCGGAAAACGCAAGCAGCCGCGTGGGCAGGCCGGTGAGCTTCGTGAAGGCCTGACGCACCCATGACGTGCGCGCGACCTCGCCAAACGTGCCGATATGCGGCAGGCCGGAGGGACCATAACCCGTTTCCAGCAGCACGGGCCGATCCGCCGTGACAGCGCGCGCGCCAACATGCGCGGACAGTTTGGCGGCCTCCTCAAACGGCCAGGACTTGGGGAGGGGCGAGATAAGGGGACGATGCTGTTCTGACATGGACCGGCAAGCTATGGGCAGGAATGACGCGGGTCAATCCATCCTATTCAACACCGCAGGACGCAGCAATGATAATGATCTGACACGCGGCGGGCGACAGACGCCCACAGGTACCCTATATCATTGACCGAGATGCCAGACACCCCGCCCCTGCCGGACAGCGCACCGGCGATCCTTCCCCGGCACGGCGCATGGTCGGTCCTGACCCCGGATGGGGAAATCCTGTCCATGACGGCGGCCGAAATCCGGCGTGACCTGCCGCACTGGCCGGCCATTCTGGTCATTCACGCCCCGGCCACGGCGCGCAGGCTGGACCTGCCGCCCCCGCCGCGCCCCTGTCCATGGCTGGACCTGCTGGAACTGTTCGCCTTCACCATGCCCGCGCATGGCGTGCCCCCCACGGCGCGTGGACTTGGGGGGGGGCTGGGTATTGCAGCGCACCGGCTGGATGCGCCCGAGGCCGACCTGCTGCCCGATCTGGCATTCGCACTGCTACGTCACATCGCCCGCAGCCGCAACACGCCACAGGGCGGCATCATGACCGCGCTGGCATGGCGCATGCGGCAGGCGGGATGGGCATGGGGGCCATCCGTCTGTGCCGCGCTGGGACTGGATGCGACCGGACCGTTGCCCGCAGGCGTGATCCAGCCCGCCGAAGCCCTGAAGGTCTGGACGCGCCTGCCCAAATGGGAGGACACCGCCCCCCGCCCGCCACCAGCCGCCCAGCCGGTAACGGGGGATGAAGCCCGCGACCACCTACGCGCCATTCTGGGCGAAGGGGCCGAACACCGCCCCGCGCAGGAAGCGTTCAGCCACCTTGCCGCCCGGGCCTTTGCCCCGCGCACCACGCAGGGCGATCCGCACATGGTGCTGGCGGAAGCGGGAACCGGCACAGGCAAGACCCTTGGCTATGTCGCACCGGCCAGCATCTGGTCGCGCCGCAACGGGGGCGCTGTGTGGATCAGCACCTATACCCGGCACCTGCAACGCCAGATCGAAACGGAACTGGCCCGCCTGTTCCCCGATCCCGCCATCCGCCGCAGCCATGTGGTCGTACGCAAGGGGCGCGAAAACTATCTATGCCTGCTGAATATGGAGGAGAGCGTGAACATCGCCCTCTCCCGCGGGCAGGCGGCGAATGCCACCATTATCGGGCTGGCGCTGGTTGCCCTGTGGGTCGCCCATACCGATGATGGCGACCTGTTTGGCGGCGATCTGCCGGGCTGGTTTGCCGACCTGTTCGGTCGCGGGCTGCTGACCGGCATTGCCGACAGGCGTGGCGAATGCATTCACGGCGCCTGCCCGCATTACCAGCAATGCATGGTGGAACATTCCATCCGCCGTGCCCGCACGGCCGATCTGGTCATCGCCAACCATGCGCTGGTGATGTCACAGGCGGCATGGCACGCGCTGGACGGGTCGGACACCAATAACGAGGACAATACCCCTACCCGCTACATCATGGACGAAGGGCATCACATCGCCGATGCGGCCGACAGCGCCTTCGCCCTTGAACTGTCCGGGCTGGAGGCGGCTGAACTGCGGCGCTGGCTGCTGGGGGCCGAAGGGGCACGGTCACGCGCGCGGGGCCTGCGGCGGCGGCTGGAAGACCTGCTGGTTCATATCCCGCGCATCGAAACCCCGCTTGATACGGCCCTGATGGCGGCACGCGCCCTGCCCGCCCCCGGCTGGTCGGCACGCCTTGCCGCGCAGGACCCGGCAAGCAAGACCACCACCGTTCCCACAACCGACCTGCCCGACGGTACGGGTGAACCCGTGCTGTCCAATCCTTCGGAAATGCTGCTGAATGAACTGCGCCAGCAGGTTCTCGCCCGCACGCAGGGCAGTCCCGAAGGCGGCCAGCGTCGCAGCGACAGTGAATGCGACCTGCACCCGATGTCCGATTCCCTGCGCATGGCGGCACAGGGACTGGAACGCGCCCTGCGACGACTGGCCGAACCGCTGCGCACGCTCGTCGCGCGGCTGGAGGAAGTGCTGGATACCGAAGCGGACTGGCTGGACACCCCCATGCGCGAACGGATTGCGGCGGCGATCCGCTCCATCCGCCGCCGTGCCCTGTCCCGCGTCGATGGCTGGTGCGCCATGCTGGGCACCCTGCAGGCCGGAGAGCGCCCGCCCGAAGGCGAGACCCCGCATTATATCGACTATATCCGCATGGACAGGCGCGACGGGCAGAACCCCGGCGAGCGCGATGTGGGGCTGTATCGCCACTGGCTGGACCCGACCATACCGTTTGCCAGTGTCCTGGCCGCCCCCGCCCACGGGGTGCTGATTACATCCGCCACCCTGCGCGACGAAACGGGCGGGAACAGAACGGAAGAAGAAAGCGAACGCGCATGGGATGCGGCGGAAGCCCGATCAGGCGCGGTCCACCTGCCATCGCCCGCCATAAGGGCGTCCTTTGCCAGTCCGTTCGATTATGCGCAGCAGAGCCGTGCCTACATCATCACCGATGTCGCCCATGACGATCCGGCGGCGCTGGCCGGGGCCTACCGCACCCTGTTCATGGCGTCCGGTGGTGGGGCGCTGGGGCTGTTTACCGCCATATCGCGGCTGCGTGAGGTCTACAGGCGCATCATCACCCCGCTGGAAGCAGCGGGACTGCCCCTGTTTGCCCAGCATGTGGACCCGATGGACAACGCGACACTGGTGGACATCCTGCGCAGTGAGCGCAATGCCTGCCTGCTGGGAACCGATGCGATGCGGGATGGAGTGGATGTGCCGGGCGATGCGCTGCGGCTGGTCGCCTTCGAGCGCGTGCCGTGGCCACGCCCGGATATCCTGCACCGGGAGCGCCGCATCCACCTGTCCGGTGGGGCGCCGGGGCGTTATGACGACATGATCGCCCGCCTGCGCCTGCGTCAGGCGTTTGGTCGCCTGATCCGCAGTCGGCAGGACAGGGGCGTATTCGTCCTTCTGGACAGGCGCACCCCGTCACGCCTGCTGTCGGCTTTTCCCGAGGGGGTAATGGTCCGCCGCCTTGGCCTGAGCGCTGCGGCACGGGAAATTACGGAGTTCCTGCAGGCGCACGATACCTCCGCAGACCAGCTTTCCTGATCTGGCTCCCGCAGACCTTCCCCCCTGACCGGGAGAGACGTCAGAGCGCCTTGAGGTTGGTCGCAGCAGCCTTGCCGCGCTCCATGGCGATGTCATAGCTGACGGCCTGATCTTCGTTCAGACCACGCAGGCCAGCGGCCTGAACGGCGGTGATGTGGACGAACACGTCCTTGCCGCCATCATCAGGCATGATGAAGCCAAAACCCTTGGTCGCGTTGAACCATTTTACTTTTCCGGTAGCCATAGCCAGTCTCTTCTCCAGCGCCATCCTTGCCGGTCCTAATACCGGGAATCCGGGCGCGTGCCTTTACGGCCATGAAAAAAACGGGGCATCCGGAAAACACCCAGCCACTTTCACGTCGTTCGTGCTCCATAGGGGCAGCATGAAATGGGCGTCCATGTCAAATACTCCTGACATCACATACGCCGATGCCCCATGCACGGGGCATGAAAAAAGGGGGAAAGGCCACTGGCCCTTCCCCCTTTTTTTCGTCGGTCCGCGTGGCCCCCTGCGGGAGCCACACAGGGACAGCGTGGATCAGAAATCCATGCCGCCCATGCCACCCATTCCGCCCATGCCACCTTCCGGCATCGCAGGGGCCTTCTTTTCCGGGCGCTCGGCCACCATCGCTTCGGTGGTGATGAGCAGGCCGGCAACCGAAGCCGCATCCTGCAGCGCCGTGCGGACAACCTTCATCGGGTCGATGATACCGGCTTCCACCAGATCCTTGTAATCGCCGATCTGGGCATCGAAACCGAAGGTGTAGGTGTCGTTTTCCAGAACCTTGCCGGCGATGACCGCACCGTCTTCACCCGCGTTGTGGGCGATCTGGCGCAGCGGAGCCTGCAGGGCCTTGCGGATGATGTCCGCACCGACGCGCTGGTCGTCGTTATGGAAGTGCAGGCCACCCAGCTTGGT
>ERZ746981.381-NODE-381-length-17074-cov-25.787904_pt1 | contig 17074 bp, 16 predicted proteins | sample MGYA00374948_ERZ746981 | MGnify/ENA primary metagenome ERZ746981 (study PRJEB28757, sample SAMN06711160) | food metagenome | host: microorganism | place: China:Harbin | collected 2017-01-30 | study: EMG produced TPA metagenomics assembly of the Analysis of...
AAACGTGCCTTCTTCATCGCCTGTCTCCAGTGGACAGACCTTACTTCAAATCGAGGGCATTTCAGGGGGCAGGGTCAAGGGAAACAGGAGAACCGCCCGAGCCTTGCTCACATGTCATCAGGTGCGTGCTTTCCATATGGCGGTCCAGCGCCACCTGTGATCTCCAACTTTCCAAAAGATATTATACCGGTTTCCAGCCAAGGCACACATACAAGCCTGAAAGTGGCCCACGTCTTTGCTCCAGCCTCCGGCTTTACGGCCAGAACGCAGTCTGGCAGAAAGAGAGCGCCGAAAAAGACGTATGTCGGTTTGGTAAGCCCGACGCCCTGAACATGGTTCTGATCGCGCTCTCATGACAGAGCAGATCCCGCGGCCGGATCACATGGCTCAGACGCTGTGATGTGACGGCTGTCGCGCGTCCTGTCCTCAAGGGGAACAGGATGGATCACCCGTTCACAGGTCCGCCTGCAACGCATGATACAGGGCTTTTCGGATGAAGCTGAACCATATCAACCTCTGCACGAGCAATGTGCTGGCACTGTCTTCCCTGCTTGAAAAGCATTTCGGGTTTGTCCTTGAGGAAACACGCGGGCAGCACGCTTTTGCCCAGCTTACCGGCACCGATGGCATGACGCTGATCCTGATGGACATGAGCAAAACGCCCCAGCCCTACCCGCGCAATTTCCATATCGGATTCATCCTCGATGATCCGCAGGAGGTGCGCGCCCGACATGCCAGCCTGTGCGCTGACGGCTATCTGCCAGGACCGGTGGAAGTCATGACGCGTGGGCGTGACCGCTGGACCCTGTTCTATCACCCCGCAGGTGACGACCTGCTGATTGAGGTCAGTGCACAGGAACCGGCGTGACTATCGCGCCTGTCGCCTGCCTCACGCCACCCGGCATCTGACGCCGGGTGGCAAACTGTTCCGGTTACTTCGTGTCTTCTACGGCAAGCTTTCCGTCCCGGACGCCGTACTGCTTCTGATTATCCGGACCGATCAGCAACGTGGCATGGCTTGCAAACGTCATGGGCAGGAAGACGGGTGACTTTACGGGACGGTAATTCCCTGCATCATTCACATCCCCTGCTCCGACATACTGCGCAATGTAGGGATAGGGATAAACCGGGCGGCTGGCGATCGCTACCGCATCCGGCCGGGCGTAAGGCTGGCTGGGCATGGGGGCCATGTGGATCTGGCCACCAGCCGGCGGCTTGCCGTGCCCTCCGGGCGGCGGTCCCATCGGCCCATCACCTTGGGCTGTCTTTTCCGTACGAATAGCGTTGGGCGCAATGCCAGATTCCGTCCAGGCCATGAGCGGGGACAGAAAATCGACCTGCGGGAAGCCCTCACCGTTTCCACAATGTCCCACACCGGGCAGCAGATAGAATTTCAGGAAACTGTCAGTCTGTTCCGCCCCCATTTCCCGCTGCACACCCTGATAATACGCGATGGTGTTCAGGGGCGAGATCGACTGGTCCGCCAACCCGTGCCACAGGATCAAGCGGCCACCGTGTTTGTGGAACGGACGAAGGTTTGTGTTCTCGGCATTATACAGTGGTGCCAGCTTGGTCATGGTGGCGAAGGACGCATCATCAAAATGGAAGCGGGTCAGGTCAGCCGCTTTTTCATCCACCTGCAGCGGAATGACATAGGCAATGGCGGAAGCGGCAATACCCTGGCTCATGGACTCTCCGCGTGCTGTGGCAGGCAGCGCCCATTGCAGTTCTGAACCCGGCAGTGGACCACCGATGATGTATGGGCGCCCCGCCGCATCTGTGGCCCCCTTGTAAAGCCGTAGCGCCGCCTGCGTTTCTTCCGCTGTCAGGCAGTCCGATGTGTCACTCTGGCCTGCCGCGCACTGTACCCACACGGGATCGAAATGGCAGGCGCGAGGTTCTTCCAGAATGCCGTCCTTTACACCCGAAAGCGTATCGCAGTGACGGATAACGGCGTCATGCAGCACCCCCACACGGTTTTGCAGCAGGATATTGGTGCCATCGGCACGCTGGTTCCCGCGCACGTTCCACGCATGGTAAAAGGAGTTCTGCACGGTAAACAGTGCGGCCGGAGCCCCTGCGGAAATCCCGTCAAAATCCTCGGGGTAGCGCTGCGCCTCCATCAGGGCTTCACGCCCGCCATCGGAACATCCTACAAAGTAGGAATATTTCGGGGCCTGGCCGTAGAAGGCCGCCGTCAGGGCCTTGGCTGCCAGAGCGGTGACATGGTTGGCGCGATAGGCGAAATCGATGCGTTTTTGCGGGTCTTTACCGAATTCGCCCTGCGCCAGCCCCATCATGGAGCCAGTATGGCCCATATCATCGCCCGCCATGACGAATTCGCCATTTAGCGCCGGAACACATGCTCCCGCGTTGCTGACGCCCACTTGCGTCATTCCGCACAGGCCACCGCAACCGCCGAGCAGAAAGCGCTGGGTCCAGTGCTCCATGGGCAGATCGACTTCAAAGGAAATCGCAGGCGCGATCTGCCCCGTGACCTTGCAGAATTTACCCTTTGGAGTGTCCAGCACAGCCGCTTTCTGGCCGTGAACGGCAGCGCCCACGGCGGGCGCAAGATCGACATTGCCTAGCGCCTCACAGGAGGTAACGGGCTTTACCTCCGACAGGCTGGCGATATCCGAGGCCCGCGCCGGGTTCGAGAGCACAGAGAGGAGGCTGATTGCCGGCCCCACAATCCACAAAAAGACGGTCAGCTTTAAAAGTATTCTTTTCATCGCAGGTAAAATGCCCCGTTCAGTCAATCGTTCGATGCGGTTCATTAAGCCGGATTCACGCGATGGCGCGTCGAACAGAATGTATGGATGTGTAATAAAGGCAACTATTCAGAACACTTGGCAACCCGTTACTCCACCCTCCATTCTTCCTTGTAGCCAAACCCGTTCCTGTTATCGGTTGCCTTGATGTAAAGCGGCGTAAACGCCCAGTAGACAGGCTGAAGATGAGCTGGAATAGAAAACCGGGCCATATAAAGATTTGCCGCCAGTTCCCGGTCCTCAATGCACAGCCTCCGCACAGGCCCCTCCATTTGCAATCCACGCAGGAGAGGAATGGACCCATTCTGACCACTGACTGTTGCTACCCCTCGCCCTGCCTGCCCCAGCAGAATGCCGTGGCGGGTCGAAGGGTCTGTCACAAACAGCAGGCGTGCACGTAGTGGGTCAAAAACATAGAATATAGGCGCTGCCCAGTGCTGATGCCCGGCACAAACCGCCAGAGACATGACATGGAATTCTGCTACCAGGGCATCAATCCGGGGGGTAAATATGGTCATGGTCCGACAAACCTTAGCCATATGGTGGTCATGGGCATGGCCAGCACCAGTGCGGGCAGCATGTTACCAACCGGGAATTTGACAATGCCGCATATCCGGAAGCCGGTTGCCAGCATCAACACACCCCCTACGGCTGCAAAATTGTCATTCATCAATGGGGTTGTCAGCGGGGCAAGGTAAGTCGCACCTGTCGCAAGGGCCAGCAGAACTGCCAGTTGAGGAATGCATATAGCCGCTACCGCGAAGCCGAGCGTTGTTGCAAAAATAGCGGCGGTCAGAAAATCCAGAACAGATTTGGCCAGTAAGATGGAAGGATCTCCCGTCATACCTTCATGAATGGCACCGAATATACCCGTTCCGCTTGCGCAGAAGAGAACGGTAAGCGCAACGAAACGTTCGAGAAATACCTCTGGTATCAGATCCGCAGGCATAGGCACAAAGCGTCCCATCAAGCGGTTCCCCCATGTGGAAACCGCGCCCAGATGAGTCTCCAAAGCGCAACTTTCCCCTATGATGACACCAAGCAGCAGGGATAAGACCATCACCGCAACAGCATGGCCGTGGACAATCAGCGAAACACCCATTCCCATGGATGCCAGACCAAACATCATAGGCAGACCATCTTTCAGGCGTTGTGGAATATGCCCACTCAGGGCCGCGCCGAGGATTCCGCCTGTCAGCACCACGCCTGCATCTGTATATGAGCCGATCAGCATGGCTGTTTCCCTATTTTTCTGCTGAGACGGCAGACAGTGTTTCGCCCCAGCGGGGCATGTCAGGCACCTCCACACCCAGCAGGGACAGGGCGCGCGCGGCACTATGGCGGATAATATCGGCACTTGTGCGCGGCGCCGCGTAAATGGCGGGAACAGGCGGGAAAATGATACCGCCATATTCGGTTACGGCCAGCATGTTACGCAGATGACCCAGATGAAGTGGCGCCTCACGCGTCATCAGCACCAGACGCCGTCTTTCCTTGAGCGCGACATCGGCCGCGCGCGTGACAAGATTATCCGTCACTCCCGATGCAATTGCACCAAGCGTATGCATGGAGCACGGGGCGATAATCATGCCTTCGGTACGAAAAGACCCACTTGAAATGGGCGCGCCTAGCGCACCTGGTGAGTGGATATGGGTGGCAAGGGCGTACACGTCCTCAGCCGACAGATCTGTTTCATGCTCACGCGTCAGTTGCGCACCACGGGACATGACGAGATGCGTCTCGATCTCCGCTTCCCGTAATAGACGCAAGACATCAACTCCATACTGGAAGCCCGATGCCCCCGTAATGCCTACGACAATCCGTTTTTGGACCATGGAACGCTCCCGTTCTGAAGATATTTCCTGATGACGGCAGAAGTACAGAACCTGTCTGCCTGCGCGGGATGACGGACCGGCAGACAGGTTCCTGCGGCATTACATGCCCGCTTTGGGAAAGATCGAAGGTGCGAACGGATGCGGATCGACTTCGCGGAACTGTGCACGCACAAAATGCTCTTTCAGTTTCCACGGATAGGTGCAGTCAAAGATCGTCTTACACGACACGCCTTTTGCAGGGATTGAGGGATCGTACTCCGGCACCTGCGAGGGATCGAGCACATGGCCCGTCACCCCGGGCAGAAACATGGTATCCACATTGCCCTGATACCGGGTCTGCATGGCCCAGAGCACATCGTTACTATCGAACAGATCGACATCATCATCCACGATGATGACGTTCTTGAGTTCACGATAAACTGCCAGCGCAATCAGCGCGGCCTGACGCGCCTTACCCGCATCGCCCGCACTACGCTGGCAGACCTGAAGGATCGCCAGCAGCTTTCCTCCACCCGCGCTATGCGCATAAACGTTTTTCACAAACCCCGGTAGCGCCTTGTCACAGGCGTTGAAAATACTGGCTTCTGTTGGAATACCTGCCAGATTCACATGCTCTTCACCCGGCCCGACCAATGTCTGCAAAATAGCGTTCTTGCGCATGGTCACGGCCTTGACCTTGATCACCGGCAGGGACGGATTGGCAGGACCGTTATAACCGGGAAATTCGGGCATCGCATGGCCCGTATTGGTGTTGACATCCTCCCGTATCCGACGTCCCGGCAGGATCTCGCCTTCAATCACGATTTCGGCCCTGGCGATGGAGTGCTCTTTCACCGTCACAGCATCTACGAGTTCAACCGCTCTACCACGCAGCCCGCCAGCTACGGTCAGTTCATCAAAGCCCAGAGGTGTGGTGGGGGCCTCGAAACACGCCCCGATCGGGATGGCAGGATCCAGACCCATATTGATGGTAATGGGCAATGCCTCGCCCCGCTCTTCCGCCTTGGCACGGAAGGCATCGATATGGCGGCCAGGCGCGAAAAAGACCGAGAGTTCATCGCGCCCCTGCACGCACAGACGATGGATGGTCACGTCTGTATGGCCGTTATCCGGATCGCTACCCAGTAGCAGGCCGAGGCAGAAATAGGGACCAGCATCCTCTTCCGTATTGGTTGGGGCCGGGAGAAGCTTACGCAGATCAAAGTGCGGGTCATCAGCCCGAAAGACCTGTTCCTGACACGGAGCGGACTGCCCCTTGAGGACGACCGGAGCAATCCCGTTAAGGACCGCCTCGCCCATCCGCCGCCCAAGTTCTTCGGGTCTGCTGTCAAGCAGTAAGGCCACGCGCTCACGTTTTGCCATAAGGCCAACCAGTACGCGTGCACCGGGGTAGCCTTTCACATTCTCGAACATCATCGCCGGACCAGTTCTGGTCGGACGCATGACGGTACCCCCAGCCCCGACACGTTTATAAACACCCGCCAGTTCGGAACGTGGGTCGATCTCATGGTCTGTTGAAATCAGTTCATCTGGAGACTGCTCAAGTCTAACCAGAGCGGAGCGTAGGTCGATGACCGGTGGGCTGGCTGTGTGATCCGTCCTGTCCATGACATTGTCCTTCCTGTCGCAAAAGGAAGGCTATCCGGCCGCCATAATATGTTCCATATTCACCATGCGGCATTATCGATAAGTCAAATATTATGGATGAACATCTAACGTCTGTTTCTCTACGCCGGCTGGCTGTCTTTCTCACTGTGTGCGAAACCCTCCACGTCGCTCGTGCGGCTGAAAAGCTCGACATCGCACAGCCCGCGCTCAGCCAGCAGATCAAGGCTCTGGAAGAGGCTCTTGGTGCCCAGCTGTTCCATCGTCGCAAGCGGGGCATTGATCTGACCAGTGCTGGTCATGCCTGCCGGGAGGCGGCACAGCACCTCCTAAGGAGCCACCACAACCTGATCGACGGGGTGCGAAGCATTGCCCGTGGTGAGATGGGCCAGCTTGTTCTGGGGCATGTCGGATCGGCTCTGGCGGGGCGGATTTTCCCCGACCATCTACAGAGAATGAAACAGCACTTCCCTGAAGTGCAGATCACGTTGGCTGAAAAATCCATCTCGGATCTTGTCACTGCTGTCACAAAAAAGGACATCGATGTTGCTCTGGTAAGAGATCTTGAAACTGTTCCTTCCATCTGCAGCACACGACGATACATAACGGAAAAGCTATTTGTTCTACTTCCGGAAAACCATCCCCTTGCATCCCGAACCGACCTTTCCATACGGGCAATCCATGCCACTCCCCTGATTGGTTTTCAGGATCCGGACGAAGTCGGCATCGCACGTATTGTGCAGAAAATAGCCGAAAAAAATGGCCTCTCCCTTGAGCCATCATGGAAAGTTACCAATATCGGCAGCATTTTCGGAATGGTTCACGCAGGTTTTGGCCTGTCAATCGTTGCCGAGAGTGTGACAGCACTTCTGCCTGCCGGTCTGAGCGCCCTCCCCCTGAGTGAACCTGACGCAGAATCAACCCTGTTTCTATTGTGGAACAGAGAGCAGATCTCGCCAGCATTACAGAAGTTCATTGAGCTTTCCTGAAATGCCTCCATAATCTGTGAACCGGACATCGCTAAATTAGGTCACTCGAATCACCTCATTACTGAAAAGCATAAATAACCAGTCATCTTCATCTCGTTCAGCGCACATCTCCGACATCCCTGACGGAAGCATCGGCCTGTCCCTTCACCCAGTAGCCGGATGCCTTGATCCATTGGGCCGGAATCCTGCGCTCATCCAGAAGATACTGACGCACAGCCTTCGCTACGCGCGCCTCAGCGCCGATCCAGACGAAAGTGCGGTCAGGGATCTCCAGATTTTTCAGAACAGCAAGAATGCCCGTGGCTTCATCCGCCTGATCCATGGAACGATGAACCCAGTGGGCAGCATGGCGCGCGACCGTGGCGAAGACCTGCTCATCTTCTGGTCCCGGCACAGCCACGAGCGTTGTGACAGGCGTGTCGGCTGGCAGTTCCTCCACGCGACGCCCGATCGCGGGTAACGCCGTTTCGTCGCCAATCAGAAGCCAGTGATCAATCGGACCGGCAATGATCTGCGACCCACGTGGACCGCCGATTTCCAGCCGATCTCCCGGTCTGGCGGCCCTCGCCCACGCAGCCGCTGGTCCACCATGATGATTGACGAAATCCAGAAGCAGCGTACCGTTCTGCGGGTCATAGCGACGCGGCGTGTAATCACGGCGGGTTGGTGAACCATCCAGACCTGGGATGAAGACCTTGATGTGGTCATCCGGCGCTGGACTGGTGAAACCGGCCAGTTCGGGTCCGCCCAGCGTGATGCGGATCATGTGCGGAGTCAGGCGCTCAACGGCACGGACCTCAAGACTGCGTCTGACAAGTTCATGCCTTACGCGCCGGATCTCGGGGCCATCACCCCGATTTAAAAAGGACTGGAAGAGTTTCATGATTGTGTATCCTTGTCGTGCCGACAGACCGGTGACTGTGGATACACAGACGCACAGGCTGCCAGCATTCTGCTGTCAGTTTCTGTGCGTTGTTTCACGTTAACGCATACGAAAGTACGATCAGCGAAGACCGCACTAGCTGTCATGATCAAAGCCTCCGGAGGCAGAGTCTGTCAACGGGTTTCTCAGTATCCTCCTCAGATCGGACAGACGCCACTGGCGCATTGAAGATGCGCCCAGTCCACCACTTCGCGCACCTCGTCATCCTGAATCATGGCGGTGATGGCAGCGAATTTGCCTGCCGACACTTCCTCTTCCGGCAGGTATTCATAACCAAGACCGGAATCCGGGCGGCTCGGCAGCACGGCGCAGCAGCGCACATGCGGCTGGTTGGCAGCCACCATGGCGCGGAAACTGTCCAGACTATGCCGGTCGGTATAGACCTTGAGCGTGTAAGACACCTGATTGCCCTGCTCCGCCCCGATCCAGTATTTCTCCAGCAGTTCCAGCCAGCGATACTGTTCCTCCGGCGAGGCTTCGGGTGCCGTCACCACACGCTCGCCCATGCCGAGACGCTGGATAAGCGGCACGGTCGGAAAGCCCACAATGCTCATGCCGGGAAAACTGCGCAGCGAACGCACGGGATAGCCCTTGCGCTCATAGGTGGGCAGCAGCGGGTCGGTTCCCGCCTCCCATGTGCCGTCCTCGCGCCGCACGCCCTTGAACTGCACCCAGCGAAGATACTGCCGTCGTGCGGGCAGATGCGCTCCTTCGGTCAGACCGAACAGCTTGGATGTGGTGCCCGCGGGCTTGACGGTTGTGACCGTAACCGGTCGGGCGGTGCCGGTCTCGTGCGCATAGGCATCCGCCTCGCTTTTGGCGATGGTGGAGAGTTCCCGCACCGCATTCCAGAAGGGAGCGGCGCGGTCCTCATCCAGCAGATCGTTGAAATCGAGACCGAAGCGCACCCATGCCCATTCATGCAGACCCGTCGGACCGATACCGATCCGGTTGGTCCGCCGCACTTCCTCGCCATACAGCGCGTCCATGCGGTTGGCACGCAGCAGGAAACGTACGCCCAGCCGCACGGAATCCCGCACGCGGGCATCCCATACTGCCGCAGTCTCAGTGGGCACCTGACCGGGCGTCACGTCTTCCAGCGCCACGGGGCAGGCCAGCAGCGGAGCAAAATCACCAATCACACAATAGCCGCCCGTAACATGCAGTGTGATCTCACCACACGGATTGGTCGTAACCGGGAAATGTGCCGAGGTGGCGCGCTGTGCCAGATCAGCCAGCAGGGCTGCCCCCTCGGTGGCCTGATAACGATGCGAGCGGAAATCCCGCCCATCCGCATGCACCTGTTTGAGCCGTGCGCTGCCGGTTCGATTATCTTCCAGCCGATCACCGTTGATAAAACCGGGCTCGCCATTGATCCACGCGCACCGCGTGGCCTCGGCAAACACCGTGCGGGCATGGTCGGCCAACGAGCCGGTCTTTGCCGGATCGTTCACGTAATCCCAGAATTCGGCGTCCACCATGACGGAGTGGTTGGCGGTCCATAGCCCGCCTTCTTCCTTGGCGCGAATGAAGCGCAGCACATCCGCATCCCGCCATGATTTGGTCGCCATGCGTGCGGCCCGACGGGCGCCCCCAACCTGCACCTCGACGGACAGATAATGATCCACCCGTAGCGCCTGTTCCCATAGTGGCATGTCGCCTGCGCGCGCGGCCTCAATCACATGCTCACGCACATTGAGCAGCCCGCGCAGCAACGAGACCGGTCCCGAAGCTGGCCGTCCCTGCATGCCCGCGATCGGGCTGCCCGCACAGCGAATGGCGCTGAAATCCAGCACCAGCGTGCAGCTGCGTTCGCCACGGAAGGCCATCGCCTCAATGGTCTCGACCGCCTTGCCCCATCCTTCTCGGCTATCCTCAATCATATGGATGAGATCATCGCCTGCGGGAGCACGGGCGAGCACAGTTCTTTCCAGAAAGGCACGGACCTGTGCCTCGATCTCCGCATCGAAGGCTTCCTGCGCCGTGCCCCAGGGCAGGATCTGCATCTCAAGGCCGAACCGCAACAGGCTGGCGCGATCATGCGGGTAGTCCGGATGATCAGGCGACAGGACGAATTTCAGATCCGGGGCCTGCCCCCAGTCCACCACGCAGAGTTCGTCGTCATAGGCCCGCCCGACGCCAGAGCCGTTGAGCAGCAGGTAGAATTTCGCAAAGGAGCAGATGGCCGTGGCACAATTAGTGAACATTTCCATGTTGCGACCCGGCTGCGTGCTGTCGCCATGCTGCAGATGGCGTCCCGATGTGAGCAGCGCCCCTGTGGCGATGGCGTTACGCAGTTGCATGATCTCCGCATCACCGACCGTAGCCAGCAGCCCGGCATTGCCTTCGGCCACACGGTCGGCGACACGTCCAAAATCTTCGTGGTCGGATGGCCGGAACACGGTCCGGCGACCGACCGCCTCTCCCATACCGCGATCCAGTGGGCGCGCGGAGACCGGCCGGGTTCCGAAAGCCTCTTCAAACGGATTGTGAACAGCTTCGCGTCCGCCCTGCCTGCCCGTAAACAGCGAAAAATCTCCGTCCATGCACCGGCTCCATCGTTCGGGCGAGCGTGGTCCCATCTTCGGTGCCATTTCGCTCATGTTGTGGTTATGATGGGACAATGACACCAGATGTTGTGCCTTGCACGAACAAAATAGCGGGCCGCACTTTTCTGATCGCTGTCACCCGCAGTTTTCCTTGATATGCGATCTGATTTTTTTGGTTCCTGCTGGACGGCCTGCCAGGAGAATCATGTCGGTCGCTTCGAACGCCAGTAGCCGCGACATCATCGCCGCCGGGAAGGTCCGTGAAAATACTCACGCACACGTGAAATCAGCCCAAACTACGCTGGATTTTCACTCCCATTTGCATCCTATGTGCATCCTGCGGTGGATTTTAGGCACAAAAAAAGCCACCCGCTTGGGTGGCTTTTCTTCTGTCTTTTCAGACACTTATGCTTGGTTGCGGGGACACGGTCTGGCCGATACCGACACTCGCTGGAGATCACCATTTAGGGGCGTCACTCTAACATGAGCCACACGACTTCTCACAATGAATTAGAGATTGCGTAAAACGCGCGTTTTACGTATTATCCTTCCCGTGAAGGAGATACCATCATGGTTGAAGTCGCAGCCACCGAGTTTGCCCGCAATTTTGGGCGTTACCGCGAAACGGTTCAGCGTGAAGCGATTGCCGTCAAAGCGCATGACCGGATCACAGGTTACTTCGTCTCCGCGCACGAGTATGAGGAATATCAGCGCCTCAAGGCCATGATGCCGGTAGCTCTGGCAGTTGAGGAACTGGATGCCGATACTGTCCACGCCCTATCATCCACAGAGATGAACAAGCGCCACGACGCCCTTAACGCATTGATGGACTGACCGCTTGTCTTTACCGAAGCCAGAACCGGGACTTGTCATTTCCTATGCCTATCTGTGGCGACACGAACACAACCGAGGACAGGAGGAAGGCCGCAAGCATCGGCCTTGCGTCATCGTTCTGGCGGTAGAAAAAGCAGGCGGCAGGGCAACCCGTGTGACAGTTGCCGCCGTCACCCACACGCCGCCAACCCCTGATGCTGCTGCCGTGGAAATGCCTCAAAAGGTCAAACAGCATCTCGGTCTGGACGATGCGCAATCATGGATTATCGTGAACGAAGTCAATCAGTTCGACTGGCCGGGTTTTGATCTTCGCCCTCTGCCGGGACAAAATGACACGTTCGCATATGGTTTCATCCCTCCCCGCCTTTATGAGGCCGTAAAAGCGACCCTGCTGGAAACCCACGCAAAACGCACTATGCGGGTCATTCCACGAGACTGACCTCTGGAATACGCATACCCGCTCAGGCATACGACATATTGCGATTTGTTCGCATTATTATTAGTATCCGATTCTGCCTGTCTACGAACGGCACGTGAGGAGAGAAGGTCGCTGAACATGACGGGTTCCGGTTCCAGAACCTGGCCGGAAATATTCTCTGAGCAGAGACCCGGCCTGTTACGCTTCCTGCTCCAGAAACTGGGCAATCGTGAACTTGCCGAAGACCTTACCCAGGACGTGTGGGTCAGGATCGCAAGGGGCGGCTGCACCATCATGCCGGATAACCCCGCCAAATACCTCTATCGGATTGCCACCAATCTGGCGATCGACCATCTGCGCCGCGCACGCCACGGTATTGAAGTGCAGGCCGACGACATCCAGACCGAAAATGTCATCGCCGAAACCGTTTCTCCCGAAGATGCCACGATCCAGCGCGACCAGATCGAACGCCTGCGCGCGGTGCTCGATACCCTTCCTCCACGCAGTCGCGAGATTTTCATGCTCGCCAAGTTTGAAGGGCTTTCCTACCACAAGATTGGAGGGATGCTCGGTATGACCCGGCATATGGTCATGAATCATATGATGACTGCCCTGACCGCCGTGGAAGATGCGTTGGAACCACCATCAGGCGAGCCCGAAAAATAATTCCTGTTTCTTCTCCCCTTCCCGCTCGTCATCCGTCTTTCTGTATAGAGGGCCATTCACGCCACCTCTTTGGCTCGGCAAATACGGTCCACGAGATCATTGCCGGATATCCAGAAAGACCACGAACACCATGACGCACCACAAATCCGATGCCCAGATCCGGCAGGAAGCGCGCCAGTGGCTCATGGTCCTGAATGACGCCGATGCGACAGAAGAGGAAAAACGCGACTTCGCATTATGGCTCAGTCAGGGAGACAGAGAGAAACAGGCGTGGGAGCGGGCAAAAGGCATGTGGTCCCGTCTTGATGACCTCGCCCCGGCACTGACACCCTCTCCAACGAACAACAAGCCTGTAGCCGCGAATGACGTTGGCTCATTCCGGGTGACCCGCCGTCGTATGATAACCGGAGCAGCCGCAGCAGTAGTCGGAATGGCATCTGGCGGCAGCTATCTTCTGACCCATCCCGAAGTCTTTGCAGACCACAGGACGGGCACAGAGGCAGGCAAAACCGTAACCCTGGCGGACGGTTCTCTGGTGGAACTTGCCCGCAGTTCGGCCATCTCCGTTTCATGGTCACCGCAGGCCCGGCGCATTACCCTCCATGAAGGGGAGGCCCTGTTCACGGCCCGGCACGACCCCTTACGGCCATTCATCGTGGATGCAGGCCCTGCCGTTACACAGACAGCAGGAGCCGTTTTTGACGTGAACCGTCTGGACGAAGCCACTTTGGTGACAGCCATTGAGCATGAACTGACCGTCACCCCACCACAGGGAGGTATCCTGCTGACAGCGGGCCAGCAGATGCGTTGCGCGCCGGGTGAAACCCAGGGACCGCTGGCCGTGGACACAGCGTCCATCCTAGGCTGGCGGAATGGCCGGATTGTCGCCGATGGTATGAGGTTGGCTGACCTTGCGACAGAGCTTTCGCGCTATCGGAGGGGCCGCATTCTTATCACGGACTCCCGATTACGCGACCTTCCCGTGACAGCGGCACTCGACGCCAGCAATCCTGACGCGGCGATTGAGACCCTGGCAGGCTCGCTTCGCCTGCGCGTCCGGCATTTCACGCCCTGGCTTGTCACCCTGTCCGCCGCAAGCTGACCGGGTATCCAAAAAAATTACAGAAAAAGCGCCTCACCGCCGACCAGTGCCGTTCGTCGTCCGTCTTTAACAATAGGTGCGATTTTTTCGCATTTGCATATGACGGCGGGCATTGCCCCTTACACAAGGACGACGGTAAGAAACCATGCATCCCAAGATCGCGACGGCCGGTGCCGATCTGCTCTCCGTAAATCCCAGAGAACGCGCGATCAGAGCGCCCCTCGTGACGCTTTCCCTGATGCGCATGCTCGGGCTGACTACGGCGCTCGCCTCCATTGCCATTGTCCCTGTAAAAGCGGCATCAGCCGATACCCCTGCCTCCACGGCTGCGGTCGAGCGGAAATTCACATTGAATATTCCCGCTCAAAAACTGTCGTCGGCACTTGTCTCGTTATCGAACGCAACGGGCACACAACTCGCCTACGGCACACAGTTAAGCGATGGACTGCGTTCTTCTGCAATTTCCGGTACGATGTCCGTCAATGCAGCCTTGGCACAAATCCTGAGCGGAACTGGCCTGACTTACCGGTTCAACGGCAATACCGTTGTGCTGACGAAAGCCTCCGCCAACATCACTCTCGGTCCCGTTCGCGTGGGTGGAACCGTAACGCGTCAGGATCCGACTGGTCCTGGCGTAGGGTATGTTGCGACGACGACAATGTCGGGCACCAAAACTAACACACCAATCACGGAAATTCCCAATTCGATCTACGTTGTTACAAAGCAGCTAATGCAGGATCAGCAGCCGCAAAATGTAGTTGAGGCATTACGATATACTCCTGGCGTATATTCAGAGAGTACGGGCACATATGGGAATGGAAGCTCGCCCAACGCGACGGCGTCCGGGATCAAACAGCGCGGATTTAGCACAAGCCCGTTTGTTGATGGACTGATGCTCAATAGCGCCAGTTCGGGTGAAACAGCGTTTATTGAAAGGATTGAAGCGGTTAACGGGCCTGCATCCGTAATGTATGGTCAGACTACGCCCGGCGGGATGATAGGAATCAGCTTAAAAAAGCCGACGGACACGCCGTTACATCAGGTTTCGGTCGGTTTTGGGAGTTGGGGTCGATATGAATCGACAGTAGATATAAGTGATAAACTTACAAAATCTGGTAACCTACGATATCGTATAGCAGCTATCGGCGTTACATCAGGCACTCAGGTCGATAACATTGATTATGATCGGGTCGGTATTTTGCCGTCTCTTACCTGGGATATAGATCATAAAACATCTCTTACATTACTGGGCATGTATATGTACACACCAGGAAATGGCACCAACTTTATGCAATATCCTGCCCGCGGAACACTTATTCAGAATAGCGAGTTCCCACGAATCTCCCGCAGCACTTTCGATGGTTTCCGTAACTGGAATACTGACAGCAGTAAGGAAGCTATGTTTGAATATTTATTTAAACATGATTTTAACAAATACGTTTCATTTTCACAGACGTTTCGTTGGGAAAACTCAGATATAACGCAAAAAAATACATACGCAGGCTCCGAAACTTCTGCAACCGACGAGGTTGTAAGGCCGTGGTGGTATTACTCAAAGTCAAATACCATCGGTCTGGATACGCGTTTATCAGGTAAATTTTCAACAGGTCCGGTAAGTCATACATGGATTGTTGGTTCGGATTTTCGAGAATTCCAATTCACACAAAATGTACTTTATGATAAAACAAAAACTTACACGCAAGATGTATATGCCCCCAATGTATCATATACTCCATGTTTTGATGTTCATTCATCTGCTTGTACAGTGACCGGAAGCATGGGGCCTTACAACCATTTTCAAGAAGGAGTCTATTTTCAAGATCAGATCAGATGGAAACGGCTTTCTATTCTTCTTGGTGGCAGAGAGGATTGGGTAAACTATAATGGCAACCGTGCAAGCTATACGAACAACAATACGCAACATATATGGACAGCAAAAGGAAGCTATGCTTTGCCACAGCCTGAGCATGCTTTTACATGGCGTGCTGGGTTAATATACAATTCCAAATTTGGGCTATCACCTTACTTTAGCTATGCAACGTCGTTCGTGCCGCAGACATCAACCGACTATGCAGGCAAACCATTTTCTCCGCTAACGGGTAAACAACTCGAGGCTGGATTGAAATACAAAGTCCCCCAAAAAGATATATTACTGACGGCATCGGCCTTTCATATTGAAGAAAATCACTATCTAATCAGCGATATAGAGCATACGGGCTTTAGTGCCGATGCGGGAAATGTTAAATCGCAAGGATTTGAAGTGGCGGCAAACGCTAATGTAACAAAATATTTACGTTTAATCGCGTCGTATACTTATACGGATATGCGCTTTGGAAAAACAAATAAAACAGATCAGAAATTTGATCTCGATACCGATGAAAATTACGGACCCTATATATCTGAGCACGGAAAGTTCGTACCACAAATCCCGCGCAATATGTTTTCTGTTTTCGCCGATTATACCTTCCCCAGAAATATAATAAAGGGTTTTGGAATAAACTGGGGACTGAGATATGTCGGGTCAACGTACATTGATAATGTAGAGTCCTACAAAACAAAACCATACGTTTTGTTTGACATAGGTGCCCATTACGATCTTGGTGAAACTGTACCAGCATTAAAGGGCCTGAAGGCGCAGTTGGCTGTCTCAAACCTGACGAATTCTTATTACATCACGAGTTGTCAAACAGATACGTGCTATATCGGACAGGGGCGGCGGCTTTATGGTAACCTAACCTATAATTGGTGAAATTTCCCCACCCCGAACTACAGCGCATTTTCCCCATTAGTTTCAGCGCTTTGCCTCTCGTCTCCATGCCAAAGTCGTGGGGCAGCCTCGCTGCAAGAAGCGTGGACTGCCCCCGGCAATGTGCGTGGGGCAACCCATGTCAAACTCGTCGGGTGACACTGCGCAAGATGCGCAGGGCGTCCCTTGCCGCCTCCATGAGGCCGATACTCTGACAGCCACTTTGCAGGTCATCGTCGGCTATCGGCCTCTCCTGTACGACGGAATACGAAAATGCCCGTTGTTTTCTCCTTTTATCGCCGTTTGCCCGGTTCGCTCTCATGACGGACCCCGATACACCGTTACCCCGCGTTCCCGGCCCGTCCGGTCCCCTGACACGGGACCGGCTTTATCATCTTCTGGCGACGGGCCATATTGCTCTGCCAGCCCTGGTGCAGGCGCTGGTCGTTGCCGAGCAACTCAACTTCCACCGTGCCGCCGAAATCCTCGGCATCAGCCAGTCCATGATTAGTTCCCGCCTCATGGTGCTGGAAGAGGTAATCGGCCGCTTGAGGCCGCCTTATGCCTGAGGATTGTGACTGGTAACTTACCGTCGTTAACGACGTCGTTATTG
>ERZ746981.382-NODE-382-length-16992-cov-167.830033_pt1 | contig 16992 bp, 19 predicted proteins | sample MGYA00374948_ERZ746981 | MGnify/ENA primary metagenome ERZ746981 (study PRJEB28757, sample SAMN06711160) | food metagenome | host: microorganism | place: China:Harbin | collected 2017-01-30 | study: EMG produced TPA metagenomics assembly of the Analysis of...
CCACGCGTGGTTGATGATTGCCCATATCCGCAGAGTTCTGCGAAAAATCAATCAAACCGCTTTCTGATTCAGGCTCTGGGAGATCATGAGCGCTGGGAGCGCTGCACTGAAACCAAGGTGATCACTGGCTTCTTCAACATGCCGGCAAACTTGGACGTCGATGGTAAAGGCAGTGTAATCGGCCTGTCTACTGTGGCAAGTGCAGCGGCATTTCTAACTTCTATGCTCCCAATCAACTCGACCCTTTTTAGCTTAGGGGAGGCATATCGGATCACGATTCCATTTGTTGCACACATCGCGATGCTGAAAATGCTCTACCCGTCCGAGACGGGACAACAAAAGTGATACAATCGTAATACTGGATTTCCCATATGTCTAAACCTTCCAACACCAGTCAGGTACCTGTAACAAGAACTGCTGCGGATCTGCAGATCACCGATGCGGAAAATCGTGTGCTTGCACAGATAAGTCATGTCGATGGAAGCTGGAACGATATCAATCCATCGGACGGAGATGGTGAACTTGATCCTAAAAGCATCTCGCAGTTCAATCACTGGCTCAGCAATCTGCCGGCAGTTGTCACGGCTTCAACTGGAAACTCCACGCGATTGATGACGTGCTCGTTCGATTACAGTCAACTTGTACAAACTAAGGATGGAAGCGGCGCAATTGGTGCCGTGCGCAGGTCTGGCAGCAGCAAGTTTGGAGCGCAGGCTCGTTTCCAGCAGGCTGAAGGTCTGAAATCCATGGTCAATGTAAATCTGGTCTTTAATATTGCGTCCCAGTTACTTGCGCAAAAACACCTTGCTGATATCAATGAGCGTCTGCAAACTATCGAACAGAAAGTCGATGCAATTCAAACGCATTTGGAAACTTCACGGTTTGCGCAAATTCGTACGCTCCGTGAACACCTGCATATTATTGGAAGATTGCTTGACACTGGGTCCGAAATTACCAAAGATACTTTGCAGAATCTTTCCAAAAATGCGCAGGAAGTCCGTTCACAGATCATTCACATCAGTGAAGATATTACTGCTGCAGATGTCGAAATTGAGCATTTCGATCCTGTCAGTTGGTTTGGTTCCAATGATATCCGTGATGAACTCAATCAAAAAATCAAGAATATTGAGCGCCTACAACGTGAATATCTCATGGGTATGAAATGTCTTCTTATGGCAAATCTCATTTTATTCATCAAAAACGGTGGCAATAAGGAATTCGTATTTACATGTGAAAATTATTTAAAAGAGCTTAATAATGAAAATGGTGTTATTCAAAAATGGGAAAAAACAAAGAAAAATATTATTTATCACTTAAGCAAGATGAAACCTATATTTGAACGCGCCGCTAGCAGTCAAGCCAATGCCTTGCAGGTAGAACGCAGGATCAAGAAAGTAGACAACTTCCTGTGCATCGATAAAACTCAGATCATACAGATGAATGATCGCATCAAGGCGGCACAATCACCGCAAATAATACTTGAAATTGTCGACGGAAAGGTAAAGCGAGGACGCTATCTGAATTAATTCATGCATAAACAATCAATCCGTTATGAATATGCGTCTGATTACGCTACGGATCTTGGTGTAATAAGATACAATCATTCTCACTGGTGTCTGCTTTGGGAAATGCAGCAATATAGAGTAATGTCTGCAATGAGGCGACTGCCGCCTGTCTGCGCCGCTGATGTTGAGCGGACAGGCGGTTTAGAGGGCGGTTGCCGCCTGTCTGCTCCTGTATCACGGAGCGGACAGGAAAGTCAGGGGGAAGCAGATTAAGGGAAAACGCAAAATTGACATTAAAGATGTTAGAAGCCCAAAATACGTTCTCCCGCTAGGTGCAATATCAACGGGTTTCTAGTGCTGTTGAAATTTAAAAGTCCTAAATTGTAGGTTCTGTATCGGCCGATAAAAAAACAGTAAAAATAACTATTTTTTCATAGGGAAATAAAATATTGCGTGTACAGAATATTAATATCGGTTCTCCAATTTTTTATAGGACAGGACCGTTTGTCGGGTGCAGAAAAACTGTTTTGTTTGGAGGATATACTATTGATCTCCGTGGCATCGGAGATATATCTTTTGTCGATCGCGGCATCATTAAGACATACATGATCACTTCCTGCGCAGGTAACAGCTTTTATTCCAATAAATATTTGATAAATCCTGCAAATTACAGTAGCCTGGAAGCAATTTACAGCGCTAAATTTAATTACGATAATAAAATATATATAAAGTATATAAGCGTAGACTTAATTTTGGAATTTATTTTACGTTAAATGATGGAACTGTTGCTTCATTTAATTTTGGTCCAATTTGAGGGCAATCTCGTTCATGATTTGATAACAGGTATGAGGCGATTGCGGGTGGCCTGGACAGGTCTCGCCGAACAGACAGACGTTTTTTTTGGGGGGGAAAGATCGATCGTCCGCTGTCGAGCTGGTTGCGTTAGAAAGCTGCTATGCCCGATCTACCAGAGCGCCTCGTGCCTTAGCTGCTCTATTCCTTTACGTGCGTAGGCACCCAGTGACCATATCCGAAGAAAACCGTATGCCACCCTTATCAGGGAAACTAAACGGTATCGATCGGTGCGTAGAATTCAGTACGCGGCATTGCTACTAAAAAATTTTGAATAATTTCGAGCGAGCCTCTTCGACAATATATATCGCTGAAAAGCTTCCGAGCTTGACCGATCGGCGAATTTTGGGAAGCCACCCTTGCACAACGTCATCATCTTCGTAGGTAGCGTCTCCAGAGACACTGATTAACAGAACCGTCCCTTTCGGATATTCCTTCAACAACTTCTTGTTGATTCTTTCTACGATGATGTCGGGCACCTTTTGTAGCGATATCGCATGAAAATATTGGTCGGCAATTGTTCTATATCCTCCATCGGATAGCATTCGTCGGTAGACATGATCGTCGTCAGGGGCGGCTCGACTCACTTCGATAAAGAGTGAGTCCCCCACTCTAGCGTCCCACCGCTGGTTCTTTTGACCGAGGCAGATTCTTTCGTCATCGGGGACCCTAAAATGGTTGAGAAACGCAAGTATTGCGATCCATTCTTCATGTATTTATTTGTGAATCGGGTTCGCATGTCTCATATAGTCAGAAAATCGACCGTCAAACCAGTTATTGACAGTTTCTTGACAAGACGAACGAAATGATTGCCGCAACTCCCCGACGCTAGATGGGGAGGATTCGTTTGACATAGTGAATTCCCACAAGATATTTATCTTGCTAACGATCATACAGAATATAAAGAGCGTGACCAGACCATAGCTGTCCCTTCTGCAATCGCCTTCTCACCGCCAAGGGCGCAAATAGGATCGATGTCCTCCTGTAAGGCCAGGTCATTCATCAACTGAAGAATGTTCGGTTGGCACCAACCCCGCTGTCCGCTTTTGGGCATTCTTGCGCGACCCAGCTATGACCGGCTTGAGGCGACTGCTGCCTGTCTGCTCCTGCATCACTGAGCAGACAGGCAGGTTGCTGCAGAAACTATCCATAACGCTTAGCCGTTAATCTCAATCAGCGGCTGTGTTCCGCTGGACAGAATGGGCATAGCGATCTCCCCAGGTCTTGAGCGCCTGAATGACCGGCTTCAGGGTCTTGCCCAACTCGGTCAGGGCATATTCCACATGTGGTGGCACCTCGGGGAAGACAGTGCGTGACACCAGGCCGTCTGCCTCGAGTTCGCGCAACTGGTTGGTCAGCATCCGTTGCGTGACGTTGGGCAGACGGCGGCGCAGTTCGCCAAACCGCAGCACCCCGTCCTCGAACAGGTGGTACAGGATCAGCGCCTTCCACTTACCCCCAAACAGTTCGAGCGTGGCTTCCACCGTACAGCCGGGGCTGCAGGCCAGCGTGGTGTGACGGATGCGGGGCATGGTATCATTCCTGACACTAGTGGCGGTTTATCGTGCATGAAAAAATTGCCGATGCCTTTACCGCACGCTTCAAGGCAGCGCTTGAAAATCTGGTGCCGGGCGACCCGATGGATGAAAAGACCACGCTTGGCCCGCTGTGCAGCGAAAGCGCGCTGAAGCTGGTGCTGAGCCAGATTGAAACGGCGGTAGCCCATGGCGCGCACGTGGTGACTGGTGGTAAGCGCATTGACCGCCCCGGCTATTTCCTGCAGGCGACCATCCTTGACAATATCAACAAGGATAACCCGGCCTTCCATCAGGAATTCTTTGCCCCCGTGGCCATGATCTTCCGGGTACCGGATGAACAGTCGGCCATCGACCTGGCCAATGACTCCCCCTACGGGCTTGGCGGCTCTGTCATCACCACCGACATCGAACGTGGAAAGCGGGTGGCGGCCCAGATCGAGACCGGCATGGTTTTCATCAACCGCTCAACATGGACCGCCCCCGGCCTGCCGTTTGGTGGCGTGAAGAATTCCGGCTATGGGCGCGAACTGTCCTCGCTGGGCATTGAAGAATTCATCAACAAGAAACTGGTGCATACCCCGGCCTGAAGAGGGAAGCCAGTCCCTGCGGCCGGATAGGTAAAAAGTCCGCTGTCCCGATCAGAACAGCGGACTTCAAGGCTGCCACGGTGGCGCGCCCTTCCCTGCCTCGTCCAGTCAGGAAACAAGAAAGAGACGACCGGTCTAATTTTTGTCTGGACATGCCGACCAGTCACCCGTATATAGACTTCCATGAAGATCGCAGAGAAACATCGCGCTGCCCGGCAGCACATTCTGGAAGCGGCCCGCCCGCTTATCGGCCAGCGTGGTTTCTCGGCCGTCGGTCTGGCGCAGATACTCGATGTTGCGGGCATCCCCAAGGGGTCATTCTACCATTACTTCGAATCAAAGGAAGCCTTTGGCGAAGCCCTGCTCCAGACCTATATCGACGATTACCTGATAAAGATGGATGACATCCTGGGAAACGACGATGAAAACGCCGCACAGCGGATTACCTGCTACTGCCAGTTCTGGCGCGATACCCATATCGAAGGGCAGATCGGCAACAAATGCCTCATCGTAAAGCTGGCGGCCGAAGTATCGGACCTGTCCGAACGGATGCGCGCCATTCTGGATGTTGGCACCCGCACGGTCATTGACCGGATCAGCACCGTCATTGCCAGCGGGCAGGAAGAAGGGTCCATCGGCAGTACACAGCCCGCGCTGATGCTGGCGGCCTCCCTTTATCAGCTCTGGCTGGGGTCGACGCTCATGGTGAAGATCACCCACAGTTCTCCGCCGTTTGATCATGCCTGGGAGGCAAGCAGGCGGCTTCTGGAAATCTAGCGTGCCGGACGGGGCCCAATGGCCTGTCCTGCAATTTTAATAGATGACCGGTCTAATAGAGACGACCGGTCCAATAGGTGCAAAGATGCAGAATTTCGAATTCTACAACCCCACCCGGGTCCTGTTTGGCAAAGGCATGATTGCGCGCCTTGATGACCAACTGTCGCCCGAGGCCCGCGTGCTCGTGCTGTATGGTGGCTCCAGCGCCGAACGCAGCGGCACGTTAAATGAGGTCCGTGCAGCCCTGGGCAACCGGACCTTCCGTGAGTTTGGTGGCATTGAAGCCAACCCCATTTACGAAACCCTGATGAAGGCCGTGGCCATGGTGCGGGCGGAAAAGCTCGACTTCCTGCTGGCCGTGGGCGGCGGGTCGGTCATGGATGGCACCAAGTTCGTGGCTGCCGCCGTGCCGTATGAAGGCGAGCCGTGGGACATTCTGGTCAGCAAGGGTGAGGCTGCGAAAAAGGCGTTGCCACTGGGCACCGTTGTGACCCTGCCCGCCACCGGGTCTGAAATGAACTGCCTGAGCGTGATCTCGCGCCAGTCCACTGGCGACAAGCTGCTGTTCTCCAACCCGCTGGTCTATCCGCGCTTTTCCGTGCTGGACCCCATGCGCACCATGAGCCTGCCGATGAAGCAGGTCATCAACGGCGTTGTGGACTCCTTCGTGCATGTGATGGAGCAGTACATGACCTATCCGGTCGATAGCATGGCACAGGACCGCTTTTCCGAGGGGCTGCTGTCCAGCCTGGTGGAAATCGGGCCGCGTATTGTCGCAACACCGGATGATTATGACCTGCGCTCCAACCTCATGTGGGTCGCGACCCTGGCGCTGAATGGCCTGATCGGCGCGGGCGTGCCGCATGACTGGACCACGCACATGATCGGCCATGAAATCACGGCGAAATACCACATTGACCACGCCCGCACGCTGGCCATGGTGTTCCCTGCTCTGCTGAAGGTGCGCCGCACCGAAAAGCGCGCCAAGTTGCTGCAGTATGCCGCACGGGTGTGGAACCTGACCGAAGGCACGGAAGACGAGCGGATCGATGCTGTCATTCGCAAGACCGAGGAATTCTTTGAAAACCTTGGCGTGCCGACCCGCCTGTCTGCCTACGACATCGGGGCGGAAGGTATCAACGACCTGGTGAAGCAGCTTGAAGATCACGGCATGACCCATCTGGGCGAAAACGGTGATGTCACGCTGGATGTCAGCCGCCAGATACTTGAAGCCGCTGCCTGATTTCCACTGAACGACCACCGGGATATGGCCACATGCCGTATCCCGGACATAACTGGCTATATTAAGGGACAGATATCCAAAATGGCTTACGCATCAACCAATCCCTATACCAACGAAGTTGTCGCAACCTTCCCCGATGCAACGGATGCGGAAGTACAGGCCGCACTGGCCGAAGCGCATGCCGCTTTTGAAAGCTGGCGTGACACGTCCTTTGCCGACCGGGCAAAGGTCATGAACGCGGCGGCCGCCATCCTGCGCCGCGACATTGATAAATATGCCCGCCTTGGCACGCTGGAAATGGGCAAGCTGTTCGAGGAATCAAAGAAAGAAGTCATTCTTTCCGCCGAGATCTTCGAATACTATGCAAACCACGCTGAAGAACTGCTGAAGCCGGAAATCCTGCCCGTCGCCAACCCGGCGGAAGGCAAGCCCGTGCTGGTTCACGAACCGCTGGGCATCGTGCTGGCGATCGAGCCGTGGAACTTCCCCTTCTATCAGGTCGTGCGCATCATCGCACCGCAGCTTTCGGCCGGTAATGCCGTGCTGCTCAAGCATGCCTCCAACCTGCCGCAGTGTGCCGCAGCCTTTGATACGCTGATGGCCGAAGCGGGCCTGCCCAAGGGTTTGTTCCGCAACCTGTATGCAGCCCGCCCCCACACTGCCATGATCCTGAACGACCCGCGTGTGTGTGGTGTCGCCCTGACGGGTTCGGAAGGTGCTGGCACCGTGATTGCCGGCATTGCGGGCAAGGCGCTGAAAAAGGCGACCATGGAACTGGGCGGCGCGGATGCCTTCATCGTGCTGGATGACGCCGACGTGGAAAAGGCGGCCCGCTGGGCAGTGATCGGTCGCCACTGGAATGCCGGTCAGGTCTGTGTCTCGGCCAAGCGGCTGATTGTAGCAGATGCGGTTTATGACCAGTTCCTTGCCCTGTACAAGGAAGGTGTCGCCGCCCTGAAGGCCGGTGACCCGATGGACCCGGCCACCACACTGGCCCCCCTGTCGTCACAGGCCGCAGCAGACGACCTGCGCGATCAGGTTACGCGGGCGATGGATCTGGGTGCGAAGGTCGAGATCATCGGCGCGCCGGTGCCTGAACAGGGCGCATTTTTCCAGCCGCTGCTGATGTCCAACCTTGATGGGAAGAATGCAGCCCGGCATTGGGAATTCTTTGGCCCGGTAACCCAGATCTACCGCGCAAAGAATGATGCGGACGCCATCCGCATCGCCAATGACTCCCCTTACGGGCTGGGTGGTTCCGTATTTACGCAGGATGAGGCCCGCGGTGTGCAGGTGGCACGCGCCATCCGCACCGGCATGGTGTTCATCAACCATCCGCTGTCGCCCAAGGCAGACCTGCCGTTCGGTGGCATCAAGAACTCGGGCTATGGCCGTGAACTGATCGGCCTTGGCATCAAGGAGTTCATCAACCACAAGCTGATCAATGTGGTGGATATCGACGCGGCGTTCTGACGAAACCGGCGCGACCGGGCACAACAATGTGAGCCCGGTCGCACCCATAATGGAAAACGGCAATAAACAGGCAGGCTGTACCAATCTTTATTGAAAGTGGATCGAAGCAGGACATAAGTCTTGGTTCACATTTCACTTATGTATTCACACGTCCGCTTCGGCCCTTGCACGGCTGGCCTATATGAACCGCGATCTCATCAGGGCATATGACGGCATCCGGGCAGGAAGGCACTGGCGAGAACACTGGTTTTTTTCAGCATTATGATGGGTTGACACAAAAACTGGAAAGAAAAGCCCCCGTCAGACGGGGGCCTCGGCATCACGGCGTGCGAGCGCTTCTCTGAGTTCCCGCTCGACCTGTCGGCGCTCGCGGCGGCTCAGGTGAAAGCTGGTCAGTTCGTTACGCAGCGCGTGGATGGTATCGTTGAGTGTGATCATTGTCCTGCTCCTTTCGTTTTTCGAAGACAGGACGGACGGTTCATGCCCGGGCGGACCGGGTCAGGGATCGCCGCAGGCGACCGGCTTGCCGGCGCGTGGGGGAGCCGATTTTGTCTGGTGCGTCCGTTACGGGGACGCCAGGCAAAATTGGGGGGACCGCGCGTCCTTGACGCGGTTCGCTTCGAGCATGGTACGACGGGAAGGCTGACCGGGTGCGCTTTTGTGGTGATGCCGTAGCCCTTGTGGTGGCCGAGAGCGAGCAGGCGGCGCGTCATGCCTGCAAGCTGATCCACGTCGAATATGAAGACCTGCCCGCCCTGCTGGACGCGCGGCAGGAACTCGCCCCCGATGCGCCGCAGATCGGGCCAAACGGCAATCTGTGCCATGAGGTCGATCTGGGTTTTGGCGACGTGGATGCGGCGCTGGCAGATTCCGCCCATGTCGTGCGCCTGACCTACAGCACGGGGCGGCAGGAACATGCATTTCTGGAGCCCGAAGCGGGCATCGCCTGGCGTGATGAGAAGCAGCGGATCGCCATAACCTGTGGCGGACAGAACCCTTTTGCGGATCAGAAGCAGATTGCCGCCATTCTTGGTGTTCCACTGGAGCAGGTCCATGTGTCGCATCCACCCATGGGGGGCGCTTTTGGCGGCAAGGAAGACCTGAATGTTCAGGCCCATCTGGCGCTGGCGGTACATGCTACGGGTCGCCCTGCCCGCTATGTCTATGAGCGTGAAGAAAGCATTGGCTGTTCCGTCAAGCGGCATCGCTTTGAGGTCGATGTCGCGGTGGGCTGTGATGCCACGGGCAGGCTGACGGGCTTCAGGGCCAGCCTTCTGGCCGATACCGGAGCTTACATGACATTGGGGCCGGCTGTTCTTGTGCTTGCCGCCGAACATGCCTCCGGTCCCTACCGTTTTCAGGCCAGCCGGATTCAGGGCAAGGCCGTCCATACCAATACCGGCAATGCCTCGGCCTTTCGCGGGTTTGGCAATCCCCAGGTCATTTTGGGCATTGAGCAGGCGATGGACGCACTGGCGGCAAAATGCGGCATGAACCCGGTTGATTTCCGGGTGCAGAACCTGCTTCGCGGCGGTGACCAGGCCGGGGCCGGGCACATCGTGCGCAACGATGTTACGCTGCCACGCCTGATTGCAGCAGCCCGCAAGGGGCCATTGCTTCGAGCGCCTGAGGCGGAGACCCTGCGCCCAGACGAGGATGGGAAGCTGCGCGCGACCGGCTTTGCCTTTGTCTGGCAGGGGTTCGGGCTGGGGGCCGGAGCCGAGCCGGGATCAAGCGTCACCCTCCGCCGCGACGCAGACGGGCAATTCTGGCTGGACTGTTCGAGTGCGGACCTTGGCGAGGGCAATCTGTCTGCATTCCAGCAGATTGCGGCGTCAAAACTGGGTTGCGCGGCGCATGACATCGGGCTTGATATCGGCAGCACGGATAATACGAATTCATGGTCCACGAACGCCTCCCGCTCCGTGGTCGTGACGGGCAATGCCGTGGCGAAGGCCGCCCGTCAGCTGGCAGTGCGGATTGATGCAGGTGAAAACGGAGCACTGGAGGAGACTGCACATTTTGCACCGGATTTTCCAGAAAAACTGACACTGGGCGCGCCGCACGTGGGGTATTCCTACGGTATACAGGCCGTTCGCATTGCGCTGGATGTGGCCACCGCCACCGTTACGGTGGAAGAGGTCGAGACATGGCTCGATGCCGGAACGGTCATCAATCCTGATGGGGTGACAGGCCAGATCGAAGGCGGTCTGGCGCAGGGGCTGGGCTTTGCCCTGAGTGAAGACCTTGTGCAGCACGAGGGGCGCGTCCTGAACAACCGCTTTTCATCCTACATCCTGCCCACCATCCGCGATGTGCCGGTGGATGTCCGTGTTCATCTGATCAATCACCCTGATGCATCAAACCCGCTGGGTGCGCGCGGCATTGCGGAAGTCGGGCTGACACCTGCGGCGGCCGCCATCGCCAACGCCCTTGCGCACTGCCTTGGCCATCGCTTCGAACAGTTCCCGATCACGCCGGAGGCCATTCTGCCGGTGATGGAAAAAGCCCTGTCATGATCACATTCCAGCTCAATGGCGCACCAGTCCAGATTGCGCATATCCGGCTCATCCATCATGATGGAAGCCGGGAGATGCCACTTGCCGCGTTCATCACGGGGGCCGGGCGCACGCAACGCAGGGCGGGAGAACTGATTGCTGGCTTTGTCATTCCCGCAAAATGCCTGGGCCAGCCACAGGCCTTCACCAAGGTCGGCCCACGCAGGGCGCAGGCGATCTCGAAACTGTCCCTCGCAACGGTCGGGGTGCCTGATGACCCGGCGGGGATCAGCTTTGCGTTCGGGGCGGTCGGTCCCGTTCCCATGACATGCCCGAAGGCGCATCATTCCCTCGCCTCAGGCACGCGGGATGACGCGCATCTCAACGCCGTGGCTGATCTGGCCATGTCCGAAATCACGCCGATCGATGACATGCACTCTACCGCTGCCTACCGCAGGCGCGTGGCTGGCAATCTTCTCATGCGCCATTGCCGGGCGTTCTTCAGCCCTGCGGCGGGCAGAGGCGACGGATGATGTCCTCTATCTGCCCACGGTCCAGCCTGGCGGGGTCCACCGAGCCATGAATGCCCATGCCCTCGACCAGGGCATCGAGTGCGCGGCAGGTCAGCGGATCAAAGAAGCGCCCCAACGCCTCCCGGCTCGCCTGCATCCAGTCGCGCATGATGGCCGCGAGTGCGGGCTTGCGGGCGGCAAAGGCGTATAATTCATAACTCAGCAGCAGCGTGCGTGGCGTGGACCAGATGTTTCCGGCAATGATATCGACAAGCGCCTGTATCGCCTCCTCCCGATTTCCGGCCTCGGCCAGCCGCCCGACAAATGCTGCGGAACTGGGATGGGCCACCTGCGTGAAAGCCAGATGAAGCAGGTCGTCCATGCCGTTGAAATGGTACGTCATCGAGCCAAGCGGCACCCCTGCTGCCTTGGCCACGCGGCGGTGCGTCGTGCCCTGCACGCCATGTTCCACGATCACGTCTAGAGCAGCATTGATGATGCGCTGCTTGCGGTCGGGGTCGGGACGACGGATGGCTGAAGGGTTGCTTGACATGAGGAAACAGGTTTAGCCTTGCGCGATGTGTACGTTCGTACACAAGATGAATATCTCAACGACGCGGGATGGTAGCAGTGAGCGAGAATACCGAAAAGAACGCTTCCCCCGGCATGACACGGCGCACGGTCATCGCAGCAGGCGCAGTAGCCGGTGGCATGGCCCTTGGCGGCGGGGTGGCGCATGCCAGCGCGCGCGGCCCGTGGCGTGGCGGGGTCTGGCTCAACAAACCACACCAGAGCGCGATCAGGGCCTATGCGCTTGAGATGACAACGGACAAAGGCTCCGACTTCTGGCGCGAGACCTTTTACGGGTTCACGCGCGATAGCGGTCATTTCTACGGCATGCATGCCCCTGCCCGCTTCACGGCGCAGCTTCGCATCCGCGCTGAGTATGAGAAGCTGTACGATCAGGCCGGTCTCATGGTGCGCATTGACGGGACGCGTTGGGTCAAGGCTGGCATAGAACTCTCGGACGGGCGCGCCATGCTCAGCAGTGTGCTCACCGATGGTCGCTCGGACTGGGCCACGGCCCCTTATGAGGGCGACCCGAAGGATTTCTGGATGCGCGCAAGCGTGGCCGATGGCGTGCTGCGGCTTCAGGTCTCGGGCGATGGCAGGATCTGGCCGCTTGTGCGTCTGGCCCCCTTCCCCACGGCTGAGTCCTATCTGGTCGGGCCGATGTGCTGCACACCGGAGCGCGAAGGGCTGAAGGTGCGTTTTTCTGACTGGAAACTGACCCCGCCGCTTAACAAGGCGCTGCATGACCTGACATGATGCCCTACCGCAGCGAAAAACAGAAAATGCTGGCGGGCGAGTTATATGTGGCCAGCGACCCCGAATTGCAGCACGAACTGGCGCAATGTGCCGAGTGGCTTGCCCGGTATAACAACGCCAACGCTACCCTGCCTGAACGGCTGGGCGCGGTTGGGGAGAATACCTGCATCCGCCCGCCCTTTCATTGTGATTACGGCTATAACATCTTTCTGGGGAGCAACGTGTTCCTCAATTTCAACTGCATCGTGCTTGATGTGATGCCGGTCAGGATTGGCGATGGCACCCAGATCGGTCCGGGCGTGCAGATCCTGACAGCCGACCACCCGCGCGACCCGGAACTGCGCCGCAAAATGCTGGAATCTGGCCGCCCCGTTACCATCGGCCGCAATGTCTGGATCGGTGGCGGCGCCATCATCCTGCCCGGCATCACGATCGGGGATCATGCCATTATCGGCGCTGGCAGTATCGTCACCCGTGATGTGCCTTCTGGTGTAACCGCGGCCGGTAATCCGGCGCGGCCCCTGCATCTGTGATCATAACCCCGGCAAACAGACACACCCATGGCTGAATTTCAGTTTCAACAGATCGACGTGTTTTCTGCCGAACCGGCCAGAGGCAATCCGGTGGCCGTGGTGATAGGGGCAGACGGCCTGAGCACCGAGCAGATGGCCGCTTGTGCCAACTGGACCAACCTGAGCGAAACCACGTTCCTGCTCCAGCCGACCATGCCGGAAGCAGATTACAGGGTGCGTATTTTTACGCCCCGGACTGAACTGCCGTTTGCTGGTCACCCTACCCTGGGTAGCTGTCATGCCTGGCTGGCTGCGGGCGGCCAGCCGCGCGGGAATACGATCGTGCAGGAATGTGGTCTGGGCCTTGTGCCGGTGCGCGCGCATAATGGCTGCTTTGCTTTTGCAGCGCCCCCATTGCGGCGTTCGGGGACGGTGCAGCCCGACCTGCTGCACCGGGTTGCGGATGGGCTGAAGATTCCCGCCTCATCCATCCGGGCCGCAGCATGGACTGATAACGGGCCGGGATGGCTGTCCGTCATGCTGGGGTCGCGCAGGGAGGTGCTGGCGCTTGAACCCGATTACGCAGCCCTGTCGGACCTGTGTATCGGCGTAACAGGCCCCTGGGATTCCATCCATGATGGGCAACAGGCGCAGTTCGAGGTGCGTGCCTTCGCCATGGCCTGTGGGGTGAACGAAGATCCTGTCACCGGTAGTCTAAACGCCGGGCTGGCGCAGTGGCTTATAGGCAGCGGGCTTGCGCCTGAACATTACATTGCCAGCCAGGGCACCTGCCTTGGCCGGGCCGGGCGCGTCCATGTCGATCAAGAAAATGGAAAAATCTGGGTTGGCGGGGGGGCAACGACCCTGATTAAAGGCGTGCTGCGGTTATAATCCTTCTTGCAGGAATTCAAGGGACCTTTGCTGGCTTCAATATGGGAAGAGTGTCAGTTTTTGAGATACATAACATGCGCATGCATTGCCTGACATGAAAGCGGTATCCACCTCTCTATTCCTTCCTGATCAGTTCCAGACCCTCCTCATATGTCGTCACGGAAAACTCGGGAAAATGGTGTTTGAATTTGGTTGAGTCGAAGAGATTGTCCTGCTCATAACGGGGCAGTAACTCCCTGATCTCCCGCACCTTTTTTGAGAAAATGCCTGCGATGATCAATGGCCATTTTCCAATGACCGAATAGGCGGGGGATCGATCGAAAATCCTGCTCGCCATGGTGACAAATGTCTTGTAGGTCGGCCGATCGTCACAGCACGGCAGATGCCAAGTCTGCCCGAAAGCTCCCGGTGTATTGCCCAGCGTGGCCAGCGCGCGGCTCGCATCCGGCGTCCAGATGAGGGTCCGGCGTGTGTCGTCACGGACAGGCACCAGGGGCCTTTTACCTGCTTTCAGCCTGTCAATGATCAGGGCGTTGGTGAAGCTCTGGGTTTTTCCCGGTCCATAGAATTCCGGTGCGCGGGCGATCAGCACGGGAATGTCTCCGCGTGCCATTTCTTCCAACACCATGGAGGCCATTGCCGCGCACCCGTCCTTTCCGGCCAATCGGCGCAAAACACGTTTCCTCCGTCTGGATCTGGCTGTTCTGCGGATACATGTAGGTATTGTCGAAATAGGCAAAGCTGGCCCCCGCCGCCCGGCAGGCCTGCAGGGCATTCCTCAGCATGACGGGAAACTGTTCTTCCCAGAGTTTGCTGTCAGGGGGCAGGCCGGCCGTAAAGTAGACGATCCGGCTGCCTTTAACTGCCTGTGTCGTCTGCCCTGCATCCAGCAGGTTCGCCGCCATGAGCGTATCGTCTTCGTTGACCTTGCGGGGATTGCGGCTCACAAGCCGCAACGCCCCCGTATGATGCTGATATAATGTTCGCGCTAGTTCCGTGGCGATTTGGCCATTTGCGCCCAGTATTGTCTGCATGTGAGGCTGCCTCCATGATGTCAGGTAGGTTTGCCCTTACACCATTAACCTTGAAGTCAGATTTAATGTCAAACCACAGATTGACCTTCAACCGGGCTTGAACGTTACAGGGCAGTGATCAGAAACGCTGCCGCATGGGAGGGGCCAGCCATGAACCGTCGTATCCTTCACGTTGTCACCAACACCGCTCATTTCGGCGATTCCGCGCATCCGACCGGATTATGGCTGTCGGAACTGACGCATGCATGGGACGTATTTGCCGCCAGCGGTCATGAACAACGCATTGTCAGCCCAAAAGGCGGCAGGGTTCCACTTGATCCGCGTGCGTTGAAATGGCCGATGCGCGATGCCTCCGCCAGGGCCTGGCTGGCTGATCCGGCAAAAATGGCCCTGCTCTCTTCAACGCCCTCCCCCGCAGACATCAATCCGGGCGATTACGATGCGATCTACTTCACCGGCGGTCATGGCGTGATGTGGGATTTTCCCGACAATGAAGGTCTTCAGGCCATTACCCGCGCGCTATGGGAAAAGGGCGGTCTGGTCTCCGCTGTCTGTCATGGATATTGCGGACTGCTGAACACCCGGCTTGCAGACGGTTCCCTTCTGGTCCGCGGTCGGAAAATCACCGGTTTTTCATGGACCGAGGAGAGGCTGGCGGGTGTCGCACGCGAAATCCCTTACAACGCGGAAGCTCAGATGAAGGCACGGGGCGCGTTTTATGAAAAGGCACTGCTTCCGTTCATGTCCCATGTCGTGACGGATGGACGGCTGGTGACAGGACAGAACCCCTTTTCCGCCAGGGCGACCGCAAGGAAAGTGATAGCGCTTCTGGATGGGGCTTAACGGGAGGCCGTCTTTTTACGGCGGCCAGGGCTTACCGACTGACGGCGGTCCGTCGTATCCAGAAGGCGGATATCGTCCGACGTGACGTCGAGGGCTTCGGGATGTTCCGCAAGCATGTTCGTCAGGACACGATGCGCATTGGCCGCACAGTCCATGTCGTCGGGGCGCGCCTGAATATCCTCGATCAGACGGAGCAGATGCGCCCTACTCTGGGCCAAGCGTGCCTGCAGCGCTTCGATATCCGCAATCTTGCGTGTCAGGGCATCCATCAATGTAGCATGATCCCAGTGTTCCAGATCAGGGGGCAGCAGGGTGCGGATTTCATCCAGTGTAAACCCGGCCCGCTGCGCCGTTGTGATGAGACCCAGGATCATCACGGCCTGCCGCGGATAGGTCCGGTATCCGTTGGGCCGGCGGTCAACCGTTTTCAGCAGTCCGATGCGCTCATAGAACCGGATCCTCGACGGTGTCAGGCCACTTAGCCGTGCCAGTTCTCCAATCTTCATGATTTCTCCCCCGGTCATGAACGCATGCTTGACCTTAAAGCTATCTTCAACGTTAGGCTCTGACCAGTATCCGTTATTGATCGGCAAGGAGGCGTATCATGTCATTCGTCACGACATCTGATGGCGTAGAGATTTTCTACAAGGACTGGGGACCGAAGGATGCCCAGCCGATCGTCTTCCATCATGGCTGGCCACTCAGCGCCGATGACTGGGACACACAGATGCTGTTTTTCCTGAGCAAGGGGTTTCGCGTGATCGCGCATGACCGTCGCGGTCATGGGCGTTCGGCACAGGTGAGCGACGGGCACGACATGGATCATTATGCGGCGGATACATCGGCCGTTGTCGAACATCTTGATCTACAAAATGCCATCCATGTCGGGCATTCGACCGGCGGGGGCCAGGTTGCCCGCTATGTCGCGAAATATGGTCAGCCTCAGGGGCGTGTCGCCGGGGCCGTGCTCATCAGTTCCGTACCGCCCCTGATGGTTCAGACGGACCATAGCCCTGAAGGCGCACCGATCGCAGCCCTGAACGGACTGCGTGCGGGGCTTGCGGCCAATCGCGCGCAGTTCTTCCTGGATGTAGCCAGCGGGCCGTTCTACGGCTTCAACCGCCCCGGAGCAGAAGTTTCGGAAGGCACGATCCGCAACTGGTGGCGTCAGGGCATGATGGGCAGTGCCAAGGCCCATTACGAGGGTATCAGGGCATTCTCGGAAACGGATCAGACCGAGGATCTGAAGGCCATCACAGTACCGGTGCTTGTGCTACAGGGCGATGATGATCAGGTCGTGCCCTACCGGAACGCAGCGGTCCTGTAAATGCTGTTTCAAAATTCCCCACATGTGCTGTCGGAAAATTCCCCAGCACGGATATGGTGATCAGCCATTGA
>ERZ746981.383-NODE-383-length-16971-cov-925.141411_pt1 | contig 16971 bp, 9 predicted proteins | sample MGYA00374948_ERZ746981 | MGnify/ENA primary metagenome ERZ746981 (study PRJEB28757, sample SAMN06711160) | food metagenome | host: microorganism | place: China:Harbin | collected 2017-01-30 | study: EMG produced TPA metagenomics assembly of the Analysis of...
CATGAAAACCACATCCGTGACACAGCCCCGGCCGATGAAGGGCATCCTGCTGGCCGGTGGGTCCGGGACGCGCCTGCATCCTATGACACTGGCAACATCAAAACAGTTTTGAACAAGATGTATCTGGGAAAAGGCACGCTGAATGTTGACCAGTTGGGGCGTGGATGCGCCTGGCTGGATGCCGGCATGCCCGACAGCCTGATGCAGGCCAGTAATTTCGTGCAGACCATTCAGTCACGCCAGGGCATGCTGGTCGGTTCGCCCACCGAAGTTGCGTTCCGCATGGGTTATATAGATCGTGATGCCCTGCTGGCACAGGCCGGGAAGATGGCAAAGACCGAACTGGGTCACATGCTTCGGTTTGTGGGACTGGAGCATAGTCCCGGGCATTGACCCTGTTTTTCTGAAATCGAAGTCAGGCTGGCCCGTTGGTTCTACAGTTGCATTGTGTGGTGCATGACGAAGCCATGAGGTGGGAAGCAGGGTCATACGCGACCTGCCCCCATGCACGCCATAAAATGCAACTGAGTGTCAGAGGTTGTTTGGAAAGCCTGGCGAGAAGATATCTAGCAATCATAAGAAAGTCTTGGATAAAGCGTTTTTCAAACAGCCACTGTGTCATATCCAGGTGTGGATTGGGCACGGAGCAATTCGGTAAACGCCAGTTGCAGGTGATACAGGGAGGTAGACGGAATTTTGTCGACCTTGGGGCTACCATCAAAACGGCGATGGTCAATCCATGTACCCAAGGGGGCATGGTCCAGATAATGGCGGAACAGGTTATCAACAGTCACGCTGATCTGGGGAGATGTATCCAGCCCGAATGTTTCCATCATCGCAATATGTGCCTTTAACGCTTCCGTCTGGGGCCAGAGGCGGCTGTCTCTGCTCAGGGGGGCACCAGTGGACCTGATCTGGTCATAAATGAGACCAGTGTGCGCGTCGGTGCCGTGACAGGTGGCAAAGGCATAAAGACGTTGGACATCATCCAGCGTTGCCAGTCCAAGCAGACGGTGTGCACGCACCAGAATCCATACCCATTCCAGCATATGGCCCGGCTCGATAATATGTCCCTCTGCGGAATCCAGCGGCTTCCAGTCGGCAGTGAAAAATTCACGCAGGACACCTGTTTTGCGGTCTATGATATGATGCAGGAAAAGATCGGCCACCTGGTGCGCCAACGCAGCGAAGCGCGCGTCACCACTGGCATCAAGCATTTCGAGCGCCGCTTCCATGATATGCATATGGGGGTTCTGCTGTCGTGGCCCGGAAGTGCCCGCATCGGCCAGCCAGCCAAGGCCCCCGGGTGCCTTCAGGTCACTGTTCAGGGTGGTGATCACCCCGGCAGCGCTTTCAATCAATACCGGGTCGCGCGTCAATCGATAACGCCACGCATGGGCCAGTAGCACGAAGGCCAGATCATAGGCATCGCTGGTCGGGTCAATAATGACACCGGTGCGATCCATGCGCCGTGCCCATCCCCCGTCACCACGCCGGGCATGCCTATCGAAAAATTGCCAGCAGTTATCAGAAATTTCGCGTGCGCCAGGGAGGCCCAGAAGAGCGGCCTGTGAAAAGCAGTATAACTGCCGGGCCTGCGCGCGTACGCGCTTGAACGGTGCCCCGCCATCACGACCGGCCAGATCAAGGTATTCGACAAAGCCACCATGCACCCTGTCCACGCCATGCGCCGCCCAATAAGGCCAGGCATGATCATACAGCCAGGTCCGAACCCGCATGCATTCCTGCTTCATCCGTGTTCCCGTGCTCATCTGGGAAAATCCATGCCCGATCGGTCAACTGCCGGTTGCCTGACCTGTGGCAGGTTATCCCCGGTGAAGACTGCTCCTTCAATTCCAACTTACTGCAGTTGCCGCCACGTTCCTATCGGCAGTGCCAATCATGCTCGTATGCGTGTGATCCACATCATGATCTTTCATCCGTGGAATTAGCATGCCTGATGCAGGCTTGCACATTGGTGAAATGTGTCATTAAGTCATGAATCATGTTTTTCGAATGTTGGGGTCACAGGCCATGCCATTGGCGTTCCTGCCTCGCGTAATACCGCGTCATTCACACGTTTTCTCAGCATAGTCACCGCATCCAGCGTGCAGACTGTGGCATTCTTTTGCATCAGGTTACTGATCGCCCAATCTGAGTATTCCCCGAGCGCATGGATCAGTCACGGTAGCCGGGGATACCATTCTTCATTGGAGCAGACGTAACTGATGTCATCTGTTTTTGCTGACCAGACCGGACTGGGAAGTAGCGGACTGCTTCCCCATAAAGTTTCTGCCTTCATGCAAAATACCCAGGATCAGAATGCACGCCTTAGATGTTTAGTCCCAGGATTTGATGGTGCGGATTTTGTATGAACCGTGATGGGTCTTTTTCCCGCTGCTGGCAAATGAATTCATATGGGGTGAGCCCGCGCAGTGTCTTGAGCCTGCGATCGAAATTGTAGGCTGCGACGAAATCGCTGAGGTGCTGGCGCAGTTGGTCGTGCGTTTCGTAATGGAAGTGCTTGACCGTTGCCTCCTTGATCGTCCGGTTCATGCGTTTGACCTGGCCATTCGTCCACGGATGTCGGGGCTTTGTCAGGCGATGCTCGATATCGAGGTCGGCACAGGCCGCTTCGAAAGAATGGTAACGAAACACGATGCCATCGGCCCACATGGCTTTGATATCCTCCGGTGTCCATCCGTCGCCGGTCGGATCGGTGAAATGCGTGCCGTTGTCGGTCAGCACGGTATGGATGCGGTATGGAACCGTAGCGGCAAGGGTGTGCAGGAAGTCACCGGCAATGCGACGTGTTGCTTTCTGGTGCAGTTGGACAAATGCGAATTTCGACGTCCGGTCAACCACCACGAAGAGATAGAGGCGCCCCATTTCGGTGCGGACTTCGGCGATGTCGATATGAAAATAGCCGATCGGATAAGTCTTGAACTTCGCGCGCTTCGGCTTGTCGCCCTCGGTGTCGCGGGCAGTCGGCTGATCCCATGGCGCTGAAGACAACGATGCAATGAAGAGCGCGTCAGACGCGGGATCGTCACCTGTAGCGCGTAACGGCAGTCGTCCAGGGGCAATAATGTATGGCGGCGGAACGCTACGACGATGGCTTCCTCTTCGATCGACAAGACCGTCGAAAGAGGAGCCTTCGGGCCGCCCTTTCCATTTGGCAACCGTCTTCGAGTTGATCCCGTAGCGTTTCGCCAGAGCCCTCAGGCTCTCTTGACTATGCTGTATCGCTCGACGGACTGCCGCTGTCGTCGTGGCGTTCCCGTGGTGAACCTGACCCATAGCGCATCCTTCCACTCTCGTGAAAATAATGCACCATCAAATCCTGGGGCTAAACATCTAGTTTGAGAAGTCACGCACAATAATATAATAAAAATTCACATGAACTAAAGAGAATGGTAAAGATCGATACCTTCTTCAACGCTACTACATTCAATCATTTTTTTATTATGTATCACTGCACTTCTGTCACATATTTCTTTAATGAAGTTCATGTCATGAGAAACGATAATCAGCGCCCGATCTGCGCGTTTGGTAAAAAGTTCATCGCGGCAGCGTTGATAGAAGCGGGCATCGCCAACCATGATTACTTCATCAATAAGATAGCAATCAAATTCGATTACAACAGAAAGCGCAAAGGCAAGTCGTGCCCGCATACCAGACGAATATGTTTTAACAGGATCAAGAAGCTGCTTTCCCAGTTCTGAGAAATCATCAACGTATTTACGTGTTTTCTTATAATCCAGATTATAGATACGGCAGATAAATCGAAGATTATCAAGTCCGCTCAGACTGCCCTGAAACGCGCCGCCAAATGCAAGGGGCCAGGAAACAGACATGCTCTGTTCAATCCGGCCAGAGGTTGCCAGTTCAACGCCGCCGATAATCTTGATCAGCGTGGATTTGCCTGCGCCGTTACGTCCCAGAATACCAAGCTTTTCGCCCCGTTCGATCTGGAAGCTGACACGGTCCAGTATGCGACGGGAGCCTTTGTCGATATGGTAGTCTTTAACGATGTCTATACAGCGCAGCATGATGGATTCTTTTTTGCAAATTACGTCATGAAACGGATCGGACCATCTAGTGCAGATTGCGTTCCTGAGCACTGGCAATAAGAAGCTTGCCCATCACGTACAACCCCAGCAGGGACATAAACACGATGCTGAGAACCAGAAGATTGCGGGGGTATTCGGGCCAGTCGGGTGCATTGGGCTGGGCAACTTCATCCACATAGATCATCTGTTGGTTGGCCTGCTGCTTGGCAGCTTCAAGCGATGCAACATTACTGGCCAGGATACGCTGCTGCAGTTCGCGTTGTACCATCAGGTCATCATAGCCGGTAATTTTGGGAACAAGCGACTCATCGGAACCTGTAATAAGTTTGCCGGATTGCTTTATCTGTTCCTCTAAAATGGCAGCCTGTCGCTTGTAGGCGGCAATCAGGGGGCTGTTCGGCGCTGATTGCTGCAACTGGTTCAGCTGCATGTTTGTGGAAGTCAGCATGTTCTGCAGATTGGTTACAAAGCTGATCATCGGGGTAGATTGCCGCAGGGGATCAATCAGGGCCACGACATTACGGTATTCTGCCAGTTTCTGGTTGATTTCGCGCAGCTTCGCCTCTGATGCCTGCACATCAAGTGAGGTCATATGAATCAGGTTCTCACGCTGGCGCCGATTGATTTCGTTCACCAGGTTTTCGCCAGCATTCAGAAGGGCACGGGCAACATTCTGGGAATCAGCTGCGCGGAAAGTACGAACCGTCAGAATGGAAATATTGGTTTCCGTATCCTGCTCAACCAGTACATGATTCTGGTAGTATTTATAAAAATGCTCGAAGTCTTTCTTGAATCCAAGCCCGGACAGACCGGAAAAGCGGGCAATAAAGTCAGCTTCCGGACGTGTGTAGACATCAAGCAGGTTATTCTGCTTGATCAGAAGTTCGGCTGCGTCGCGGGATTGGAGATAGTCCTGGACTACATATGTATTTTCTGAGGAAACCCCGCCTCCTCCGCCGCTGGATTGCAGGATATTGCTCAGTGAGATGCCCGACTGTGATGAATGGCCGCGCACCACGAAATGTGCTTCTGATATATATTGAGGTGTAGCGATTAATGTCAGGTACAGTACTGTCAGTAAAGTCGGTGCAATAACGAATATAATGAAATACAGATTGTCCCGTATCCGGTTCTGAATTCCGCCCAGTAGCCGTGCCAGCACGGAGACATCTTCGGGGCGATACGACCCTTCATCAGGAGCATGTAGATCGGTATTCATAAAATGGACTTCCGGGAGAGGAGAGAGGAGGGTGTCTTGCTGTAACAGGTATGGAAGGTATTTCTGATGGTCCTGCTACTTGTTGGGCGCGGCTTTTATCTGACAATCCATGCTGCTGCAATTCCCGGTGCAATGACCGTACTGATGAGGCTGAAGAATTTATAGAATTTGTTACTGGCGGCATTGGCTACATAAATAAGGTCCCTGTCCCGCATAATGAATTTCTGTGCAAGGAAATAGTTGCTGGGGTTCATCATGTCTATCTGATAAACCACCGGTGCCGTGGGGGCACTTGTGTCAACCGATATGCCCATGCGCTGAAGGACATCCGTGTGCTCGAAACGGAAGAGATAGACGGCATTCGGGTCGGCGCGTGCATCCGATGGGCCACCGATGAGGGAAATCGCATCCGTCATTGTCAGGATCGGTGTCGGGAACTGGATCTGGTTTACGTGCTCACTTGCACCAAACGATGTAAAGGTACGGGGTTCATATGTTAGCTGGACCCGGTCACCCGGCTGCATGACGATATTCTGGCTGGGGTCATCCTCGACGACCTTGAGAGGGACTTCGGTCACGCGACCATTGCGGGTCAGGCGGACCATATAGTCCTCGTCCATCTGGTTCTGGACCTGATTCTGGGTCTGACTGGCATGTTCCTGTCCGCCCGCCAGTGCGATGACATCCAGGATATGCTCCCGGTTTGGCGTGAGCGGAATGCGACTGGGGCGCCGGACACCGCCGTAAACCATCACTGAATTGGCAATATCCGTTGCAATCCGGACCATGACCTGGGGGGCGGCAGATTTCTGCTTCAGCCTGGACTGGATGGCCTGGGCAGCCTGGCTGGCCGTCATGCCGGCTACATTGATCTGGCCCACAAACGGAACCTGAACGTTGCCATTACCATCCACGCCCAACAGGGGAATGGGGGAGGGCTGGGCAGCCCCCAGCAGACCATTGCCGGAACTGCTGCTTGCCGCGCTCATGGCTGAACTGGATGAACCAAAGAGCGCGGTCCCAACTTCATAGACGGCAACCTGAATGACATCGCCGGGGCCAATCGTATCATTGGTGCTGGTGCGCATCGGATGGGGATCGGCGCTGTCCAGACTGCTGAAAAGAGGGGGGGCCTCGCTTTGCAGGGACGAGATCAGCTGTGGTGTAATGGGGATGATGCTATAGCCAACCGCATTTTTTTTTGGATTACGCTGGGAACTGTTGATCCGTGATTCGGTCGGGCCACTATCGGGTAAGGAATTGCAGCCTGACAGCAGCAGAAGTCCCCCGGTCAGTGCGATGATCCATCTTCTGTTTCGAACATGACGTTGATGTGGCTTCAACTCTTTTGGGAAACAGAAGATTGTCAATTTAGCACCGTGTCTGAGAATTATGGCAAAAAACGGTTGGAATCGAAATAACCTCATGCATCATGCATACTACCAAGAGGCACAGGCACTATCAACGGATCGCCTTTTATCAGGTTTTCTGTAGGCTGGCCATATGCAGAATACGCATGTTGTATCCATAGGGCCCGGTTAACCAGTGGGTATCATTGCTGCAGGCATGCAAGAATATGCATCTGCCGATAGGGTGTTCGAAACAGGCCGTGGCGCTTTCGGCCAGACAGGTCGCATAACACTGATTGCCGTTCAGCTGGAAGCATCCGATCTGTAGCCCGTTATTCAGAACGCTGCAGAAGCATTGCCTCCTTAAAGGAGTGTGGCTCCTGAAATATTTCATTCATATCAATGCGTTGCATCTGAATAATTTCTTACGCTCAGAGGAGTATTGCAGTGACATGCACGACCCTGAAGCGTTTGAACATGCCACACCGTACAAGATCTCTTTAAAGGCGGTTGCCTCAGGCTGCGACCTGCCCGTAAGGGTTCGGGTATGATCGCCGGCCTGCCGGATGGCTGGCGACATTCATACCTGCATGGTCGGCCCGTTGCATCCGAAGCCAATGGGGTGGCAGAACGGTCGACCAGCGCAGGGCCATTATAGGTCGGTCACAGCACTGCGCAGGTATGTTGCCTTTTTAATCGAAACGGTTGCGCGGATGATTCCAGTCCAGACGTTTCTGGCGCACCAGTCCGTAAAGCATGTTTTCCAGATTGCGTGCAATGTGTTGCCAGTCATGGGCCATAAGCCAATCATGCATGCCGGCCTGTATGGCGCGGCGTTTTTCCGGGCTTTCCAGTAATGGCGCAATGACTTTTGCCAGCTCATCAGGATCATTGTTATCGGCCCAGGCGACCGCACCCTCCAGTTCCGAGAAAATTTTCACGCGGGTGGCGACCAGCGGCACCATGGTGGCAAGCGCGGTCCGTACCGCGCCGCTGGCGGAATCATCACTTTCGTCATAAGGCAGAACAATTACGTCACAGCCCTCAAGCAGGGTTTCGATTTCTGCTACCGGCAGAAAATCAAGATGCCACTCGATGGCATCTTTAAGACCGGCTTTTGCCGCCAATTCACGGCAATGGTCGATAACCTGATCATGACTGCCGTCAGGGAAGCGGGCATTGACCAGCCTCAGTTTCAGGCCCGGCCACTGGCGGCGCAATTTTGCAACGGCCTGAATCAGCCTGTCGATCCCCTTGTGACGGAAGAAAAAGCCGTGACAGCCGATAACGGGCGCGTCGTTTCGCTTCAGGATGCGGGGCCAGGGAGTCTGTTTTGGTGCAAAGGCCCCATGGGGGAAGAGACCCAGATTACGTTGCACGCCCAGACTGACAAGATAGTTCATGTCATCGATATTGTGCACAAGAACGCGGGACATCTGGTTCAGTCCCTGTACGGTCTGCTCGATTGTCTGTTTGTCGGCACGCCGTAGATTGCGGGCATTATGAAGGATGACGACGGTCACGACATCGGAAAGACGTGGGTCCTGCCCCAGTCTGGCCAGTTCGTTCCATGCCATCAGCCCATCCTGATGCTGGATGACCAGCGCTTCAACCCCGTGCTCCACGGTGGCTGCGGCAACATCGTGTGCTGTGTCCTGAACATAATCCCATACGGGTGTAAAGGCGATGGGATTGCTGTTCTTTTCTGAACGATGATCGGAGAAAACAGTAATATTCTGTTGCTGCTCATCGCTCATATGGTCGATCAGGTAATTGGAATACTGCGCAATGCCACATTTTATATTCCAGGTGCTGACCCACCCGACCCTGGGCGCTGTCAGGTCCTGCGGCTGAAGCAGGTCACGCACCATGCCACTGAAGCGGCGTACCCATGCGGTATTGTCATTTTCCACATTGCCAGCCACCAGCGCCGCCTGACGCCGCTGCTCGATCAATGCGATATTGGCGGGGTCGGCATATTCGCGCAGGGCAGCCGTCAGGTCGTCCACATCCGGTTCCACCCATAGCGAATGTGAACCTGCGACATGACTGCCGGAACGGGCAAAAGTGAAGCGGATCAGCCTTGCCTGATGCGGCCCGCAGAAATCCCTCTGCCCCCCGTGGCCGGTCACGATCAGGGGCAGGCCCGCCACCATCGCTTCAAGTGCGGGCAGGTTATAGCCCTCCCCGCGTGTGGGCAGGACCATGACATCAGCCGTCCTGTAGAACGTCAGTAGTTCCTCTGGCTCCACATCACGATTGATGATCTGGACGGGAGCCATGGCCGGATATTGCCCGCGCAGGGCATCCAGTTGTTCCTGCACGTCGTTATGGGGGTTGGGGAAGGTCTTGATGACCAGTTCGACATCATCTTTTTTCGTAAAGGCCCTGGCCCATGCGGCAAGCAGGACATCCACGCCCTTACGGGGAAAGCACGACGAGATATGCAGGAAGCGGCGCATCGGCCGGGTAACGGGCTTGCGCTGGCGCGCCAGTGCCCGTAGGGGGGCAAGCTCAACCGGTTGACCGATCGTGTCTATGGGCAGGCGGCAGCCAGACAGGCTCAGCGCATCCGTAACGCACTGGGCTGGCGAGATGATCGCATCGAACCCGTTGGTGAGGGTCTGGACGATATCGGACGGAACGCGGGTTTCCTCCCATGCAAACAGGGAAAGTGCCAGTCGTGGATGCGATGGAGGCGGCATGACCGGCCAGTGCTGGCTGATGATCACTTCGCGGTTCGGATCGGGCTGTGGCCGTGCGCACAGATCGATCATCAGCTGCTTTTCGTCGGCCGGAACGCCTTCGGTATGGCTGATGGGATCTGTCTCGAACGGCAGGAAATGTGTGCGCTCCGGATAGGCCTGTTCCAGTGTGGTGGCGACGGCACGGTTGATGATTGCCAGGCTATAGCTGCCCAGCAGATGACCCATGACGGTATACTGCATCGACACTTCACTGTCCGATGCCGTGATCACCTGCTGGTCTAGTGCCTCCACGGCCTGGTCCACCGTAGCGGATGCCTTCACCGGGGTAATGGCTCCGGTCTGCTCCCTGTTTTCACAGTCGGCCGGACGGCCTTCCAGCGAGAAAATGCCGAGTGCCCTGCCCTGCCCGGACAAGCGGCCCAGCAGTTCCGTAAGCTGGATATTTGAGACCTGTTTTTCCCATGCCGATGCGGGAATCACCACGGAGAGCGACCGTTCCGTCGTGGCTTCCCTGGCCCATTGCAGGATCAGGTCTGCAAGTGCTTTATCACATCCTGACTGCGCGGCAATCCTGCCAGCGGCGAAATACAGCGCCGTTGCCCCAAATGCCTGGGCCTGCTGCCATGCCGCCTGCGGCTCAAGGGTGGCATACAGGAAATCCAGCCCGATGATGCGGTCCCCCGGACGTGTGGCCAGTATTTCATCTGGCAGGTAGAAATTTCTTATGCCTGCCAGCCTGCCCGTAAACTGGTTGGCAAGCATGAAATGCTCACCCGCGCCATAGACGGCACAAACATCCTTGCCACCCTGCCGGAACAGGGTAGCAAGCTGCTGCCGTGCCATGGAATCAAGACGCCGGATGGCGTCAGGCGCGGCATAGGCTGTGACATCAATGAAGAGGCGTGGTGCCCGCTCGATGGCCTCGTTATGGGCAAGTGCGATCGCAACCGCCCCCAGATCGTCTGAATCCGCCCGTATTTTCCGCACGCTGCCCGGCAGGATCGCCTGAACATGGGAAAGCTGTGAAGGCGTGCTGCTGATGGGTTCGTTTTGCGCCGCCATTATGGCTTCGACCCATGCCCCGATCGGTCGGGAGGGCGGCAGCATGGTCGGTTCCACCCGTTGGGCACCGTTTGTGCCCAGGGGGCCGATAGTATCGGCAATTTCGCGTGAAAGGTCTGTGCGCGTGTCGCCTGCTTCCACAACGGGGCGCTTCAGTCCGCGTGCATCGCTCAGGCAGCGTTCCGCCAGCTCTTCGGGCAGATCCGAACCGAGCAGGATAAGATCCGCGGCAGACAGCAGGCCGCGATAATGCGGGGTCAGCGGACCTGTAAAGGTGTGAATGCCGCCCTGCAGGAGCGTGGGCTTTTCCGACGCCGGTGCGACCGCCCTTTCGCCCGTTACATGGATAACCATGCGTGCATCGGGCAATGTGCGGCCAAGGCCACGGAAGGCTGCCAGGAAACTGCCAACCGTAATACTGCGGGACATCACGACGGCAACAAGTGGTGCATCATCGGCAACCTGCGCAAAGCTGCGGTAATGCGCTGCCGCATGTTTGTCACCGGACAGGGGGAGCAAAGGCAGGGCCGCGCTGCCTTCCGGCAGGGTCCGCAGGGCGTACAGGGAAAGACTGCTGCCCGCCAGTTCCTTCCATTGTGCCAGGGTGCCCGGATCCTGTCTGGCCGTGACAAGCCCGGCCAGGCCCTGGGAGGCGACGATGTCACGCTGCATCGTGGGCGTCAGGATGGCAGTGCCAGCCTCCCCGTCATCGATGGATTCCAGCGGGCGCATCTGCATGAAAAGACCGGGATGGGCGGCCATGGGGGCGGACAGCACCGGGGCGTCATGGCAATCCCCCGCGTAAAGGATCTGGTCGAACTGCGAGGCATCCCAGTCCAGTGCCTCCAGTGTCCGGCATTCGACCTGTGCGGCCGTCCACTGGTCCAGATGGTCGTCGGGCGTCATGGAATACAACGTGACGTCGCATCCGGCACTCAGGGCCGAAACCAGACCGGACAGGCGGCCCGCCACATGGCTGTCCGTATCCATCCGCGCACAGACAAGGGCAACGCGGGGACGCTGTGGCAGGATGGGCTGCTGCGCAGGCTGGCGCGCGCGGGACTGCGCATGCAGTTTTTCAAAGGCAGAAAGGATGATCCGGGCGGGGCGTGTCCATGTGAAGGCCTTGGCCCGCTCGATGCCATACGCACGCAGGTCCTGCTGAACCGCTGGATTGCCGAGGACCCGCTCCATTGCCTGCCCGAAGACAAGGGGGGAGGAGGGATCAACCAGCATGTCCGCACGCCCCACGACCTCCGGCAGGGATGTCGTATTGGCGGAAATGACCGGCGCGCCACAGGCCATGGCCTCAAGCGGGGGCAGGCCGAATCCCTCGCTCCATGCGGGGAAGGCAAACAGGGAACAGGCGGCATAGAGTGCAACAAGATCTTCGTCAGAGACAAAACCCGTCAGCACCAGGGTATCGGCTGGCAGTCCCTCTGCCCGTACCAGCTTGTCAAGATAGGGACGAGCATCCGCGTTCATCTTGCCCACGATGACAAGTTGATGGCTGCTTCTGACCTGTCGGGACATGCTGCCGAAGGCCGCGATAAGTCCTTCAAGGTTCTTGCGATATTCAAGCGGGCTTGTGTTGAGGACAAACGGCCTTGATATCCCCAGGCGACCCAGCAGGGCCGTATGGTTCGTACTGCCCGGCTTGGGGAGGGTAAACCGATGGTCGATACCATTGAGGGCGGTTATGACCTTTTCCGGTTCCACGCCTATGCGATTCCTGACCTCGCCCGCTACGAAATCGGAAATCGCGATCAGCAGATCGGCCTGTTTTACGGTGCTGATACGGCGCGCATAGGCATCCTGGTCATTCTGGGCCGGAATATAGCGTTTGGGATCTTCCAGCGGGATCAGGTCATGGATGGTGACCGCGACCGGATAGGGCGCGGGATCAATCGAGACGACCACATTGTCCCACAGCCCCTCAAGGGGGCTGGGGATGAATACCATGTCGGGCTCAAGCCGTGTGATGAAGGCCGTGCGCAGGATCTCGGCGGCGCGGGTGCGCCAGGCATTGTCCGGGCTGGCGGCTTCCACGCTGTCCGTCAGGCTGCAGACGTAAATGGAAGTCTGGGGCAGGAAACCGGCCAGTTCCTTGCGAACATAGTCGACAGAGCCGGGAAAGCGGTCCGTCAGGAAAATCAGGAACTCGTGTTCCTTGCCGACGGTAATCATTTCCTTGGTCAGGCTCATGGCATAACGGCCGATGCCACGGTGGCGACTGCCATTCTGGCATGACTGCAGATCAATGACGATACGCATGGAGTCCGTTATTCCTTGTATGCCAGGGAGCCTGCGAGGAACCTGAAAATGGTGCCCTGTCCGTGGTCCAGCCCCGGTTTCTCGACAAGCCTGCGCCGCCCGCCACCTTCGGAAGCAAGGGAGGAGGCGTCAGGCGCTGATGCATCCATCCGCAGGTAGGCCCCCGACAGGTCGGCTATCTGGTCATCAGTCAGGTCACCGCTGATTGCGCGTATTTCTCTTTCCGCAGCGGGCAGGCCCGGCCTGAGCCGCCATGCCGCCAGATAGGCCCCCAGCGCGGAATCTATACGCCCCTGCTGCTTAAGTGCGGCACCCAGATGGATATAGAGTTCCGGATCGCGGGGTGTCAGGAGCAGGGCGCGCCGGTAGCAGTCAACCGCTTCATCCGCCTTGTCCTGCTCCCGCAGTGCATGGCCAAGCTGGATCAGGAACCGGACCTGGCCGGGCGCGTATTTCAGGACTTTCCTGTAGCTGTTTTCCGCCTCGGGCCAGGCCTTCCTGCGGGCTGCCGCCCGGGCCTGCCTTAATGACAACGCCATGCGCAGGCGTGCCAGCAGGCCGGGGGCGTGTCCCTGCACTTCCGTGCTGGTCAGGCCGCCGCGCAGGTGGCAGGCATCGCGGGCAGTATCATCCTTGACGCCGACACTGCGCAGTTCGTCGCGCATGTCACTCAGGCTGCCGTCCATGGCCAGCGCCCGGGCAAAATAGGTGGCGGCTTCCTTCCTGTATCCCCGCAGCTTCAGGAATAGCCCTGCCTGCCTCTGGGCATCAACGTAATGCGGATTGGTATCCGCAGCATGCAGGTAGGTTGTCAGGGCCGCATCGAAGTCCTCATTTTCCTTGAGGACGTGTCCGAGCTGGATCTGGTCCTTTACCGATGGATTACGTTGTTTACACAGTTCCCGATAGTACCGGGCGGCTTCACCCCACTGGCCACTGCGGGCTGCCTTACGCGCCTTGGAACGCAATTTCTGATTTCTGAGCATATCAATTCAGGATGAATGTGAACCACAGTAGGGGCGGGGACAGTCCCAAAGATATCGCATTGTGCTTTCGGAAGAAAGGGGTGATTATAACGCACTGATTTATTTGTGTTATTTTTGAGCATCCCTCCGGTTTCATCGCTGGTGACCATCTGTCCGGCAACATCCGCCGTGGGAGGGATTGTGCATCATCGTCCTGCCAGCGATGGCGCAATCATGAATTGCAACATGACATGGCAGAACGGCAGCAGGGAATACTTACTGAACAAGAATGTATTTACGGACACGCAGGCACAGATAGAAGCCAGCAACCATCAGGAACAGATTTATGCCAAAACAATACGCGATGTTGTAATGAGAGTGCGCATTCAGGCCAAACTGGCCTTCGCGTATCATTTCAATATTATCTACACTGGGGGATAGCATCATGTACCAGCGGTATTTGGGCGGCAGCCAACTGACCATGGTGAATGCGCCCGTGAAGGGCAGCGACAGATAGCTGAAAACCCCCATTACCTTTTCAATAAGTTCCGACATTTCGCTAAGGGACGCGAAGATCATGGCGGTTGCCGTGCAGAATATGGCATGAAATGCCAAGCCAAGATAAAGCATGCCGTAATATTGGGGCGGCTTCATGAAGCCCAGGAAAATTGCGCCGCAGGCGACAAGCAGGCCGGCCATCAGGGTGCCGATTATTTCCAGTCCCGAACGTGCCAGGATGATCGTGACGGGTGTCACCTGACGGTGGAAAAGCAGACTGCCGTTCGATTCAAACGCCTTGATCGACTGGCCAAGACAATGGCGCCACATCGTAAGGGGAACGTACCCCGTAATCACGATGGCCGTCATCGGGAGGCCATGTTCATGCGAGGGGCGGATGGCCGTCCACAGGATCGCAACACCTGCGCAGAACAGGATGGGTTCACCGAGCACCCAGAGGAAGCCGATGTTTTCGCGTCCGTACCGTGTATGGATCTCGCGCATGATCAGGGCATAGATGACGCGTAGCTGGCGACCGAAAGCAGCCTTCAGATTCTGGTAACTGCTCTGCCTGGCTTCGGATGTTCTCATCGAATGGTGTACTTTCGTCTGTTGACCATCAGAGTGGTTCCTGTCCCCTGGTAAGCATCATCAAGTGGATTTCCAGCCCCCGGTTCACGGCGCGGACGGAACTAGGGTAGCCAGGATGATGCCAGTCATCCAAATGCCGACAGGCCGGTCCGCCGATTGGGCGCTGTTATGGCCATATCTTTACAAATCTGTCGAGAGGCTTGACAGCGCATGGTTAAAGGTATATAACTTTTCCATATTCCGGCAGACTTAAAGTTTTTGGCTGGAATTCCCACCTTATCCGTTAAGCAGCATCAACCATCTTGATTGTGACATGGGTCAGGGTCCTGCACATCAGTGCACCCTGTTCAATGAGTTGCTGGCTTACCGTTCTTCCTTTCGTGAACTGCCCACTTAATTTAGGCATATCCTGCATGCAACTCGCCGAACTCAAGGCCAAATCTCCAGCAGACCTTCTGGCTTATGCTGAAAGTCTGAATATTGAAAACGCATCATCTCTTCGCAAGCAGGAGCTGATGTTCACGATCCTCAAGACCCTGGCCGATAATGATCAGGCCATCTACGGGGACGGTACGCTTGAAATCCTGTCCGATGGTTTCGGTTTCCTCCGCTCGCCAGAGGCCAATTACCTTCCTGGACCGGATGATATCTACATTTCCCCCAGCCAGGTCCGCCGCTTCGGACTGCGTACCGGTGATACGGTGGAGGGCCAGATCCGGGCCCCGCGTGATGGTGAGCGGTATTTCGCCCTGCTCAAGGTCAACGCAATCAATTTCGAACCGCCCGAGGCGGTGCGCCAGCGCATCAACTTTGACAACCTGACCCCGCTCTATCCTGAGCGCCGGCTGAAGATGGAAGTCGAGAATTCTGCTGTTGGCGGTGCGGATGAGGTCCCCACCAACGGCAAGGGGAAAGGCAAGGCACCGAACCGGGATTTCACGTCGCGCGTGATCGACCTGGTTTCTCCCATCGGGATGGGCCAGCGCGCGCTGATCGTGGCGCCGCCGCGTACCGGCAAGACCGTGATGCTGCAGAGCATCGCGTCCTCCATTTCCGCAAATCATCCCGAAGTCTTCCTGATCGTGCTGCTCATTGACGAGCGCCCGGAAGAAGTGACGGACATGGCCCGCTCCGTGCGGGGGGAAGTGGTGTCCTCTACCTTTGATGAACCCGCGACCCGCCATGTGCAGGTAACGGAAATGGTGCTGGAGAAGGCCAAGCGTCTGGTCGAGCACAAGCGTGATGTCGTGATCCTGCTGGATTCGATCACCCGTCTGGCCCGTGCCTACAACACCGTCGTGCCCTCATCGGGCAAGGTGCTGACCGGTGGTGTGGACGCCAACGCGCTGCAGCGCCCCAAGCGCTTCTTTGGTGCAGCCCGTAACATTGAGGAAGGCGGCTCGCTGACCATCATCGCCACTGCCCTGATCGATACCGGCAGCCGGATGGACGAGGTCATCTTTGAAGAGTTCAAGGGTACGGGTAATTCCGAACTGATTCTTGACCGTAAGTTGGCTGACAAGCGGACCTTCCCGGCCATTGACATCACCAAGAGCGGTACCCGTAAGGAAGAACTGCTGGTTGATCGTGCCGATCTGGCGAAGATGTGGGTCCTGCGCCGTATCCTCGCCCCCATGGGCACGATGGATGCGATGGACTTCCTGCTCGACAAACTCAAATACAGCAAGACCAATCATGATTTCTTCGATGCGATGAATACCTGATCGCACCGGATTATCGTGACGACAAAAACCCCGGCCTTTCAGCCGGGGTTTTTTATGTCCTGATGATTTATTTATAAAAGTATAAAAGTTTTTGGGTGCCGCCTTTTTTCAAAAAGGCGGCGTTCTTTTGAAGCTTTTTGAAAAAAGCTTCACCAAAAACTTCTTTATGAAAGGCTCAGGGCAGCAGGATGGTGCTGCCCGTGGTCTTGCGTGATTCCAGGGCGATATGGGCTTGTGCCGCATCTTTCAGGGCAAAGGACTGGCCGATACGGGGTTTGATCACGCCCCTTTCCACCAGGCCAAAAAGTTCCCGCGCGGCATGGAGCAGGGCAGGGCGCTGGGCGATATAGGTCATGAGCAGCGGGCGTGTCAGGTACAGGCTGCCATGGGCCGCCAGTGTACCAACATCCACCCCCGTCACGGCACCGGATGCATTACCGTAGCTGACCATAAGGCCGCGTGGGGCAAGGCAGGACAGGCTGGTCTCAAACGTCGTCTTGCCAATGCT
>ERZ746981.384-NODE-384-length-16775-cov-13.357947_pt1 | contig 16775 bp, 7 predicted proteins | sample MGYA00374948_ERZ746981 | MGnify/ENA primary metagenome ERZ746981 (study PRJEB28757, sample SAMN06711160) | food metagenome | host: microorganism | place: China:Harbin | collected 2017-01-30 | study: EMG produced TPA metagenomics assembly of the Analysis of...
ATATCAACTCCCTTGGGCAAAAATATGTTTGGTAAAGATCAATTTGAAGATTCCGGAAAGATTTCTGACACTGTTTCCCCTATGTACAATATTTTAGGGAATTATCTTCAAGATGTATCTTTCTCCTGCCTTAAATGAACGCACTGTCCTCTGGTTTACTTTGCAGCCTCGATCTAAATAGATTTTGGTCGGAAACTTACAAGCTGTAAATAAAAAGAATATTCGTTGTCATGCACAAATTATCTCCACTCAAAATTATTTCAACCCGCTGACTATTATTGTGGAGTCCTACAGAGTGAGATTTTCTACCCTATTTGTTATTATTTTCATTTTTCATATCGTCCGCGAAGTCTCTTGCCGGATTGTCGGCTCCCCCACCTCCCGAGAAAAATTAACATAAAGCAAAAAATAAAAAATTTTCCTCACCTTTCCAGATGCCGGCGCGTCGATCGTATGCCTGATGGCTGCTGTGGCTGTGAGAACATCTGAGCAGTTGTGGCTATGCACAAATAAAATTCAAGTTTATGGCCCCAGAGAGGGCAGTAAGGGCACATACAAAAATTGATCAAAACCATAGATTTATTCATTATCTCTACAATTGGAAAATGGCATTTACGTATTCTTTCTCCTTTAATATATTTGTTTGATAGTTTGCAATTGTTGTATTCTGTTTCATTACCAGAAACAGAGGATTTTGTTTCTTAACGAATCAGCGCATCCGTGAACCAGTACTAATATTCCATATTCCTATCTCTATCTTTTTTTTTTTTTCTATCGTCTATTTTTTTCCTCCGTTTTTTAGGATCGCTCTGTTGCCCAACAACGCACAGTCGATAAATCGAACTTGATCTCCGCATACCAATAGGATACAAGTTCAACCCATTTACACGTCGATCACACTAACATAATAGGACTACCTGCTTTCGTTTATTGTCAATCGTTAGGTAATCAAGTCACAGGATAATTGAATGAGGCTTTGAGACTGAATTATATGCCCAGCCAAAGCCTCTCAAATTTACAGATCATTATTTAACGAATTTCATACTAGGTTGGCAATAACTTGAAACAGCAAATATATTCAAAGGTGAAGCGCAAACTATTATTTTTTTCTTCTTCACAAAGAACAAACAGAGTACAAAAGAATCATCTTTAAGGCAGAAGCAAAAGTTGGCGCTGCAATATTTCTTACGATGGCCATATACACAATTCAAGAGGATAATCAGCAGAAGCGGTTAATGAACCCAAGATTACATGGAAGAAAGCTCGGAAGCTCCGATTCGCCATCACTTTTTCGACCATCCATACATAGAATTGACGCAAACAAGAAGTTTCGGTCATTACAAGTCGGCCGAAGGCGTGTAAGACCCACAGACACTCTTACGGGTTCGATAAGGCCAAATTCGACATATCATCACAAAAGACGACGGTTGACACCCAGGCCTCTGCATATGGACATTGAGCCTGTCTCGCCTATTCGGTTAGTGAGTCCGCCTGAAGGAGCATCGTTTTCTAATTCCCAAATAGATGAATCTTTGAGACTGGCGCAAAGTGTTTTAAGTCACAACAAAATTGTTGATATTTCATCCCCGATCAAACAGTTGCATAGAAAACCGGTGTATGAGCCTGAATCGCCTTCGTTTCAAGATGGACCCATTCCAATTAATGTTCCAGATGCTGAAGATAGAGAGAAGAGTATCGAAAATGTGGAAGAAATGCGAATTACAAAGCAGAAAATGCAAAGCGAGGAAGATGTGACAGAAATGAAAGTCCTACGGCTTTTTCTCAAAGATGGATCTAACGCATGTCGAACAAGCAAGCCACTCACCATGTTTTGTTCTTCAAAAGGAATTATTATACGGAATGAGTTGGATACATCGTTTATAAACATTCAACCAAGCCAGGTGGAAATAGTATACATAAGTGAGCATCGGGCGGATTTTCGGATATGCGTGATCTTGAAATTGAAGGAGATAATGAAAGGCAAGCTGAGAACATCGGAGGTCACTTTTAAAACCGTCAGAATTCATCTGGATCCTTGCAGCCGAAATAAATACGATGACCTTGTTCATCGTCTTGAAGAATATGGTGCAGAGGTGAAGGTCAGCTCCTTTTCAGACAATGCTGGCCTTTCAGCAACGAGCACAAAGACATTTTATGGGTCGGAGAGAAAGACAAGGTTAAAAGTGAAAGATCCGAATTTTGTAGGCATACTCGGGTCAGATTCGTACATGCAGCTCAGAAGTAGATCGCATAGAAATATCGACTATCACAAGGCGCACAAGATGGAGATAAGGCTTGATTTGGATGATGATCAGCATCCAGAAGATCTTAATGGCAAGCAAACGAACGTTCTATCACCAGATGTGGCAGAAATTGTTACGGAGGCTATCCCATATCGGGATCAGATTGTCTTTCGACCCCCTTTACACTACAAGATTGCACCCAAGAAGACTATGATAATCACAAATAATGACTTCACATGTCTCTACAACAGTAACTGGATTAACGACTCCATTGTTGACTTCTTCCTCAACTTCAACTACAGAAAAGCTAAAGAGGCAGGCCATTTGGGCGACAACCAAGTGGAGATATTTAACTCTTTCTTCTTTTCCCAGTTGGCTAATCCTTCTTCTGCGGTTGAGAATTGTTATAATAACGTGAAAAGTTGGTTCAAAACAACAGATGATCTTTTTGATCACGAATACGTCATTATTCCGATTATGTCTGAGCTTCATTGGTATTCCGTTATCATATATAATCTTCCCGGAGTTAAGAAGCAAAGCATGGCAAAGAGGAGAGATTATGCAATTGTTGAGAAGAAGATGTCGCGGCTCAAGAAAGATGATGCATCTGATGACTCTAAATCTTCTGTAAAGAATGAATCGCCGGTGAAAAAAGACGATTTGTTGGGTAGTACTTCGCAGCAAAAGGAGCCTGAATCATCACCTTCAAAAAGAAAGGAGTTGAATATACCGAAGGAGAAGGGACTCTTACGAAAAAGAAAGAAGTATTTCGAAAGTGGGCACATTTATATTTTGGATTCTCTTCGAAAGATGCATGTAAGCGTTGCCCCACTCCTCAAGAACTTTCTTATTGGATACGCCAAGGACAAGTACGATCTTAACTTGGATACCAGTGACTTTGTTAGGCATAATGCACCAATACCACGTCAAAAGAACTTTAACGACTGTGGTTTGCATGTTATCTACAATCTGAATGTCTTTTTTCAGGATCCAAAAAGTTTTCAGGAAAAGGTGTTGTCGAAGACGGCCCGGGTTTCAAACGATATTTTCAGACCTGAGGAGAGGAAAAGGATGAGGCCAACTTTAAGGAAAGTGTTAATTAAGCTTTTAAAGAAGCAAGTAGAGACTTCTGGTGGAGATAGCAGTAAAATAGGAACTGAAACTAATGATACAGTTGCCAAAGAAAAAATTATAAATGGCCAAAAAGCAAATGCAGATGGTGATAAAGCTTCCTCCGGCAATGATGTGAAATCCGATGATGAAGATGACGATCTCATCATAATTGAGCCTAAGCCCATAAAAGACGCCGAAGAGGAACCTGCAGGGAAATTGAGTTTCCCTGTAACCTTGAAATATCATTCTGTAGAACCCTCTTCAGACGAATCGAAGAAGCTTGAGAATACCTCACTGAATAATTTTTCTATTACTGCATCCAAAGTTGGTTCTCTGAATACCAAGGATGCAGATGCTGAAATATCTCACAGGATGAACCTGGAAAAGACACAAAATGAAGATAAAGACAGTGAGATTCAAAAAAAGGATCGCATAACCGATATAAGCACTGGGGACAAGTTGGTGGAAAGTGGAATTCTCAAGATGGAAAATTGGGAAAAAACAACTTTAGGAACTGAGTTAGCCCGTAACAATGAAGATAACAAAATGCTATTAGAGAATAAAGTTGGCAACATAGATAGCACAATTGAGCATCACACATTCAAAGATGGAGACATTTCCGGTGGGAAATCATCCATGAAGAGTAAGAGAGATAAAAAAGAGCTTGAGATGGTGCCTGATGAACTTATCAAGGAAGAAAATTTGCTTGAGATCGGAAAGGAGAAAAAGGCGATAGTTCATTCCAGAAATATGATGATACATAAGATTAGTCATCAGCGAGAAGAAAGAAATAGGATTAAGTACGAGTCTGAAGAAAAAAGCATGATTAAGCATGATTCAGATGATTTAATCAAGAAAGAAAGTGCACCTGTTTTGATCAATCTTGAACAGGAGCATGAAAATGTGATGAATAATGTTTATGGTGTGAAAATTCAGAAGGAGAAGGACTTAGATGAAAAGTTGTTAAGGAAAAGAAGGCCGAGAAGATTTGGAAATGGTGGAAAAAATGGCCAGCTAATGGCAGTTGATAAAAGTAAGCGTGCATCAAATGGTACGTCAACTGTAGATACTACTAAAGCTATGGCGACAACAGGTAAAGCGGATCGGAAAGAAATGCATAAAAATATGGATACAGAATTGGAAGACGATTTAAAGTCTGCAAAAGACAACATTTCGATGAGAGTTGGAGGAAGACAGGAGGTGCAAATATGGAAGGAGGTCAACATCATATCTGACAAGTCGGTAAAAGACTCTGAGACGGAAACTCAAGAAAGTGAGCAGTCTGCATCTCAGTTTGAACCAAGTAGAGAAGCATCAAGTAGCAGTGGTTTAGAGCATGATTTAGATGTGTCGAGACCTACGGAAGTAAAGCTGCAGGTTGAGGACAGAACTGCAAAGAAGGATGATAAAAAAGATGAAGAGGTTCATGACAGAAGTGGTACTAGTACTGGAAATATTGGGAATAGTACGAGAATTAATACTGGCACTAATACGATCAACACTGGCATTAATATTGGCACTGATACAGGCGCCAATACGGTTATTAACATTAGCACTAATGCTGGTACTAATGCTGGCACTTCTGGTACTAACACTAGTACTACTTCTGACATTGATATTGACACAGGAACAGATAACACTGCTTCTGACTCTGAGTATGATGATGGAGATGGAGATCAAGAATGGACGGAAACAAGTTATTCCAGAAGCAAAGCTGGGAAAAGAGGCAGGAAAAGAAGCAGGAAAAGAAAAGACTACTCTCTGCCGAATGGTATTGAGAGTATTAGTGCAAGACTGGGCAGGAGAAGAAAGAATATGGAGAAGTTGAACTTATCAGAGCAGCCAGACAAAAGGGAGGAGTCTGTGTTTTCAGTCACGCCCGTCAAACTTGTTGAAACGAAGCCGCATGTAGTACCATCGTCGCCTTTGAAGGGACGGCAAAGAAAAAGATGGGTGAAGAGGAAGACTAAGGAGAAAGGACAGGAAAAAGAGAAAGAGAAGGCGCAAAAGAAAGAGAAGGCGCAAAAGAAAGAGAAGGCGCAAAAGAAAGAGCAAAACTATACGGTGGGGTCGATAGCTATAGACAGCAATGATAACATGATCTCGTTCAAGAATCCTCTACAGCGTCCTACTAGTATATCGTTTCTAGGTGCTTCTAAGCGCGGTTCTAGGATAAGGCTGAGAAAAAAGCCTGGGAAGAAAAAGAGAGGCAGAAGAGGCAAGCGGAATTAATAAAAGCATTAAGGAAGATAGACGAAAGATGTAAAGGTAGTATCAGAGTCTTTCCCTGCGTATCTGCAGCTCTCCTTTCTTCCACGCATAAACTTCATTAATATAGATAAGTAACTTTACTAAACAGTTTATAAAAAGACCCGCCGTTTGTAACTATACACTTGTGCCCATCTCAAGTTGTTGAAATAAGTGCGCTGATATGGTAGAAGAGGCCTGCACAAGATCCCTACAATATCGCACGGAGTGTCTGTACTCATCCTGGTGGAAAGTCACTGGTGAAGAGAGGATTTCTGGAGTGGTGACCACATTTTTCACCTTTCTTCTAATTTCAGCCAGCTTGACCGAGGCGTATTTTGCAGTTTCGCTGTTTTCTGATGTGCTGAGTGAAGAGAGCACACTTGAGTTTGGGTCGGTGTTAGTGGAAGAGGTATCGGTTGAAACGGTATCGAATTTTCCGGAAGATGGTGTTTTTGAAGATGGAGAATCAGCAGTCTTCCCAGCAGCAGTTTGCTCTGCCTTCTTTCTCTCAGCCTCCCTCTTTTCGACATTCTTGTGAAGAGAAAGCGGCCTAAGCCAGTCATTCTCATCTTTCAACGATGATATACTGCTTGGTCGCGTCGAAAAGTCTCGTTCTGGGACTGGAGGAGGAACCGCCTTTGTATTTTGATCGAGGCTGTCGGAAATTTCAGTTGCACTAGATGAAGCTTCATCATACAGCATCTTCTCCTCGTTTCGCATCGACTGGAGCTCAAACTGGATTGGATCGGTCGCCGACTGGAAAATCCCACTTTCCCCGCGGTAAGGCCGGACCGGATTCTCAATCTTCAGCTTTCGCAAGTTGATCTTCTGGCCGGTTTTGGATGCCTTAGCATATAACGTTCCTGTTATGTCAGCCGTCTCGTTAACAACAATTCCGGCAACCGTCCCTGCACCACTCACAGCCTTGTCCATGAGGTTCTTCTCCTTCATATCCTTGTAGTACTTCAACAGCTCGAGGTCCTGCAACTTGCTCTGCCCGGCAGTATACGAACCTGTAAATTCTTCAATTATCATCTTGTATGTCAGGCGTGAATCGGCCCTGCTAAGCAAACCCTGCGATTGTGCAAACCGACGGACAGTCGTCCGCATGAAATCCATCGTCCGAACATTCGCAAAATAGAATTTGAGTGTGAGCTTGTTCATAAATTCAGACAGTACTTCTAGAACTGGTGGTACGACCATTCGCACCTTGACGTCCAAGTTGTTGAATATCTCCTTCGCACGTTGCATTTTGTTCTGTGAGTGCTCCAGCTTCGACATGTCCTTTTCCACTTTGTCTGACCCACGTGAAACCACCGCTTTTTCCACATTGTTGAAGCTCATGTCGTAATCCATCTTCTTGTGGTTTCTTTTCGTGATCAACTTCGCAACAGACTTCAAATTCTCCTTCATCTCCAAGCACCGTATCTCTATCCCCTTGTATTCCGCATCCACCATCCCTTCCACGTTCGTAAACACGATCTTTGCCACTCTCTGCGCCTCTTTCAGCTCGTGCTGGGTAATGTATGTAAATTGCTCATCACTCGTAGTACGATTGCTTTCGCCTGTATTTTCTTTCTTGTTTGCCAAGTTTAGAGGTTTGCCGAAATGTGCATTGCCTTCTTTTTCTGCCTGCTTCTGGTCTTTCTGCGATTTCGCATCCAACGAATCGTGAACATCGGAAAGAATACCCAAGACATTTGACAGTGTAGTAGCTGTATCTATCCAATATTTCTTCCAGTTTTTCGTCTGTAAATTAATATAATCTAGGCCTGCCATTGCCGTAGAAATGTCATTTTCCCATGCCGACATCTGGAAATCCTCATCCGACTTGCTTCCGAATAGTTTATGTGGTGTCCTATAGAGGGCCTTCCCCAAACCACGCAAAGACATCTTCTAGTGTTATCTCACTTATGTGCAGATGTTACTTTTGTTGACTACAGTAAAACTGTGCTTTTTTTTGATTGTTGTTGCTTTTCGACGGCACAATTGCGTTCCTATGTGCTGCTTCTGAATGTTTAATTGTGAACTGCAGATGCAAAAATGTTAATTATCAAGTCCGATAGCTGAGCATACCGGACTATCAAGAAGTCGACCATCAAAAAATAAAAAAAATAAGTGAACTCAATAAAATTCAAAATGTACATGCTAAAAAAAAAAACGTAATTGTCCGTTACTTAGGCCGGTGGGTTGGATTATGAAGCTAATGATAAGTAAATCAGCAAAATATAAAATCCAAATTATACTATACACCTGTATATTTACATACCTATATATTTACATGTCTATCTATATTTACATATCTATCTATATTTACAAATCTGTCTCTTCATAAATTCTTGTGCGCTTTCCCAAATCCTCCTAACTTCCATTCTCAGTCTGTTTTTTTATCATCCGAGCCAGTTTGTCAAATATCTTATCCCGATGAATTGCTAATGGGTCATCTGTATCACTCGGAAAGAAGTCGTGTCTTTTGAATTCCGTTCCACCCTCATCCTCGCTATCGCTTGCATACTGTTCACTCCGTACTGTACGGAAATAATCATCATCCGTCAAATTTTGGCCCATTTCTTGCCTATCCGAGACCTGATCAGGAAACCGATCTCCCAATTCGCTTGAACTTGCATCAAAATTATCGCTATCATTACTCCTTCCATCAGAAACAAGACCTTCATAGCTGTCATCATCAAGCTCACCATCCTCGTCTTCCGGATAATCGTTGAGGTAGTAATCCTCAGAGTTTGAGTCTTCGTCATCCGTATTTGGTAAAGTTTTCGAGTCCACGTTGTTATCCAACTCTTCAAGTTCCTTCTCGGACAATTTCACATACCCAATGTTGTCAGAAACACGCCAGTCTCTGTCTATTGGTTTCCTGTAGTACACATCATACACATAATCAGTGTTTTGCGCACCGTTATTATCAGCAATACCATCTTTTGGCTTTTCTTGTCCATTTCCCTCCTCCCCGCTCAAATAGCTGCTCACCATATCCAAGATTTCTGGGCTGACTTCAGGCCCACTTTCATCTTTTGTTTCTTCATCTCCTTTTTCTCTCGCTATATCTTTTCTCTTAACCTTTGGTATACTGAATAGGTTCTTGCCCCCACTATTTTCCTCCTCTCTATTCAATACCAAAGCCGCTTTACTTCCTGATAGTAGCCTTTCCTCTGTTCGTGCAAGCTTAAACACAAAACTGGAAGTACCTTTCCTCACACGTTTATGTGTTGGAGCTTCCTCAAACAATAAAGCTTGAAGTGGTTCATCCGTCCGCTTCCGCTTGATTCGAACAACCCCCGGCGGATCACTATTTTGCATCTTCATTAATTCCTTAAAGCTTTTTGCTAACTTAAATGTGTGAACCGTAAAAGGACTGTGTGATGGTTATTGATAAGCCAGGTATGAATCAAATCAGTCAAAAATTCAAAAAAAATAAAAAAAATAAAAAATTTCCTTATCCATAAATTTAAACAACTTTTTTTTTGTTGTCTTGGGCTAAAATAAAGGATTCTCCTCTTCTTCTCCTGGCGTCAAATATATCTTTCCATAAATTATCATTTACCTTCTCTCATAAATTATTATCTCTCTTTTCTTTAAACTACAACAACTCTTTTTCCTAAAAGCCCAACCCACTACACAAACATGACAGGACCAATATTCTCGCTTGCCTACAGACTCAACAAGCTCTATCTAGACATTTCCGATTTAACCTTTGGAATTCTATTTGACCCCCAAAGGGACATTGTTTTAATAACAGGAGGAAGTTCTGGCCTCGGAAAAGAACTGGCCTCGAAATTTATATCGAAAAAAGCCAGGGTTGTCGTTTTTGATATTACCGTTCCGGAAGAAGGAACAGACAACTTTGTTGAAGGTGTTGTCTATGTGAAGTGTGATGTTAGTAACAGGGAGCAAGTTCTTGAACAGGCTGAATATGTTCGGAATACAGTCGGAACTGTTACTATGTTGATCAATAATGCCGGGATTACTATGGGCAAAAAGCTACTTGATCTCTCTTTTGAAGAGATCGAAAAAACCTTGCAGGTGAACTTGTTATCGAGTTTTTACACAATTAAAGCATTTCTCCCCGACATGCTTGCAGTTCACAGAGGATACATCATTACAATTGCTTCCACACTTGGATATCTTTCGCCGGCCAGGCTAAGTGCCTATGGAGCTTCCAAATCGGGACTTATTGCTCTTCATGAATCATTAACTTACGAGCTTGGACCTCCAGCTTTCAACATTTCAGGTGTGAAAACTCTTTTGCTATGCCCAGGTCAACTTAAAACAAACATGTTTCAAGGAGTCCCTACACCTTCAACTATCCTAGCCCCAGAGTTGGAGCCAAAAGATGTTGCCAGAGAGGTTTATAAAGCAGTTAAATATGGTAAAAGAGGCGAGATTAAGATTCCGCTTTATGGAAACATAATCCCACTTATTAGAAGCATTCCCTGGCCCATGGCTGAAGCTTTTCGATACTTGTCTGGAATTGATCAGAGCATGAAGAAGTTTGTGGGAAATACCGTTGAATTGGGACAAAGATCGGCAAGTTCTTTAAGCGATGCTGCTTCCATCATTTCAGAACTTGTCTCAAAAGCTGGAGATGTGGCTGATTCTGTGGCTAGTGCTGTATCAGGGTCTGTTCGACTTCCGAAAATTTCAACCGGTGACATAAAATAAAGCATATATTGTAGATGTTTTTTTTACGTACATCAAGTGAACACAAAAGTGAACAGCATCAGTATTCAAAGCATCGTTAAGCAGAGCCAAAGTATCTTTTAAGTATTCTTTAAATATCATCAGGCATCAAGCCCCGTTAAATCTAATTGAATTTCTCTAAACTCTGCCCGCAACGCTTTCTTGCTAAATTCTTCTGTTTATTAGTTAACATCTAGTATATAGTACATGTGTAATTATCATTTGCTACTGATAATCCTTCTCTTTTCCTCACATTAACGCCTAGAACGTCCAGTTTTCCTCTTCTTCTTCTTATCCTTGGAATCAGAAGCAGTTCTTTTCTTGCCTGAACTGACGGAGCCTGAAACCTTGAAAAATCCATCCAATCTGCCCTGGGTTCCTCCTTTAAGTGCCTTTTTCAACTTGGCAGCACCGTCTCGAATTCTCTGTTCACTGAATCCGTTCTCTTTCACCATAAATTGCACTAACCCCTCTACATCCGGCTCTTCCCACTTTAAGTTTATTTCCGAGCCTGGTTTCACCTCGGGATGCAAAAATAGCTCTCTTGCCTCTTTGTATGGCCAGTTATCCGGCACCTTGAACTTGCTCTTCGGGTCTTGCTTTATCGCATCAACTATTTTCTCCAAAGACTTGTACTTCCTTATCAATTTTGTCGCGGTCACTGGACCAACACCTCTAATTGTCTCGCAGTAATCGCAACCCAAGAGAATGCACATATCCACAAACTCTTCTATCGTCATGTCAAATCCTTTTAACACCTCCTTGATGTCGTACTGGTCTATTTTAAGCTTTCTGCTCTCGGCAGCAGTCACATTACGCAGTAAAACGGTGGGCTGGTAGCAAAGCGTGTCCATATCCTCAGATGCAGCACCGTACACGTTTCCCGCTTTGGCAAGTTCAGCACATTGCGATTCTGCCTCACATGGTGCCTCAACATATGGAATACCCATCAGTCTCAAAAGATGCTTAGCTTCTTCATTCTGTTCTCGTGTCACACGAACTGTTCTTCTCTGAAATTTCTGTAATTCTTGTGCCTCTCCCGCCTCTTTGGCCTTGGTTGCCTTTTCTTCGGCATCCTGACGTCTTTTGAGTCTTTTTTCTAGTTCTCCACCTTTCATAACTGGTGGCTTACCATCAAACACATAGCATGGCTTTATTCCATAGCCAACCATTCTAATCGTCCTGTAAAAGAATCCCATCAAATGTGATGTCGTATGGCCCGCATCGTTCGTAAGCGAACTTCCATCCTGCTGTCTAACGGCAATTAAAAACTGGTATAAGCACATGGAAGCATCTATTGCGATTTTCCTCCCGAAGAAGGATTTCATTTCGTTTGACCGAATTGCCTTGGGCGCATTTTCCGCCACTAATCTGTTCAATCCTCTGATACCCATTCTCTTGCTACTTTACTCAGTCTATACTGTTGGATCTTTCCTCAAGAAACGATTTCAATCGATCTACTTTCAACCTATGAGGAACGTCGCGTGTCGAATCTGAGCAAAAATAATTGATGCATTGGTACGCGTTTTATTTCATTTCAATTTATTTTTTTATTTTTTTTGTCCCCTGCAATACCCCTACCCACCCCCCTCTATTTATTCCACCTATTTATTATACTTCTTGTTTCATCAAATTTACTCGCTCCTGCATACTAATATTCCCCGTCCATTACTCTCTCTTGTCAAGTCGATCGACCCGCAATTATGGACTCTGTTAAAATCGAACCACCCTCCCTCGGTCAGCCAAAGCCCCCGACGGAAATTTTTTTTTTGTTTTTTCATGCTTTTTTTTGGTACCTCCTTTCTGCCTGCTTTTGAAAATGCCCATATCTAATATTCATCGCCGAATCTTCATGCTAGATAACTATACTACTAGCACTCCGAATTCATATAATATTCAGCACAATCCTCTGACGCTACAGACATAGCTCACAATTTCAGGTGAAGTATCCTTTCCCTTTTCTCGTGTGTTTTTTCCTTAGCGATACAAACCATTCTTTCTCTGTTTCATTTGGAATCTGAGTTAAACAGTCACTGTCTTAAATCTGGCAACACATTATCATATACTTTTGGTAGTTAAAGCACGATAAAAGACTAAAGCTTGCATATAATCAAGGCAGTCTCACGTTACTTTGCTCTTCTCGATCAATTCAAAAATCTTCTGTTTGTCTTAAGGATCAGTGTGCTCCGTGATGTTTGGTAATTCATCTAACACCACTAGTGGGTTTGGTGGGTTCGGTTCGAACAGCAATAATAACAATGCCAACAACAACAGGAGCTCGCCTTTTGGAGGAGGGTTTGGCTCGAACAACAACACGAACTCTGGTGGGTTGTTCGGTAATAGAAATAACAACACAAATACTTCGGGGGGTCTTTTTGGCAATTCATCAAATAACACTGGAGGTTTTGGCTTTGGAGGTAACAACAACGTTAATAACAACAACACTGCCTCATCCGGTTTATTTGGCTCGAGACCAACCAACTCTTCGCCTTTTGGCGCTAATACAAATGGCAATAACACCAATAACTCTGTTTTCCCCTCTAACAGTACTGGTGGTGGTCTGTTTGGTTCCAATAACACAACCACAAACACAAACTCGACAGGTTTTGGAAACACCAACGGCACGTTTGCTGGTTCTGGCTTTGGAAATAACCAAAATACCGGTACTGGATCTGTTCCATTCAAGGAGTATGTAGAAAAAAGCGATGTTATGGGAACACAGGTTTACGAGAGTATCACGGCAATGCCTGAGTACAGAAATTACTCCTTTGAGGAGTTAAGGATCCAGGACTACCTGCAAAACAGGAAGTATGGTAATGGTGGTTCTACAACTGGTGGTTTTGGCCAAACTGGCAACTTTGGTGGTTTTGGCAGCAATAACAACAACAATACCACCACTAATGGTGGTCTGTTTGGTTCTACTAACAATGCCGTCAAGAATGGAACCATCTTTGGTAATAATAACACAAATAACAGTCCGTTTGGAAATAAGAATGGCGGTGGTCTGTTTGGTTCCGCTAACACTGGTAACAACAATAATAGCAATAACGGCTTTGGTTCTTCTACGTTTGGCAATTCAAACAACAACACAAGCTCTCCATTTGGTGGTTTTGGCTCCAACAATAATACTAGCTCCCCATTTGGCTCGAATAACAACAATAACAATTCTGGTGGTTTGTTTGGTAACAGACCGAACAACACTTCATCTCCTTTTGGCGGTAACAATACATTTGGAGCTAACAACAACAACAACACCGCTAATTCTGGCTTTGGTGGACTGTTCGGCAAGAATAACAACACCAATAATAACGGAGGTGGCATGTTCGGAAACAACAACAACAATTCCACATCCGGTGGTCTGTTTGGAAATAACAACGCCAACAAGCCTTCGTTTGGATTTGGTGCTAACTCTAACAACAACAACAATAACAGTGGAAATCCCGGCTTTGGCTTTGGTAACAACAACAATAACAACAATGCCAACAGCGGAAACTCCGGCTTTAGCTTTGGTGGCAATAATAATAATAATGCCAACAACAATGGCGGAGGCTTGTTTGGCAGTAAGCCTTCTGGTGGTCTGTTTGGTAACAACAATAATAATGGTAATGGCAATTCGACAGGTCTTTTTGGCAATAACAACAACAATTCCGGTGGCCTGTTTGGAAATAAGCCAAACACCTCAGGCGGACTGTTTGGAAACAATAACAACAATGCAAACACCAATAACAACTCTGGCGGCTTGTTTGGGAACAACAACAATAATAGCAACAATACGGGCGGCTTTTTTGGAAATAAGCCTAGTACTGGAGGTGGCTTGTTTGGAAACAACAACAACAATAATAATAATAACAACTCTGGAGGTCTTTTTGGAAACAAGCCTACTACTGGAGGTGGATTATTTGGCAATAATAACAATAACAACGCTGGTGGAGGGATGTTTGGCAATAAGCCTGCAACCGGAGGAGGTCTATTTGGCAATAATAATGGCACAAATAACACCTCGGGTGGCCTATTTGGTAATAAACCTGCATCTGGAGGTCTTTTTGGCAATAACAACAATAACAACACTGGATTCGGATTGAATAATAGCACAAATAACACCGGTGGTGGTCTTTTTGGTAACAAAAACCAAGGATCAAATATGCTTTTCGGTAATAACAAGCCTTCGTTTGGTTTTGGATCTTCGAATAATGGTGGTGGACTATTTGGAAACAGCCAGCAGAATTCTACAAATACTAATGGTGGTTTTGGCTTTGGAAACAACCAACAGCAACAGCAGCAACAACAGCAATTGGTTGCTATGTCGAACCAGAATCCATATGGTGTAGGTCCACTGTTTGCGGCCACTCAAAATATGGTTCAACCAGTTGTCCCTCCTTCAATCAAGCCTATCGCAAAGCCTTTGATTGTGAAAAACGATGTTTCACTTACTGCCGCTTATAAGATAGCGCCAAAGCCACTATTTAGTCCAAAGGACTCTGTTGCAGTTAGAAAAGGAAGAATTGTCGCGCCCGCAATTCCTGCCTTACCTGCCCCAAGTACAAGGTCGTCTTCAACTTCTGCAAATACAACTTTACTTGCCGATGGTAACGATGCCTCTGTTATAGAAAAGAGTGCTATTGCCAACGATGAAACAGACGAAGCTATTCTTTCGAGCTACATCTTTGCACCAACGAAAAATGCAATCAAACTTATAATTGACAGTAATAAGGACAAGAAGAAGTTTGATGGTTTGAAAGAGGATGGTTCGCATTCAAAGCAGGTTAGTTTCCAGTTCGATAGTCCGGGTGGCGAGATATCTCTAACTTCTGATAAGAAAAAGGTTGCAGATGAAAGTAAAAAGCCATTGACTTTGTCTGAATCTTCTCCTCATAATTCAAAGAAAGTGGAAAAGCAAAAACAGTTGTTCAAGCTTCCAACTGGCTATTACATAAGTCCAACTATTGAGATGATTGATAACATGTCTCCTGAGGAATTAACCGAGGTTAAAAACTTTGTTATTGGCAAAAAGGGATACGGAGAAGTGAAATTCTTGGAACCAGTCGATCTCACTACAATTTCATTGTCAAACTTGGCCAATATTGTCATTTTTGGAAAACAGCAGGTCTTGTTGTATCCAAATATAGATTCAAGACCAAAGCAAGGGGAAGGATTTAATAAGAAGGCACAGTTCTCTATTGAAGGTTGTTTCCCACAATCAAAGGATGGTAAAACTCAAATTACTGATCCTCATCATCCTTTGGTCAAAAAGCATATCAGAAAGTTGCATGCTATACCAAACACTGATTTCCAGAGCTACGATCCTGTTACTGGTACTTGGGTCTTTACATGTGATCATGTTTGATTGTTGACTATATACTTCCACAATTTTGTTATACTCTTGTTTCATCTTTCCATTTCTTCACACCTCCTTGCTTTAGCTATCGTGTACGATTGTTCAATACATTTTGATAAATTGTATTGCCTTCTCTTTAAGCTCCCATAGAAGTTTTGGGAGGCCAAAGAAATTTGTTTACCTATATTCTTTTTACTTTCCTTCCCAACTAAGGAGTTTTTCCCCAAAATGTAAGTATGCCTAAGGGTGTGGAAGGATTTAAAGTTTCCGAAAAATGGTCGCTCTTCTTCTGTTCGTTCCTTCACTCCGAATAAGATGCTTGAATAGAAGGCATAAAGGAAAAAATATGATAATTACTGCTAATAAAACTAGTATTCCAGAGTTAAGTCCAAAGGCTGAGTTTCATAAAGATTGCCAAACGAAAGAAAGGAGTCAGGCCAAAGAATATTGTGATCATATAACGGATAGATTGAGATTAGTCCATTTTTTTAAGTATTAATTTTGTTAAAACAAAAGCTAAACTTTTTTCAGGAGCACCGCTCGCTAATGAACCCATTTTTAGCTATGAAAGTTGTGGGGTGAATTATAGAAAGTAACAAAAGTCTATAATATTATTCAAGCCTGTTCCCAATTGTGAATTGAATGCGAACAAGATCAAGAAAGCTAAGTTTTAAGCGTTATCTATGTGCCAAATATCTAAGTCTCCAAAGCAGTAACCTTTTGTTTTTACCAGATATTTGGATAAGAATGTATTCTTGTTTTTCCGGAAAGTGATAACGCTGGTATGCTCTTATGTGGGTATCGGGCATGAAATATAGTGCTTGCTTGTTTTGGTTGAGACCTTAATCTGCAGAAGGGTAGAATCCGCCTTAAAACTCGATCATAGGTGGGTTTTTTCTGAATACATGCCTACAGTCACTGAATATAGATATTCAATAACGATAATGATAACGATAATGAGGTATATTAATGCTTGATAATAATTACGCAAAATTTGTTTCGTAGAAAAAGTATGCTCCACAATAAACGGAAGAAAAATAGAAGACATAAATTTCGCGTCTGTGTTTATGTTTACTTCAACAAAATATCATACACACTCTAAACCTCACAGCTTGTTCTCCTCTTTACAAATTTCTCTG